>Ga0193726_1000849_pt1 | contig 27841 bp, 24 predicted proteins | sample H2c1metaG_FD_144928 | JGI IMG/M metagenome (GOLD analysis project Ga0193726, IMG submission 144928) | Soil microbial communities from a riparian zone of the East river system, Colorado, United States - H2c1 | ecosystem: Environmental > Terrestrial > Soil > Riparian zone | place: USA: East River...
GGCCGAGGTGTCAGCTTCCGGGAATAGTTCTTCGGCCGTTTCCACCGGAGTCGCCAGCATGAACCCCAGAGGGTGAAACAGGCGCACTTTTGCCGATGCCAGGCGATCCTGGGCGGCCAGGCGAAGTGTTTCCCCGATATCGCCAAGCATCATGTTGGCACGGCGAACGGCGTCGCCGTCGCGGCCGAAGGCTTTTGCGATCGCTTGTTCGACCAAGCTTTCTTTTGAGCCGATCCGAAGGTCGCCGGTCAATATCTTCACGATGTATTTCACATCGTCTGCGCTGGCAACTGCGAATGCTTTGCGAAGCAGTTCACCTTTCTGACTTGGCGCGCGCGCACTGGACAGATTGTCGAACAACGCCGCGACGCTCTCAAGGCTTAAGGCGCTTTTTCTGTGGGATTGCTCCAGGAGCGCCTTGGCCATGTCCCCGAGGTCGCCATGCGTGCGGTAGACATTTCCAAGGTTTTCCTCCGTCCTGCCCGCAGCCTCCGCTACCGCACGCGCCAGACTGTTTCCTCCAATACCAACGACGCGCTCTTCGTGCTGGGGGAATGCCCGCCCCGTGAGGTATTGGGCTGCCAACGCGGCGTCGGGCAGCGCAAGCGAAGAGAAAAGCTCGCCCATCAAGCGGACTTTTTCAGTTTTCCTGGTTGTGGCCGCAACCGCATCGGCCGTCTTCTGAAATTGGAGCAATGTTGCGGGGGAGCTTTTCACAAGGCATGCCGGGTTGCAGGTTGCGCGAGCGGCTGGCATCTCTCGCACCAGAATGTGCTACGCGCATCGCTGCCTTGCTTGCGGGAGGCAATGATCATCCCGCATTTGCGGCAGGGTCTGCCGCGGCGGCCGTAGACCCAAAGATTTTCTTCACTTGCGATCCGGCCGGTGGTTCGCCGAAGGCCAGTGTAGGTCACAATCTGATCTCGCGAATTGTCTGTCACATTCGCCAGTAAGAACTTCCGCGCCGTTGCAATAAGGTCAGAAAGTTCTGAGATGCTGAGGGATCCAACAATTCGGAAAGGATTTACGCCGCAAGCGAAACAGATTTCCGATTTAAAAACATTTCCGATGCCGGCTAGGAGCGCTTGAGAGAGTAATGCTTCTCCAACCAGTAGCTCGGGCCTGCTGCCGAGACGCCGCAAAGCTTCGACAGAATCAAATTCCGGAGCAAGTACGGAAGGGCCTATTTGACGGAAGACGCGGCGGCGACGGAGAGTGTCTGGGGTGTGGAACTCTGCAATCGGAACGTTGAAGCCCACGGCGTCTATTTTCTCTGTGTGAACGGCGAGGCGCATGTCCCCTCTCAGGCGACGCCACTTTTCGCCGGGTCGATAAATGTGCCAGCTCCCGCTCATCAGCATGTGAGTCAGCAGAATCAAATCGCCGGAGAAATGCATAACAATCCACTTGCCGTTGGCTTCCACCTTTTCTACGTGGCGGCCTGTAACACCGGAATCAACTTCAACGCGGTCCAGTTTTGGCAAAACGCTTTCAAAGCCTGTGACAATTTGACCTGTGAGAGCACGGTGCAGGGTGCGGGCTGTGCGAAAGATTGTGTCGCCCTCCGGCATTACGCGCTCTCCGAAATGTCTTGATCGTTTTCATCTGCGGGCGTTTGGTCGGCGTCGCGATTGGGTACCATAGGTGCGATACGGCGCATCTGGAAGCCCAGAGCAGTGTCGATAAATCCAAATTCTTTCAGCAGGCCGGAGATGGAATGCCCCCGAGCTGGAGCTCCGTTGATTTCGCCAATCAGCAACCCGCTGCGACGTCCCTGCCAACTAACGGCAAGTTCGGCGAACTTTTTGGCAAGCTCGCGCGAGTGTTGCGAGCGCTCCGGCTCATTTTCTGGCAGGAAAATGCGCAGAGCGGGATTACCCCTCCTAAGAAAAGCGGAAAGCGCTCCATTGACGAGAACTACGCCGGCGCCGCTGGTCCGCGACATGCTGTGATGCGTATTGCCGGTGTCCAAGCCCTCGCCACGAGGCCAGGGAAGAACAGCGCCGTATGGGTTGGCCGGATCGCTGGCCGCCAGGAAAACGGCTTCAGGTGTCGATGGTTCAGTGCGCAGGCTGCGCAGCATGTCGACGGCCGATGTTGCCGCAAATTGCGCGGCTCCCATTCCGGCAACAAACATCCCGCGACGAATCCACCCACTGTCTTCCATCATCTTGAGTGGGGGATAGACGGCGTTATAACCATGAGGAATGTTTTCCGCGATAGCCGTTTCGCGCATCACTATGCCGTACCGGGTCAGCAGCTGCTGCGCCATGTTGGCGCTCCATTGCGTAGTGGAAATCGGGGTAACCAAATGCGTTGCCACAGGTGACCAACGTCCATGCGCCGGCCCGCCTCCGGATTTGCGCGAGCGCAAGCGACGCAGGAATTCCGGTGATCCGGGCGGTCCTTCGGCGACGGCGGCACGGTCGCGCCTGGCGTCCGGTGGTCGCAGCAAGTCGCGAAGCGGATGAAGTGTATCGTTAGTGATGCGTCCTGACCACACCAGTTCCCACAGCGCATCTCGCGTTTCGCCAGGAAATCCGGGACCGAGTGCGGCCTGGATATTTGCGAAAAAAGAAGCTCCCCTTTCTAAAAGAAAGCCGAGAATGCGCTGTGCTTTTTCAGAAAGAGGAGGCCCGTCGGGCCGCAATTCCGCTGGTGGCAGAAGCAGTGGAACGGACTCGGTGAGATATAGGGCAATACGGCCGTCTCGCGTACCAATCTGTTCAAGACCGACCCATACCACCTCGCCAGCGGCCATTACCGTGTCAAGATCACCCGCCCGATAGTCGGCGATACGCGACGGAAGAATTTGTCGCTCAAGTTCGGACGCGAGTAGCGCAGCGCCTTGCAGGATTTCAACCGCGTCGAGAAGGGCGTCAAGTCCGCGGCGCCGAACCGTAGTTCCTTGCCAGCGCGCAGCAAAACGCGCGAAAGTCTGTTGCTCTACAGGTTCGACTTCGCGACGCAGACGCGCCAGGCTTTTTCTGCGAATCTGCTGCAGTATTTCTGGATCGCACCACTCCTGATGTTGGCCTCGCGGCCGGAACTCACCCTCAAGCAATTTACCTCGGGCATGAAGCGCGTGGAGCACGGCGCTCACCGCTGCTGGTTGCAGGGCGTAGCGGTTGGCCAGCTCCTGCGTCGTAAATGGGCCGTGGGTCCGGGCGTAGCGGCGAATAATTTCGTGCAACGGCTCTTCGCTGGATGCCAGGAAAATGTCCGGAAGGCCGGGCGGCAACGGAGTGCCCAAACCGTCGCGATAGCGTGAGGCGTACTCAACGGCGATAAATCGCGTCTCGCTTGCAATTCGAACGCGAACGGCGCGGCGCGCGGCGAGGAGTTCTGAAATCATTGCTGCCACTTCCGCGCTAGTCGAACGAGCCACAAGTTCGGATTCTGAAAGATCACCAAGTTTCAGCAAAAGATCGCTGACGCCATCGGCATGGCGGGCTTGATACTCCGAATCGAGCGATTGCAGGCGGTCTTCTACTTCAGCAAGAGCAGCCTCGTCGAGAAGCTCGCGGAGGTCGGTATCACCGAGAATTTCCTGCAATTGTGACTGGTCTATCGAAAGAGCCTGCGCACGGCGTTCGGCAAGAGGTGCGTCGCCGTCGTAAATGTAATTGGCGACGTAGGAAAACAAAAGGGAAGAAGCAAATGGCGACGGTTTGTCGGATTCCAGACTCGTAACACGTACCACTCCGCGCTGGACGTTGCTGAGAATGCTTGCCGCCGCAGGCAAATCAAACACATCACGAATACATTCGCGATACGTCTCCAGGAGAATCGGGAATGAAGAGAAACGTGAAGCCACGGCCAGCAGGTCCGCAGATCGTTTGCGTTGCTGCCAAAGAGGCGTACGCATGCCGGCGCGGCGCTTTGGCAAGAGCAAAGCCCGCGCGGCGGCTTCGCGAAATTTTGCAGCAAAAAGAGAAGTCGATCCAAGTTGGCGCAGCACCAACTGCTGAAATTCTACGGGATCGGGAAGCAACAGCTCGGGCTGAATCGGCTCGTCGCTGTCCGGCACGCGCAATACAAAACCATCATCCGACCACATGGTTTCCACTTCGAGTCCGCGTTCGGCCCGCAATTTGGCCGTGACAGCCATGCACCACGGCGCGTGCACGCGACTTCCAAACGGAGTGAGCACGCAGATTCGTCGATCGCCAAGTTCATCGCGGCACGTTTCGATAACGATGTCCTCGTCGCTGGGAAGTTTGCCCGTTGCCGCTGACTGTTCTTCCAGATAGCGCAGGAGATTTTCCGCGGCATTGGTGTCCAAGCTGTGGGACTCCACCAATTTCCTGAAAGCCACAGGACGCGGCATTGCGAGGAGTTCGCGAGTCATCTCGCCGATTCTCTTGCCAAATTCGGCAGGCCGGCCTGCCGAATCGCCGTGCCAGAACGGCATTTTTCCCGGCTCGCCCGGAGCGGGCGAAACGAGAACGCGATCATGGGAGATTTCTTCGATACGCCAGGTGCTGGCACCCAAAATAATCGTATCGCCCGTGCGGCTTTCAAAGACCATCTCTTCGTCGAGTTCCCCAACGCGAGCGCCCTTTGCAGCTCCGGCCAGAAAGACAGCATAGAGTCCACGATCTGGAATCGTACCGCCGTTGAGTACTGCCACGCGGCGAGAACTCTGGCGAGGGGTAAGCCGATTGGTAACTCGGTCCCAGGTAAGGCGCGGGCGCAGTTCGGCAAATTCATCGGATGGATAACGCCCCGCAAGCATGTCCAGGATACTTTCAAAAACAGAGCGGGTAAGCGCAGCGTATGGCGCAGCGGAACGCACTAGTTTGAAAAGCTCGTCCACGGTCCAGGCGTCAAACGAGACGATAGCCACGATCTGCTGCGCGAGGACGTCAAGCGGATTGCGTGGGTAGTGGACCGATTCGACTCGTCCGTCATACATTGAACGCGTGATGGCTGCGCAAGCCACAAGGTCAGCGCGATATTTCGGATAGATGACGGCGTTGCTTACGGCTCCGACATGGTGACTGGCCCGTCCGACTCGCTGCATGCCACTGGCCACAGATGGAGGCGACTCAATTTGCACAACCAGATCGATCGCGCCCATATCGATACCCAATTCCAGAGATGACGTCGCCACTATTCCACGCAGCGTTCCCAGTTTCAGCTTGTCTTCGATTTCCTTGCGCTGTGCAACGGCCACGCTTCCGTGATGTGCGCGGACCAACGTTTCCCCGGCAAGGTCGTTGATAGCTCCAGAAATTCGCTCGGCGAGGCGCCGGTTGTTTACAAAGATAAGCGTCGAACGATGCGTACGAATCAATTCAAGCAACTTGGGGTGTATGGCGCTCCAGATAGAAGGGCGAACCGGACCTTGCGAAGCGGGGCCGCTCGGCAGCGGATCGATTTCGTCGAGTCGAGTCATGTCTTCGACGGGAACTTCGACTTTCAAATCGAGACGCTTGGGTTCACCAGCATCCACAATGTTGATGGGCCGATAGACGGGAGCACTGGACGAAGATTCAAATTCGGTCAGCGCTTCGTCTGCAGGTGCCGCAATTCCAGCGACCCAAGGCCCGGCCGTCGATTCGGCCCCGCCAAGAAATCGCGCAACCTCTTCCAACGGACGCTGGGTTGCAGAAAGTCCAATTCGCTGAAGGCGCCGGCCTGCGAGGTGGTCGAGCCGCTCGATGGAGAGGGCCAGGTGCGAGCCGCGTTTTGTGGGGACGACTGCGTGAATTTCGTCAATGATCACTGCTTCGGCGGAACGCAGAAGCTCCCGCGCGTTGGAAGTGAGCAATAGATAGAGTGATTCCGGTGTAGTGATCAGAATATCGGAAGGATGGCGCAAGAATCGCGCGCGCTCCGCTTGCGGTGTGTCCCCCGTGCGGATCGCGACGCTTGGTTCATGGTATGTCACGCCCAGGCGTTGTGCAGCTTGGGCGATACCAACCAGCGGGGCGCGAAGGTTGCGCTCCACATCGACCGCCAGTGCTTTGATCGGTGAAATATAAACGACGCGGCACCGCTGCGTCTCTGCTGGCGTAGCTGCAAACATCAACCGGTTAATGCACCATAGAAACGCCGCCAGGGTTTTGCCGGTGCCCGTAGGAGCAAGAATTAGTGTCGAATCTCCGCGGGCAATTGCGGGCCAGCCCATCAGCTGGGGCCTGGTAGCACCCTGAAATACAGCGCTGAACCATTCCTGAACGGCAGGATGGAACTGGCCAAGTTCAGACGCGGCGACTGCGGTTGGGTTGGATTGCGTCATAGCGCTATTTTAGCGCGGTGCTGCTTAGGTGTTAAAGACTAGATGCGACCTGGGGAGTGGCCACGCGCTAGCCCCAATTCCCGTAGCTATGAACCGAAGTTGCCTCGAATTATCTGGTTTGCCGAGCTTCGTTTAGAATGAGCGTGGAGGCGAAAAGAGTCCGGTGACTTTCCCGGCCTTCAAAGCCGGTGATTCGGTCCTTCGCGGGTCGAATGGTGGATTCGACTTCCACACGCCTCCGCCAATTTGATGTGAAATGCCCAAACGGAAAGCCAGAAGACTACGGAGTCAAAGCAATATTCTTCAAGGCACCGTCCAATTTTGAACAGCCACTGCTCTTCGTTTCGCGGCAGAATATTTTAATGAAGAGAAAAGACCTCAATCTCAAACAATCGATTTCCGTGCCGTGTCCGGTTTGCAAAGCTGCTGCCGGGAAGAAGTGTCAACTATCTGCCGGGGGATTCCGTTTTGAATCTCACGTAGACCGAAAACTCGCTGCAATCGAGGTAATCGCAGAAAGGAAATCCGGCGGCCCAGTTTCGGCGTATCCCTTTGACCCACTGCTGGCAAGATATTTGAGCCGCTAGCCCGCTCCGCCGCATGGCTGTAGTGGGATATTTGTCAGTAACAATCGATATAGCTGCCAACACCGTCTAAAAGCTCGGTGCATCCAAGCAAGAAGAAATTAGGAATTATTGGTCAATCCGACTGTGGCAGACATTCTCGAACATGAAGTTCAGACCATAATTCAGGACTGGTTTTCCCGGGTCGAGAAGGAGCCAGATTTAATGCGTGTACCGCTGAGCTTTGAAGAGCGGACCGGGTATCTTCCCCAACTTCTGCTTGATGTAATCAAACGATTGCGTCTGGACCTTGGGACGAAAGTCAAGATTTCCGAGGCCGCCGGGATTCACGGAGACTTGCGACACAGGCAAGGCTACTCAGTCGCCATGACAGTAGACGAGTCTCGTCTGCTCCAAGTCAGCGTTTTTTCGATGCTGCACAGAGACGTGCGCCGTTTGGATATCAACTCGCTGCTGCCTGACGTTGCAACAATCGCCGACGAGATAGATGGACAGTTGAAGCTGCAAATGCTTCGGTTCATGGCCGCTGATGCCACCGAGCGGGCGGCGAACAACTAGCTTGGGCGAAGACTTTCCCGAGGCGAGACACACTTGATGCGAGCCATTGCCGACACCGTTTGCAATTCAAGGCGAATCCCTTACGAGCGCACCCGCCGCGTCCTCATCCCCGGAATTGCGGCAACCGTTACTGTATGGCTAGTTCAATCCGCGCTGGGGCTCCACAACTGGTCAGGAACAAGGAGTGGCGATGCCTCGTGGACGCTTCGCGTGCACATCCCGCTCACTAATGTGGTGCCCTTAGTTCACTGGGATTTGATTGTGAGGTTTGCAATCGCAGGAGCCGTTTCGGCACTGTACGGAGCGTTCGTCTCTAGTTCGCCGAAACAGCGATACATCGCCGCTCTTTTTCCGGTCTTCTTTGAAATCTTCAAGTGGCTCTGGCTGCTTCGTTTCCCACTGCCTTCGTGGATTGACCCGGCACGCCCGCCTTATCGGTTCATGTCGCTGGGCATGACCGTGAGTACTAACTACTTGGTCGTCCACATTGTCATTTCGGCTGCGGCGGCGATGGGGCTATCGTGTACCGGTTGGTTTATGATGCGCCACATGAATGCTGAGCGAGAAAAGTTCAAATCAAGCCAGATGCAGACGGCGTACGAGTTGGCGCGATGAGCGGAATCGAAGATGTGGGATCGTGTTAAATATCTTGTGGAAATGCACTAAGGCGTTCTTCCGGGGAATCGTTTATACGTACATTATATTTTTGCCCACTGTAATTATCACCGAGCGAATCATGTACCCTAACGCGGACAGCGAGTGGTTTTGGGCACTTTATGCGCCGTTTGGAGTAGTGTTCTTGTTTACCCGTGAAAATTACCGTTTTGGGATTACCCAGACTGTATTGCAGCAATTGGTTGCGGCACCGTGTTTGATCGTTGCAATGGCGTTTTCCTTTTGGCAAATGTTCCGCCGACAAAAAACGCCCAAGGTTTCCTTGTGAAATAGCCGTTACTCGGGTACGTCACAATTAGCCTTCTCAGGGAAGGCATTGACTGTCTTGCGAGCGGCGTCAGCAACTCGCTGGACACGAAAATTATCTCCGGCTACCCTCACGTTTGCCATGAGCAAGACGCGAACAACCCTCACGCAGAGCGTATGGCGGTTCCTGATTCTGCCGGCTGCTTTCTGCCTCGTAATACCGCCCTATGTCCCGCTTGCCGCGGTAGCCACTCAGACCGGCTCGCCCAGCCATACGAGTGACAATTCAGACTGGTGGTCCTACACTCGGAGACCCGACGCGGACGACGAAAGGATCAGCCAGCATCGCGAACCGGCAGCTTCGACCTTTCAGATTCTCGGATTCAAGATCGACGCTGAAACTTTCGGTAAGGTTACGGCGAGATTGGGGAAAGCCACTGTCATCGAGCGCGGTGACGCATCAACCGGGCGTTCCCAAATCTGCTACTCTTCACCGGGAGACCACAAAACTTACCTGATTTTCGAAAAAGGCGAAGTCAACGATGCATTCTACCTGTTCAGTGGTGGTCCTGATTGGAAGGGCAGCGAGCTTTGCGCCGATTCGAACCTCGTAACGAAAAATCTATCAACGGCCTCGGGCCTGCACCTTGGGCAAACAACTGCACAAGTCAGAGCTATTCTGGGGACACCGAGCGTCGTAGCTGGTGACAGCCTCATTTACTCCCTCGGTGTTGAAAAGAAGTTGTCAGGCGCAGACTTCGAGAAGCTAAGGCGACAGAATCCAGGGCTCAGCCCAGATGCACTTCATCGGAATTATGATTCCTACACGCTCGGCGTTTATATCGAGGGGAGATTTGTTACCGGCAGGCTGACCTATCTCGCGATTTCTAAGATCGAAAGCTACTAGACCAGGCCAGCGATGCTCGCGGCAACACTAAATCCCAATTGGTCGCGTAATCGGAACTTGAAATCTACCCATGAAATCTACACATGAAATCGGACACCTACTGTCCATCCCTCGGACACAGTCAATGTACCGCCGCAATATCAGCACTTGCGGCTAGCGTTCACGGGGTGTATACCGATTAAAGAGGACGATCTTTATGGACCGAAACTATCGGGCTTATCAGTATGGCTTGCAGGATCGCTCACCCCTTCTTACCGAGGTTATGCCGTTCGGTCGCTACGGTGGTGGGCTTTTAACTGCGCATCCGATTGGATTAGTCATCGTCATCGGTCTGCTTATAGTTGGTTTTATAGGAATGCCAGAAGCACGATGGTTTCTGACGCTTGCTGTTCCTTTGGGGGGCATCTGCGGGCTTTTTCTATGGTTTCACCACCGTAAGTCCAGCCAGTTTTGACGACTGGCCAGAGCTGGGTGTTGTTTTCTGATTTCGCCTCCGGGTATGATTTTTGAAGAAGCAATCCTAACAATCTACCAACAAGCGCTCGTCGAGAACTTGAAGATGGTGACGCTCGGCGAAGAAACGTATTCCGTCCGCACAACGGCCAAGCAAAAGCTAAAGCAGGTTGATTTTCGATTTGAGGGCAGAGAACTGCGCGGACTGGAGCAGAATCCGAATACGAAGTCGCGGTGGGCCAAGATGGCACGGGAAGGGAAGAAGACGATGCAGTTTTTAGAGGGCGGGAAGTATGTTGCGGTTGCGGTGAATGGGAGGGTGTACTTGTATGCAGCGAAAAACACTAACTAGGTTCTGATATATTACGCTGCGCCGGAGAAAAGCGGCATTTTTGGGCACTCCGTTGCACATTTTTCCAATCTATCAGCGATCACAGCCTGGGAACCATCTACGAACTATTCGTCCTGCTCAACGATCGAGATTGAGGCCCCCGGCAAGGGGAGCGCAAACGGCGACCAGCAAAAAGGCACCTCTGATTCTGAATAGCGTCAGCATGCCGGAATTGTACTCGCGGTTCCAAGTGCGGCACCTAGTATTATAGGTCGGGGAGCAGAGCCGTGACCCAGCGTAAACATAAGGTTCAAACTCAGTTTGGCCGGGCCGCTGTCCAGATCTTTGCCGCCAGTGATCGCATGAACCAGATTCTTATTGAACAGCTCGACCCGATTGCCTGGAGAGCCAAGCCCCCTGGCAAAGCCCGCACCATTGCGGCGATCTTCACGCACATGCACAATGTCCGCTCCAAGTGGGTCAGGCTTACGGCTCCGCACCTCAAGATTCCAGAACGGCTCCACCGCGCGCACTGCACGCCGCAGCAGGCCCGTAAGGGATTGGCCGAGAGCTCGGCTCGTTGCGCGGAGATGCTAACTGAAGCGCTCGGCGGTGGTGGTGGCCGCGTCGAGAAGTTTCGCAGAGACGGGTGGGCTCCGCCTTGGCCGGTTGGCCTGGAAATGCTGTGCTACATGCTCTCTCACGAAGCCCATCATCGCGGGCAGGTGTGTATGCTCGCGCATCAGCTCGGATTCCCGTTGCCGAACGAAGCGGCGCACGGTATCTGGAATTGGGAAAAGCTGTGGAAAGAATTCGGATGGCCTGGCCGCCCCGGCTACGATTTCGAAGGACTCGCTCAAGAGCACAGGGCGCCCGCGGTTGGGAACAGACTCAAGGCGAGAAGAAATTGAAAGTGCCCCGGGACATCGATAGTTCGGTGCAAAAAAAGAGGAAGTCCGTCGGGACTTCCTCCTTAAATCGCGCCCGAGTTGCGGACTAGAGCGATCCGCGAGCCGCGCGTGCTTTTTCCTGGTCGGATTTGCTAACAGAGGCTTCACCGGTAGAGGAAACATCTTCTGCGTTCGTGCGCTCGAGGATGTCCTTGGCGCGCTTGATTTCCTCCGATGTGTCGCAGTGTACGGAGAGAAGAATTCCACCTTTTTGTAAGCGACCTTCGTACTTCTTCGCTTCAAATTCCGGAATCCCTGCGCCGATCAGTGCCCCGGTAACGCCGCCTACCGCTCCGCCGACGCCCAGTCCGGCAAGGCCTGCCATGATGGGACCAGCGGCAATGAACGGCCCGAGGCCCGGGATCGCTAGCATGCCGACACCTGCCAGGAGTCCGAGCGTTCCGCCGATGACGCCGCCCGTCGTGACGCCGGCAGCAGCGCCTTCTGGTGCTTTCGTGGCCTTTTCCGTACCGATATCCCGCGTGCCGCTCAAGCTCTCCGGCAACAGAACGGAGATATCGGCGGTCGGGAAGCCCGAGGCAACCAGTGAATCCGCGGCATTTTCGACCGCAGAGCGAGTGCTATAAATTCCGAATACTGCTACTTTTTTGTTCTCTGACATTTGCGTGTTCTCCTTTTTCATTTCGTTTCAAGAATCCATTCAGTTATTTCGGGGGTGCAATTTCCAGTTGGTTGGTAACGTTGCCTGCTCCTGCGACCGCCACTGCCTTTGCTTCGAGGTTGGCTTTCTCTTCGCCGGAACGCACCGGTCCGCGCAACGTCACTTTTCCGTCCTGCGAGATAATCTTGATGTTGTGAGCGTAGGTTGAAAGAGTCTTGTCTTCGTGGATTGATTTGCGAATCTTCTGCGCGATCGCTTGATCGGCAGCATTCATCTTCTGGTCGTCGGCACTTGGAGACTGATCTCGATTCATCTTGGTGTTGTCCGCCGGGGGCTGCTGATCCTGCGGCCCAGGTGCCGGGTTGGCCATGAGGGAAGCCCCCAGGAAAAGAGAGCCCAGTGCAAAAACCGTTTCTGATATCACTTTAAAGCGTGTCTTCATATCTTTTTCTCCTTTGCAGTCTTGTTTATGGGAACTCATGAATTGAAATCCCGTTGAACTACGCGCGGGCGGTTCTGGCCTTGGCCGCCTTGCGTGGCTGCTCCTCGCCGTCCCCGGAATTTGCCGCCTGGACATTTATGTTCCGGGCCAGCTCGCTCAGTTTCTGATCTGTTTCTTTCTCTTCTTGTTCTGTTTGACCCAGAAGGTCCGCGGCATCTTCTTCGCCGAGAAGTGTTGCGTAGGTGCGAACGCATCCATAGGCGGCTATTTCGTAGTGTTCGACGCGTTGCGCCGCGGAAATCAGGCCTGCGTCGCGCTCGTCATCTGGAATTTTTTCTGCAATCATTTCGGAGCCTTCTTCGATCAGACCTTCCATGCCCTTGCACTTCTTGCCCTTGGGGCTCTCCGAAAGGGCCTTAAAGATTTGCTCAAGGCGCGCTACATGCTGTTTGGTCTGTTCCAAATGCCCCTCAAAGCCTGCGCGCAAATCGGGGTCCGTCGCGGCCTTGGCCATCTTGGGAAGCGCTTTTGTGAGTTGCGTTTCAGCGTTGTAGATATCTTTGAGTTCCTCGACATAGAGATGCTTCAGGCGATTTGTATTCATGGGGTCTCCCGTAGATTTCCAAATTTAGGTTGTTAGCCGAATTCAGGCGAAACAAGGTATTAAATCGCCCACAACGGCGGGAGTTTGGGCGCACCTTCTATTAACGATGTTTGGAAATTCTTAGCTATACAGAGGAGTTTGTAGCGAGGAAAATTGGAAGCTGTATCGTTGCTGAGCGCTCGCTGCTGGCGTGTTATTTCGTGCGAGCAGCACGGCAATCGGATTGATCGGGCCGTCTAGCGAATATGAAACGTGACGTCCTGCGCGCCTTCCCACAGTATCGTGTGCCCAAGCGCGGCTAGGCGCTCCTGACCGTCAATAATTGTCAGAAAGTGGTTTCCCGCCAGTTGCCCGACCTTGCTCGAGAAGGTACACGCTCCGTAAGGGAACAGTATTTCCGGTTCGCTTAAGCCGAATGCGTACAAGAGGATCTCACCCGGCGCCGGGTGACTCGTGAGATTCTCCTGCTTGGCGCGGTGGTTGAATTCCCCCAGCGGAATCCAGCCCGCGTCGCCGCTCCAGCGCGCCTGGATGATCTTCTTCTTGAACGGAAGCAAGGACCGGAACAGCGCGCAGGTCTGCGGGGCCAAGTGCTCCTCAAAGCGAGCCGTGAACTCGAACAATCCAATGTGGATACGCAAAAGTTCGGCAGGACGCTCTGGAATTTTCTTCAAGGTATGGTTCAGAACACCGCTGTTTTTTTTCGGCATTCCTGGATTGTAACATTCCATCTTCGCGAATCTCAGAGTCCTGCCGGCCCGCAATTCTTCTGCCGCACTCGTCTGAACATACAGGGAACTCGAACTGGGGCGGCGGCTCTTTGCTAAAGAACTGCCTGTCGGGCGGACCGGCAAAGGTTCTTGGGAGACACGAAATTTGATTGCCCTGTAACATTTACACCCTTTGGCAGCGTCTAATAAGGGGCGGCCGTACGGCGAGCCTCACTGCGCAATTGGTTCATTGAATGGCCAACCGCAATTATCTGGAAACTTGGCTGTCAGAACAGGCAAATAAGGACGACCGAATGACTTGCAAGAGGAATCGGGGAAGCGGGCCCTTGTTGTTACTGATCTGCTGTGGCGCGCTCGCACTTTTGAGCGCCTCCAGCGCTGCGCAAACGCCATCTAGCACGACTGCCCAAGCCCCCGCCGCTGCGCGCCCGGTGGGAACTATTAAAGCAATTTCGGGGAATACCATTACGTTGACCAGCGACGCGGGCGCGGAGGTAACCGTGCAGCTCCAGGACGGCGCGAAATTCCTGCGCATAGCTCCCGGGCAAACGAGCCTCAAGGACGCGACGGCAATTCAGTTGTCGGACATTCAAGTCGGTGACCGCGTACTGGTGCGTGGGAAGCTCGGCGATGACGGCAAGACCGTCTTGGCAAGCTCTGTCATTGCCATGAAGCAAGAAGACATCGCGCAAAAGCAGGCCAAGGAACGAGATGAATGGCAGCGCCACGGAGTGGGCGGCCTGGTCGGCGCAGTCGATCCGACAACCAACACCATCACGATTTCCATGAATTCGCTGGGCGCCACGAAGAATATTGTCGTTCATCTGTCGACGGCCACCGTGCTGCGCCGGTATGCTCCGAACTCCATAAAGTTTGACGATGCCAAGCCGGCTCCGCTCGATCAGGTGAAGCCAGGGGATCAGTTGCGAGCACGCGGCAGTCTAGGCGGCGATGGCACCGAGCTCACTGCCGATGAAGTCGTTTCGGGGACATTTCGCAATATTGCGGGAACCATCTCGGCGACTGATACCGTCGCAAACACACTGACGGTGCGCGACTTGGCTACCAAGAAAGATGTGCTGGTGAAGATCACACCGGAATCGCAGCTTCGCAAGTTGTCGCAGCCGATTGCAGCACGCATCGCGCTGCGCCTAAAAGCCGGGAACGGGGAAGGCGGGGCAGCCACCGAGCCAGGAGCAACACCTTCTCTGGTGCCACCATCAAAACCTTCTGATGCAACTGCGGCGCGATCTGGCGCCGCGCCGGAAGGGCGCGGCGGAATGGGTCGCCAGGGCGCACCGGATCTGCAGCAAGCTATTTCACGCATGCCCGCCGCGACCCTCGCGGATCTGCAAAAAGGCGACGCCGTACTGCTGGTTGCAACGCAAGGAACGCAAAATGGTGAAGTTACGGCCATTACTCTTCTCGGCGGTGTAGAACCAATTCTGGAAGCTTCACCGCAGAGCAGTGCATCCACCATTCTTTCTCCGTGGAGTCTCGGCAGCGGCGCACCCGGAGGCGAAGCTGGCAATCCGTAAGCGCAAGATCGCACGATTCATAAATCTCAATGCTCAGGAGAAGTAATGAACGCCCGGTCCGGACTCAAGTGCATTTTTCTTGCAATTTTCATCCTCAGCGCTGCTTTCATGCCGACAGGACTGCGTGCCCAGTCAACCACCGGCTCGATTCACGGCACGGTCACAGACGCTTCTGGAGGCGTGGTAGCAAATGCGACAGTTTTGCTCACCACGCCCGACGGAGCTTCCGTGGATGTCACAACCGGTAAAGACGGTCGTTACGAGTTTAAGTCGCTCGTACCGGGCAAATACACGGTGAAAGCTGTGGCACTAAATTTCGCACTTTTTACAAAACCGGATCTGGTGCTCACGGCGGGACATTCCCTGACAGTGGATATCACTCTGACGATCGAGCAACAGTCGCAGAAAGTCGTTGTCACGGATACCAATACTGCCGTGGACGTGGATCCAGGCAGCAACGCCGGAGCGATCGTGCTTAAAGACAAGGATTTGGAAGCACTTTCTGACGATCCCGACGAGTTACTGACAGAACTGCAGGCGCTGGCAGGGCCTTCGGCCGGTCCCAATGGTGGGCAGATTTATATCGATGGTTTTACCGGTGGTCAGCTGCCGCCCAAGGCTTCGATTCGCGAGATCCGTATCAATCAAAACCCTTTTTCAGCGGAGTACGACAAGCTCGGCTACGGGCGTATTGAAATCTTCACCAAGCCGGGAACGGACAAGTTTCACGGCCAATTGATGATTAGTGGAAATACCGCGGATTTTAACTCCCGCAATCCGTTTGAACGATTTCCTGCAGGGGAAACACCACCCGGCTATCATTCGACACAATTCAGCGCGAATGTAGGCGGTCCCCTGAGCAAGAAAGCGTCGTTCTTTCTTAATATCGAGCAGCGCAACATCAATAGTCTTGCGGTATCCAGCGGACAGACCGTCGATCCCGCAACGCTGGCCATCATTCCATTCAGCGATTCCATCGACAATCCGCAAACGCGCACAAACGTCAGCACGCGACTGGACTACCAACAGTCCGCGAGCAACACCATGACGTTGCGTTACCAGTTTTTCCGCAATACAGAAACAAACGACGGAATTACAACATTCAGTTTGCCGACGCAAGGCTTCAATTCCGAAGAAACCGAGCATACCGTGCAGTTCACGGACACCAAGACCCTGAGCCCCCGCGTCATCAACGAGACCCGCTTTCAGTTTCGTCGGGAAGAGAACGGCGCGGACCCCATAAGCACTCTTCCTTCAATCAACGTGGCTTCGGCAGTAACTTTGGGGGGAAACCCCGGTGGCACAAGCGACAGCACCAACACCAACTACGAATTGCAAAATATCACGTATTGGACAGCAGGGAAGCATGCCCTGAAGTTTGGCGGGCGGGTGCGCGTTACCGACTTGTCGGTATCTTCCAACAGCAGCTTCAATGGCCTGTACACGTTCTCCTCGCGGCTCGCTCCGAACTGCACTCCAAGCGATACCGACAATTGCGAAATTAGTCCGATCGAAGCCTACCAGTTGACCCTCCAAGGTATAGGCCCGGGCGGTGGCGGTGGGGCTAGCTACTACGCTGTCAGCCATAATGATCTGGGCCGGGCGGCCGTCGGAGTCAAGTATGCTGACGCCGGTTTGTATTTTCAGGATGATTGGCGCATTCGCCCGAATATTACACTTAGCGCCGGATTGCGCTATGAAACACAAAATGAAATCGGCGACCACATGGATTTCGCTCCCCGTCTCGGACTGGCCTGGGGAATTGACGGCAACGCAAAGAAATCAGCCAAGACGATTCTACGTCTCGGCTATGGCATCTTCTATGACCGGTTTACAGCGTCTTTGATTCAACAACAGGAATTGGCAAATGGATTCGTCCAGCAGCAGCTATTGATCCAGAATCCGGCGTTTTTTGATCCAACACAGACTGTCATTCCCACCGGCACAGGAACAACGCAACAAACCACGTACCAGACGAATAATAATTTACGAACCCCGTACACCATCCAGTCCGGTGTCACGCTCGAACGCCAGCTGACCAAAGTGGCCAACCTTTCTGTTACCTACCTCAATTCGCGCGGAGATCACCAGTTTTATACGAAGTATATAAATCCTCCGCAGCCGAACCAGACGGCACCCGACAACATCATGTACGAGTTCGACTCGGGCGGCACCTTTAAGGAAAACCAATTAATCATCAATAGCAGCATCCGCATGGGCGCGAAGTTATCGCTCTTCGGCTATTACACGCTGACCTACGCTAACAGCAACACGGGAGGTGCCAGCAGTATTCCGTCTAATCCTTTTGACATAGATCAAGACTATGGCCCCGCGGCATTTGACGTGCGCCACCGCCTGTTTTTTGGTGGCACGTACGGCGCGCCCCTCGGACTGCGCTTCAGTCCGTTCATGATCGTAAGTTCCGGAAGCCCTTTTAATATCACCACAGGGCAGGACCCCTACGGGAACGCGGAGTTTAGCGCGCGCCCGGCGTTTGCCAGTTGCGCCGACGCGGGTACAGCCGGTTCCAGCATCGTGAGCACTCCCTATGGGTGCTTCAATAAGCTCCCTTCTGTGGGTGACGCGCTCATTCCCGTCAACTTCGGAACGGGACCGAATCATTTCAACTTTAATTTGCGGGTCAGTAAGACATTTGGTTTCGGCGCAAAAAAGGAAGATCAGTCGGCAAATCAACGGGGCGGCGGCGGGCCCGGCGGCGTTGGCACCTTTGGTCGCGCTGGCGGACCCGGTGGGCCTGGAGGTCGCGGCGGACGCGGTGGTGGTGGAGGAGGTGGAGGAGGCGGCGGAGGGGGAGATTCGACGGGCCGCCGATTTAACCTTACGCTCAGCGCATCGGTGCGCAACTTGTTCAACAACGTCAATCTGGCCAATCCGATTGGCAACTTGAGCTCGCCACTTTTCGGCCAGGCCAATGCGATTAGCAGTACGGCTGCCTACAATCGCCGAATCGACTTGCAGCTCACATTCAGTTTCTAGCAACAGCCGTCGCGTCCCCGGATGAGTGCGGCGGGGCCACAGACCGTGGTACCGTCCGCGCCTTACAAACGATAGCTTGCCCCGGCTGTTCGGATGCACTACTGTTTCCTGGTAACCATCCAGTGCCTGTGACTGCCTTGCGGCATTCGTCTCAGGAAAATAATCGGGAGACAGCGGTGAGTGACCAGAAGCGCGACCTCGAGTTGGGGATGAAAACCCCCATTCGGAGGCGGGATTTTCTCAATGGCTTTGGTTTGACTGTGGGCGCGGCACTGGCTATGCCCCAGGAAGTTTGGGGTGAAGGGTTTGGAATGCCCCATTTACGGGCGGACGCTGCCAGCGCCCGCTACTATCCCCCGGCTACAACGGGCTTGCGTGGCAGTCACGACGGCTCCTGGGAAGTGGCGCATGAAATGCGCGACGGCCGCAAATGGGATGAGGGCGGGCAGGACTCCGAACTCTACGACTTGATCGTAGTCGGCGGAGGAATCAGTGGACTCGCGGCCGCCTATTTCTATCGCAAGCATTCACCCAAGGCCAAGATTCTAATTCTCGACAACCACGATGATTTTGGCGGGCACGCCAAGCGCAATGAATTTCAATCCGGGGGACGCCTCTTGATCGGTTACGGCGGCACCCAAACCATTGCGGGCCCTGGTCTGTACAGCGCAGAAGCCAGGAATATGTTCAAGGAACTTGGCATTGCGACAGATCGCTTCAACAAATATTTCGACCAATCTTTTTTTTCGTCAAGAAACCTGGATCATGCAACCTTCTTTGACAAGGAAACCTTTGGCGCCGATCGCCTGGTGAAAGGCCGCGGGAAAAGTCCGTGGCCCGAGTACCTGGCAAAGACTCCATTGTCTCCCGGTGCGCAGAAAGACATCGCCCGCCTTTTTACCGACAAAGTGGACTACCTTTCCGCCATGAATCCTGCGCAGAAGAAATTCTATCTCGCGCGGACGAGCTACAAAGATTTTCTCCTGAAGAACGTGCAGGTCAGCCCGGACGTAATTCCGTTTTTCCAGAAATCGACCTACGGTTTATACGGCGTTGGAATCGATGCCGTTCCCGCTGGCGACCTGGCGGGCCTGGGCTTTCATCCCGGTTTCGGCGGAATGGACCTGTCCGGTCCTCCCGGACCCGGCCTTGGACTGGAAATCACCCGGCAGCATTCGCAAGAACCCTACATTCATCATTTTCCCGACGGCAACGCTTCGGTCGCGCGTTTGCTGGTGCGGGCGCTCATTCCATCGGTCGCCCCGGGCGACACGATGGAGGATATTGTCCTTGCAAAAATGGACTATTCGAAACTCGACGAAGCGGCTTCTTCCATTCGTATTCGTCTTAACTCAACCGCAGTTCACGCTGTAATGTGGGAAACTCCGGAGCAGGCGAAAGAGACAAAAATCACGTATATCCGCGACGGCAAAGCAAGCACAGTACATGGACGGGCCTGCGTACTGGCTTGTTGGAATATGGTGATCCCGTATATGTGCCCTGAAATGTCCGACAAGCAGAAAGAAGGGCTCGCCTACGGCGTCAAGGTTCCCCTGGTTTATACCAATGTGCAGCTGAGAAACTGGAAAGCCTTCGACAGCCTCAAGATTTCAGGCGCGGAATGTCCTGGCAGTTTCTTTGAAGGACTGACGCTCGATTTTCCGGTCAGCATGGGCGACTACAAATATCCGGAAAAGCCGGAAGACCCCTGCGTCATTCATTTGGAGCATGTCCCGGCCGAACCCGGTCTTGCCGCTCGAGATCAACAGCGTGCGGGACGCATGAAGCTGTACACCACGAAATTCGAAACGTTCGAACGCAACGTTCGCGATCAACTGGGCCGAGCTCTTTCTGGGGGCGGTTTCGATCCGGCTAAAGACATTCAAGCCATCACCGTCAATCGCTGGCCGCACGGCTACGCGTACGAATACAACTCCCTCTATGACCCGGAATGGCCAGCAGGACAGTCCCCCTGCGAAATTGGGCGTCAGCCATTTGGGCGCATCCACATTGCGAATTCCGATGCCGGCGCCTTTGCCTACACGAACGAAGCTATCGATCAGGCTTGGCGTGCGGTCGAGGAAATTGCTGCAACCAAGGGTTGAATCGAATCGAGAATCGGAAAGCGGTTTCCCGCACGTTCCGCCCGTTTATGGGAGGGCTGATTTGTAGACTTCTCCGCCCTTCATCACAAACACCACTTTTTCCATCATGGTGATGTCGGCCAGGGGATCGCCATCCACTGCCACGATGTCGGCAAACTTACCTGTTTCAATCGTCCCGATATCCTTGCTTTTTCCAATCAGCTCGGCCCCGTTGACTGTTGCAGCGCGCAACGCTTCAAGCGGAGTCATTCCGCCTCGCACCAGAGCGCCAAATTCCTTTGAAACGAAATCCACATCGTCGTCCACGCCATAGGCAATCTTGATGTGATGAGCGAGCGCCCGCCGAAACGCCGGTCCTTGTTCCTTCATGATGGCCACGCCTTTTGCAAAGCTCGCCGGGTCGCGCCCCTGCGATAGTCCGGTTTCCATGTCGTGCTGGAAGCAGTACAGGGTTGGCACGAGCCAGGTGCCCTGCTTCTCCATCATTTTCGCGCCTTCTTCATCGAGCACCGTTCCATGCTCAATCGAATCCACGCCTGCGCGCACCGCCGCCTTGATTCCTTCCTGGCCTTCGGCATGCGCCATCACTTTTTTTCCTGCGCGATGCGCCACTTCGACCGCCTTGGCCATCTGCTCTTCGCTCAGTTCCTGCACGGTATAGTCGCTTATCGGGTCCATCACGCCGCCCGTCGCCATCAATTTGATCCAGTCCGCCCCAAATTTAATATCGCGTCGCACGGCGTTGCTCACCTGGTCCACCGTGTTCGCAACGTTGGGTGCGGGAGGGAGCGACTTGTCGGACGCCAGCAAGTCGCTGTCGCCGTGTCCGCCAGTGACGGTCACAAAGTTCCCAGCCGAAACGATCCGTGGCCCGCGAATCAATCTTTTTTCAACGCTATCCCGCAGGGCCAGCTGCCCATAACCCGCATCAGCCTCGCCTGCGTCGCGCAGCGCTGTGAATCCATGTGCCAGCCATATCCCGAGGTTATGCACACCCCAGATAGCCCCTTGCGCCGAAGACATGCGCAATCCCGACATTGCGGATTGATCTTTCGGGTTTCCGAGCAAATGCGCGTGACAATCGATCAAGCCCGGCACCACCGTGTATCTCGAAAGGTCTATGACGGTGGCTCCTGCGGGCGCGGCATCGGCAATCTCGACGATACGGTCTCGCTCCACAATAATGAACACATTCGACCGCACATTTCCGCTGCGCACATCCACCAGGCGTCCCGCATGAATAGCGGTTTTCGCGTTTCCTGAAGTTGCAGCGGCAGGTTGCTGCGCCCGTGCGGGCAGAATTCCTCCCCACAGCATCCCACTCAGCGCAAGAATGAAAATCGATTTGGTTCCCACTCATTTCCTCCAAATAATCGTAGAATCAGTCGGCAAGAGCTTACGGACTAAGCGCGAGAAGCGCAACTGCATTGCGACTGTGGTTCTCGCGAGTATGAGGGCAGCAAATGAAAAAGAGAAAGCGCAAGGTACTGGACAAAGGCGTCGAAGCTCGTCGACTTGCCAGAAAATCGGGGATAGCCCCTGCGGCCACGCGGGTTATCGATGACAAGCGGAAACGCGCCGCCAAGCATAGGAAGAGAGTGTTTGAATTGGAGTAACGCGCCCCGGATCGCTCAAGTTTTCCGTAGGCCCGGACCGGGCCTAGTTTTTTGAACCTCAACCCGGCTTGTGTGCGGGAACCGCTTCGTCAGGCCGGAAGAGCGGCGCAGAGGCGATCTGCTTGTACTCCGCCAACCAGGCGGCAATCGTTTCGAGGTCTTTTTTGTCAAAACCCATTCCGACCAGGCGCGCCTTGCCACTGGGCTCTACCAGAAACAAGGTGGGTACATTCGTCAAGCCGTAGGCATTGGAAACCGGATAGTGGCTCTCGTCCAACAAGACCGGAAACGTTACTCCATGCTGCTCTGTGAATTGTTTTGTCGCGCGAGCGTCATCCTGGCCTATCCCAAGAAATGAAATTCCGTCGCCACCGTATCGTCTGTAAAGCCGTTCGAGGAAGGGAAGCGTGAACTGGCATACCGGGCAGGAAATCTTGAAAAAAACGACGACCACGGGTCCCAGCTGCAAACGAGAGCTTAGTGAATAGCTCTTGCCGTCCAGTCCCGTCAGCGAAAAAGTTGGTGCCGTACCGCCCGCAACAATGTGGGTCATCTGTTGTCACATGCCATTCCGCTCAAAGCCCGCAGCAAACTCCTCATCCGTCGAGTATAGCGCAGCGCAGGAAGACAAAAACAGCGGCTGATCTGCTGGTAAAAAGCGGTCCGTTTTTGTATTAAATTGGCGAGTATCTAATATTTATCTAATTCGATATCTTGACAGGCTGTCTATAGAAGACTATACATCGGTCGTTCATTAAAAGGACGCTCGGGGGCAGTGCAAAAAAAATGAAGTCTCGAGAACTGCGCAAGAACGGGAAACAAGCCGATCGCTATCTGCAACTTTCCGCGGATGTCTCTCCGCAGCTGCTCAATGCGATGTTTCACTCCCCGGCAATAGGAGTAGCCATACTCGACCGACGGGGAAGATACGAAGCTGTCAACGAGTCGCTCGCTTCCATGAACAGCCTTCCTTTGCGCGCGCACATTGGGAAATCCTTGCATCAAGTTCTCGGGAATGCCGCGTCACAACCGGAGATGCTCCTGGAAACAGCCCTAACCGGCCGAACTGTGTCGCAATTTCATATGATTGCCCAGCTTCCTGGGAGGACCGAAATCGGGCATTGGATGCTGACCTATCAGCCTCTTCGCGATGCATCAAGAAAAAAGCCATCCGTCTGCGCTCATGTTGTGGAAATAACCGAAGAAGTCAAAGCGCAGTGCGCACTAGGAGGGCTCATTCAAGGACTGCAACATGCGAAATCATCCATTGCAGGCAAGCGGGGCAGCTTCGGCGAACCCAGCCACCCGGATTCACTTGCGTTGCTCGAAAGTTGCCTTTCGCAAGCGCAACTCATTTCCCAGATACTTGGCGCCCATGTCGCCACCGCAAACCGAGTAGCCGGCAACAGGTCATCCGCCGCGGGCGATTCTCACCGGCCCTCCATGCCGGGAGACTCTGAGCTGCTTGCTCCCCACCCGTACGCGCAAGCCCCAGGGGAGTCTGCCACTCTGCCACTCACCGTCAGGGAAGAGGATGTAATTCGGCTCTTGTCGTGCGGCAAGACCAATAAGGAGGTGGCCGCCGCGATCGGTATAAGTGTCAGGACCGTCGAAGCGCACCGAGCAAAAATCATGCTGAAGCTCCGCGTGCGTTCGCTAGCCGAATTGCTGCTCTACGCGGTGCGGCACCGTCTGGTTACCCTGTGAACTGCGCTTAACCTGCTCCCTCCATCCGCGTACGTAGTTCTACGACCGTAGTCCAACGTATTGACTCACTTGTGTGCCCCAACGCACCATGGATTAACCTCAAAGGAACCATGTGACAGATCGTTTTCTGATTTGCGAGAACTCCAGGTGTCGTTTTGTGTTGGATCTTTTTGCAGAAGGAAAAATGCTCTCCCGCCGCAGTCTGCACCTGTCGAATTGTCCGGAATGCGGCGCGACGTGGTCGCTGCAGTGTCCATTTTGTAGCCACACCCTGGAAGTCACTTGGATCGAGGAGCTTCCTCATTGCGGTCGCTGCCTGCAAAAGCTGCAGGCAGCCGACGTATAGGACAGGGCGGCGCCAGCGATGGCCACTTCGTCGCCCTGGGAACGCCGGCCCATACCGGTCAAGCGAACGGCGAACCGTTTCAGTGAATGTGTTTTGTCTTGCGTGACATGTAATCCATGAGCAGATATTGCCCCAGATTGTAGGGAGTGGTGAAGTAGGCTTTGCCCTTGCACATTTCGGTAATTTTCTGCACGAAATTCACAAGCGAGTAATCGCTTGCGAGCATAAAAGTATTAATCAGAATTCCTGCGCGCTTGCATTTGTTTACTTCTTCCAGGGTTTGGCCGACAACAAATGGGTCGAGTCCAAAGGCATTTTTGTAAATACGCCCATCTTCGAGCGTCAATGCCGACGGTTTTCCGTCCGTAATCATGATGATCTGCCGCATATCTTTGTTCTGCCGCAACAAAATGCGCTGGGCCATTCGCAGACCTTCGCGGGTGTTGGTGTAATACGGCCCCACTTGCACCCTCGCCAACTGCCCTAGCGGCACCTGTTCGGCGCTGTCGTGAAACAGCACGAGTTCCAGCGTGTCGCCCGGATATTGCGTTCTGATCAGATGGGAGAGCGCCATCGCTACGCGCTTGGCTGGAGTAAATCGATCTTCCCCATACAAAATCATGCTGTGGCTGCAATCCAGCAGCAACACCGTGGCGCACGAACTGTGATATTCACACTGATGCACCATCAAGTCCGAATAGGTCATCTCAATCGGAACTTTGACGCCTTCGCGGCGCACCGCATTGAACAGTGTTTCACTCACGTCCATGTTCATGGTGTCGCCAAATTCGTAGGGCCGTGAAACTCCGCCGGATTCCACCCCGGTCGCCAAATCCCGGGTGTCATGCCGCCCAAAACTGCTGCGGCCGACCGAGCCCAGCAAATCCTGCAAAGTCTTAAAGCCCAGAAAGTCCACGGTCTTGTCCGTAATTTCAAAACGCGCTTCCGGCGCTCGCTCTTGGGCCTTGCCCAGCTGGCCACCCGGGGTGCTCTGCGGTGGAGGGGTAATTTGCGGAGGTTGCGCAGGATTGATGAATCCCTCCTGCGCCATGCGTTCCATCAATTTCTCAAGCAAATCCTTCACTGCCTGGCTATTGATGGCCTCCGGCGACTTCAGCATTTCCCGCAGTTCATCGCTCATCGCGTCTTCAGCAAGCAGATCGCCTTCCTGCAGCGCTCGCAGGATGGCTTCTTTGAGCGCTTCCATCGAACGGTCCGGATCCATCTCCGAAATGCCGTAGTACTGTGATTCGAACCCGCTCTGCAAAAAGAAATCACCCATTCGCTTGACAAGCTCTTCCATGTCGATTGCGTCGGCAGGTTCCCCAACATATTTTCCGTATTTAATGAATTTCATGGAGCCTCTCCGCCCAGCGGCCGCAAGCGACCGCACTCCGGCTGCTTACGCCGACGCGTGCCTAGTTATACTGCCGCCGCGGACCGCGGCCCAGATTCTCGCGGGTATCTGGCTGTTTCTGCTTTTCCGCAAAATATCCGCGCTCTTCGCTTCTGCCAATGCGCCTGTGCGCCCACAATCCTTCAAGGATCATCTCCGCAGCAGCCGATGCAGCGCCTGCGTCTTTGCGGTCCTGCACTCCGAGCCGTCCGACATTGGCCATTAATCCTTGAATGTTCGAAAGCTGGTCATGCCTTGCGGCGGTACTGGCATTCTCCGGTAATTTCAACTCGCCGCCCAGTTCAAACCACTGAATCACCGGCTGAAAATTCGTCTCGGCAAAATGTCTGCTGAAGACCCGGCCAATCGCCGTGCGAATCAATTCCCGTGCAACCGTATCCGCGCCTTTCAATTCGCCCTCATACTCCAACTCCATTTTCCCGGTAATCGCCGGCAGGGCTGCGTAGACGTCCGCTATTCGCGCATACGAAATTGCTTCTCCGTTTCTGGTTGCCCGTTGTTCCGCGCTGCTTACCGCGCTCTCCAACGTTGTAATGGGCAGCCGCTGGCTCACCCCCGACCGCTTGTCGACGCGCTTGTCTTCCCGCGCCTGAAATGCAATCTCCTCCACTACCTGCCGCAAGTACGTTGGCACTTCAATCTTCCGGCCTGAATCGCGCCCCACCCAAGCTTCTTGCGCGGTAATCGTCATTCCTTCCTCCACGCTCGATGGGTAGTGCGTGCGAATTTCCGCTCCAATACGATCCTTGAGCGGAGTAATAATCTTCCCACGTGCCGTGTAGTCCTCCGGATTCGCCGTAAACACCAGCAACACATCGAGCGGCAACCGCAGCGGATAACCTTTGATCTGGATATCGCCTTCCTGCATGATGTTGAACAATCCGACCTGAATTTTTCCCGCCAGGTCCGGCAATTCGTTAATTCCGAAAATCCCGCGATTGGCTCTCGGCAACAGTCCGTAATGAATCGTCAATTCGTCGGAAAGATCGCGCCCGCCGCGCGCCGCACGAATCGGGTCCACATCTCCAATGATGTCTGCCATGGTCACATCCGGCGTCGCCAGCTTCTCGACATAGCGATCTTCGCGACGCATCCAGGAAATCGGAGTGGCATCGCCCTCTGCAGCAATCCGGTCGCGGCAGGAGCGGCAGATCGGCTTCAGCGGATCATCATTAATCTCGCAGCCCACCACCACCGGGATCTCCGCGTCCAGCAGGTTCACAAGTCCGCGCAAAATCCGGCTCTTGGCCTGCCCGCGCAAACCCAACAAGATGAAATTGTGACGAGAGAGCAGAGCGTTGACGATCTGCGGCACAACCGTATCTTCATACCCATGCACGCCAGGGAAAAGAGTTTCGCCCTTCTCGATCGCCCGCAACAAATTACGCCGTATTTCATTCTTGACCGACCGCGAGCCACTTTGCCCGTCAAAATCCGGGATGCGCTTCAATTCACCTAGTGTTTTTGCCCTGAAATGACCTGCAGGGTGCTGTGTCGATGCCATTGCCGTCATGGGGGTCCCATTCTGCGTTGCGGAGTGGCCGCCGCGCTTTACAGCTAATTCAGTCCATGTCCATTGCCGCCGGCTCGTTGCCGCAGGGTCTTCTTATTCTGTAGATGCAGCGCCCAGTCGCGAAGGTACGCAACCAACCTTTCCTGCCGGTCCGCTTCGGTGCGCGATTCCAGTATCTGCTGCTTGTACAGTAAATCCATCGGCAGCGTACCCGTTATTTGATGCGAAAGTTTCGCGTCGAGTTCGCCGTCGATGTTCTTTGGATAGTTTTCGAAAACGAGCGTGTAGCAGGTCTCATACAATTCAATCAATTCCTGCTGCTTGTCGAGCGTGTGGCTTGATTCGCGATCTTCCAGATAATCTACGCGCCCTTCCAGCAGGTCTTTTTCGGTAAAAAGCTCAACTGCCCGAAAAATCGCCCGGCCCACGGTCAAAATATCCGCTCGTCCATCGTCATAGCGCTGCACAACCTCCAGGATCTCCGCCGTACAGCCCACTCGCGCCAAGCCTTTCGGCAGCGACAGCAGAACTCCAAATTCCGATTTTTCGTCGAGACAACGCTTCACCATCTGCCGGTATCGTGGCTCGAATATGTGCAGGGGGAGACTGGCGCCGGGGAGAAGTACGACGTCTAGGGGAAACAGCGGAATGCGTTCAGGCCGCATAAGTTCCACTTAAATCATAACAGACCGCGGGTTGCGTACAGCCACTCAATCCAACTCGCTGAGCAGCCCTTCCATTTCCGACTGTGCGTGGCCATCGTTCTTTTTTCCAGCCTCCGCGATCCCGGTCGCTAGAATTTTCCTAGCATCATCGGGCCGCGACTCACGCACCAAAAACTGCGCGTACATCAGATAGGCAGGCACATAATCCGCGTTGCGCGCCAACAAAGCTTGAAAATGAGTCTCCGCCGCACTGCCATCCCCACCGTTCATGCACTCCATCGCGAGTCCGTACCGCGAAAATGGGTCATCCGGCTTGCTCGCTACGAACTCTTCCAGCATCTGCCTTCTGCTTTTCTTTTGTTCGCTCATCATTCGTCTCGTATTATACGTTCTTGAGTGCAAGCAGTCCAAATCTTGCCCAGGCGGACCCGATCCGTGAATAGCCGAACCAAGAGCAACCCGATGCCAGCCAGCAAGGCGAGCGCCCATCTCCGGAAAGGGAAGCCCGTAAACGCCTCGCGATCTGAAATGGCCGAAGTCGTTCTACCGGCGCAAACCAACGCCCTCGGCAAACTGCTGGGAGGCCA
>Ga0193726_1000850_pt1 | contig 27817 bp, 28 predicted proteins | sample H2c1metaG_FD_144928 | JGI IMG/M metagenome (GOLD analysis project Ga0193726, IMG submission 144928) | Soil microbial communities from a riparian zone of the East river system, Colorado, United States - H2c1 | ecosystem: Environmental > Terrestrial > Soil > Riparian zone | place: USA: East River...
ATCTGCGCCAGCCGCCGCTCCATCTTGGCCTGCGTGAAGTTCCGGTCCCGCGTGTTGACGGCTTTGAACTTGCTGCCGTCGATCGCAACGCTCGCCTCGCTGAACAGTTCGAGCCGCCGGCACAGCACCACGAACTCACGGCAGACCTTGCGGATGGCCTCGCCGTTGTCCTTGCGGAAGTCGGCTATCGTCTTGAAGTCCGGCATCAGCCGACCAGTCAGCCAGACCAGCTCAATATTGCGCTGGCACTCCCGCTCCAGGCGCCGGCTCGACTGCACGCGATTGAGGTATCCGTAGACATAAATCTTCTACAGCGTCGCGGGATGATAGGCCGGCCTTCCCGTCGCCTCCGGCTCGACGCCGTCAAAGCCGAGTTTGGCCAGATCAAGCGCATCGACAAACACATCGATCGCCCGGACGGGATTTTCTTCGCCCAAGTATTCATCCAACCGCTCGGGAAACAGCGTGCTCTGGCTGCGGTCATCGCCAACGACAGAACGCGCCATCCAATCCTCCAGCCAAATCGCTGGAGAATCGTACCATCGACGCCGTTTTCACACAGCCTGGGTCAAGCGCGTCGGTTTCGTGATGTCTGCCTTACGTTCAATTTACCCAGACAGCAGACATTTCTGGATCCGGCCGGCACTTCGCATCTGTGCCAAGAAGGGACTCATCCACTGCACAAATTTCGATAAGAAAAATCGGACCACATCCATGGCACTCACGTGCCGGTGGAGGAGCCGTCCACAGCATCCGAAGAAAACATTCGTCGCGTGTACACTGCTCGTGCGCTGGTCTGCCCCGCGCATTTCACTTTCCGAAGAACTTCCCAGTGACGGGCGGGAACGTTGATCTTGTTATTGGATCTCAATATTTGCCCCCTTGATCACGGCATGCCATCGAGCGGCCTCGTCCTGCATGTATTTTGAAGTCTTCTCGATTGAGCCTCCGAACATCTCGGCAGATAGCTTCTCGAGCAGATCCTGCAACGCAGGTTGGCGCAGTGCCTCGTTCACGTCTGCATTGATCTTGTCGACAATGTTCCGGGGGGTCTTCGGCGGCGCGACGATAGCGAACCATGCGACCGCTTCAAAGCCCGGCAGCGTCTCGGCGATGGTTGGCACGTCAGGGAGGGCTGGAAGCCGATGGGCCGAAGCCAACGCCAGCAATTTTAGCTTACCGGAAGCAACCAGCGGCAGCGAGACACCGAGGTTGTCGAACATCAAATCGACATCACCAGCCAGCAGCCCTTGTAGCGCCGGAGCCGACCCGCGATAGGGAACGTGGCGCAGCTTCACCTTTGCCATCAGCTGGAAGAGCTCGGATGTGAGGTGTGAGGTCGTTCCGTTTCCTTGCGTGGCCGACGTGACCTTGTCGGGATTGTTCTCCAGGTATTCGATCAGTTCGCCAAGGTTCGATGACTTTAAGTTGCTGGGATTGACGATCAGCGCGTTGGGCACCATGGCCATCACGATGACCGGTTCGAACTTGAGCGGATCAAAGGACAGATTGCGATAGAGGTTTTGATTGATCACGAGGGGCGGCGGCGGTGAAGAGAGCAACGTGTAGCCGTCCGGAGCTGAGCGATAGGCCTGTTCTGCGCCGATGTTGCCGGCAGCCCCGGTGCGGTTCTCGATGACGACGGGCTGGCCCCATTTGCGCGACAGCCAGTCGGCAACCGCCCGTGGCAGCACGTCGGCTGTTCCTCCGGCCGGAAAGGGCACGATGATCCTGACGGTCCGATCGGGATAGGCATCGGCCCTCGCCGAGCTTTCGAAAGCAGTGGTTGCGGCGAGGCAAAGTGCGACCCCAGTCGCCATTCGGCCCATCAAGCTTCGGACTCGACTGAATGTCCCGAGCATGCGAACTCCCTGTCCTCGGCGTTCCGGCGCCTTGGCGACACTCCTCCACTCCGAGCGAAGATACAACGCAGCATTCAGTCCGATCATCAGCCCGTGGCGCCGAGGAGCTAGCAATGACCGAGAAGAGGCTGAGGGTCGTCGTCATTGGTGGTGGGATCGGCGGCTTGTTCGCAGCGAACGCGCTGGTTGCTCGCGGATTTCAGGTCTCGGTATATGAGCAGGCGCCCAATCTGGGAGAGATCGGGGCGGGCGTTTTCCTGACGCCGAACAGCGTACGCCAGCTTCAAAGGGTGAACCTCGGCCAGGCAGTCGAAAAGTTTGGCGCCAGGGTCGGATCCGGCTCCCGGTACCTCCGTGACAACGGAGCGCCCATCGCGCCGGTGCAGGTGACGGACTCGGCGGGCTGGAACGCCACGTTCGGAATGCACCGCGCCGACCTTGTCGAAATCCTTGCCACCGCGCTGCCGAAGGACGTCGTGCACACCGGCCACCGCTGCACCGCCTGCGAGCCGGGCGATAACATGGCCAGGGTATCGTTTGCGAACGGGGTCGTTGCGGAAGGGGATGTCGTCATCGCCGCGGACGGCATCCACTCGGCGCTTCGCCACGAGGTAACGCCTCCTTCTCATCCGGTCTTCTCGGGTTCCGTTGCCTACCGTGGTGTCATCCCGCACGATCGCATTCCGAACTGGCCAACCGATTCCTGGTTGATGTGGCTCGGCAAGGGCAGGCACTTCCTGACCTTCCCCGTGCGGTCCGGGCAACTGATCAACTACGTCGGCTTCGTCCCGGCTGACGCCGAGATGAAGGAATCCTGGTCCCTGCCCGGCGATCCCGACATTCTTCGCCGCGAGTTCGCCGGCTGGGACCCGCGGATCGAGTCATTGCTGGGCCAGGTTTCGGCGACGTTCCGATGGGCCCTTTTCGACCGCGAGCCGCTGCCGACCTGGAGTCGCGGACGCCTGACACTGCTCGGCGATGCGGCACATCCGATGTTGCCTCATCTCGGACAGGGGGCGAACCAGGCGATGGAGGATGGAATGGCCGTTGCGACGATCCTGGCGCGCGCAAACCGCAAGACAATCGCGTCGGCCCTGCTGGCCTACGAAGGTCTCCGCCGTGAACGGGTTGGTTCAATTCAGCGGGGCGCCCGTGAGAACGGTCTCATATACGATTCGGCCAACCCGGACCTGGGCGTCAGGGACGCTCAAATCGCTGCTCATGCCGCTTTTCGACGACGGCTCTACGACCATGACGTGGTCCCGGAAGCAGAAGCGGCCGCACTAAGCCTCAGATGAACTTCTTGCGGAGAACACTGCCGATTTGCGTGGGAATGTCTCTTATGGGTCCGGGCTGTGTGAAAACGGCGTCGATGGTACGATTCTCCGGCGATTTGGCTGGAGGATTGGATGGCGCGTTTTGTCGTTGGCGATGACGCTCGCTGTCTCACCGTTGTGATCGCTAAACGCTGCAGGAGCGTGATCAGACGTGGGACAGCATGCCGGATTGTGGCGAGACACCCTATGCATAATGCAATGGTGAACAGTGTTCTTCTGACGCAGGCGAAGCCCCGCTGGCCAAGGCGCTGCACTAATTGGGGGCCATATTGGGGCCCAACCGTAAGGCAGCCAACAAAGCCAATTAAATAAGGAAAAGGGGAGGGGAGCTGGCGGGCCAGTTGGAATAAAACCGCTAACATGCATGTCATTGAAATCACTACATAGTTTCGTGCGATAACGACGTTGCCTCGCACCTGGTAAGGCGGCTTCGCGTCTCGCCCACGTCCTTAGGTCAAGACAAAGGGATGCGAATGAACAGCAAAAAAGAAGACGAGCATCACCCGAGCATCACCCATCAGCCTACCCAATCCCGCCGGCTAATCCGGCGCAGATGATGGCATCCTTCAATGCCATTGCGTGCGGGCGACCAATAACCCGGCCACGTCGAAAGCCGCTGGCGATGTCCGCTGTTCCACCCTTTGCGGACTCAAGTCGGACGTCACGTAAGTCCGAGAAGTGCCAAAACCGGACACTTTCATTTGATGGGCGCAACTTTCCGGTACGGGGGTAGGGTAGTTTGCCCGTCACAACGCATCACGATTTCATTGACCCCGAGTATTCTTGAGGTTTGTCCAGTTGTTTGCGGCCTTGGAAGCGCCCTCCGCCGGGTTGTTGCGGAACCGATCATATCCGAGCACCGTGGCAAAGACGTAGAGCTTGCCGTCAGAGATCGTCCAGGTGAGCGGATCGGCTTCGCGCCGCACGCCGTTGGACATGTTCATGGCACAGGAACCGCCGAATTGTGGGGCATACTTGTCGGGGTTCGCTTTGAAGAGTTCGCGGTGAGCAGCACTTGCGAAGCGATATCTAACGCCATCCCAAGAATACTCGAACTCCGACGCGCCGGGCCGTGGCTTGCCGTCGGTAAAATAGGCCACCGGATCGTAGCCTTTGAGTCCCAGCCGCTCGCCGGTCGGCACGACAGCCTATGCAAGCGCTTGAAGGGGCGCCAATACGAAGGCAGCGAGCAGTTGAGCGAAAGTTCGACGCTTCCACATTGACGTTCCTCTCGTTAGCCCTGGTTCTTTGGATTCGTTCACTCGTTGAGCGGTACAGCCTCGATAATGCTGACCGTCGAAGTGGTCGCGATGATACGCGCCAGCGAGAAGCCGGCCGACTCCAGAAGCATCCGGTACTCCTGTTCAGTCCGCTCGCGCCCACCCGAATAGACCAGCATCAACAAGTCGAGCAGCTTGCCGTAGGCCGGCGCATTATCGTCAGGAATCACCATTTCCACGATAAGCAGCCGGGCCGAGTCGGCCAATGCCGCGCGGCAGGCGCGCAGGATGCGGCGGGCGTTCTCGTCGTCCCAGTCATGGATGACCTTGCGAAGCAGGTAGAGGTCGCCGCCAGGCGGCACCTCTTTGAAGAAGTCACCTGCCGACGCGAGGCTGCGGCTAGCCAGCCCAGCCGACTCCAGGTGCTGCTGCGCCATTGCCGCGACATGGGGAAGGTCGAAAAGAACGCCGCGGACTTCGGGGTTGTCGGCAAGGATCGCAGACAGGAGTCCCCCTTGACCGCCGCCGACATCCACCACAGTTCTAACTTCGGTAAAATCGTATGCGGCGGCCACCGCCGCATCTTGACCGCGTCCTACGCTCTTCAGCCCCTCCGCCCCGACGCGCGCGGCGTCGGGGTGTGCCGCGTAATAATCGAACAGCGAGGTGCCGAAGATCTGTTCGAAAGCGGGCGCTCCGGTGCGCAGACTGTGCTCGAGGCCACCGATCGATTGCCAAACCCAGCGCTCGCCGGTCATGACAGCGTAGGCCCGGATCGAGTCAGCGGCGTCGGTGCGCAGCGGCCCGGCAAGCGGCGTCAGGCCGAAGCGGCCCTGGTCCTCGGCGAAGATCCCGGCGCCCGCCAGCGCCCGGAGCACACGGTACATTGCCGTCGCCTCGCTGCCAGTAGCTGAGGCGAGCTCGGCCGGGGTTCGCCTCAGCGCGCTCAGCAGGTCGGCCACGCCGAGCTTGGCGATGACCGCGATCGCCTGAGCGAGCCAGGCGCCGGCCAACAAGTGGGTGAGCCCCTGCGCGGGCGGCAGCATGCCGCTCATTGCGGCGGCTTGGCGCCGTACATTCGCGCGACCTCCGTCCAGCGCACGCGTTCGCGATCGAGCATGGCGGCAAATTCTGCGGTCGAGTCTGCGCGTGGAATATAACCCATGGCGGTCAGGCGCCGCGCGACGTCGGCGTCGGCCAAGATGGCGCGCACGTCACCCGCGATATGGGCGCGCAGAGGCTCGGGCATCTCCTTCGGCGCAAACAGGCCGTGACCACCGAACATAGACAGGGTCGGAAAGCCGGCTTGTCGTGCGGTCGGCACGTCGGGCGCGAGCGGCGCGCGGTCGTCGCTGGCGATCGCGACCAGCCGCAACTTGCCGGCCTGCGCCGGTCCGATGAGCGGCGCCAAGGGCAGGAAGGCGAGATGGACGCGGCCTTCGGCGAGATCGGGCAGCGCGGCGATGGGGTTACGGTAGGGCACGTAGGTGAGATCGAGGCCCTTTTCCTTCAGGAAGGCGGTGAAGGCGAGGAAGGGTACGCTGGGCGCGCATGCCCAGGTAAGCTTTCCGGGCTCTGCCCGCGCCCTGGCCACGAGTTCGGTCAGCGTGATGGCGCCCAGTCCCGGTGCGGCGGCGAGTGCGATGAAATCCTGGACGACGAAACAGAGCGGGATCAGGTCGCGCATCGGATCGAAGGCGAGCTGCTCATGCATCAGGGGAAGCGCGGTCCACACGCCGTTGGGATTGAACAACAGCGTGTGGTGGCCCTCGCGCGCCGCCAGGAAGGTCTCGATGGAGACGATGCCGTCACCGCCCGGACGATTGTCGATCACCACCGGCTGCGCCCAACGTCGCGACAGCGCGTCGGCTAGCGTCCGGGCCACCGCATCGGTGCCAGCGCCGGGCGCGGCAAGAGTGATGATGCGCACCGTCCTGGTGGGCCAGGCGGGATCGGCGCCGGCGCGGGCGCTGTGCAGGGAAAAGGGGAGCGCAGTGCCCACTGCCATTCCTAGCGCCGCCACGAGGAACGCGCGGCGCTGCTGCACAAGCCCGGCATCGGACAACGAGCGCACGGCAATCGGCTTCATGTCATCCTCCTTGGGATCAATAATGGTCAAGTAGTCGCTCGGACGGATTTGCGGGACGCGGACCGGGTGGAAGCCGATCGAATGTGAACGGGTGTGGCCGCGCCAGGTGCTCGACGGCGGCCGTTGCCGGGGCGGGCATAGGCCTCGTGCACTTCGACAAGGCGGGTCAGCATGTCGAGGAACAGCGTGCGCTCCGTAGGCGCGAGGGGCGCCAGGATGCGTTCCTGCGAGGCACGGGCAGCGGCGCGCAAGCGGTCGTGCAGCGTCTGGCCGCGTGCACTCAATCGCAGTGCACGGGCGCGGCGGTCCTGTGGGTTGACTCGCCGTTCGACATATCCTGCTGCGGCGAGGCGATGGACGAGGTGATGAGTGCTCACCGCATCGATACCCAGCCGGGCCGCCAGGCTGCCCTGATCGGTATCCGGTACTTCCGCCAGCGCAGCGATCACAGCGTACTCGACCGGCGTCAGATCGGCGCGCTCTGTAACCTCTGCCGTGATGCCAAGGCAGACCTGATGGAAGCGCCGGGCCAGATGGGCGGGCACCCGGTGCCGCTGTGGAACGGTATTGGACGGCGTGTTCATAATTCGAAATTTAGCTCTTTCTAGTTGATTAGTAAATTAATTAATATTATGAGATCCACCTATCAGAAGCGCTATTTCAGGCCGTGACCACGTCCGCTTAGGGTCAAGCGCGTCGCTTTCGTGATGTCTGCGGTACGTCCGGTCTACCCCAAACGGCAGACATTTCTGGACCCGGTCGGCACTTCGCATTTGTGCAAGAAGCGGACATTGCCGCTGCTCTTTCGATACCTATGAGAGGATGTTGTGGTGCGCGGAGATTGCATGCTGTCAGCTGCTCGTCTCCGCCTCCGCCTGCTGCAGCCAGAAGGGCATCTCCATCTCACGGTACAGCGCTGTTGCGGTGGTGAGGTGTTTGCCGGCCTGCTCCCGTTTCCCGGTGTGCTGATAGAGTTTTCCAAGTCCGAGGTAGCAATGGGCGACGAGTGGCCGCATCCCCAGTCTTTCGGCGACAGTTAACGCCTTCCGGTAGTAGGTCTCGCCGCATTCGGCATCAAACTGATCAGGATGGGTCACGAGGTCACCAAGCAAGTGCAGCACATGTGCGGCGTACCCCGGGTGCAATGGAGAATTCTTGAGAGAGCAATCGGCCAATCTCCGTGCGTCGTCGAGCCTGCCGAGCAGCAAAGCGGCGCGTCCCAACCAGTGATAGTCCATGCCAGACTGGTCGATGGTTCCATGCGCCGTCATGCGGTCGAGGAACTCCGCGCCCTCCTGCAGACGGCTCAACGCTTCACTCACCTCACCGATATGAGCAAGCATCAGGGCTGATGACGCGATCGCGTGGGGAAGGGAGATAAAGATGCTCCCTTTGCGGTACTCCGCTAGTCCGCGCTCGATGAGTGGGCGCGCCTCTAGCCAGTCCCCCTTAGCGAGAAGGCGCAAGCCCGCAGAGAGGTGGGCCATGCCCACAGTGTGGGTGCCGCGTATCGTCTCAGCGGACCGAAGCACCTCGTCAGCGTGGCGCGCCGCCTCGGCAAACCTACCGAGCTCGGCAAGGCTCCTGACCAGGTTGCATTGGCCCCAGATAGGTCCTGGGCTGTGGGCAAGATATAAAGCTTCCCCGGGCATCTCTGCGGGACTTCCCGTGGCCAGCTCGACGACCCGCTCGTACTCACCCCGGTTCCAATGCACCTGTATGAGGTCATTCACGGCAAGTGAGCGCAGGCTTGCATCCCCGATCCGTTCGGCGATCGCCAGCGCCCGGGCACCGTTGGCAAGCGCGTCGTCAAGCTCGCCATGGTAGCAGTGCATCACGCACATACCCGTATGTATAAGCCCACGTCTGCTTTCATCGTTCAGTTTCTCGGCAAGAGGTTCGGCCTCGCGAAGACGCTGCAAAGCCTTTCTCGTTTCACCAAGGTTGGTCAGAGCACTTCGCACGTGACGGAGGATATCGAAGCTCTGCTCCAGCTTGTGCTGGCTGTCCGGTAGCGTTTCCAGCACAAGCAGCGCCTGATCATACAAGCCCGCGGCGGTCCGGAGCGCGGAGTGTCTCCCGGCCTTGAGCCCGGCTTGGAACAGATATGACACCGCCTTCTCGCGCAACTCGCCTCGGAGGGCGTGATGGGCGAGCAGGTCGATGTGTTCGCCGACGCGATCGTGGTGCAGCGTCTCGATTGCATGGACAATCCGCGCGTGAAGCTCGCGGCGGTGCTCCTGCAACAACCCCCCGTATGCGACGTCCTGCGTGAGTGCATGCCTGAAGCTGTATTCGAGGTCAGGAAACAGGCCCGTCTCATAGACGAACTCGGCGGATTGCAGGCTGTCGAGCCCGCTGCGGATCGCTTCGTCCGTCAACTCGGCGACCGCTCGGAGCAAGGAAAACGGCACGCGCCTCCCGACGACGGCGGAGACTTGCAAAAGGCGCTTATCTTCCGAGGAGAGCCTGTCAATGCGAGCCGCCAACATCACCTGCACGGTCGCCGGGACCTGAACGGCGTCGACCGGCCGGGTCAGGCGATAGTGGCCCAGCGGTCCTTCCAATGCCTTCGTCTCCACCAGCGTGCGGATCGTCTCCTCAAGGAAGAACGGGTTCCCGCGCTTGACCAGGAGCTGTTTGAGGGGTGCCAGCGCGGGATCGTCGCCAAGAAGCGCGTTCAGCAGTTTCCTGGCACCTTCGGCCGGAAGCGCGTCGAGTGGCACCTGGCTGTAGTACGTCTTGCTGGCCCAACCGTGCTGGTACTCGGGCCGATAGGTTGCGAGCAGCAGTATGCGTATCGAGCCCAGGCTTTCGACGAGGCGGTCAAGTAGGGCCTGCGTCTCGCCGTCGATCCAGTGAAGATCCTCGACGATCAGAAGAAGCGGCTGCTTGCGTGCTTCACGCAGCAACAGGTGCCGTATGGCATCCAGCATGCGTTGCTGACGCTCAGCCGGGTCGAGCGTAAGCCATGCGGCATCACTCACTGGCGCGCCGAGCAGGGCCAGCAAAGCTGGCCGCATCGGCTCGAGCGCATGGTCTAGCGCGAGCAGCTTGGCCGCAATCTTGTCGCCGATGGCCTGAAGGCTCTCTTCGTCTCGGATCTCAAAGTAGCTCCTGAGGAGACTGACAATCGGCAGATAGCTCATCGCCTTGCCGTACGAGACCGCGGCGGCTTCGAGCACCAGCCACCCCTCCAGGCTCTGTGAGTGGGTGAGTTCATAGACCAGGCGGGACTTGCCCACCCCGGCTTCGGCAACGAGCGCAACGACCTGACCGTGACCGTCGCCGGCAAGCTGCTGTGCCCAGCGAAGCTGTTCCAGTTCGGCGTGTCGGCCGACAAAGCGCGTCAGTCCTCGACGGGCAACAGCGTGGAACCGGGTCCGCGCCGGACCAACCCCCGTCAGTTCGTGGACTTCCAGTGGATCGGCTAGTCCCTTGATTGGTACCGCGCCAAGCGACTTCACGGAGACGAAGCCTTCCGCGAGCTCAAGCGTCGACGACGTCAGTAGGATGCTGCCTGGACTAGCGAGTTGCTCCATGCGCGCAGCTAGGTGCGTCGTCCGGCCGACGGCCGTATAGTCCATGCGCAGATCGCTGCGGATGGTGCCGACGACCACACCGCCCGAGTTTAGGCCGACGCGGATCTGCAAGTTGGCGCCGTGATGATGGAAGATACCCTCGGCGTGGCGCTTGATCCGTTCCTGCATGCGCAGCGCGGCGTAGCACGCCCGCACGGCGTGATCCTCATGGGCAACAGGGGCGCCGAAAAGCGCCATAATGCCGTCGCCCATCACCTGATTGACGGTGCCCTCGTAGTGATGGACGGCCTCCATCATGTGTTCGAGGACCGGGTCGAGGAGTTGCTGCGCATCCTCGGGGTCACGGTCGGCCAGCAGTTCCATCGAGCCCTTGAGGTCGGCGAAGAGCACCGTCACCTGCTTGCGCTCGCCTTCGAGCGCCGTCCTGGAGTTAAGGATCTTTGTGGCCAGGTGCCTGGGCGTGTAGGCTTCTAACGATCCAAATCGCGGCTGCGCGCTCGTGGACATGCCGGTTGGCTGCCCGCATTCCGGACAAAACTTTGCCGTTGGCAGCCGCTGATGGCCGCAGTGCACACATGTCACTGCCAGCGGCGACGCGCACTCTGCGCAGAACTGCGCTGCCACGTCGTTGAAATGCTGACATTTCAGACACTTCATTGGTGACCTTTTAGGCGAACGGACAACCTCGAAGGCGGGTTGAGCAGGCTCGCCTCGCCGCCCAACACGGCAGGCATTCTGAGCCTACCTATTGAAACCTTGTCACTATCCTTAGGTAACAACTTTAGCGTGCTCTCTCCGTCGTAGGAACTCCGAATTGCCGCTACCAATTGAGCCACCGGATAGGACTGACGACGGCTAACCGAGGGCCCTCCTTCGGGTGTCACGTCAGGCGCGGTGCGACAGCCTCGCGGTTCACGTTCTCTCTTGGGTGGAGCGTCGCTGAAGAGAGTGGCGAGTGTCCGCTATGGGTCCAGGCTGTGTAAAAACGCGGAGGGTTCTGATTGGGCAGGCGAGACCAGTTGGCCTGGCGGCCCGTCGTGCACTTGCTCTTCAGTGCGCAGGCCTCGCAAGCCGTGGTCCAATAGCGACGTAGCGTCTTGCCGTCCTGTTCGTTGGTGTAGTGATAGGTCAGCTGTTCACCGGCGGGACAAAGATAAACATCGTCCTCTGCAACATAGACGAAGTCCTGCTTGCCGAAGCGCCCTTTGGCGTAGAGGCCCGAGGTCATCGGCTTCGGCAGATAAACCGTGCTACCGGCCTGCTCGCAGGCCACGATTTCCTCGCCCTTGTAATAGCCGCGATCGGCAACAACCTCGATGGCCTCGGATCCAATCGCTGCGCGCGCCCGCTCTGTCATGTCGGATAGCTGGTCTCGGTCGGAGCTAACGTTGGTTACCTCATGGGCGACAATGAGATGATGCCTGGTATCGACGGCACTCTGCACATTGTAACCGACCATCCCGCTGCCTCGGCCACTCGTGGCCATCGAGCGCGCATCGGACCTTGCAGGCCGCGCTTCACACCCGTTTGGATCGTCTGGTGCCGATCTGGCAGATCATTCAGATGGCGGCGCTTTTGGGTCGGGTGTTCGATGCCGATCTCCTGATCGCGGTGACTCAGCGAGACGTTGCCGCGGTCAGCTGCCCCGTTTTGGCTTGGTCCGTTCACTATATTACCGTCGAGGCAATTGCCTTAGCAAAGAACGAGCTGTTGAGATCGGCGGATCGGCTGGTTGCGGAAAAGGCGGTGAAAACTAAGGAGTTTCAAGGCGGACAAGTTGGGTTTGTCTTGTACCTGGACCGGAAACGCGGACGTTATCCCTCAGATCAGGCCACATTCCTCCAAGAGCCGCACACCGTCGGCGGTAATCGCGACGCTCTTTGGTGGTTCACCTGCGCCTACCAACCAGCTACTTACCTCTGCGTAGTAGATTGCAGAATCGACGCCATCCGGCGCGTGGCTCAGGTTTAGCGTTGAGCGATCAACGTACCATGGCTGGGTTCGGCCCTGCGCGACTTCATACTTGAGCCACCATTGCGAGGACCAGAGCTGGAATGTCGTCGCGCTTGTGTTTTGCCACTCGTCACCAGAATTTGGGAGCGGCCTGCACGAAGGGATATTCATTGGGGCCTAACCACTTTGCGCAAGATGCGCCGGAAGTGGCTTCTGCAACCCTAGCCGGTCCAAATTTTGTCTGGCGAATGTTGATATTGTGACATTGCCAGTTGCCACTACGGTCCAGACACACGTCCTTCAATTTGGCCTTTGTCGGAAGTGATCCGGCTCTCTGTTTGCTGGGTGGGACGGAGAGGCCGCTGAAATCCGCCATCTGGGTCGACGCAGGTAGCCATTCCTGCGCTGAAGTGTTCCGCCCGACACGCCGCGGTTAGTCCTAGTCTTTGTTATTGCGGCTCCAGCTTGGCGGCGTCGATCACGCGTCTCCATTTGATCCTTTCGGCCAATATATGCCTTGCAAGATCCTCGGTGTTCCCTGGAAGCTCCGCGGCGCCAGACTCCCGGATCCTCTTAATTGCCGCCTCGGATCTGATGCCCCTTACGATTTCATCCGAAAGCTTCTTCGCAAGCTCAAGCCGCATGCCTGCGGGTGCTGCGATATACCACCAGAGCGTGGACTCAAAGCCGGGGAAACCTTGCTCGGCAATGCTCGGCACATCAGGCGCGGCGAACCATCTCCGTGCTGAACTTACGCCCACCCGCAGCACGCCTGACTGGATGTGCCGCAAGTACGGTGGCAGGTTGTCCATCGCGATCAGGATGTGGCCTGCCAGCAAATCCTTGATCATCCTTGATCGACTGACATACGGGACGTGCTTCAGCTTGATGCCGGCATGGCCCTGCAAATACTCCATCGACAGGTGGCCCGCTCCACCAACTGCCGGCGAACCGTAACTGATTTTGTCGGAGCCTCGTTTTTTGCATAAGCCGACGAACTCCCCGAGCGTGCCGGCGGGGAAGGTTGGATGGACGACGACGACGTTGGTTACCTCGCCAACGAGGGCTATGGGCGTAAAACTCCACTCGCTGTCATAGGGTACATATTTGTAAAGGTACTGGTTCGTGACGGCGGTCCCGAGCGTGCCCAGGAGAAGCGTCTGCCCGTCGGGCGCGGCCTTGGCGACGATCTCCGCGCTCACATTGCCGCCGGCGCCGGTGCGATTTTCGATGACGAAGGTCGAGCTCGTCGATTCGGCAAGAATCTGTGCGACGACGCGACCGAGGCAGTCCGCGGTACCGCCCGCCGCGAAGGGCACGACGATGCGCCTGGTCTTACTGTTTGGATAACTGTCCCCGCCCCAACCGCGCCGGGCGAGCATCGGGGCAGCAAGGGCTGCGCCTGCGATCGCTGTCGCGATAGCTGTTCGACGGCGGATTATCCTGGCCATGTCGTTCCTCCATCATTTGAAGAACCAAGATTCCACTCCAACCTCATCCCGGCGGAACTGAACTCCAGGCCGCGTTAAGCAAGCCATTGGCTGTACGCGCCTGGTCATGTCGTCCCATCGATCAGAGTTCCTCGACGCCAAGTTCGGCCTCTCGCTGTTTCAGCCGGGCCGCCTGATCGAAGTCCTGCCCGGCGCGCTCGATTTCACCTTTTCCCAAGTACATGTTGCCGCGATGGTGGTACGCCGGCGCACAAGTTGAATCGAGGCCGATCGACTCGTTGAAGTCCTCGAACGCGCGCTCGAACTGCAAAGTCCTTGCAAAACCAAGACCGCGGATAATGAACGCCATCGCCAGATCATGGCCGCTGCGATTGCCGGACTGGATAACCGCCGTGCAGCCGCTGATCAGAATTTCCGGTTCCAGATCCACCGGGACATCGGCTCTTGCGTAGCGCAAGTCGCACTGTTGGGCGGTCTGCGCCTGCACGGCCTGGTGCGAGAGCACGGCAGCGATCAGCGTTGTGCCGCCTGCTATCATGCGCAACATCGCCATTCGACTCTCCCGTAACGGAGCGGTGTCATGTCGGGCCTGGACATCAGCGGCGTAATCCGACTCCCGCCGCCGGCTCCTGCGGGCGCCACCGGCCTCCCGGGGCGCCCGCTTCGTGGCACCGGCTCGGCTGCCAACAGATGATGCTTACTTTGACTGCAGCACGGTGCACTCGATCGCCGAGCCGACCGAGACCCAACCTTGACCCTTGCAGGCATTCTGGCCCTTGCAAGCATTGGCGGCAGACTTGCAGGCACTTTGGCCCTTGCAGGCGTTGACGCCCTTGCAATCCTTGCTCGTCATACCGGAGCCACTGGGGCTCGACGACGTCTGCGCATTCGCAGCGAATGCACTGGCTGCGAACAGCGCGGCAGCGGTCGCGATGATAATCTTATTTTGCATGACTTCCTCCTGTTAGGACGATCGAAGCATGACAGGAGTCTCGGCTGCGCTTTGCGAAGTCCTTCACACAATGAAGAGAATATTTTTGAAGACGGCAGATCAGCAATTCACTGAGGTCCCCGTTGGCCGCCAGCAATGAGCTGCTCGAGCGCGCGCCCGTCGAGGACGGTCAAGCGGCGGCGTCCCACTTCAACGATGCCGGCCTCTCGCCAGACCGCAAGTTGCTTACCCACGATCTCGCGCGAGACCCCCAGCATTCGGGCCAGTTCCATTTGCGAGATATTGAGAGTAGGGGCTGCCTTGGATTTCTCGCGTGGTTGGTATCCTTGGATCAACGCGACTATCTGTTTGGCCAGCCGAGTGGGTACGCTCAGGAAAGTAGAATCTTCGAAAAGATTGGTGGACCGCCGCAAGCGGGCACAAAGAAGAGCGATGATGCGAATCATTGCTTTGGGCCGCGCCCGAAGGAAGGCCAGGAGATTATCGCGCCCGAGGAAGAGCAGCTCCGACGCCTCGTGAGCTATCGCCGCCGCACTGCGCCCTTCGCCATCCAGCAGGGCAATTTCGCCGAAGAGCTCACCGGCATCGTGCTTGTTGAGAACCAGCTCCTTGCCCTCCAGCGACTCGACGACAATAAGGACACTTCCGGTCAAAACCCCATAGAGGCCATCGCCCGGGTCGTCTTTGCGAAACACGACGTCTCCCGCCGCAACACGCTTGATGAGCGCACATTTTAGCAGCTCCCGTGTTTCACCGTCCGTAAGGGCGCCGAACAAGGGATGCAGGCGAATCAGGTCTTGTGATTCAAGAATCATGACACCCACCAGGAACCTCGTCAGCTTATCCCTTTTCGGCGATCACTTGTGTGAAGCAGTTCACAATGCCAACGCATTAAATGCAGGCGCGGCGGTTGCGGGAGTTTCGAATTGTCGTCGCAACCCAAGGCCTATTGAGTTATCCTTTGCTGCACGACCTTGTCAGCGAGCTGGCCCATCTTGGCGCCGACGTCGGCGGCGGAGGCTTCCTTGCGCACGACGTCGGCCGCGTTGGCGAGCGCACCGCGGCCGATGTCGATGGCCTTTGCGCCGGTCGATCCCATCAGGTCCTTCTCGGACTGGGACAGCGGCAACGCGGCACCGACGGCGGCGCCGAGGGCCGCCCCCAGAGCCGCCATCAGAATCGGCTGCTCCTCGATCAGGCGGGCAAAGTTCTGCCGCGCTTGCTGCGCCACGGTCTGCGCCTGGCCCGTCAAGCTATCGGCCAGTTCGCCGGCCTGCTGGCGTCGTGCATCGACCTCGGTCTTGCCCGAGTCGAGGCCCGACTGAAGCCTGTCCTTGACCGACGCCATGCCGTCGGCCGCGGTGCCCGCCGCATCCATGACGGCATTTGCCGTGCGGTCGGCGGCACCTTTCACGGCGTCCTTGGCGGCACCGGCCGTGCCCAACGCCGCCCCGGCGACATTCGAGGCTGCGCTGGAGACCGCTCCGGCGATACCCGAGGCGGCGCTGGTGGCAGCGCCGGCAACGCCCGAGGCGGCAGTGCGAGCGGCATCGGCGCCGGTGGCAGCGGCGCTCTTCAAGGTGGAGGTCGCCACGCCCATCACGTCGCTTCCCGTGGTGCGGGTGAGCAGCATGGTGAGGCCAGCGCCGATCAGCAGGGCCGGCACGGGATTGGCGCGGGCGGAATCGGCCAGGGACTTCAGGATCGACAGGCCACTGTCCTTCACGAGAGCGATGGCCTCACCGGAAAGGGCCGACGGCGCCACGCCGTCGCGCAGTTGGCCAAGCGTATCGGCAAGGCCGACGCGCGCGGCGTTGGCTTCGCGCTGCAATTGGACGCTCGATGTCATGACAGAGTCTCCTTGACCATGCGGCTGTCGCGAGACAGCGAGTTGAGGGTACGATCGGGCGAGAGTTCGGCCGGGTTGAGCCGTTTCTGGCCCATCAAGAAGAGCACCAGGCCGATCACGGCTGAGCCGCCGGCGACTAGCAGGATGGCCACGGGCGGCGAAACGCCCGAATTGATCAGGATGCTGACCAGCGCCTGCAGGATCATGCCGAGCGCCGCTATGAGGAAAATCGCGCCGATCAGGACCATGATCAGGCCGGCGCGCAAGGCGGTCATTTTTTCAGAGAACTCAGCCTTGGCGAGGCGGAATTCGGTCTGCAAGAGATCGGCGGTCTGCGAGAACGCCGCCGTCGCCAAGGTAAAGACGCCGGGGCGCCGCAGGGGTTGGCTCAGCATGGCTAGTAAACCTCGCTGCGGGCGACGTGGGAGACATTGTCCCTTGGGGCGGGTTCGCCGGGCGTCGCGATGCCGGCCTTGACCACCCGCGACAGGGCGAAGCCGATCAGGGCGGCACCCGCCAGCATGATGGCCGGTTGCGAGCGGCCGAACTCGGCGGCAGACGCCAGGAGATCGCCCACCTTCTTGTCGCGAAGGTCGCTGGCCAGGCGCTCGATCTTCTGACCGGCACCGCGCACATACTCGGCGATGGCGGGCGAATCGGGAGCAACCGTGTCGGCCAGCGCCTCCGCCGTCCGCGCAACGCCCGCGACCGCGTCGGCGCCCGCTGCCTTGGAACGGTTCGCGATGTCTTCGGCCTTCGGGCCGACCACATCGCCCACGGCGCGGCCGATTCCTTCCGCCTGTTGCTTGATCTGATCAGGGATGCGGCTGAACCGCTCGTCGTCCCCAGAGCTCGTGCCTGACATGGAGGCCTCCCGTTGTTGTTCGTGCGAAGGCGGAACGGGCGATGCTCCTTTTTGTTGCGGAGATTCAGCCAAGGGACGGTTTTGAGTTCTGGCTAGGGGATTCGGTGCTAACCCCGGTCCTCAGCGCCTAGCGGCGATTGAGCATAGCGGGCCAGCAAGTCGGCAGGGTCTTGAAAACCGCCATGCACCCTGACCGTCTCAATTCGTCCTCGGACCATCCTCCGCAAAGCAAGCCAGTGGTTCGCAAACCAGCCTTTGCCGCGGCTTCGGCGTCGTAAGGTTTGTCTCCGACGACGATCGTGCGGTCCGGGCTTTTGTTGGCGAGGCGAGGTAGAGCCGCCGGGAAGTGCGGTTTGCTCTGCTCCGCATCTTCGGAAGACGTCTCCGCAGCGATCTGGTCACCGATATTGGCGATCTTCTTGTACTGGGCCAATTCGTCTTCCTTGGCCGACGAGGCGAGGGCGATCTGCTTCCCATCAGCAATCAGGGGTTGGAACAACTCGCGGACAGCGGGGAATGCCGTAGTTTGAGTGAGATAGCGCTCCTTAAGGATGGCGCCCCGGCAGGCCTCCAGTGCTTTCTCAATCCGCTCGATTTCTTCCTTCGACAGGAAAACCGCCATGAGCTGGTCGCCGCCCTTGCCGATCTGCTTGCGGACCTCCTCGAAACGGACTTTATGGCCGGAGTCCTGAAAGGCGAGAACCCAGGCCTTTGCATGCAGGTCCACGAAATCGATGAGTGTGCAGTCTACGCCGAAGATTACGGCCTTCGGTGCGACTTGCGCTGAGGGCAGGGAGGGCTAAAGGATCCCGAGCCCAAACGTTGCAATAACAGAGATCATGTCAGCTTACTGCCTAGGCGCTCACCCAGCGCAAGGGCCCGCTGCCGCGCGCCAGCCTGCAGTGCAAATTGGAGTGGGGATGAACGTGAAAATCATGGCCGCATTGGAAATCGGACGATTGATTGCCTAGGCTTTGCTGGTAACACGGAGGCTCCGGAGAAAGCAAATGGTCGCCGGGATGCGCGCCAGAGGGAACGGGCAGACCATCGAGTCATCTGACATTTATCGTTTGCGCTCTGCAGCTATAAGCCGGCCCGCCTGTTTGGCTCGCATATTTGTTAGTTCCGCGCCGAACAAAACTATTTGAGCCGAGTAATACACCCAGATGAGCACAACGACGATGGATGCCGATGCCCCATAGGTCGATTCCAATCCTTGCTTACCGATGTAGAATCCGATGAGGAACTTGCCGATTTCGAAAAGAGCCGCTGTCACGAGTGCACTGAGCCACACATCCCGCCACGCGACTTGAGTATCCGGTAGCCATTTGAACATCAGCGCAAAGAGCAGGCTAGTGACGCCGAACGACACCGCGAAACTTACGGCGTGCATGAAGGTCTCTGGTATCATGCTACCAAAGCTTTTGCTGAATGCTGCCAGTCCGGCCGTCAGCAGCATGGAAATCAACAGCAGAAATGCGATGGCAAGCACTCCCGCGAGCGACAAAACGTAGGCACGAACGAAGCCCCAAATACCCTTGCCGGGCGGCTTGTCCACCTCCCACACAGCGTTCAAGGCTTCCTTGAGCTGCACGACAACGCCAATGGCGGCAAAGACCAAAGCTACGGTCCCGATGATCGAGGCGAAAATGCCTTCGCTCGGCTTGCCGGCGCTCGTCAGCATTGTATTCACGGCTTCGGCGCCCTTGTCGCCTAGGAGGCCCTTTATTGCTGTCGTGACCTCTGCCTGTACGCCCTCGCGACCAAAGAGCAGGCCCGCGATGGAAATCACCACAACGATCAACGGTCCGATCGAAAAGATTGAATAGTAAGCAATCGCGGCCCCCGCCTTCGCGTCCTTATGCTCCAACCATTGTAAGCCAGCGCCCTTCAGGGCATTCCATAGGCCGCCTGGAGCTGCGTGGTGCACTTCACGGTCATCGCTTGCCACTGTCATTTTCCATCCTTGTCACCTAACGAGTCGGGACGATGACCGGCCAGTAACGGCTACTGGATGCACCCGTTGCACCAACAAGTGATATTGGGTTTAAGAAGATTATGGCCGCCCCCACCGGGGCGGGGTCGCCGGACGGTGGCCTCTCCGAGAAGAGAGCAGGCAGGTGGTGTTGCGAAGGCCTGTCCCAGACGCCCCCCGCAAAAAACTGCCGACGGTGGTGGGTGGGTGCAGACTTAGCGCCTCTAACGTATCGGCCGAGCTGCCCTCGCCAAGGCACAGAAGCCCGTGAACCTACTCGCTGGGCTCGGCCGCCGGACCGCCCAACCTCGCAACAGAGAAGGTAGGGAGACCGAGGATCGCCAGCGTTATGGCTGAGCGGAAAAGAGCTGCCTCGCGGCGGCTTCGCACGCCACATTCTTTGCATTGCCGATCACGGGGGTCGGAATCGGGATAACCCGGCCGATCCTGGTGGAGGGCGAGCGGATTTTACCCTCGACGATGACCGGGCCGTGCAGGTCCAGGAGATCGAACGACTTGGGATCGGCCTTGACCTCGACTTTTACGACCTGGCTCTGAAGAGCGACGTGGCCGGCGACGTGAAGGATCGATTTCTGGGTATCGAGCAGCGTCCGGTCGAACACGACTGTGCCGTGCTGGAAGTTCAGCCGGCCCAGGGCACAGAGGATCGGAATGCGGTTGTCGCCGGTCACGTAGAGGATCAGCGCATCGAAAAGCTGCAGGCCGGCCAGGCTCACCATCAGGCTGCTAACCGAGCCACCGGCGAGCGCCGCCTCGACATGGCCGTCAGCGACACTCATCACCTGAGCCAGCGACTTGCCGGATCCCGCCAGCGCCACCTGGCTCTGGATCTTGCCGTGCGTGGTGTCGAAATAGCGCGAATTGCGGAAGAACATGCCGAGCTCGATGTTCGTCCCCTTGAGCGCGGCCCGCACCTGGGGGAGATCGGTTTGCGCGTTGATTGCAAGCTCGCCCGCGATGGTGCCGCCGCCGATCAGCACAAAGTCAGCGGCTTGGCCGTCGCCACACCGTTGTTGATCAGGACACGGAAGGCCAGTGCCTGCACCGGCAGATAGTCCGGCGCGACGACCTTCTTGGCGTCGAGCGTGACGTCCATGTTCATCGCCCGCAGGCGCTCGGTGTGGAGCGGCACGTTGGGGAAGAGGTCGCCGGTGGCTTCGAGCTTCTGCTGGGTCTGCTTCTGCTGCGGCGAGACATTGCCGGTCTTGCCCGGCGGCGCGCCGACCAGCGGCGCCAGATCGGCGAAGGCCAGATTCTGCGACACCAGCTTGGCGGTGAGGAACTCGGGCTTCTTGGTCTCGTCGATCAGGATGTCGCCGGTGAGATCGCTGTCGCCCACGTGCCACTTGGTGTTCACGAACTTCCACAGGCCGGGCTCGCGATCGAGCTTGCCGCTGATCCGATAGGGCGGCGTGGGCGGGCCGGGAATGCCCAGCAACGGGTAGATCTCCGACAGGTTCGGCCCCGAGAGTGAGATCGGCGTTGGCGCCGGTCCACTGGAAGGGATCCTGCACGGTCCCCTTCAGCGTGAGCTTGGTGGCGCCATAGTCGACATTGAGATCGATCGGATAGGGCTGCTTAGTGTCGCGCAGCATCAGGGCGGAGCCGCCGATGAAGTGGACCGTGACAGGCTGGTTCTCAATCTTGCCTTTCAGCGACAGCTCGGCCTGGGGCTGGGCGCCCGCCTTCCCTCCGCCGTCGAGACCGTGCCATCGAGCGAGAGCTTGCGCTTAGTGTCCTGGTAGGAGAGGCGCCCGTCGGTGATCTCTAGTCGCCCAATCAACGGTGTCTGGTCGCGTTCCTTCGGCGCTACTGCCTTGGCGACGCCGGTCGTCACCGGGCTTTCTCCGAGGCTCCAGTTCAACTGCTCCTTGTCGCCTACCTCAAGGGCGACCTCGGGCTTGCGCAGCACGAGGCTGGGCAGGACGAAATCGCCCTTGAGCAGCGGCCACAGCCTGATGTCGAAATCGACCTGCTCGGCCTTCAGCATGTGGTCGGACTTGCCCCAATCGGCATTGGCCACCTCGACGCCGTCCAGGCGAACGTGCGCGGTCGAGCCCCAGTCGATCGAAATCTTAGCGATATGCGTCTTGCGGCCGGAGTAGGCGCTGGCGCTGCTTTCCACCCGGCTGCGGAAGTCGTCCGAGGTCACGAAAAGGTAGGCAGCACCGACCGTAAGGACGATCAGGCCCACCAAAATGGCGGCCGACCACGTCAAAATCCGGGCGGTGCGCCCCATTGGCTCATCCTTTTGCCTGCGCATAGAAGATTTTGAGACTGTCTCGCCGTGGGAACGATCAGCTTGGATGTCAGTTCCCATTGCCGGGCCCTACCAACTGTGCCCCGACACGCGAGCGAAGAGACGCACCACGATCTCAACCAATTCGGGGCAGGGTGCGCTGAGCTAGGTGTCCGACCACTCCATCTGACTTGGCATAAAGGAAGCACTTTCGCTGCCCGGGTTGGCATGCATCAAACGTGGGGAAGGTCCTAGCTAGGGTGTTTACCAAAGGTGCGCCTAGCCTCGGCGCATCCCCGGCAGAGCGGAAGACTATCGCTCAGAAGGGTCGCCACTACCCGGCGATAAGCGCCAGAGGACTGAACCGTGCAGGCCATCGCCGCGCGTAAGGGCTTCGGGGGAAGAGTTTGAGCGCGGTGCGATGAAGCCAGAGAGCCGCCCGTCTGGTCTCGCCGGTCGCGAAGGATGCGTGCGCAAAAGGACCTACCTTTTCGTCGCCGACCCATGCATCGATTTTCGAACTGACGTGTAAGAGGCAGACGATGTCGCCCTCATGAAGGTGATTCAATACCGCCGCCAGCTCATGCGGCATATCGATAAGGGCAGCGAGGTTCAACATGATGTAGGGCCAAGTCTTTGCGTCAGATGTCGTCAGGAACCGCCAAAGCGACTGCAGGCTTGATTGCCAAGACAAAGCAAATGAGTGGCGAGCAGTTCCCTGCCGAGCCCCGCCGCCCGGTACAGCGGCGCTTGATGGGTCCCACGGGAGCTCCATGCAACGTCACTGCCGTACCGCCGTTACGGCGAGGGCTGGGACCGTGAGCAATGCCGTCTTGTTAAGCGTGACCGCGTGCAAACAGGAGTGGCCGGGGCGGGGAGCTGCGGTGATGAAGTTGTTCAAGTGCCAGAGCTGCCATCAGGTCCTCTATTTCGAGAACAGCGTCTGCGTGAAGTGCGGCCATCGGCTGGGCTATGTGCCCGAGATCGCCACCCTGTCTGCGCTGGAGCCTGACGGCGATCTGTGGCGCGCGCTCACGGCGCCGGGCGGCGCCTACCGGTTCTGCGCCAATGCCGCCCAGAAGGCGTGCAACTGGCTGGTCGAGGCGTCTTCGCCCGACAGCTTTTGCCTCTCCTGCCGGCACAACAGGACGATTCCTGACGTTACGCTGCCCGCCAACCTCGAGGCCTGGCAGAAGATCGAGATCGCCAAGCACCGGCTTTTCTATTCGCTGCTGCGGTTGCGGCTGCCGATGCCGACCCGGGTCGAGGATCCTGCCGAAGGGCTGGCCTTCGATAGGATCCTCGACCCGGCCCAGCTGGACGCGGCCCCGGTCATGACTGGGCATGACAATGGCCTCATCACGATCTCGCTCGCTGAAGCCGACGACGCTGCCCGCGAGCAGCGGCGCGTCGCCATGCACGAACCCTACCGCACCCTGCTGGGCCACTTCCGCCACGAGACCGGCCACTATTTCTGGGACAGGCTGGTCCGCGATCGCGACCAGCTCGACGCCTGCCGGGCCCTCTTCGGCGACGACCGGCAGGATTACGCGCAGGCCCTCCAGACCTATTACAACAACGGCGCGCCCGCCGACTGGCAGTCGCGTTTCGTTAGCGCCTACGCCACGTCGCATCCCTGGGAGGATTTCGCCGAGACTTGGGCGCACTACCTCCACATCGTCGACACCTTGGAGATCGCCCGGGCGTTCGGCTTGTCGACCCATCCCACCCTGACGCGCGGCGACGAGCTCGCCGCCGGTGTGGAGTTCGATCCTTATCGCGCGCCCGGCATGGGGCCACTGATCGACGCCTGGCTGCCGCTGTCACTCGCCCTTAACAGCCTGAATCGCGCGATGGGCTTGCCTGATCTCTACCCTTTCGTGCTCTCGCCGCCGGCGATCGATAAGCTGGGTTTTGTTCATGAGCTCGTCCATGCCGTCTGAACCGCCGGGCCGACCCCTCTGTGCGGCGCCGGCCCACAGAGGGCAGCCATGAAGATTCTCGATTTCGCCCAACCGGAGCGGGTCGACGGGCGTCTTGGTCGCGTCGCCGCCGTGACCTTTATAGGCGCGACGGCGATCGCGGCGCTCTACTTTGGCCAGGAGGTGCTAATCCCGACGGCGATCGCCGTGCTCTTGGCGTTCATCCTGGGGCCTGCCGTTGCCGTGGTGCGCCTTCTTTTGCCGCTTCCGCTTGCCGTGGCGGCGGTCGTGTTGGGCGCTTTGGTCGTGGCCGGCTTGGTCACGATGCTGATCATGAACCAGCTTGCCGAGGTGGCCGGCAGCCTGACCGGCTACCAGGCCAACCTTCACCAGAAGATCCAGGACATCCGCCACCTGTCAGAAGGTGGCGGCGCGCTCAGCCGCTTCGTTTCCATGGTCGCCTCGCTTGGCCGCGACCTCGCCGTAACGGCCGAGCCCGCGGCCGCACCGGCGGTGCGCGTTCAGAGCGGTTCCGATTTCGCGAGCGTCGCGGCGTTCGTGGCGCCCCTAATGCGCCCACTGCTGACCCTCGTCATCGTGGGGATCTTAGCCGTTTTTATCCTGCTCGACCGCGATCATCTCAGCGATAAGTTCGTCAGGCTGTTTGGGGCGAGCGACGTGCACGCAACGTCGGAAGCCATCGGCGACGCAGCGAACCGCATCGGCCGCGTTCTGTCGCTCCAGTTGCTGACTAATTTCGGCTTCGCGGTGCTGGTCGGTGGTGGCCTGTTCGCCCTCGGCATGCCAAACCCAGTTCTTTGGGGGCTGCTAGCCGGGGGCTTGCGGTTCATTCCCTATGTCGGGGCGATGCTGGGCGCAGTGCTGCCCACCCTGATCGCCTTCGCGGTTACGCCGGGCTGGATGCAGCCCTTCCTGGTCCTAGGCTGGATCGTCGGCGGCGATATCGTGATCGGCCAGATCGTTGAGCCACTGCTGTTCGGCGAATCGACCGGCGTCACGCCACTAGCGCTCATCTTGTCGGCGATCTTCTGGGGCACGCTGTGGGGGCCCGTCGGCCTGCTGCTGTCGACGCCGCTCACCATCTGCCTGTTGGTGCTGGGCAAGCACGTGCCGAATCTCGGCTTCCTGCAGATCCTGCTGGGCGACGCGCCGGCGCTGGCGCCCTATCAACAGATCTACCACCGCCTGATCCGCAAGGCAGTGGCCGATGCTTCAACGGTGGCGTTGGCCGAGATCGAGGAGAAGGGGCGCGAGAAGGGACTGGACGATGGCATGGGCCGGATGGTCGTACTGGCCGAAGCCGACCGCGCGCAGGACCGGCTAAGCGCTGCTCAGATTGAGGCCATCGTCGAAGGGACTGACGAGGTTCTAGACTTCATTGCCGATGCTGACTTTGACCTGCCGGCGCCAGTTGGCGTCGCCGTGGCGTCCCGCGAAGTTAAAGCCTGTTTTTGTTGCGTCGGCGGACGTGGCCAGATCGACGACGCCGCGGCCGCGATCGTGGCCTTCGCGCTCCGCCAGGCGGGCCTCGAGGCCAGCACCAGCCGCCATAACGACAAGCTCCCCGGCGATTCGAAAGAAGGATCGATCCCGATCCACCTGATCTGCTACGCGTCGCATCCTTCGGAAGCGATACGGCGCTATACGCTGCGCAAGGTGACCGCTGGCGGCGGCGCCGGGCGGGCACGGCATGTCGTCATGGACTACGATGTGGCGCCTGCACCCGCGCCGTCGATCGCCGGTGCCGCGGGGCCCCGCGACTGCTTTGTCGGCGATCTCGCCGCGCTCTGTCGGCTGGCGGCACAGCATGCCGTAGCCGTGGCTCCGCCCCCAATTGCCTAGGCAGTCATTGGACCCCCACCACTTCGCAGTGAGCGCGAAAGGTGCAGATTAGGGGGGGACGAGGACGTCAATTGCCCATCGTGAACGTTGTCCGAGGTCGAGAGAGTTTAATCTGCAACGGTCAACTTGATCGAGGAACCACGGCGCCGAGAGCGCTGCCAACTCATCCAGCGTAAGGCCGCTCCCGGTGAGGCCGCGGATGCGACGCAAGTTTCGGCCGCCGCGACGGGGGTGTCCTCACGCTCGAAAAGCTGCGCTATTCCCACGTTGGCCAGTTCGAGGCCCGCCTGGTCCAGCTTGAGGCCTGACCGGAACACCGCGACAAGCGGTCCATCGAAACGATCGAACCAAGGCGACAAGTCAACTGCCGTGCCGACGAGCGTTGTATCGAGAAGCAGGGCGCGGCGTGCGCGGGGAAGGGCGCGAGGATCGCTCACCCCGAAGCGGCCGTCGCAGAACACCGGCTCCCCCAGCAGAAGGTCCACCTCCGAGGCCGCCGCCGGCACATGACGAAAGACATGTCGGGGCCACAAGTCCACGAGAGCCTTGCTCTCGAAGTAGCGGCCCGCATGGTGCAGGGTGAGAGGGACGACGGGCACCCCCGTCGAGGTGACGAGGTGCAGCAGGCAGGACAGGGTGGATTGTCCGCTGCGGCAGAGCACGCGCGACGATGTCCAGCCGTCCGGGGGCGGATGGTCGAGCGCTCCACGCTCTTCGAGCATGCTGACGTCGAGATCGCGCTCGTAGCCGAACCGGACGGTGTCCCCGCCGGGCATGGGCACCGTCGTCCGGCGCAAGGGCTCTTGAGGGTGGCATCCGCGGGTTTGTGCGCCCGCTCAAACCATGTCCGGCGAAGCGCCAATGCAGACGCCTCGAGGTCGCCTTCGCATTCCGGTGAGATACTGAATTCAGGAAGGCCGATTCGGACGGCGAGCCTATTCAGGTCCCGTGCGTCCGTTGAATCGTTTGTCATTAAGCCGGTTAACGTCGGCGGCGGGCAGCCGTTGCAGGCGCCTGAAGACTTCGGGCTCAGATCGGTAGAAGGCGCGGCCATCGCAGAATTAAATAGTTGCACGGCGACAATCGCCCTCGGTGACGCCCACCGTGGCGCGGGCAGCGCCGGCCCATGGCGGATCGCGCTGCCGCGCTTGCCAGTTGTCCGATGCAACTTAGCGCCCGGTCGTCTGTCTCTTTTTTACGTCACGACTGCGCCTGGCAGGCTGCAACATGCACCTGACGATCGGGTGCAACGGTCACGACACCGTTTCGTTAGCGAGGAGACGCGCATGCCTCTAAGCGGATGATCCCGCGCGCAGGCACGCAAGGCGGGAGATGCAGCAGGAGACCGCGATGTACCTAGCTCGCTTTTCGTACGACGTGACGCCCGTGAATCGCCAACGCGCCATTGACTTTATCCTGCGCGAAGTCAAAGCCGCCCGACAAGCGGGCCTCAATGCCCGGCTTCTGGTGCCGTTGACTCGAAGCCACAGCGCCGCAGCCCTGCAGTTTGAGCTTGAGCTTGCCCACCTTGACCAGCTCGATCAATTCCGCGAGCGCGGAGTCGGCACCAGTGAAGAGACTGGCAATTGGATGCGCGGGTTCAGCGAGATTCTTGTCTCACCGCCCCTGGTCGAAATTCTGCGCGTGGAGGAGACGCAGCAGGCAGTGTAGTCCGATCGGGCGCGCGCGACAGCGACGCTGCACTGAGCGAAGGGCGCAACGGGTGGGGACGTCATGCGCTCGTCGAAGAGGGCGCGAAGCCTACGCTCAAAGGGAAAAGCCAGGCTTGCTCCAAGCCGATCGTCCATTCCGTTAGCTGCTCTCACGCGGCGGGGCCGACAGTGGCTTGTCCTGAACCAGATTATGGCCGGTGTAACTGCGTGTATGCGCCGGCGGTAGGTGACCGTCGGCAAACTGCTGCTTCAGCTCTTGCTTCCGCGTCATCAATCGGTCGCCCAGGGCCTCCATGTCCAGGCCGGCAGCCTTGGCCTGTGCGAGCAGCCCCTCCGCCCGCTTTTCTTCCTCCTTGACGTGATGCTTGATCATCTCCGAGAGCACCGTGACTTTGGCCGCGAAGAACCGGGCATTCAGGTTGGACATGATTTCGGAGATCAGAACCTTGGCACCGTCGTGCTGGACATACGCTTCTTCCAGCACCTCCTCGCCCTCAATCTTGCCTTCGCAGGACGGGTAAAAGATCTCCTCCTCGATCATGGCGTGGATCGTGAGTTCGGTGCAGATTTCACGCGCCAAGGCTTGCTTGCGCTTCTCATCGCGTGCCTTCTCGAACTTGTCGAACAGGTCCTCAACCTTGCGGTGATCGGCTTTCAGCAGGGCGATCGCGTCGCTCGCGGGCTTTTTCGTTGCCATGGTTTTTCCTTCCTGGATGTACGGATTGGAGAACCTCGTGCGGGGTTGTGCCTACTTGTTGAGGTCCTCGGCCATTTTCAGATGCTCCCGCAGATGCGGCAGCGTCTTGGCGGCGAAGGCTTTCAGATCGGCGTTGTCGCCGCTCTTGGCATACCGCTCGAACAGGGACACCGCGTCCTTGTGCGCGGAAACCTGCATATCTTCGTATGCCCTGGTAAAGTCCGCGCCGCTCAGGCTATTCAGCTTGTCGAGCTTGGCGCCGTGCGCCTTGTCCATCGCCGCCGGAAGGTTCACCTGCACCTTGCCG
>Ga0193726_1000851_pt1 | contig 27804 bp, 25 predicted proteins | sample H2c1metaG_FD_144928 | JGI IMG/M metagenome (GOLD analysis project Ga0193726, IMG submission 144928) | Soil microbial communities from a riparian zone of the East river system, Colorado, United States - H2c1 | ecosystem: Environmental > Terrestrial > Soil > Riparian zone | place: USA: East River...
TCGGCATTTTGATCGAGCACCACGCGGGCAAGCTGCCCACTTGGCTGGCCCCCGTACAGGCCGTGGTGATGGGAATTACCAACACCCAGGACAAATATTGCCTTGAAGTTGCGGAAAACCTGAAAAATCAGGGGCTTCGGGTCGAAACGGACTTGAGGTATGAGAAGGTAGGCTTTAAAATCCGCGAGCACACAATTAAGCGTGTCCCTTTCCTTCTGGTCGCGGGTGAGCGGGAAGTGGAGGGACGCACCCTGTCCGTTCGCACGCGCGCCGGCGAAGATCTAGGCACCATGGAGCTTCCGAAGCTCTATGCCTTTCTTCGCGAGGAAGTCGCGAGCCGCGGACATTCTGTTTAGGAGGATCGTGTATCGCAACGTCGAAGCGGGTAAGGCGCAATGAAGAGATCTCCGCACCATCGGTGCGAGTGATCGCAGCCGATGGAAGCCAAGCAGGGGTAATGTCACGCGCGGAAGCGCTGCAAATGGCCCTCTCGCAAACTCTGGACCTCGTCGAGGTCTCGCCGATGGCGGAGCCGCCGGTGGTCAGAGTCATGGATTTCGGCAAATTCTTGTTCGAACAAAACAAGAAGGCGCACGCGGCGAAGCGTAAGCAGAAGCAGATTCAAGTCAAGGAAGTAAAGTTTCGTCCCGGGACGGAAGAGGCGGACTACCAGGTCAAACTGCGTAGCATCATTCGCTTCCTGACCGAGGGTGATAAGGCCAAGGTGACGTTGCGTTACCGCGGCCGTGAGCTCGTGCATCAAGACATCGGCAGACGACTACTCACGCGGATTTCTGAAGACCTCTCACCGTATTCGGTGGTGGAGCAGAACCCGCTGATGGAAGGCAAGCAGATGATCATGGTGTTCGGGCCCAAAAAGAAGTGAGCGGCAGACCTTAAAAAAGTTTGCCACCCCGCCTGTAGCGGCAGTCTTTCAAAGGATACCGATCCTTTGCCGGAGCGCCTGTGAGCAGGGCTATAAATTAGGAGTCGATCATGCCCAAGTTGAAAACTAAACGGGCTGCGGCGAAGCGTTTTCGCAAAACAGCGAATGGCTTCAAACGCGGTCAGTCCCATCGTCGTCATATCCTGACGAAAAAGCCGAGCAAGCGTAAGCGCCAGCTGCGCCGCGAAATGCACGTCAGCGAGTCTGACGTGAAGCGCATCAAACAATGTTTGCCGAACGCTTAAAGAGTCAGGAGATAAAATATGGCACGAGTTAAACGCGGTGTCGTCGCGGGTCGGCGGCACAAGAAAATTCTCAAGAAAGCGAAAGGCTATTTCAATGCCCGCCGCAAAGTCTTTCGCACCGCCAAGCAGGCGGTCATCAAGGCCGGCCAGTATGCTTATCGCGGCCGGCGCGAAAAGAAACGTGAGTACCGCGCATTGTGGATCACGCGCATCAACGCGGCTTCCCGCCTTTGCGGCATGACCTACAGCACGCTCATCGACGGGCTGAACAAGGCAGGTCTTGCCATCGACCGCAAGGTGCTTGCGGATTTGGCGATGCACGACCTGCCGGCCTTTACGGCAATCGCGGAAAAGGCCAAAGCCAGCCTCGCGGCGTAAAGTCGTGGGCGCAGCGGAATCCCTGTCGGCGCTTGTGAACCAAGCGCTCGCCGATGTGGACGCGTCGACGGACTTAAGTTCGTTGGACGAGGTGCGCGTGCGTCTGCTCGGCAAGAAGGGGCTTCTCACCGAGCAGCTTAAGGGCTTAGGGGCGCTCTCGGCCTCCGAACGTCCCGCGGCGGGCCAGCGAATCAACGATGCCAAGGCGGCCATTCATGCCGCGCTCGAGATGCATCGTATCCGCCTCGAGCAGGCCGCCATGGAGAGGGAGCTGGCCAAAGGGGCGATTGATGTCACCTTGCCGGGCCGCGGTCCGGATGTGGGCAGCGTGCACCCCGTCACGCGTACGCGCCTGAGGATAGAGCAAATCTTTGCCCAAGCCGGGTTCAGCGTGGTGTCGGGGCCGGAGGTCGAAGATGACTTCCATAATTTTGAAGCGCTCAATATCCCGCGGAATCACCCCGCGCGCGCCATGCATGACACGTTCTACTTCCCCGACGGCAGGTTGCTGCGCACGCATACCTCGCCGGTGCAGATTCGCACCATGCGTTCCCAGCCGCCTCCCTTGGCGATCATCGCCCCGGGCCGCGTTTACCGCATCGACTCGGATATGACGCATACGCCCATGTTTCATCAAGTCGAAGGCATGGTGATCGGCGAGCGCGTCAGTTTCGCGAACTTGAAGGCGATGCTGCACACCTTCTTCGAGCAGTTCTTTGAACGGCCGTTGGGGATGCGGCTGCGGCCTTCGTATTTTCCGTTCACCGAGCCTTCCGCTGAAGCGGATATCGAGTGTGTGTTCTGCGACGGCAAGGGGTGCCGAGTTTGCAAGCACACAGGTTGGCTCGAGATCTTGGGCTGCGGGATGATTCATCCCAATGTTCTGGTGGCCGCGGGCATCGACAGCGAAAAGTGGCAGGGCTATGCCTTCGGCATGGGGATCGATCGCCTCGCCATGCTGCGCTATGGCGTCGATGACCTGCGCGTGTTCTTCGAGAACGACCTGCAATTTCTCAAGCAGTTTCCGTGAGCGCGCGCCGGACATGAAAGTGACCTATCACTGGCTGAAGGAATTTGCGTCCATCAGCGCATCGCCCGAAGAGCTGGCCGCACAGCTCACCATGGCCGGCCTGGAAGTCGAGTCCGTGGGCGTAGTGGTGCCGCCATTTTCCGGCGTCGTCGTGGGGCAGGTGCTGCAAGCCGGCCGCCATCCGGATGCCGAAAAACTATCGCTTTGCCAAGTGACCACTGATGGTGAGAATCGACTGCAGATCGTGTGCGGCGCAAAGAATGTCCGCGCGGGTCTCAAGGTGGCCGTCGCCACGGTGGGCGCCCGGTTGCCGAACGATGTGCTCATCAAGCGCGCCACGCTGCGCGGCCAGGAATCCAACGGCATGTTGTGCTCGGCGCGTGAACTGGGCCTTGGCGCCGAGCACGACGGCATCATGGAGCTCGATGATTCACTGCCGCTGAATCAAAACGTGCGTGAGGCGTTGGATCTGGATGACTGCGTGTTGGACGTGAATGCGACGCCGAATCGCGGCGATTGCATGAGCGTGTTCGGCATCGCCCGCGACTACAGTGCGGCTCGAGAGCGGCGCTACATCCAGTACCCGGTTGCCCCCATCGGCAGCAGTCAAACGGCCGTTTTCCCGGTGTCGCTCGAATCGCCGGGATGCCCGGTATTCGCGTCTCGCGTGATTCGCGGCGTGAGGCCGAATGCGCAGTCTCCCGAGTGGCTGCGCGAGCGTTTGCGCCGCGTTGGTATCAACAGCATTTCCGCGATCGTCGATGTCACCAACTACGTCATGACCGAGTTGGGACAACCCATGCATGCCTACGATGTGGCCAAACTGGCAAAAGGCATTTCGGTACGCGCGGCTGCGCCTCGGGAGCGCATCACACTGCTGGACGACAAGGAGTACGAACTCGATCCTGAAGTTTTGGTCATCGCCGATGCGAGCGGGGCGATCGGGCTGGCAGGAATCATGGGCGGGCGGCGTACCGCCATTTCCGACTCCACCACCGACGTGCTGTTGGAGTCAGCTCATTTCATACCGGACGCCGTTTCGGGTCGCGCGCGCCGGTTGGGGCTTTTCACGGATGCTGCGCAACGTTTCGAGCGCGGCGTCGATCCCACCTTGCCGGCGATTGCCATCGAGCGGGCGACGGCGCTGCTGCAAGCCTGTGTTGGCGGCGCGCCGGGACCGGTACAAGTGACGCGTGGCGCTGCAAGCGCACGCGACGAGACATGGGTGCCGTTGCGCCGCGATCGCGTGACGCGATTGCTGGGCACGCCCGTGCCCGACGAAGAAGTGCGCGCGGTCTTGGGAGCGATCAGCGAGGCTGTTGAAACCACTCCTGACGGTTGGCGCGTGCGCAAGCCCGCGCATCGCTTCGATATTCGAATCGAAGCGGACCTCATCGAGGAGGTCGCGCGGCTTAGGGGCTTCGATCGCATCCCGGAGATTCACGCGATCGCGCAGCAGATACCAGGCACCGCGACTGAAGCGCGGGTATCGAACGAGCGGCTGCTGGCAGCGATGGCGGACCGAGGCTATCGCGAAATCATCAGCTACGCCTTTGTCGATCCTCTCATGCAGCAACAACTATTTCCGGACACGCCGACACTGAAGCTTGCGAATCCTATTTCGGCCGATTTGAGCGAGATGCGCGTGTCGTTGTGGCCCGGGCTCATCCATGCCTGCCGCGAAAACTTAAGAAGGCAGCAAACCCGGGTGCGGCTATTCGAAATCGGCAACAAATTCAACGTTTCTAAAAATGCACAGAGTCAGGAGTTGCAGGAAATCGAAACCCTGGCCGGCATTGCAACGGGCACGCGCTGGCCGCAGCAGTGGGGCGGTCAGAGCGAACCCGTGGACTTTTACGATGTGAAGGGCGATGTGCTCGAGGCATTGACGCTGACCGGGGAAGTGGCCGGCGTTACATTCGAACCGGAATCATTGTCCGTATTGCGGCCCGGCCGCGCAGCGCGAATTTACCGCGACGACAAGCCAATCGGCTGGATTGGAGAGATTCATCCTCAAGTCCAGAAAGCACTCTATTTGCCGGCGACCGCATTTTTATTTGAACTAGAAATCAACTCAGCATTTCGTTCTAACGTATTAAAATTACGTAAGATATCGAAGTTTCCGAGTGTCCGGAGGGACCTGGCCATTGTGGTCGATGAAAGCGTCCCCCTCGCAGTTTTGCAGGAAAATGTTACTGTTAGCGCGTCAGGTCTATTGAGCGAGCTGCGGGTGTTCGATGTCTATCGGGGCCCCAGCATAGAAACTGGACGAAAAAGTGTCGCTTTAGGCTTGATTTTGCAGGACTCTTCCCGCACTCTTACTGATATCGACGCAGATGCCGTGGTAACCGCGGTGGCTACCCGGTTACGGGATGTATTGAGCGCCACAATAAGAGATCAATAAGCATGGCAGCCCTGACAAAGGCGGAAATGGCCGAAGCCCTATTCGATCAATTGGGGCTCAATAAGCGCGAGGCGCGTGAACTCGTCGATCTTTTTTTCGAAGAGATTCGTGCTGCGCTATCCTCGGGGGAACAAGTCAAGTTATCCGGGTTTGGTAATTTTGACTTGCGGGATAAGAATCGGCGCCCTGGGCGCAATCCTAAAACGGGTGAGGAAATTCCCATCAGCGCCCGTCGCGTTGTCACATTCCGTCCTGGTCAGAAACTGAAGGCGCGCGTCGAGGCATATGCTGGAACCAAGCAACAATAGCGAACTGCCGCCGATTCCGGGGAAGCGCTATTTCACGATCGGCGAAGTGAGCGATCTGTGCGGCGTAAAACCCCACGTGCTTCGCTATTGGGAGCAGGAATTCCCACAGCTCAAGCCGGTCAAGCGCCGCGGCAACCGGCGCTACTATCAGCGCCAAGACGTGCTGATCATTCGGCAAATTCGCAGCCTGCTGTACGAGCAGGGTTTTACCATTGGCGGGGCTCGCAATCGTCTCACGGGCGACGATGCGCAAGTGGACCTCAATCAAAGCCAACAGCTGATCCATCAAATGCGTTTGGAGCTGGAAGAGCTGATCAAGATTCTGCGCCGTTAAGACAAGCCTCGAGCGGCACTCAAGATCTTGGAGCCCAATTGGGCTATCATTCCCGGTCTCGGTCGGGGCGTGGCGCAGCCTGGTAGCGCACTTGCATGGGGTGCAAGGGGTCGCAAGTTCGAATCTTGTCGCCCCGACCAATATTTTCAATGCAGGTCTCGAGCAAACAAGCCTTGCGATGTTCATTGATTCGCGCACTGCCGGCGGTGAGCGTATTGGGCTTGATTGGCGAGGCCGCCGCGCAATCAGCGTCCACTAAATCTGATGGTTCTGCCGTGTTCGCACACCGGCGCGCGTTGATCCCAAGGCATGAAGGCCAGGCCATCGCGCCGCAAACGCTGGTCGCGCTTCTCTGCAAATTGAACTAGGCTCCAAGCATCATGCGCTCCCGCACTATCCCCCAGTTTGTTGCTGCACTGTGCATAGCGGGCTGCGCCTCGATGCCGCCGCCACCGCCGCCGCCGCCGCCACCGCCTCCAAAAGCAGAAGCGCCGGTGGCCGTGCCGGCCACGCCGACTGCGCCAGTGCAATCGCCACCGCAACAGTCATCACAAGTGCAACCGGCAGCGCCTGCATCACCGCCGGTAAAATCAAGCGCTCCGCCACCAGCGGCCACGCCGAAGCCCAAACCGCCGACACCTGTCGCGACACAGGCGCCGATCACACCGCCTAAGGCTGCTCCAGCAGCAGCGCCGCCGCCGGCCGCTCCGCCTCCGGCAGCGCCCACTCTTGACCTTACGAGCCTGGAGCAGCGCCTTAGGGACACCAAGGCGATTGGGGTCTTCACGAAGCTGTCGCTGAAGAACCAGGTCGACGATCTGCTCGGGGATTTCCGCGCGCTGTATAAAAGAGCCAAGCCACCGCCCGGACCGGAGTTCCGACAGCGTTACGATTTGCTGCTGCTGAAGGTCTTGAGCCTGCTGCAGGACGGCGATCCGCCGCTCGCGGCGGCGATCTCGTCCTCGAAAGAAGCGATTTGGAACATTCTCGCGGACCCCGACAAGTTAGCGAAGATCTAGGATTTTAGTTTAGGAGAACGGCATGGCACTGCGTATATTTGCTCTTACATTGATGATGGCCGCCACAGTCGGTACAGCTCCGGTTCTGGCGGCCGACGATTCAGGATTCAGCAAGGATCTCAAAGCGACCATTGCGCTTCAGGGCATGACCTGCGATCAGGTGATCAACGCCAAACGCAATGCTGACAGCGACTACACCGCAACCTGTAAGGACGGCAACCGCTATCACGTGTATGTGAACGCGCAGGGCCGGGTTATCGTGCAAAGGCTCTAGCCGCAATATCCGAGCCCGTGAACACCGAAGCAAAGCTCGAAGGTTCTTTCGCGCAATCGCCGTACGCCGGCCGCAGCGCGCAGATGTTTCCGCACCTCACGCCGGTGCAAATCGCTCGCCTCAGCGCGCATGGCCGTAAGAGCGTCATTCAAAAGGGCGAAGTGCTGGCCGAGCCCGGCGACCGGCTGCCGATGTATGTCGTTCTTTCCGGAAGCATCGAGATCGTGCAGCCAACCCTGACCGGGGAGACACTCATCGTTGTCCACACCGCGGGAAGTTTTTCCGGCGACGTGGGCACCCTGCGCGGCATCAGCGCCGTGGTGCGCATGCGCGTCCGCGAAGGCGGCGAGGTGCTGTCGATCGACGAGGCGCATCTGCGCACGATTTTTCAGACCGACGCGGAGCTGAGCGAGCTTTTCATGCGCGCTTTTATTTTGCGGCGCGCGGCCCTCATTTCGACTCAAAGCAGTGACGTGGTGTTGCTGGGCTCAACGCACTCCGCGGGTACCCTGCGGCTGCAGCAGTTTCTGACCCGCAACACCTATCCGTTCGTGAATCTCGATGTCGACGGCGACGCATCGGTCCGCGAATTGCTGGACCGCTTCCAGGTGAAGGTCGAAGACATTCCGGTCGTGGTCTGCCGCGGGTCTGTGGTGCTTAAGAATCCGAGCAACGAAGAAGTCGCCGCCTGCTTGGGGATGAACCAGCAGATCGATGACGACCGGGTTCGGGACGTCATCGTGGTCGGCGCGGGGCCGGCGGGGCTGGCCGCGGGAGTCTATGGCGCATCCGAGGGCCTTGACGTATTGGTGCTTGAAACCGGCACGCCGGGCGGCCAAGCCGGATCGAGTTCGAAGATCGAGAATTATTTGGGATTCCCCACGGGAATCTCCGGGTTGGCCCTCGCTGCTCGCGCCCTGATTCAAGCTCAGAAATTTGGTGCGGAAATCAGAACTGCGTACACCGCGCTGCACTTGAACTGCGAGCAGCGGCCTTACGCGATTGAATTTGCGAATGGCCATGCGGTGCGCACGCGTACGGTGATCATTGCCACCGGCGCCGAGTATCGACAGTTGGCGCTGGAAAACGCATCGCGCTTTCTGGGTACGGGAATGTACTATGCCGCGACGGCTACCGAGGCCCGGCGTTGCGGAACCGCGGAAGTCGTTGTGGTGGGCGGCGGCAACTCCGCAGGTCAAGCCGCGGTCTATCTCGCCGCCACTTGCAAGCGCGTCAACTTGCTGGTGCGAGCCAACGGCCTGGCGGACACCATGTCGCAATATCTCATCCGCCGTATTGCAGACACGCCGAACATTATCTTGCGTACTCGAACCGAAATCACATCACTCGAAGGCCAGGAGCAACTTGCCCGCGTTACCTGGAAAACCGCGCCGGGCAACGCGCCCGAGACCCATGACATTGGTCACGTGTTTCTCATGACGGGCGCGCTGCCTTGCACCGGTTGGTTGAATTCCTGCATTGCACTCAACGAAAAGGGATTTGTCCGTACCGGCTCTGATTTGCGCAGCGAAGATCTGCCGCCGTCGAAATGGACGAACTCCCGTCAACCCGGGTTTTTCGAGACCAGTATTCCCGGCATTTTTGCAGTTGGTGATGTGCGTTGCGGCAGCGTCAAGCGAGTTGCCGCCGCTGTGGGCGAAGGCTCAGCGTGCATACAGCAAGTTCACCGCGTGCTTCATGAATGAGCGGGATCCAGAGGCAACTAGAGTTCAGTAACTTTTTCGGGACGGCAAATACCGGATAGCAGATGAATAAGGCCGACCAGGTTCCCATGCAGGCGCCCGCGCCGATCGATATGGTTCGCGGGTAGAAACGATTTTGCGCCGTTTACGATGAGGGGCTTCAAAATATGGACCGAAGCCTCACGCAGCGATAGCGCCCCCTTCTTGTGCAAATACCAAGCATTCACAATTTGCGAGTAGCCATACCTCTTACCGGATACTCGCCCTGACTGCAGCCCCAGATGCACACCGAGGAGAGAATTACATTCGACCAATCGTCCTTTTTTTGCCGCCTTCCGTGAGAACTCCTTGTCCTCGAGCCAACCATAGAGAGCCAATCGTTCATCGAATTGAATGTCGTCGATAGCGGACATCCTGAACGCCATGTTGCATCCATAGAGATCCGCGATATCAGACACGGTGCGCGGATCGGCCGGGCGGGGCGCCGCGATGAGTTGCCGCGCTTCGTGCCACGAGATGGGTTGCGTTCTTGCTCCATCACGAATCACGATGCCATTCGCGCCCGCAATGTTCGATTCAGACGAAAACAATCCCGCACATTGTTCAATCCAACTCCCATCAGGCGCAAAATCATCATCGAAAAAGATGGCGACGTCAGCGCGACCGCGCACCCGCTCCAAGCCTGAGTTGCGCTGCGCAGCCAATCCGGCCGGGCCGAAGACGTATTCGACGTTCAAGTCTGTTGCCAGCGGGCCCTCTACATCTGAGGCCGCCGTTGCAGAAATTACAATCATCGATGGGGCTAGGGACTGGTTTTCCAATAGACCGATCACTTGGGGGAGTGCTTGCGGTCGACCTTTGGTGGCAAGAATGACCGCTACCCGAATCGGTGCTGCGAGCTGTCCATTACGGGAGCCGGAAATCATTCGATAAGTTACTCACTCTCTTCGTGTTGCTGCCGATATTGATACGCAATTGTTGTAAATGAATGACAGCGCATAGTTCGCATGGTTCACTGCGCGCCGCAATCTGCAAGGATGGATTAATAAAACATTTCGAATAGAGGAGTGCAAGGCCGTTTCTTGGATGATGATTTCAATTCGCGACACACCAGCGGTAGGACAAATCCGACTGTGATCATTCGCTGCGCTGACGTCTGGACCTCGGTGGACCCCGAAGTCACATGGCCGCAACTGTGCGCTATTACATCTCGCGCTAACACGGCAACAAGCCTTGGCTCATGAGCACTTCCAGTTTCCGAAGCGTCCGCATTTATCACAATAATCTTTGGGCCGGATATAAGGGCGCCATATTCTCAAAGATCTTTGCGAACAGCAGCGGCAGCGGAAAGGACGTCGCTCGTCGGTGTTTGGATGTGATTGCAAATTTTACACCTGAGCGGGCGGCCAGATCCTGCGCGGTTGCGTTTCTATTTTGAACACACCACAATAAGTCTCTGGTGGCGCTTTTGGGTCCTTTACCTGTGGGCGAAGATCCGCCGACCTACTCTGTGACGCGCCAGATTCAGAAGGCGAATCGACTATGAATAATTATAAGGGGACGCCTGACATGCATGTTCGTGGTGTTCACTGTACTGCGCAATGAAGCGGGTTTTAACGTATGGCACATTTGATCTATTTCATGTCGGCCATATACGCCTGCTCGAGCGCGCGAGATCGTTGGGCGATTATCTTGTTGTGGGACTCTCTACCGATGAGTTTAATTTGGGGAAGGGAAAGAATAGCGTCTTCAGCTACGCGGAGCGGTTCGCGATACTCAGCGCAGTAAGACATGTTGACAAGATAATTCCAGAAGATAACTGGGATCAGAAAGTGAACGACGTCCTCGCCAATGAAATCGATGTTTTCGTGATAGGGGACGATTGGCGGGGCAAGTTCGATTTCCTCAAAACGCATTGTGAGGTTACGTACTTGCCCAGGACCGCGGGCATTTCAACGACCTACATCAAGTACCTGATTTCAGAGCAATGAAAAAGGCAGCCGTCGCGATAAAAGCTGTTGTTCGCATGATAGCCGCCGGTGTGTTTCGGCTCTGCGACTTTCTCGTCCCGATGGATGATCGGATCGTGCTGGTCACTCTTCCCGATGGGGATGATCAAGGTGTTTCTTTGTGTCTGGCGCTGGAGAAGCTGCGGTGGAAAGGGAAAATTCATTGGCTGGTGCACCAGGACCCGGCCCCGTTTGGTGAGTGGCAACAGCGGCGCGGTTTGGGCAATGTCGATATTGCTTTTTCGCATCTGTATTCGCTTCGCGGCATTTGGGCTTACTTCAAAGCGAGCTACGTCTTTTATACGCATGGCGCATTGTTCAACTATGCGCCGCCGAAGGGCAAGCTGGTGGTTAACCTATGGCATGGGATGCCGATCAAAAAGATTTGGCGAGGGGTACTTGGCTCTGAACTGCCGCTGTCCACCTATCTGATCAGCACATCCGCCTTTTTCAGCAATGTGCTCATCAAAGCGAGCGGATTCAGCGCAGATCAATTACTTGTAACCGGGCTGCCGCGAAATGATTTTTTGACCATGACACGCCCAAAGTCCGTGGAGTTTGTGGCGCGGTTACGCGGCGATGCCAATCGGCTCATTTTTTTTATGCCCACCTATCGGAATTCGGCGCGTGGATTCAAGACTCAGGATGGGACGGAGACCAATTCGGTACTGGGGTTGAGCGAGGCGGATGCGCAGCAGCTGCATTCCTGGCTGGAAATCAATCGCTGCAAATTGATCGTAAAGCCGCACCCTATGTCCATAAATTCGGGAAAGCCATTCGAGAATGACGCCCACTGGGCGATGATAGATGAGCAAACGCTGTTCAAAAATGGTCTTGGTCTTTACGAATTGCTGGCTCAGGTAGACTTGCTGGTAACCGACGTTTCGTCTGTTTATGTCGATTTTTTGATCACCCAGCGCCCGCAGATCCTCTATTTCCCCGATATGCAGCGGTATAAGGAAACACGAGGACTCCTGCTTCATCCGCTCGAGGACTATTCACCGGGCCCAATCGCGCAATCGTTTTCTGAGCTTCAGAATTGTCTGGATGTTTGGTTGTCGGGTGATGATTGTTGGCAAGCGCGTCGCGCGCAGCTGCGAGACCTCATGATACCCGCATCGCCGCAATCCGCCGCGGAGGCATTGCTCGCCGCACTCGCCATCCACTAGTCATGAATCTATGGCGGCAGGCGCTTGCCGCAACACGAGTTTACGCAACACGCCGGATACTTCCTTGATCACCGGTCGGTCTATCGAGTAGACCATCGCGGTGAAAACGCCGATCGCCGCCAACGTGCGCAGCCCTGAGAAAACCGCGGAATGGATATCGGACGTCAGCAATGGCTGCGTGTGATTCACAACCACAAGCGCTGCTGCCGGCAGCCAAAACGGTATGAACGCACGGGCGGCAAAAACTGCGATATCGCCGGCCCGGCCACCTAGATTACGAACCGCAAAAGAGAAATCGACCATGCCGCTGAACAAGCGTTGCAGCGCGACGGCGATCGCTGCCCCCTGCAAATCATCGACATACGCCCCAACCAACGCGGCCAGCATCATACCGCCCGCATCGAGCACCAAGAGTGCTGTGCGCAATCTCCATTTACCAAAAGAATCAAGAGTCACGGAGCCAATGGGCGACAACATGCGCATGGGCAGCGTTAGCGCGATGACGACTGTAGTCACGATCGCCATGTCCCATTTGCCGCGCCATACGAAATGCATCAGCCAGGGCGCGAAACCAACCACACCCAGGCAAAGGACGCTGCATGCGAAGTGGATTACCGAGCTTGCGCGCAAAAAGGCGCGGTTCAACGCCCGCGGATCCTGCTTCATGGCGGTAAAGATTGGGAACAGCGTGTTGCCGATACCCTGTGCCAGCAATTGCCCAATATTCGCCGTCAGCTGGAAGCCGAAATAGTAGTAGCCCAAAGATTCCGCACTGATGGCGCGGCCCAGCACGAAATAACCCCCTTGCTGCGAAAGGCCGGTCAGGAAACCGGTGACGATCAGCCACTTGACCTGGCCCAGGATCGCAAGAAAACCCGCTTTGGATAAGCCAAAGGACGCGCTTTGTGTCGGAGTAATCCGGCGGTTTAGAAAATATCTGGCGATGGTTGAGACGACCAGCCCCAGGCCGATGCTGTAGTACCTGGCACCCAAAAACGCCGAGATCAGAACGACGGCCACGTTGGCCGCGGCAACATAGAAATCGATCATGCACATCTCGCGAAAGCGCAAATCGATACTGAGGCGCGCGAACTGAATCGAAATCAGGGACGCAAAGGGGACGGAGAGCGCGGACAGACTGACGATATAGATGAGTTCTGGGTTGCGGTAGAAACTGCCGAAGATCGATCCAAGCGCCACCAGGGCGCACCCGCCAATGAGGCCCATGTATAGGGCAAAATCGGTGTAGTCCCTCACCAAAGCCTGGTATTGGTCCTGCTTCTGGATGAGCAATTTTGCCGCGCCGGCGTTTTGCAGCGCGCCGACAAAGGCCACTGCGACAGAAACCACCGCAAAAATGCCGTAATCCCGTGCGTCGAGGATAAAACCCAAGACGACCTGCATGAGGAATAGCAGCGCCCTGGAAAGCAGTACGGAGATAGACATCCACATCATTCCGGATGTCGCCGAGGCGCCGAAGGATTTTGCTTTTCTCATGCTACCCACAAAGGCGCACTGATGGCAGGATCAGGATTGCGACGCATGTTCAACAAGACGTTCAACGCGGACGTCGTGATCGCCTCTGCCGCAGCTCAAGCACTTGCGGAGAAAAACGCGCCGATTCGTTGGCGCATATCCTTCGCAAGCGAATCAACGTACGGCTCGTGCATCATGCTGATATGGGTGCCGACAATTTCAACAATCTCCGCTTGACGAGCGAATTCCTGCCAAATTCGGCCGATTTGCGGCAGGTACAATAACGGCTTCACCGTCGCCTCATATACAACGACGTTTCCCGAATAGCTCTTCGGCACGTGGGCAAATAGGGATTGGAACAAGCGATTGACAAACGATTTGTGGACCGGCTGATAGCGCGAGACGTCCATGATTCCGTTTATCGCATATCCGCCGCCGAGCTTTTGTCCTCGTTTCAGTCCGAGGGCTCCCTTGCCGATCGCCGTGGCATTGTTCGTGATGCTCCAAAGCAATGAGTGAAAAGTCCGGCTCCTCATCAGGTCCCCGTGACTGGCCCAACCGCGTATGTTGCGAGTGAGCTCAGACCAATAGCTCGCCTTCCAGCGGGACAATGCCACGCCTGTGTTTTCCGGCACACCATCGATGACGAGGAGTGGTCCGACTTCGCGCCCGAGGATGCGCAATTTGTCGGCCATCGCGAGCGCGATGACTGCGCCGACACAGTATCCACCCAGCAATAGAGGACCTTCCGGCTGGAATTTGTTCAGGGCTGCAGCGTAGAAATCCGCCAGTGATTCCACCGAGCTGCCAAATTCGATATCAGGCATCCGATTCGGCGGCGCTTGGATTCCATAGAAGCGAATCGATGGCTCGAGACGTCGGGCCAAATCAAGGAAATCGGTCCCGGCCACTCCCGATGCCGAGTGGACGCAATAAAATGCCGGACGCGGCGCGTCGGGCGCTATGGCGCAATCATTGATCGGCACGATCGTCCGCCCCGAGGTACGGGAGGCGTGAGCGAATAGGGCGCTGGTGTTGCGGGGCACGACGGTGCTCAATGGTGAACTCATCAACGAGCCCGCGCCCGGGGTTGAAGATCGGCAACGCCAATCTTGAGGGTCGGGTCCCGATCAATGCAGTTTATTTTTGACATATTGGGTCGCATGCGCGGCTTGAAACGTCGCTCATTGATGCTATCCAGTTATCCAGGCCTCACTGAATTTGATATTGCCTATTGTCGGCGTTTTATTTATACCGAACAAACTTTTTAAGAGCGACTTTAGATAGTGTAGGACGGTTTGAAGTGCACGGTGCGGTTTCCGCCGACAAGGCCTGTCCTATGCCCATGATAAATTGGCACAACTATGGCAGCTGAAACCCTAATCACAGTCGGGACGACCCCCCCAAATTTGGTGTCGAATCCCATTCATGCCGGTTGGATCTTGGACGGCGAGCCAGTGGCGCGTCTGCAACTCCTGTCGAGCAGCGCGGATGGAACGGCCAGCACTTATTTCTGGGATTGCACGGCCGGGCGGTTCAACTGGTTTTATAGCTTCGACGAGACCTTCCATATCCTGGAGGGTGAGGTCAAGCTAAAATACCCCTCCGGGACATCCCACAAAGTGGTCGCGGGCGATACCGTCTTTTTCCCGGCCGGGTCAAGCGCAGAATGGACCGTGGATCATTATGTCCGAAAACTGGCTTTCTGCCGGACACCGATCCCAAGTTATCTGACTTTCGCCCGGCGAGTGGCTCGCCGGCTCAAGCGCCTTGCCCGCGGCGGCTCGGGCAAGGACGCCGGCTCGGGCTTGCTCTAGATGGAACAAACGCCGGTCTTTGAGGCGCTCCCGTTCCAGTAGGTCAAATCCTGGAGGCCCGAAGGCAGGCCGGCCGCGCCGTAGATCGGGACACCCCCATGGAAGGAGAACACGTCCGCGCCGCCTCGCGATAACGTGAACAGCGGAGTTCCGGCCTGAGAGGGCACTTTGAAGGAAACGACCCCAGCGGCCGCGTTCTGAGTGTAGGTCTTTCCGCCAACGGTGATCTTCAACACGCCAGGACTCGTCAAAAACGCCAGCAATTCAATGCTGTTTTGCGCGGCACCGGAGGCGATGGTGACCTTGTCGGTTTGCGCGGGGCTTGCCGCAGTCGTCGCTTCACGGCGGTAGAAATAGTACAGGACGTCATGGGTGATTCGGGGTTGCTGGCCGTTCAGGAACCACGTGGCATAGTAGCCGGTAAGATTGTAAAAACCCGTACCGATTGTTCGCTTTAAAGTGGCATCGGTAGTGGGTGCGATCGCGCTGGTTTCCGTAAAGTCATTCCAAGTGACCAACTGGATCCAGTCTGCGTCCCCTTGGATCGAACTGGTCCACGCATCCCGGAATGCCCCGCTGTTTCCGGCTTCCCAATAGACGGAATCCTTGGGGCGGTACTGCTGCCCATCGACCGGCATCATGAAAATCTTGCCGTACGTCTTATGTACGATTTCCGGATCGCCCAGCTGCGCGCTGGCGCCGCCGACCGTAGCCGATCCCCAATCGCCGAAGCCATAGGAGAAGGGCGCGAATGCGTCCGCAGTGGCGGACCATCCCAAAAATGTCGGTACGAAGGCGATGTGAATACCTTGGGAGGCTAGCCGGCTGATTACAGACAGCCACCAACTGGCAGGGTTCAAGCCGGCATCAAATGCCGACACGACGAGGCGGCCGTCGCTCAACCGGTAGGCGGCCGGGCTGGCGGCCGCTGCCGCGATGATCGCGACCACGGCATTGCTGTCCGAGCCGAGCGCGGTAATGTCCGGCATGACCACAATTTTGAAGCGAGAGTCGACGGCGTGTGCTGCTGCGAGCATGAGGTGCAGGGCGCTGTTGCTGTCGGTCGCATCGGTCGCCGACAAGGAGTCAAACGTGAATCCGGTAATGCCGCGTCCAATCGCCGCGCTTACCTCTTGCTCCATGTTGAGCTGCCGCCAAGTCGTCTTAGCGCTTACTGCAATTCCCATGGGCCTTTGGCGAAGGAATCCGCCTTGGGCTGCCCATTTGCCGGACTCGCCGGTTTTGCTTAGATAGTTTCGGTTGTAGTAGTCATTCGCCGATGCAGCATTGTCGATCGAAATTGGGAAGGGGTTGAAATAGTGCGCAAAAACCCGCTTCGGTGAATTGAACAAAGTGGTTGCCGAAGGCATCGCCGCGGGCAAGCAAGCGTCTCCACTATTGGATGCCGTGACGAGAGTCGAGGCTGTAGAGGGTGTGGCGGTCGGCGCCGGAGTGGCCGGGGGAGTAGTCGGGGGAGTAGTTGCAGTCGATGTAGTCGGAGGCGTTGGTGCGCCGTCGCTGGAGTTACTGCTGGATCCGCAGCCGCTGATTGCGGAAACCAAGAACATCAATGTCAGCGCAGCCAATGCCGCGCGCGCGTTCGACCTGTAAACCATAGCCACCCGTTCCTTAGAAATTGGTAATTCCCGGAACACGAGCAGCTATAGAGTGAGTTCACAAAGACGGCTCTCATGCTATCTTCGGAAACCCCGCTATCTGTGACCCACAGACCGGAAGCTTTGCGTCACCGGCTTGCGCCGGGTATGCCCTTATCGAGATGGCAGTACATCAGAAGAAATAAAAACCGGCACTGTGTCTTAGTGCACAGACAGGCAAAGAAATTGGGAGAACAAAAGTGTGACGCAGTTCCGCCAACCGCGCGCGCGGCAGTGATGGCGAAGCGATGCGCAAGTTGACGATTTGAGAGCCGAAAAGACGGCGTTTTCTTCGCGCGCTGCTTTTTTGTTCCCGCTGCAGGAGATCCCGGTTCGGCCCGGCGGCAAAAACCCCAATATGTCAAGTATCGATTGTCGAGGATCGATTCCTCCACGCGGCCGCAAAACTCTCCCGAGCCGGCACGTGCATTGTTAAGTGCATGTCGGCAATCGCCGACGCTTCAGCTGCTTCTACCGGGCGTCAACCCGCGGATTGCTTGACTACGGTGCAGGGCAACGCCATCGATGCGCCTTCGGGGTGCGGAAGCGGGTCAGGAAGCCCGGCAAATTCATTGTATGAACGCGCCGTGTCAGACCACAACTTACGTCGAGCAGGGCTGATGTCTGGCATCTTTAATTGCGCATGTCTGGCGAACTACGGCATCAAGGATCTGCTTGGGCAGGTTTAGGGGCGATTAATGCGAATATTGATATACAGCGCCAATTTTGCGCCTGAGCCGACCGGCATCGGCAAGTATTCAGGTGAAATGGCCTGGTGGCTCGCAGAGCATGGTCACGAAGTTCGTGTGGTGTGCGCGCCGCCCTACTATCCGGCGTGGCAAGTAGACAAGAAATATCGGTGGCCGCTCTATCGTCGCGAAAAGTGGCACGGAGTCGATGTCTGGCGGACTCCCCTGTGGGTTCCAAAGTCCCCGGGCGGGCTCACTCGAATATTGCACCTTCTGTCGTTTGCGATTACCTCGTTCCCGGTGATGCTGTGGCAGATCGCATGGCGGCCCGATGTCGTGTTGACGGTGGCTCCGGCTTTCATGTGCGCTCCGGCCGGCTTGTTGACGGCATGGCTGTGCCACGCCAAGCGATGGCTGCACCTGCAGGACTTCGAGGTCGACGTCGCATTCAGCATGGGGCTGTTGAAGGGAAGGCTTTTGCAGCGAATAGTATTGCGCGTGGAAAGATCACTGTTACAGCGATTCGACACCGTATCAACGATTTCCGGCCGCATGATTGAGCGCCTCCTTTATAAGGGTGTGACCGCCGGCAAAACCCGGTATCTGCCAAACTGGGTGGATCTTTCTCGAATCAAGCCTCCGAAGAATGGCAACTACCGCGCGAAGCTCGGAATTTCTTCGGACGCGATTGTCGTATTGTTCTCAGGGACGCTGGGCGGCAAGCAGGGACTGATGGTGATACCCGAAGCCGCTCGACTCCTTGCATCGCGCCCCGACATCGCGTTCGTCGTCTGCGGCGACGGGGTCATGAAGCCGCAACTCGAATCCGCGGCGGCCGGCCTGCCGAATATTCGCTTCATGCCGCTGCAGCCCGCTGGGCGTGTTTCGGACTTGCTCGGGATGGCAGACATTCATCTGTTGCCACAGAGCCCAGACGCCGCCGATCTGGTGCTTCCTTCGAAACTGAGCGGCATGCTCGCGAGCGGCCGGCCGGTGATTGCGACATGCCGTCCGGAAACCGAAATCAGCGAGATTGTCTCCAAGTGCGGCCTGGTCGTGGCGCCGGAGAACGGCAAGGAGCTTGCGCTTGCGATTACTGAACTCGCAGACAACCCGGACGCCAGGTTCTTGCTGGGCGGGCGGGCGAGGAGTTTCGCAGAGGAACATTTCGAGCGCGACGCTGTTTTGAACCGCATGTTTGCACCGGCCGCAATTGAAGATAAGTCAGCGGACGTGCCGGATCGCGTGCCAGGTGGCCTGGCTGCACCAGATGACGTGGCCGCGTGAAAGAAAAGACACTAAAATCATCTCGCTAAGACAGGATGTCGAGGTACTTTTGAAGTACTCTTTGGGTAGGGACTGGCATCTGCAAGAAGTATAAAATTATGAACTCAGTGTACGCAGCCGTGAATCCTAAAACTCAACGCCCAGAGCGGCTTCGCCGCTGGTTCGGCCTCTTGGCGTTGTGCTTCGTCTGCGCCCTTGGGTTCGGCGCGGAACCGGCGGCCGCCCAGCCGGAATATCTGTTGGCTCCGGGCGATATCTTGAAGATCAGCGTGTTCAAGAATCCCGACTTGAGCCTCGATGTTCGAGTATCGGAGTCTGGAGCAATCGGTTATCCGCTCATCGGCTCGGTGCCGGTGAAAGGCCTGACTCTGCCTGCTGCGGAGAGCAAAATCGCACAAATGCTGAGAGATGGCGGTTTTGTCGTCAATCCGCAGGTGAATATTCTGCTGACCGAAGGATTTGGGAACTTGGTATCCGTGATCGGCGAAGTCAATAAGTCCGGTCGATATTCGGTCGACGCGGCGGGCGGCCATGTTTCTGGAATGCTTGCCGCGGCCGGGGGAGTCTCGCCGACCGGTGGTGAGCTGGTCTCGGTTTCCGGCGTGCGCAACGGCAAGTCATTTCGACGAGACGTTGATATTGTGAAAATGTCATCGACCGGAAATACAGCCGATGACATTGAGCTGTATGGCGGTGATACGGTATATGTCAATCGCGCCCCCTTGTTCTACATTTATGGACAAGTCCAGAAGCCCGGTCAGTACCGGCTCGAGCGTGCCATGACGGTGATCCAGGCGCTCGCGACCGGAGGCGGCCTCACCGGCAAGGGGACGCAGCGCGGCATTGTTCGACACCGCCGTGACGCCAATGGAAAAGTGAAGGAAGAGGGCGTTTCAATGGATGACGACGTCCAGGACAAGGACGTGATTTACGTCAAAGAGAGTTTGTTTTGATCAAATTCAATTTACCTAGTTGCCGCCACGGAGGCCGCGCTTAGCATGAGCTTCAGTCAATTTCTGGTGATTCTGCGCGCCCGGTGGCGGATTGCCGCGGGCATCTTCCTGGCCGTGGTTCTCTTGGTCGCATTCGCAAGCTTCGTTTGGCCGAAGCAATACACGGCGATAGCTTCCATCGTCGTCGACACTAAAACCGACCCCGTAACTGCGAATGGCGGCGGCGGCGCGGGCATGGCTGGGCAGCCGCTGGCCACGTACGTCAATACGCAAGCCGACATCATCTCCAGCGAACGCGTGGCACAGCGGGTCGTCAAGACGTTGAAGCTGGACCAGCAACCTGAGGCCCGGAAGCTATGGGCGAAGGGCACCAACGATGATATCAGCGTTACCATTGCGAACTTTCTTCTCGAGAAGAAACTTCTCGTCGCGCCCGCTCACGACAGCCCGACGCACGCGAGCAACGTTATCGATATATCGGTCCAATGGTCGGACCCGACCACGGCCGCGGCATTGGCCAACGGTTTTGCGCAGGCCGCGATAGAAACCAACATCGAATTGAAAGTGGAGCCGGCCAAGCAGTACGCAAGCTGGTTCGATCAGCGCTCGCGTGAGCTGCGTGCGGATCTGCAGCAAAAGCAAAAGCTGCTGTCCGACTTTCAAAGCAGGAATGGGATCATTGCCACGGACGAAAAACTGGACGTCGAGAACACACGCTTGAACGAACTGTCCACCGAATTGGTCAATATCCAGGGACAGCGGCAAGAAAGCCAATCGCGCCAGCATCAGGTCGGTGCCGACATCAATTCGTTGCCGGAAGTGCTGCAAAGCCCGGTCATTCAGACGCTGAAGGCCGCCTTGTCGCAGGCCGAGGCAAAGAGGCCGGATATTGCCTCCCGCCTCGGCAAGAACCATCCTGACTACCAGGCAGTGGAAGGGGAGATTTCCAATCTGCGAAGCCGCATATCGCAAGAGAGTGCCAATATCGCGGCATCCCTCGGCAGTACGACCCAGGTCAACGTGCGCCGTGAAAATGAAGTGCGCCAAGCGCTGGAGACCCAGAAAAAGCGCGTCCTAGAGTTGAAATATCAACACGACCAGTCAGCGATGTTCCAAAGCGACGTGACATCGGCGCAGCGTGATCTGGACGAGGTGTCCCAGCGGTTGGCGCAAAGCAACTTGGAGAGCCTGACGCAGCAGACCAACGTCGTGCAATTGAGTACTGCATCGGTGCCCAAGGATCCTTCCAGTCCCAAGCTCGTCATTAATTTGATACTGGCAGTATTTCTGGGCGGCGTGCTGGGAATCGGGGGTGCTGTGTCGGCCGAGATGCGCAACCGCTGCGTGCGCGAAGACGAAGATATGTTGGAAGTTCTAGGGGTGCCTTTGCTCGGCAAAATTCCTTTCATCCAAGTGCGTCCAATCGATGCCCGTGCGCCGCAGACGGCAACTGGTCGACTCGAGCCATCGGTAATTTGAGTTTTTTCGCTGTTCAAATCAAGAGTCTCAAATGAACAAAGTTGCCGATAGGCCCGTAATGATGAAGCGCCAGGATGCTCCGCAGGATCGCGGCCGTGCGATCGGCGCAATACTTGTGGAACAGGGCCGGCTGAATACCCAGGACGTGGACGACATTCAACGCTTTGCCAATGCGCACGGGGTGCGATTTGGCGAGGCGGCAGTGCAGATGAAACGCATCACGGAGCACGACATCGAGTCGGCACTGGCGCAGCAATACAATTATCCGGTATTGGCACGGGGCGGGGTGGGCGGCGTGGCCGATGATGTCATCGCGGCCCATCAGCCGCAGAGCGAAGCGGTTGAACCGCTGCGCGCGTTGCGCAGCCAATTGATTCTGCGTTGGTTCAATAGCGCCAGCCGCAAAGTGTTCGCCGTCACCAGCGCCGAACGAGGCGAAGGCCGAAGCTGGCTCGCCGCCAATCTAGCTACGATGTTTGCGCAGCTCGGAGAACGAACGCTGCTGATCGATGCCGACATGCGGCATCCGCGCCAACATCGACTGTTCAATATCGACAATTCGGTGGGGTTGTCCGCTCTGCTGACGGGACGCGCGGGCCGGGAAATCGCCCGCCGGATTCATCCTCAACTGCGGTTGTTCGTGTTGCCGGCGGGCATCATCCCGCCCAACCCCCAGGAGTTGCTCGCTCGTCCGGTCTTCGAAGTGATTCTCGATCATTTCGCCGCTCAATTCAGCCTGGTAATCATTGATACGCCGGCGGTGTCGGAAACCGCGGATGCGCAGATTCTGGCGGCGAACGCCGGCAATGCAGTAATGGTGGCGCGCCGCAATCAGACACGGCAGTCGAAGTTGGCCGCGGCGATGGAGATATTGACCGACACCGGAGTAAACGTCATCGGCAGCGTTCTCAATGAGCATTGAGCGGTAGGGTTGCTGTTGCTTCGCGAACCTGTGTTGTTGCATTTCGGATTTGGCCCAAGATGAAGACAAAGTCAGCGATCGACGTTTTTAGCTTGCGGATGCTATTTGCACTGGTGATAGTGCTGATCGAAATAGTGTTCATCAATAGCTTGGCCTCGGCCGGAATCGAACTCATACTTTCCAGCGTCGTCGTGACGATTGCGCTGCTGATACAGCTGAGGTTCGGCGTGCGGCAGATTGCCGCTGCGCCGGCGGACATCATTGTTTTCATTTTCAATTGGTTGTTTCTCGATTTGGCCCCAAAGGTCCAGTTGATGAGCATGCCGCAGCGTCTCATCAATACTTCTACTGTCTCGGTTGATGGAGTCGCGTTGACGAATCTGGTTTGCGCGCTCTTCATGATCGCATTCACGGTTTTTTACGCATTCTTTAGCAGGCGCGGCGGGAACCCCGAGCCAGCCGCACCCGCACCCGCACCCGTCAAACCCCGCCAGGAGTTCACTGCGGGAGCCGTCGGACTGGCGCTCCTTCTGTGCTTCGCCGTCGTGGCAGTGGCGGCCCCGCATGCGTACCGATCGGTTGAGAATGCGGAGGTGGCCTCGCCGGCTTCATTGGTGATGAACAGGTTTCTGCTGTTTCTTCCTTCTGCGACCCTCCTGATTCTTCTGCATGAAACCGTCCGATCAGGCCGTAAGCTATTATTCAGCCGGGTCTGCGTGCTGCTGCTGCTGTTTCTTCTGGTGATCATCACGGAGAACCCGTATACCGAGAAGCGCAATGCTCTGGGCCCCATGTATCTCGCCCTGCTGCTCGTTCTATTTCAGAACTGGTTTGCAACCGGAACCAGACGGCTGCTATTGCTGGTCGGCAGCATGGTCTTGGTATTTCCGGCGATCACCATATTCACCCACAACCACCAGCAAACCCTGGCGGACGTATCTTTGAGCCAATTTTCCGATCAAATCGCGGATCATTACTTTTCCGTCAACTATGATTCTTGGGCCAATATCTATACGGCCGTGGAAATTGTGAAGGTACACGGCATGCAGTGGGGCCATCAATTGATGGGTTCCCTGTTGTTTTTTGTGCCGAGTTCGATTTGGAGCGCGAAACCGCTGGCAACGGGAATATTTTTGGCCGACTACCTCATCACAAACTACAGCATGTGGTTCACGAATCTATCCGCGCCGCTCGCCGCCGAGGGGTACCTGGACTTCGGGCCGGCGGGCGTCGTTCTTTATGCGTGCATTCTGGCTCTAGTCGTGTCGCTTTTGAACAGACTTGCCCTGCGGCGCGACCGATGGGTCGCGTTTCCCATGGCAATTTACGCCTCTGTTTTTTTGATGATTGTGTTGCGTGGATCGCTGATGATTGCGATGGGATTCGCCGGCGCGGCTTTTCTGGCATTCTGTTTCGCCGCTGTACTGCTGTCCATGAAATTGGGCGTACGTCACCGGATTGCCGGACGAATGGGCGCCCGCCCCATGGTGTCCTGACGGGCGCGCTGCGCCGCCGACGACTATGCGAGTAGCGATATACCATAATAATCTTTGGGCCAGGCACAAGGGCGTGGTGTTTTCACAGGTGGATTTGGGCGGAAGGTCCCGCGGCATAACACCCTCGTTCATTCAGATTGCCGAGACGGAAGAATTGCGGGTAGAGCTTGGCGGGGTCGATCTTTCATATCATCAATACCCCTTCAGGCTGCTGTTCCGCGGCTCATACGACGGCGCTCCGCTCATCCGGCGGATTGGTGCGCTCGCGCGTGATCTGGTCAAGTATCCGGTTGATCTGGTCATCATGCCGGGATACAACCGCACAGAATATTGGGCCATGCTGCTGATCTGCATCGTGTTGCGCCGAAAGCGCGCTGTCTTTTGCGATTCGACGACTGCTGATCGGCCGAAAACTGCCTGGAGAGAACTCGCCAAACGCTGGTTCTTCGGCTGGTGCAACGGTTTTTTTTGCTACGGGACTCGAAGCAAAGAATACTTGATGAGCTATGGCGTCAGCGAGTCGAAGATCGCGTTGCGATGCCAGGCGGCCGCACTACCGCGCGGCTATAGTGCAGCCAAAGTGCTTTCCCACTACAGCTCGAACCGGCAACGCCGCGCGGATGAACCGCACTTTCTTTACGTGGGTAGATTGTCGCCCGAAAAAGGTCTTGACGATTTGTTCCAGGCATTTTGCGCCATATACAAATCCTATCCGAAGGCGCGATTGGACCTGGTCGGCTCGGGTCCTCTGACAGAACAATTGAAGGATCACGTGGCCGCGCTTGCAATGGGCGGCGCAATCTCGTTCTTGGGGACCAAAAGCCTGGATGAAATTGCAGTATTGTTTTTCAAATGCACCGCGTTGGTGTTGCCGAGTCATAGCGAGCCGTGGGGATTGGTGATCAATGAATCCCTCAGCTATGGATGTCCGGTGGTGGTGAGCAGCGCATGCGGCTGCGTGCCGAACCTGGTACTGGATGGAGTGACGGGCTACTCGTTTGAAGTGGGAAATGTCGATGCCTTGCATAAGGCGCTGGTTGCCGTCATGCAATTGTCGGTTGATCGCGAGACGGTCGCGCGAAACTGTCTGGAGGTCATTTCCAACTACACGCCCGAGCGGTCGGCGACCCAAATATTGGATGGATGTTTGCGCATGGCGGGAGCCAAGGGATGACGCGCTGCGTGTCGTTTGTCGGTCCGCTGCCGCCTCCCGTCAATGGCTTTTCAAACGTCTGCGGGATGATGTTGGATCGCCTGAGAACGAGAATGCCGGTGGAGGTGTTCAATCGGGCGCCTAAGTTGCGCGCTCGGGCATTTGGCGTGCTGGAGCAGCTTGCCAAGCCTGTAAAGTATTTTGGCAGGTGCCTTGGACGGCGCGACATGGTCTGTTATCTGGCGCTGTCCGGCGGCCGCGGTCAACTCCTCGATTTATTCTACGTGCTCATCAGCAAATTATTTCGGCGGCCAATCTTCGTACATCATCATAGTTTTGTTTATATCAATTCGCCTTCATGGTTCAACCGATGTTTCTTTGCTCTCGTGCGCAACGAAGCGCATATCGTGTTGAGTCCGAATATGGGCGAAACGCTGGCGAGGGTATACGCTCTGAGTCCTGCCGCGGTCAGGGTGGTATCGAATGCCGCCTTTTACGATTCGGACGATGATCCGCGCGCGCCCGGCGACGACGCCGCGCCCCTGCACCTGGGATTCCTGTCAAACATCACCTTCGAAAAAGGCATTGTTGAGTTCTTCGGTATTCTGGAGAGGCTGAACCAATGCGGCGTGGAATACCGGGCGCATGTCGCCGGCCCGGTGGCACCTGAGGCGCGGCAAACATTCGACAAATTGCTCGCGGCGGCAAAAGACGTGGAATACGTAGGTCCCCTGTACGGCGCGCAAAAGGAGCGGTTTTATCGTCAGTTGGATGTTTTTCTGTTCCCAACCAACTACGCGAATGAGGCTGAACCGCTGGTCATCTACGAGGCGATGCGGCAGGGGGTACATGTCATGGCGTGCGACCGGGGGTCGATAGCCGAGATGCTCGGCAATGGCGCCGGTCTCGCCTTTCCCAGGGAACAAATGGTGGAATCAGCCGCCGCGCATATCGCGAAATTCCACGAAGATCGGCAAGCGTTGCTGGCCGCGAAACGCATGTCGGTGCAGCAAGCGCAGCGGGTTCGCTGCGCGAGCAAAGTGGCGCTGCAGAATTTGTTGGCTTGCATGCAAGGCACGTATGAACCCCTGAGATTATCACTGTGAAAAAATATCTATGTCGGATGGTGTTTGCCTTCTGCATGGCGGCATGGGCATCGGCTTCGGTGGGCGGGGCGATTGAATACAAGGATCCGCTTGATATCGCCGTTGCGCCGCTCGACGATGCAGCCGCGCTGCAGCGGACCAACCGGCTGATTCTGTATGCCGGTGATACTTTCAGCTACGACAACAATGTTTATCGCCTGCCCTCTTCGGTCACCGACCTGACCACGCTGCCGGGCATCGGGCGCAACCCCAGCCGGGAGGACGACATTGAATCCGTGACGGGTGGGCTCGACGGCGAATGGCTGACGGGAGCCAGACAGAGTGTCGATGTGAATCTGCGCGCCGACTACAATCGATACATTCGAAACACCGACCTCAACGATCTTTCAAGCAATGACCGTGTGGCGTGGAACTGGGGCTTAGGGTCAGCGCTCTCGGGCAAGGTGGGCGCGGATTACACCCGGGTGCTCGGCGGATTTTACAACACGGCGGTATATACGCGCGACATTGTGAACAGATCCGATTATTTTGGTTCCCTACGCTATCAGGTCGGTCCGCGGTGGGGGATATTCGGCGGTCTGATGGGCTCAGATTACACAGTGACGCCCTCGCAGGCGACTTTCAACAATTCGAAGTCGCGGAGCGTCGACGTGGGCGCCGACTACACCATTGAGATGAACCGGTTGGGCTTCGATTATCGGTACAACGACTCGCGTGCTTCGAATACCGCCCTGGTGAACGGAGTGCTGTTCAATCCGGACTACCGGGAAGACCGGGCCCGTGTGCTGGTCCGGTATGCACTGACCGAAAAGACGATTATCGATGCGAGTGCCGGATATTTGAAGCGCGCGTATCCAACCGATGCCATAGGCAGTTTTTCGGGTGAGATCTGGCGTGCCGCGTTCCAGTGGCAACCGACCCCGAAGACCCAGCTGCTGGTAGGGGTGTGGCAGCAGCTCGATGCGGACTTGACTTCCCAGACCGACTACTTCAGGGATAGGGGCGTCAGCCTCACGCCCGAATGGATTGCGTCGGAAAAGCTGACGTTCTCGGCCACCTTCTCGCGGGACACCAATAGTTATCTGGGCTCGAACCCCGCAGGTTTCATCGCCGTCGTTACGACGCAGGCGCGGCATGACACGCTGACCGGGGAGACCGGCAGCCTGGTTTACACGCCCATTCAGGCGATCGTGCTCACTTTCTCCACGGCCCATGTAAAACGCGACTCGAATATCCCGCAGTTCCAATTCAATGACTTTCAGGCCAGCGCCAACATCACTTATCGATTCTTTCGTTATGGCGCTATTCAATGATGGGCTGCCGCGCTCCCTCGAGTCTCCATCAGAAACAAGACGCCTAGAAGCGCAGCCTGCAATGCGCAGCCCAAAAGCCTGATCATCGTTCCTTCGTTCGGGTTCAGCTGGGTAAACAACGAGGTGGCGACAATCATGAACGCGGCGCCTGCCGTTGCGCTGACGATTTCGCGTGATGCCTTCAGCTCCGAAAGAAAATAGAGTGAGAACGGCGATTTCACGATCTGAAAGGCGGCCGCGATCGAGGCAATGAGGCCGGTTTCAAGCGCGACCGCATAACGAGGCGGCAGGAACGGAATTCCGAGCCGCAGCCCGACGAACACCGCGCCGCACGCGCATACGGAGATTGCGGTGAACAGGCGCAAGCTCTGCAGGCAGATCTTGCGGCGAAGTGCCATGTCGCCGTGCGCGGCGGCAAGCTTGGTGATGATGATCGGCGTAATGATCAAGGGAATGAAGGTCATCATGTTGAAGATTTGATTGCCGATGCTATAGATGGCGTTTTCGGACGCTCCGCCGTCGCCGAATATTATTTTCCGTTGAATCAACCACTGCGAAAATGTGACCGCCGAGACGACCAAGATCTGCTTCGCTCCATAGGCGAACAATGTCTTGGTTTCGATCCAGGCGTCGGGTAAC
>Ga0193726_1000852_pt1 | contig 27764 bp, 24 predicted proteins | sample H2c1metaG_FD_144928 | JGI IMG/M metagenome (GOLD analysis project Ga0193726, IMG submission 144928) | Soil microbial communities from a riparian zone of the East river system, Colorado, United States - H2c1 | ecosystem: Environmental > Terrestrial > Soil > Riparian zone | place: USA: East River...
ATGCGCGGCGGACATATCGACCTGTCGATCCTCGGCGCCATGCAGGTGGCGCAGAACGGCGATCTCGCCAACTGGATGATTCCCGGCAAGATGGTGAAGGGCATGGGCGGCGCGATGGACCTGGTCGCGGGCGTCAAGCGCGTGGTGGTGGTGATGGAGCATTCCGCCAAGGACGGCCCCAAGCTCCTGAAGAAATGCAACCTGCCGCTGACCGGCGAGAAGGTGGTCGACCTGGTGGTGACAGACTTGGCGGTGTTCACCATCGACAAGCACGGCAAGGACGGCATGGCGCTAATCGAACTCGCCGACGGCGTCACGCTCGACGAAGTGAAGTCGAAGACCGAAGCCGAATTCCGGGTGGCGCTGAAGAACGCGTAAAGATGCCCTTCAGAGCTGCTTGAGATATTCGATCAGCGCCCAGCGATCGTCATCCGACAGGCCGACGCCGAACTCGTGTCCGGCGTTGCTGTTGCCGGCCTCGGCCCCCGCACCGACCACAAGCTTGCCGTCCTTGAACGGTGAGGTGTCGGTCACGTAACCGACGTTCTTCTGATCGTACATTTTGCTGCCGACCATGAAGCTGGCGCTTCTTTGATTGGCGGGCAACAGCAATTCCCAGAGGTTCGGCACCGATCCGTTGTGAAGATAGGGCGCGGTCGCCCAGATGCCGTGCAGCACCCGCGATTCATAAGCGCGAGGTTCGCCGGGCACCTTGAACATGTTCGCGAGCCGGTCGACCACATGGGCCTTCAGGTCTTCTCTGACTTTCGGGTCCAGGAGAGACACCAGATCAGGTGCTCTTTCTGAATCGGAGAAAAGTTTCGCGAGGTCCTTTCGGATGGCCTGCCAAACGCCGCTCTTGGAATCGGGAAATTTGGGCGGGAACGGAAAGGCCTCGTTGATCAGAGCGCCCACCACCGTTGTTGCGAGAACGTCGCCGGTCGCGGCCGGATTTGACAGCCTCGATCCCGGCGGATTAGGCGACAGTGCCCCCTCCAGGATGCCGGTCTGTGACATCCTCAGTGAATTGTCGAACATTTTCGGGTCGGTCCCGACCGCCATGACCGGCGTGCGCCAGGTGCCCAGCGGCAGGCGCTTCTCCTCATGACAACCGCCGCACTCGCGCGCGAACAGGACACGGCCCTTGTCGACCAGATCCTGTTTGAGCTCCGACGGCCACGGCCACAGCGGAGCTTCCAGGATCGAAATCTTCTCCTCGAGCGCCTGCAGACCGGCGAACTTCACCGAGTTCCTGCTGAAATCGAACGACGGCGGCAACGCACGTTTCCTTGGGCTGAAATCGGCGAACACGCCGAACACTTCACCGGTGTTTCGTGAGAGCGCGTGGATGAAGAGACCGTTGGGAACGCCGCCATTCCATTGCGTTTTATCCTGCCGCGACGCATTCCACAGGAACGGATAGCTGACCGGCGCGTCCGCGACCTTGAAATTGGCGTCGATGCCGAGATCCTTGGCGGCGACGCGGTTGAAGATCATGCCGAAGGCGTCGAGGCGGCCTGGTCCCCACGGAGATGGGGGCAGGCTCTTGTCCATGAAATCGCCCCACTGCTTCACCCAAGCCGCGAAATCCGTCTTGAGGTCCCTGGCTCGCGTCGCCGAATAGCGGGTGCCGAGCACGGCGTGGGCGAATTTGTCGAAGCGGTCGGCATCCGACAGCGTCGCCCGGGCGACTGCTGTCAGCTCCGTCAGGAAAAGCTGAAAATTGGCCGTCGCCGGCGCGCCGTCGATGCGAAGCTGTTGGGTGGCGCCGTCTTTTTGGTACTCGATCTGTGCGGTGTGGCACGCCGCGCAGGTCATGCCGAGGAAGCCGGACGATGCGTCTCCGTCGATGACGAATCCGACCGGCAGCCCTTCCGGGTTCTTCGCGGATTTATCGTTCGCCAGATATCCGTAGCGCTGCAACTGATCGCCGCCGAACGGCGCGTCAGCATCCAGACGGCGCAGCGCCTTGTACCAGAGATAGGGAATCATGTGCGATCCCTGGCTGGTCGTATAAAAGGCCTGCCGGTCTTCCGCGGTCCAGCCCTGTTTGGCATATTGCAGCGTTGGATTTGCGGCAGCGCCGGTGGCTGGCTGGGCGAATGTCGGAGTGGTGGTGCAGACCATCGCCCCGAGCGAAAACAGCAAGGCCTTGAGTGATGCGTTCATGAGACCCGTCTCGAATTGCCCGGAGGGCGGAGCAAAGGCTCGCGCGCTGCGGCCTATATTAATGGGTGGTTTGTTGCTACTGCAAGTTGTATTATGCTGAAAATGATTTTACGGCTGAAAACGGCGTCACTTGGTAAGGACTTAAATCATCTCAATTCCGAATCGTTTTTGCAAGACTGCTTTGCAAGACTGCACATTTCGTTGATCACGCTTTTCACAAAGCGTGCTCACAAGTGCCCAACATTAATGTCTTGGCGGCCGTGTGGTGTCATCAGGCTGTAGCGGTGGCGACATCCTCCAGCCCTCGATTGCGCGGCTCCACGCCCCAGGCCCACACCACCACGATCTGAACGACCACAAGGCCGATCATCAGCCAGACCACGCCCGGCAGCTGGTAGGACGCCATCAGGGCACCGACGATGAAGGGCGAGACCACGGTCGCGCCCCGACCGAACGTGTTGCAGATGCCATTGGCGCGCAGCCTGATTTCGGTCGGGAACAGTTCCGGCGTGTAGACGCCGAACAGGATCGCGGTCTGCACATAGATCGCGACGATCAGTACGAAGCCGACGCTGAGCACGATCGCCGGATCGGACGCCGCGCTGAAGCGGGCATAGATGTAGCCGCTGACGATGGTCGCGATCGACGCACCGATGATGCTCGCGCGCCGTCCGATCGCGTCGGACAGATAAGCGCCGAGCGCGCAGCCGACCAGCGACGCGACCGACAGCACCAGCGTATAGGCGAGCGAATTGGCGATGGTCAGGCCTTGGCGCAGGAAGAACTGCGGCAGGAAGATCACGAAGCCGAAGATCAGCGTGTTGATGGTGATCAAAACCCAGCAGCCGACCAGCATGCGTTGCAGCAGCGGCGGCCTCAACATGTTGGATGCGGCGACCTGGGCGACCGGAGCCGGCACCACCACGGGCGGCAGCGTCCCGCCGCCGCCGGACTCCTGTTCGATCGACTGCATCAATGATTCGGCTTCCGCGGTGCGGCCTTGCGATTCAAGCCAGCGCGGCGATTCGGGAAGATTCTTGCGCAGATACCAGACGACGAGTGAGCCGACGCCGGCAATGATGAACATCGGACGCCATCCCCAGGCCGGGATGATCAGATAGCCGAGTAAGGCGGTCACCGGGAACCCGGCCACCACCAGGAACGCCATCATCGACAGCCAGCGCCCGCGCGTTTTCGGCGGAACGAATTCGGTCAGCGTCGAATAGCCGACCACGATTTCGGCGCCAAGGCCGAGGCCCTGCAGGAAGCGGCAGGCGATGAGCTGATTCATGTCCTGCGCGAAGGCCGCCGCCAGCGACGCCAGCCCGAAAATCAGCAAATTGATCTGATAGGTGAACCTGCGCCCGAACTTGTCGCCGACAAATCCGGTAATCAGCGCACCGAGCGTCATGCCGACAAAGGTCAGCGAAATGAATTGCAGGTTTTGCGGAGCGGTCGAGAATTTGGTTTGGATCGCGGACGCCAGCACGCCACCGGCGATGTAGAGATCGTATCCGTCGAAAAACATTCCGGCGCCGACCAGCCAGAAGATCCGGTAGTGAAACGATGAGATCGGGAGCCGGTCGAGACGTGCGCCGGCGTTTACTGCGAGAGCCATATGAAGTTTCCCCCTTTGATATTAATGCGGCGCCGGTCGTCTCTGGACACGGTGGGCCGCTTGCAATTCGCTTAATTCAATCGTCGTTGCGTCGCCGTGTCGCGGTACCAGTCGAACGGCTGGTCATGGGTCGCGACCATCACGCTCTTGGTGTTGAAATGATCGTCGAAGCTTTCGGTGCCGAACTCGCGCCCGATGCCGGAGTCGTCGACGCCGCCCCAGGGCGAGGCCGGGTCGAGGCGGTGGTGATCGTTGATCCAGACGATGCCGGCCTTGACGGCGGAGGCCACGCGATGCGCACGCCCGACATCGCGGGTGCGGATCGCTGCCGCAAGCCCGAACGGGGAATCATTGGCGAGCCGCAACGCATCGGCCTCCTCGGTGAACGGCGTGACCGAGGTGAAGGGTCCGAACACTTCTTCCTGGAAGATGCGCATGTCGGACCTCACATCCGCGAACACGGTCGGCTCGACGAAGAAGCCGCCATCATGGCCGGGCACGTGAGCGGCGACGCCGCCGGTCACCAGCCGCGCGCCGTCTTCGCGGCCGAAGCCTGAGTACAACAACACGCGGTCGCGCTGCCGCGCCGAGATCACCGGTCCGAGCTGGGTTGCGGGATCGAAGGGATCGCCGATGCGAATGGCTTTCGTCTTGGCCTTCAGCTTCTCTACGAACTCATCATAGATCGAGACCTGCACGATATGGCGCGAGGCGCAGACGCAGGTCTGGCCCGCGCCGATGAAGGCGCCGAACGCCGCATAGTTGACGGCCTGGTCGATGTCGTAATCATCGAACACCATCACCGGCGTCTTGCCGCCGAGCTCCATGGTCTGATGCGCGAATACTTTCGCCGCCGCGCCGCCGGCGATGCGGCCGGCCTCGGTGCCGCCGGTCAGCACCAGCTTGTTGATATCGGGATGCTCGGCGAGCATCCTGCCGGCGCTCTGGCCAAGGCCGAGCACGACGTTGAACACGCCGGGCGGCAATCCCGCCTCGGTGAAGATCTGCGCCAGTTTCAGCGTCGTCAGCGGCGTGTATTCCGAGGGTTTTACGACAGTGACACATCCGCTCGCCAGCACCGCCGCGAGCGACTTGCACATGATCATCAAGGGGTGATTGAACGGTGTGCAATTGGCGACGATGCCGATCGGCGTGCGCAGTGTATAATTCAGATAGGAACCCTCGACCGGAATCACCGCGTCGCGGCGTGAGAGCGCAAGTCCGGCGAAATACCGAAAAAAGTCCGGCAGCCGCGACAGCTGCGCGCGGGTCTCGTTGAGCGGACGGCCGTTGTTGAGGGTTTCCAGCCGGTACAGCGCCGCCAGATTGGCCTCGAACGCGTCGGCCAGGCGATTGACCAGCCGCGCGCGGGCGCGAATGTCCATGCCGCCCCAGGCGCGGCCTTCGAATGCGGCCCGCGCGCTTTTCATCGCGCAATCGATGTCATCGGCGGTCGAATTCGGAATTCGCGCGATGACGTCGCCGGTGGCGGGATTGCGGACGTCGAGCATCTGGCCGGCGCCGGCTTCGATCTCGCGGCCATCGACGAAATTGCCGTGGATTTCGATGTCCGTTGCGGCTGCTTTCGCGGAAATGTTCATGCGCCTCTCCCTTCGACCACCACGGCGTTGCGCCGGAGCGCCGGCAGCACCCGCTTTTCGGTTTGCGAAATATGCGCCTTGATGATGCGCGCAGCGCTCCTGCCGTCGCGTCGCTGCATCGCCTCGATCAGCGCGACATGCTCGGCAACCAGTTGCGTCGGGTCGTGGTCTCTCACATTGGCGACGCTCACGCGCACCAGCCGATCGGCCTGTCCGATCAGGTCGCACAGCGCCGCCGCCATGCGGCGGTTGCCCGACGCATGCGCCAGGGCCGAGTGAAAGGCCCGGTTGTAGGTGATGAAGTCCTCGTGGTCGCCCGCGAAAGAACGAAACTCGTCCAGCGCCTTCAGAACTTCCGGCGTGGCGTTCTCGATCGCCTCGGCGACGCAGGCGGGCTCCAGCGCCAGCCGGAACCGCAACAGGTCGCGCGCATCCGAAAGCGAGATCGGATTGACCCGGTAGCCCTGGCGGGGCTGCACAGTGACCAGATGCTCGCGCTCGAGCCGGAGCAGTGCCTCGCGCACCGGCTGGCGGCTGACCGCATAACGCTCGGCAAGCTCCTGCTCGCGCATATCATCACCGGGCGCCAGACGGCATGTCAGAATATCAGAACGGAGGCTTTCATAGACATTATCGCGCAAAAGCATGGTATTCTCTCGCTTCCACCGACAATATGGCAGTTTGTGAAATATCACGTCAAGTGACAAAGGCTTGAATTGCCTGAATTTTGATTTATCAATCAAGGCCCAAGCGCACCGCTTCCGCACGGCCATCTCCAGCCTTGCAACCTTGAACTTGAAAGAGAGACGGGAATGGATCGACTTCTCGCCAACGGCACGGTCAATGCGGCGCAGTTCGGCCAGGGCCAGCCGCTTTTTCTGCTGCATTCGCTGCTGTCGGATCGGGCGAGTTTCGACGCCATCGTTCCCCGGTTGTCGCAGTCGTTTCGGGTGATCGTTCCCGAATTGCCCGGCTTCGGTAAATCCCGGGCGGTCAGCGGAGGCCTTGCCGAAGTCGCCGATCGAATGGCGGAAGCCGTGACCGATGCCGTCGGCAAAGACGAGGCCATCGTGCTCGGCAACGGATATGGCGGGTTCGTCGCGCTGCAGATGGCTATTCGCCATCCCAACATCGCAACCAAACTCATTCTCGCCGATTGCGGTGCTGCGTTTTCGGATCCAGGCCGTGAAGCGTTCCGCAATATGGCGGCGGCATCCAGCGCCAAGGGGCTGGCGGCGATCACCGACGTCGCGATGCGCCGGCTGTTCGCGCCGGAATTTCAGGCTGATCATCCCGACCTGATGCGCGATCGTCGCGAAGCATTCCTGAGGACCGACCCGGACGTGTTTCGCGCCGCCTGCGATGCGCTGGCCGAACTCGACCTGCGGCCCGAGCTTGCGCAGGTCGAGGTCCCGGTTCTGGTGCTGGTCGGCGAACATGACGAGGCGACGCCGCCGCCGATGTCGCACGAACTGGCAGCCGGCCTGCCGCACGCCCGTCTCAAGATTATTGCGGGCTGCGCGCACGTCCCGCAGCTGCAGTCGCCCGAAATGTTTCTGGATGCGATCGGCGATTTCCTGTCGGCTTCGTCCTGCGCGCCGACCTGAGGCCCACACAGTAGCTGTGACCATTGTGTGCCCCGCGCAAATTCAATCGAGTCTGGACTGCGATTGCGTCTCCCGATCAAATGGTAGTTTGCGCTAGCGCAATAGTGGCTCGCGGCACTCGTCCTACATGATCCCAAGACCGGCCCTTCGGGGCGGATGATCGATGGAGGACGAAGATGCGCAAGGTGATGACGCTGGCAACCACGGCGGATCTGATGACCGTTGCCGGTGCGGCGGTCGCCGCCGCAAGCCGCTGCGAGGTGAATAGCGCGCATAGCCACACGGAGCGGTCATGATGGCAATTCCGCGCTTTCGTCCGCATCAGGGCTGGCCGCTGCTCGCAAACGGCTTCCGTCCGTTCTTTCTGTTCGGCTCGATCTATGCCGGGCTGGCCATTCTGGTCTGGCTGCCGGTGTTCTATGGCGAGATAACGTTGACTTCGGCGTTTGCGCCGCGCGACTGGCATGTGCATGAAATGCTCTATGGCTATTTGCCGGCGGTGATTACCGGATTCCTGTTCACGGCGATTCCGAACTGGACCGGACGGCTACCGATTCAGGGCACGCCCTTGCTGGTGCTCGTGATGGTCTGGATCGCGGGACGCCTTGGCGTGACGTTTTCCGCCGAGACCGGCTGGCTGGTGGCGATGCTGGTCGATGCCAGCTTCCTGTTGCTGGTCGCGGCGGCGGCGGCTCGCGAGATTCTGGCGGGCCGCAATTGGCGAAATCTCAATGTGGTGATGCTGGTGTTGCTGCTGCTCACCGGCAATATCGCGTTTCACCTCGAGGCGCATTTTGACGGCGCCGCCGACACCGGCATCCGTATCGGCATCGGGGTCGTCGTGCTGCTGATCTCGCTGATCGGAGGCCGCATCATTCCGAGTTTCACCCGCAACTGGCTGGTGCGGGAAAATCCCGGCCGCCTTCCGGTGCCGTTCGGCGGGTTCGATGTGATCGTCGTTGCCATCGGCGCATCGGCGCTGTTGTTTTGGGTTGTCAGTCCGGCCGGCCGATTCATAGGGACCGCACTCGCGATCGCTGGATTGCTGCATCTGGTGCGTCTAGGACGTTGGGCCGGGGATCGAACCTGGCGCGAGCGGCTGGTGCTGGTCCTGCACGTCGGCTACGCCTTCGTGCCATCAGGGTTTCTGTTGAACGCGATGTCGGCGTTCGAGCTTGTTGCGGCCGGCGCCGGCATTCATGCCTGGATGGTGGGGGCGGCGGGCACCATGACGCTGGCGGTGATGAGCCGTGCGACGTTCGGGCATACCGGCCAGCAGCTCACCGCATCCCGCGCCACCCAGGCGATCTATGCCGCGATTATCGTCGCGGCCCTGGCGCGCATCTGCGCGGTGATCGAGCCCGCCCACAGCGAACCGTTGCTGCATCTGGCGGCGTTTGCCTGGGCGGCCGCCTTTTTCGGATTCGCCATAACCTACGGCCCGCTGCTGATCGGCAGCGACCGGCGAGAGCGGATGAAGGCGAAGGCGGTAGCGTGATGCGCCAGGCCTCGAGCCTCGCGGCGTAAGTTTACGCGGGCCCGCTCGGCATGTCCGAAAATCGTGTCAGCCACGCCACCGGGCCGATGCTGGCGGCAATGATCAGCAATGCCGCAAGCGCGCCTTCCTCGAAACTGCCGCGACTGGCGAACTGGTAGATCGAGGTCGCCAGCGTTTCGACATTCAGCGGCCGCAGCAGCAGCGTCGCCGGCAATTCCTTCAGGCAATCCACGAACACGATGATGGCCGCGCCCAGCATCGCCGGCCGCAGCAGCGGCACATGTATCAGCCGCATCGTTGTCGTCTGGCCGGCTCCGGCCGCGCGCGCGCTGTCGTCGTAGTCGCGTGGAATCCGCTCGAACCCGGCCTTGATGAACCCGGTCGGCACCGCCAGAAACCGGATCACATAGGCGATCACCACGGCAGCGCCCGAGCCCATCACCACCAGTCCCGGCAGCGAACGTCCCATCCATCCGGCGAGCGTGTTCAATCCATTGTCGATCGCCAGAACCGGCGTGAGCAGGCCGAGCGCCAGCACCAGCCCGGGCAGCGCGTAACCGGTTTGCGAGATGTTCATCGCGATGAACCGCAACGCGTTCGGCCGCCAGCGATAGGCCAGAATGGTCGCAAAGCCCAGCAGCAGCGCGATCAGCGTGGCGAGGGTTGCGAACACGACCGAATTGAACGCATCGCGCCACAGCGACATGTCGAAATTCATCAACAGCCCACGGCTGAAACTCTGCTGCACCAGAAAAAGCAGCGGCACGAAAAAGCCTGTCAACACCGGCAGCAGGCACGCCGCGAACGCCCACCAGCCTTTGCTGCCCGTGAGCAGGACGCGCTGCGTCAGCCGCGGGCTTTCGGCGGAAAATTCCGTCGTGGCATTGCGGCGGCCGTAACGCTCCATTGCGATCAGGCCGGCAACGATCGCCAGCATGAAACATGAAAGCTGCGCTGCGCCCGCCAGACTTCCGCGATTGAGCCAGGTCGTGAAGATCGACACCGTGAGCGTCCGGACGCCGAGATACTCGCTGGCGCCGATATCGTTCAAGGTTTCGAGGCATACCAGCGCCACGCCTACCGCCAGTGCCGGTCGCGCCATCGGCAGCGAGACGCGCCAGAACACGCTCCAGCTGCCAGCACCGAGAGTCCTCGCGACCTCGGTGAACTCTGCGCTTTGAAATTGAAACATCGCCCGCGCCGAAAGATAGACATAAGGATAGAGCACGAGGCCAATCACCATGATCGCGCCCGGCAGCGAGCGCAGATTGGGAAGCGCCAGCGCCGCATCGCGCAGCGGAAACCACACCGCCAGCGTGCGATGGACCAGGCCCAGCGGCTCGAACAGATCGACATAGACGTAGGCGGCCATATAGGTCGGAATCGCCAGCGGCAGCGGCATCCGCCACGTCAGGATCTGGCGGCCGCGAAAATCATACAGCGAGATCAGCCACGCCGTGCCGGCGCCGATCAGCAACGCCAGTCCGCCGACACCGCCAAGCAGCAGCGCGGTATCGATGATCGTCGACGCCAGCACGTAGTCGATGAGATGTTGCCAGACATCCGGCGCGGGCTGCATCGCGAGCACGACGATCGAGATAACGGGTGCTGCGACGAGTGTCGCGGTCGCGACCACGATCGCCGCGTCGATCCGCCCGGCGCGCGTGGCGCGATTCACGCGCGGCCGCGTGTTCGTGCGGGCGCCTCCATCACGATGCGGGCGCGTCGCAGGCGGCTGAGATCAGTTGTCAAAACCGACCTTGTCCACCAGCGTCGACGCCGCCTTGCGGTTTGCGGCAATCTTCGAGATTGGCAGCGGATCGGCGTTGAGCTTGCCGTAGCCCGCAATGGTCGGATTGACGGCGACCCCGGCGCGAACCGGATATTCGTAGTTGGAATCGGCATACATCTGCTGCGCTTGTTCACCGACCAGCCACTCGATCAGTTTCACGCCATTGGCCTTGTTGGGCGCATGCTTCGCCAGCAGCACGCCCGAAAGATTGACGTGGGTGCCGCTGCCTTCGAAGGTCGGCAGGATGACGCGCGTCGCCTCCGCCCACGGTTTCTTTTCGGGATCGTTGGTCATCATCAGCGCCCAGTAATAGGTGTTGCCGATGCCGATGTCGCATTTGCCGGCGGCGACGTCGCGGGCGGCCTCGCGATCGCCGCCGGAGGGCTTCTGCGCGAGATTGGCTTTAACGCCGCGCAGCCATTCCTCGGCCTTGGCTTCGCCGTGCCTGGCCGCATAGGCCGCGAATAGCCCGTTATTGTAGATGTGCTGGCCGGAGCGGATGCATATCTTACCCTTCCATTTCGGGTCGGCCAGTTCTTCATACGTGATGGCATCCTGCTTGACGCGATCCTTTGAGGCGTAAATCACGCGCGCGCGCATCGAAATTCCGGCCCAGTGACCGTCCGGATCGCGATACTGCGCCGGCACGATCTTGTCGATCTCTTCCGACTTGATCGGCTGCGTCACGCCGGCTTGCACGGCTTCGTCGATGCGGCCGATATCGACCGTCAGCAGCACGTCGGCCGGGCTGTTGGCGCCTTCGGCCTTCATGCGCTGCTCAAGCCCCGAACTCGCCGAGACGACATTGACCTTGATGCCGGTGTGCTTGGTGAAGGCATCGAACAACGGCTGGATGAGCTTGGTTTCGCGATAGGTATAGACGTTCACTTCGTCGTTTTCGGCGGATGCCGTCGAGACAACGGGCGTGGTCAAACAAAGCAACGCCGCGGTTGCGGTGAAGACGCGAAAGTTGGTCATGAAAGCTGCTCCGGCGGAAGTGGTGGCGATGCTGGCTTCAGTAGCGCAGCGGGTAACGCAACGTCCGCGACGCGATGTCGCGACCGAGCCGATTTAGAGGGATTCCAGAGCTCGCCGCGTTGCGACCGTGCGCGTTGATAGCCCGAGCGACTGGTGCTGCAGGGCGGCCGTCGTTTTGCTTTTAGATGCAGCTTCGCTTGTCCGTGGAATCCAACGATGGCAGTATCGCCCCATCGTGGGCGATATCGGACATCACGGTGCGGCATATCAGAATATGGGTGTATGACGGCATTCTGGCCTCGGGCGTGGCCGGGTCGATCGACGTTTTCACCGCGGCCAACGCGGTCTGGGCGGACAAGAACGGCCACAGCCGCGGCACGGCGCCGCTGTTCGCATGGCGCATCGAATCGCTCGACGGCAAGCCGGTGCACACCGCGTCCGGCCAGATCGTGAACGTGGACGGCGCCATCAGCGCGAGAACCATCGCCGATGCGGTGATCGTGACCGGCCCCTTCATCGCCGACATTGAGCGGTTTTTTGAACGGCCGGATGTCCTGAAGCCGCTGTTTTCCGCGCTGCGTCGCCAGCACGCGCGCGGCGCGTTGCTTGCCTCCTACTGCACCGGCAGTTTCATCCTCGCCGAAGCCGGCCTGCTCGATGGCGGCGTTGCGACAACGCACTGGGCCAAGGCCAAGGTTTTTGCCAGGCGTTATCCCGAGGTCGATCTGCGGGTTTCCGAAATATTGACCGAGCAGAACCGCATTGTGTGCAGCGGAGCGGTGACGACATCGCTCAATCTCGCCTTGCGGCTGGTGGAGAAATTTGCCGGCGCCGGCATTGCGGCGGCAACCGGCAAGATGATGCTGATCGACACCAATCGTGTCTCGCAATCGTCTTACGCCTCGATGCAGGACGAGCCGCGGCATTCCGATGCGCTGGTGGCGCGGGCGCAGCGCTGGATGGAGAAATCGCTAAGCAAGGGATTCAGCCTGACCGAACTCGCGCGACATCTTGCGGTCAGCGAACGCACCCTCAACCGGCGCTTCAAGCAGGCCGTTGGCGAGGCGCCGTTGCACTATCTGCAATCGCTACGCGTCGACGTCGCAAAACGGCTGCTCGAGACCAGGGGGCTGAATGTGGACGCCGTCAGCGAACGCGTCGGCTATCGTGATCTCAGCACGTTTCGCCGGCTCTTCAAACGCGAAACCGGACTCTCACCGCGCGAATACCAGCGCCGGTTCTCCCGCCGCCATCAGGGCCGCAGCTCATCGCCCGAGCCTGTCGCACGATCGGCCCGCTAAGGCGCCCGCGACCGCGCGCAACAATCCTTCGGGATGCGGGTGTCCGTTTTTCCCCGAAAGATGGCGATACTGCCACTGTCGGTCAAACCGGCTGAACCCTAGACGTCGCATGGACGCAAAGCCGCCCGGAGAATGGGTGACGGCTCGCGATGCCGCGAACGGAGAAAGGGTCTGCCATGCCGATGATCGATGCGCTAATTCCCGAGGGTGCCTTGAAGCCGGAAGCCGAAGCGCGGCTGCTCAAGGAGCTCACCGATATCCTGATCACGCACGAGGGGTTCGAGCCCGGCAACGAGGTGGCACAGGGCGTGTCCGTCGTTTTTCTGCATCGGCCGGCGGCGGTGTTCGTCGGCGGCACGCGGTCGGCATCGCCGCGCTACCGCATCATCCCCACGGTGCCTGAGGGGCAGTACAATGATGCCTCACGCAAGGCGCTGGTGAAGGACGTGACCGACGCGGTGGTCCGGGCGGATGGCGGAAAATATGAGGACGTCGCTCCCCGTGTCTGGGTGTTTCCCACCGAGATTCCCGATGGGCAGTGGGGCAGCCGCGGCGTGATCCGGCCGCTTCCTGACATCCAGGCATTCATCGCCGGCGAGCACGAGCGCAAGGTCGGCGAAGAACGGCTCGCAAGGCGCCGTCGCGTGAAGGCGCTGGCGATGCTGGAAGCGGCGCTCGACGCCGCGCGCAAAGGCGCCGGCACGGACCCCCGATGACCGACAACGAGCATTTCAAGCTCGCCGCCATTCAGGCGGCACCGGTGATCTTCGATCGCGATGCGTCGACCGAGAAGGCCTGCCGCCTGATCAGGGAAGCCGGCGCCATGGGAGCCACCATCGCGGGTTTCGGCGAGAGCTGGCTGGGCGGCTATCCATTTTTCGCGTTCGCCGAAATGCGGCCGCTGACATGGCAGGCGATGGCGGAGTATCTGGCACATGCCGTCGAGATTCCGAGCCCGACCACCGACCAGCTTTGCGAGGCCGCGAAAATCGCCGGCATCGACGTCGTGATCGGCGTGGTCGAACGCGACGCGGTCACGGCCGGAACGGTCTATTGCACGCTGTTGTTCATCGGCCGGGAAGGCAGGATTCTAGGCCGGCATCGCAAGATCAAACCTACATTTCACGAGCGTTCGGTCTGGGGCGAGGGCGATGCGGCGGGTCTGAGAACCCATCGACGGCCCTATGGCCGCATCAGCGGTCTCAACTGCTGGGAGCACAATACCATGCTGCCGGGCTATGTGCTCGCGGCACAGGGAACGCAGATCCATGTCGCCGCCTGGCCGGCACGCGAGCCGGCCGTGGCGCCACCGTCGCCGAACCCGTTGTGGCCACGCCAGTTGTTGCTGTCGCGTGCGTTCGCATCGCAAGCGGCCTGTTATGTCATCGCGGTGGGAGGCGTGCGCCTGCAGTCCGATACGCCCGATCGCTACAAGGAACTGTCGACCTTCGAGCACACCGGCGACAGCTATATCATCGACCCACGCGGCGAGATCATTGCCGGCCCGGCGCAGGGCGAAACGATCCTGATCGCGGAAGGATCGAGGCAGACCGTGCTCGCCGCCAAGGCGGTGTCCGATATTGGCGGGCATTATTCGCGGCCGGATCTGCTCCGGCTGATCGTCGACCGCAGCCCGCAGCCGCGGATCGCCGAGCGCGGCATCGCTCCAGACACGGGGGAAATGCAGGCGGGGTGAGGTGTCATCGCCAGGCCCCTGATGGGATCGCTTGGCCCTGTTGGATGCAAACAATTTGAGCAGATCGAACACATTATCCGTTCGACGATAGCAACCCTGCTGCCTAATCTTGCCCCAGGGCTTGGAGTCAAGGCCTGGGAGTGTCGCTGAATGCGCGCGATTTTGGACTATTGCACCGGAGGAATTCAACGCAGCGTTTCGGCGGGAACGCTCATCCTCCATGAGGGCGGCACCACCGGACACCTCTACGTCCTGATCGAGGGACGGCTTGAAGTCGTCAAAGGCGATACCGTCGTCGCCATCATCACCGAGCCCGGCGCCGTGCTGGGCGAAATGTCGGTTCTGCTCGATCAGCCGCATACCGCGACCGTGCGCGCGGCGTCCGATTCGGCCGTCTACGAGATCAGCGATGCCGTATCGTTTCTGCGCGACCAACCGGCGGTGGCGCTCCTGATCGCGCGGCTGCTGGCCCAGAGGCTCAATGTTGCGACTACCTATCTTGCCGACATCATGCAGCAATATGCCGGCCACGGCGATCACCTCGCGATGGTCGGCGAGATTCTGCAGACCATGATCAACCTGCCGCCGATAACGATCTCGCCAGGTTCGGATCGGCAATCCGACCCAAGGATGTGAGCCACTCCGGGGGATGGGTGAGTACCGGGCGTATGCCGTGGGGATTGACGGTCACTTTGTAGGTTTCGAGGCGTTGGTTTGCGCTGATGATGTCGAGGCAATCGGCAAGGCCAAACGTCTTGTCGATGGGCACGACATTGAGCTTTGGAGCGGTGACCGCTTCCTCATCCGGCTAAGTCGCACGCCACACGTGGACTGATTCACGCTGTGTCGTCGTAAAAATTGGCGGCCTGTTTCATTTGCCGCGTCGCCAGCTCTTTGCTTTCAATATCGTCCGCTTCGGCGACATATCGGGCCGCCATTTCTCGCAACGCTACTTCCGTTTCGTCATCACGGATATTCTTGGCGTGCCACTCACAGTTGGCGGCCTGATCTCGCAGATAGATGGAGCGCGCGGACATTGGCGACCTTCCGGTAAGGTCAGCCACACTACCATAAGGACCCAACCAGCGCTGCTCAAAACAGAACACTTGTCGGGTTGTTGGGCGTGACGCTAGGCAAATAGTGCCGCCGCGGACCGTGGGCCATGCGGGGATCAGCGACATGCACCAGATGTTCATGGTTGATAGCCGGACTAAGTGAGAAGGCGGTCATCCCGTCATCGCCGCAACGTCCGAAATGCCACGTAGCCGAGGGCTCCGATTGTAATCAGCCACAGGGCCACGCCAGCACGCGCACCAGCAAGAAAGCCATCGCCATTGAAGAAACTGGCAAGCGAGAACATCCCAACAAAGAACGGAAGCGCCCTGGCCATTAGTCTGGTGTCGTCTTTGGTCCATTTCGGTTTCATGCCGGGGTGCATAGGGGCTCCACGGTTGGCAAGGGAAAGGGCTGGTTGGTCCACCAAACCCATTGATTGAGGCGAATCATTGAAGGAGGCGGGTGCCACGACGCCCGCCTCTCGATTTTCCGATTTCAGCCCCTTAGCCCACCAGCCCATTCCTCATTTACGTAGCTACTTGAAACGCTCGCATTCGCTGCGGCAGGCAAGGGTCAAGATGATCGCGGCAAGCCGGGTCGATACAATCTATCGACTTGGCCTTGTGCGGACCGTTGCCGCTGGCGTCAGATAACATCCTCCTAGTGCTGACTATGAGAAATCGGTGAGTCGCTTGCTGCCCATGCTTCGAGACGCTCGCGTCGCTCCTCAGCATGAGGTTGTTGTGTTTCAACAAGTTAGACCTCATCCTGAGGAGGCCACGAAGTGGCCGTCTCGAAGGATGGGCCGCAATACCGATTTGTGATTCCAGGTACTAGTCTGCACCCCGCCTAACAATCATCAAGCCATCGCGCGCCAGCGGCCTTTATAGGGCCTTCGCCTCATCCCAAGGGGCAGGCATCCACACATCGCGCTCTTCGTCCGTTGTAAGGATCACTGGCATGGCCTTTGGATGGATGGGTTCAACGATTGCATTCGGCTGGGTTGTCAAGAAGCCATAGCAGCCGAGGTGAGGGCGGGTGCATTTTGTTGCCCAAGGCGGCAGGTCGGCCAGACTTGTCTCCAAAACGCCGCCCGAACTTATGGGCAGGGACGCCGTCGTCCGTCATAGCCCTTGTAGGTTCCGGATGCTGGATCGTAGGTCCGGAAGCGCTGGCAGCCGTAGCCCCCGCGCGGTTTGTGCTCAATGCGAGCTGGTTCATCCGGTTTAACTGATCCGGTTGCACTGCGGTCTGGGGCGGGTTTCTGTTCTACGGCCTGTCGCACCTTCGCCAGTTCGGTGGCCAGCGCTTCGGCCCTGTCGTGCTCCTGCTGCAGAGACTGCGCCAGTGCCGCCGTCGCGCTGTCGACCGCCTGGCTGAACTGGTCCGCCTCGCCGTTGCGCATCGACAACAGCTTCCCGACGTACCGCCACGCCTTCACCAGTTCGGCTTCGAGCGCCTCCGCCCTGTCGTGCTCCTGCTGCAGAGACTGCCGCAGTTCCGCCGTCGCGCTGTCGACCGCCTGCTTGAGCTGCACCGCCTCGTCGTCCTTCGGCAATGGCGTCTGTTGCGCCATGACCGGCGAGACGATCGTGATGAGCTTGGATATCTCTTGCTGACTGGCGTATCGCGCCACATAGGCGACGACTTCGGCGTGGAGACAGATTCCGATGAGCGCCGTCGTGACGAGGGTTTGGGCGATCCAAGAAATTGCAAATCCCCGCCGCGCGCGTGACGCCTCGAGGACGACGACATTCGGTGCGGTCTCAATCGTTGCGTCGACGGCCATTCGCTTCTTAGTCTCTGGGGTTCCCGAAACCGAAGCTTATAACCAGAGGTTGAGGATTTTTGAAGGCCACCTCAGCATCTCCGCGCGGCAACGCTCGTTGGCGGCTGACTTGCGCTAAGGGGTCAATTTCGGAAGTCGATGCGCGCAATGGTGAGGTCTGCTTTGCAACGATGAACGGACATCGTCCCCACGGCCGTTCACTTCCGAAAAGCGCCAAAAAGCGACATCAGCCTGAGTGGGCATCCTCGATCTGTCGTATAACTCCAAGCCGAAGGTTTCCATCTGCAGCCCGGCGGAGCACAGAATTTGGCCTGATAGGCGATATCATCGATTGGAATCACGGACACAGCCCGGCGGCCGACTCGCGTGCTGGCTCTTGGCCAAGAAACTGATTTCTACGGCGGCCAGCCTTTGAATCGCAAATTACCAACCACCATAACCGACGCCACCATAACCGCCGCCGCCATAACCATAACCGTCGCCGCCGCCATAACCATAACCGCCGCCACCGTAACCGTAACCGCCGCCGCCACCATAACCATAACCGCCGCAGCAACAGCACCGCGGCGGAGGCGGAGGCGGCGGAACCCAGACTCGACGACAGCAGCAGCCGCAGCCGCCCCAACCGGCGTTGTCCCAACCGCCACCGCCCCAGCCACCCCCACCAGCGTAGGCAGGACCATAGAAGCCTTGTGCTTCGGCGTTGGTGGGAATGGAGGCAGCAGCGAGTGTGAGGGCCGCTGTGAGCACGGCGGTTATCCTGCGTAACTTCAGCAACATGACACGTCTACCTCGGGTTTTATTTGGGGGCGAACCAGCGCTTGGATTGGTTGTCCACGAACTCAGACGTCAAACCAGGCACAAGCTTAAGCAAATATTAAGCAACTGGAGGAGTCCATACACCCGAAGTGGTGAATCCGAGGACCGTCGTGACACTCGTCTGGGTGTCACCACTTTTCATCCCAAGGATTGCGATTGCTGATAGTCGGTCCCGGTAATCGTCTGCTCTGATGGAAGTTCGATTGCTGGGTGAGACGCATCGAACGTGCCGGCAAAGCTGAGTGAGTAAGTGATAATTTGCCGGAATGAAGTGATCGGCAGGCATCGAATCAACGACAGTCCGCCAGACCTCGGCCAAGGCACGCGCATCACGCTCCGCTTTTCTCTTAATCCAGAGCGGCAACCTTATCCTTCTTCAACAGCTGTCGCGCATTCCAGCGTTGTTCGCGAGCCTCATCAATATTGACGTCATAGAGCCCGCCAAGTCCCATCCAGCGTTCTTTGCCATTAACCTTATAGCGATAAACCCACGACGCCCCGCCTGTCTGTGTCACCAATAAATACAGGCCGCGGCCGTCGTGGTAGCGACCTTCACCCAGCGGTTCACTCCTCTTGACTGTTAAAGCCATTCCGCTTTCCTCCCGCTTTGGCTAAGAATTCGCCGTTGTTTCTCGCGGATTAACGGGAGGAAGAAAACAAGAAACCGCTGCGGCACCAGGGTTTCTTTAACTTCACCGGGCCTCTCCGAGGCTCTTCGGGCGAAGCGGAATCGGATCGGCAATCCGACCCAAGGATGTGAGCCACGCCGGGGGATTGGTGATCGCCGCAGCCGGCCGCTGCAACGGCGCATTGAGGTCGATGTATTGCTCGTAACCGAGCGGCAGCCAGAAGGCGGTACCGTCGTCGATATCGAGCACGATATGCACCGGCGGGCGGCCGGGTTGAAGGCCGGCGTTGAACACCCAGGTGCTGCCGAGCTGATCGAACCAGGAGCCGTCGGCGATAAACGGCGATTGATGCACATGGCCCGAGATCACCATCGAAGGCTGATAGCTCCGGATCCACTGCACCAGTTCTTCGTCGCCGAAAAAGCGCTTACCGCCCCAACTGGTCGGGGAATTGGCCGGCGGCGCGTGATGGACCCAAATCCATCGCTTGAGCCGCCCCGCGGCAGCTTCGCGAAGCTGGTCCTCGATGCGCTGCTTGACCAGCGGTCCATCCCACCACGGACAGACCGTAAAAAAGGTGTCGCCGATGGTTAGGCTGTCGCCGTCGCAGGCGATGCCGAGTTCGCGAACGTCGCCGATCCAGCGCGCGATCTTCTCGCCTTCCGGATTGCGTTCGTCGAGATCGTGATTTCCGGAGCAAAGAATCACCCGGGTGAGGCCGGAGAGAAGCGCCAGGTATTTCTTCACGACGACAATCTGGGCGCGGAAATCGACCGAGGATCCGACGTCGAGAGCGTCGCCGGCAAAGATCACAAGATCGAACTGCGGCGCCGCGCTGAGCAGCCAGTCAAATTGCGGCAATGAATAATGCAAATCGGCTACGATAAGGCAGCGCATATCAACTCAATCCGGATGCTTAAAAACTAGGCGATATAGGGAAGCCTGTATTCAAACAGCCAAGAGCGAGCAAAAATTATGCCGCGCCACCTTGTTGGAATGCGACAGATGCCCGCACGAACGTTCTCGTCGTGATCGAGCTTAAGCTTTTGCGGTTGCGTGGGAGAACGTCACTTCGATCAACGTGCCCGAATGCGAAGCGGTCTTGATGTGAAAATGCGCGCGGTTGGCTTCGACCAGGGCTTTGGTCAGGGAAAGGTTGATCCCGGAATTGACGGTCGCCTGATCTGACGGCGGCTGGGTCCGGAACGGCTCCATCGCTGCGGCGACTTCTTTCTCGTTGAGTCCCTGGCCGGTATCTCGGACCCGCAGCACCACCTCGTCGAAATCCGACAGCGCGGTGGAGACGATGACCTGGCCGCCGGGATTGGCGAGATGGATGGAGTTGCCGATCAGGTTCAGCGCGATCTGACGTAGCGCGCGGGCGTCGGCGATGACCGGCGGCAGCATTGGCGCCAGCGATGTCCGGATGATGATGCGTTCGCGATTGGCCTGCGGCTGCATCACCGCGACACATTGTTCGACCAGATCGTTGAGGTTCTGGCTGGCAAAGGTGAGGTCGAGCCTGCCGGTTTCGATCCGCGACAGATCCAGCAGATCGTTGACGATGGCGATCACGCGTTCGCCGGAGCTGCGGATGTCCTTCATGTATTCGATGTAGCGCTCGTTGAGCGCGCCGAAACGCTCGGCGATCATCACCTCGGAAAATCCGATGATGGCGTTGAGCGGCGTGCGAACCTCGTGGCTGATCCGCGCCAGCAGGTCGGCCTTGGCGTTCGCCACGCGATCGGCCAGCCGCCCCGCTTGCTGCGGTTCGCTCTCGCTTGCGCGGCTCTGCGAAAGCTCGCGAAACACCGCGAAGAAATTCGGGCCGTCGGGTCGGGTTCGTCCCATCGTCATCGACAGCGGGATGATGCCGCCCTTGCGCACGCGGCCCAGTACGTCGCGGCCATGATCGAGCAGGCTCGCGACATTGGCGCCCTTGATGCCCTCCAGATAATCCTGCACCGCAGGCTGGCTTTCCGGGGCGAACAGCTGCATCAGATTGCGCTGCACGAGCTGCGAGCCATCATAGCCGAACAGCGCCTCGGCGCTGCGGTTGCACGAATGGATGGTGCCCTCGGCGTCGAACATCACGATGCCTTCGGCGGTGGTATCGAGGATGGCGCCGAGCTCCTCGGCGTTGGCGTGGCCGGCGGCCGACGGTGCGGCGGCAGGGATCGTCTCGGAAAACGCGGCGGCGACCGCGGCGGCTTCGGTGCGGGTGCGCGAGAAAATCAGGGCCAGCGCCGGATCGCCGTCCCATGAAATCGTGAACAGGCGCGCGTCGGTCGCCACCGCCGGCGCATGTTCAGAGGAAGCCTCCGCTCCGGAAATCTTCACCGGCCGGCCGGCGTCGGATGTGCTGCTGGCGCTCGAGACGGCGGGCTCGACATAGAGCGCGTCGAGACCTCCGGCGTCTTCCAATGCGTGGAGGCTCTCGTAGCCCATCTGCGCCAGAAACGCGCGGTTGGCATAGAGCAGCCGGTCGAGCCGGTAAATCAGCACGCCGACCGGCAGCAAATCGAACAGCGCCTTGTCGCGCCGGGCTTCGCCCCGCGCCGGCTCCTCGGGCGGCGCCAGCCATTCGGGTGGTTCGCTCGGCGGTTCGGGTGTTTCGGGCGTCGACGGCTGCTCGTTGACGGCTGCGGTCGCGACAGGCATCGCGACGGCAGCACCGTTTTCGTTGTCGAGCCGCGCCGACAATTGCCGGGCGAGTTCGTTGAAGGCGCTGTTTTCCACCTGTGTCAGGGCAGGGGATTTCGGATCGTTCACCGGCCGAAACGGAAGGACGTTCTTGGGCGTATCCACGGCGGTTTCCAGATCGGTTTGTTGTGATGTCTCAGAAGCATTCGACTCAAGAGCATTCGACTCGGGCGATTCAGGCGTATCGGACGATGCAACATCAGGCTTCGCAGGCAGCTCCGCGGCGAGCGAATCTCCAATATATGTCTGAACGATGTCGGCCGATTTTGGCTGGACGATGACGGCCGAAAGCGTTTGGGGTGCCGGCGGATGGCTGACGAACTCGTCGCGGCGCAACGCGGCAAGCCGCGCCATGCCGTCGAGATCGCTGCAAACCCCGAAGCCTCGATAGCCGGCAAAATTCTCCGCGCGGTCGTAGATCGGCAATCCCGACAACTCCACCGGCAATCGGCCGCCGCCATCGGCGGGCCAGTTCAAGGTGACGCCGGTCCAGGTAGCGCGCGTCGCGATCGCGTTGAGGAAGCGTTGGTCGGGATCAAGCCCGAACCGCTCGGCGATTTCGCTCCACGGCCGTTCGAAGGCGGCGGCGGTACGGGCGCCGATCAGGCGGGCGAATTCGCCGGGGGCGAGCGAGAAGCGGCCTTCGGCGGTGATCTGCCACAGGAAGCGCAGCGGGTGCTGGGGCGCGGTCGGCGGCGGCTCGTCGGATTCGGGCGGCTGGTCCCAGGCCACGGGTTCGACGGCAGCCTCATCGGGTGATTCCACAAACTCGTCGATCAACTCAAACTCCGCCGGTGCTTCGTCTGACATCGCTGACTGCTCGTAGTTGGGTAGCGGCAGATCCGCCGCGGGTACGATTGGCTGACGCGCAGGTTCGGTCATCGCGGCTTCCGGCGATGCCGGTGCAGTATGCCTGGTGTGTGCGGCCTGCGTCGCGCCGGGCGCGATCAGCGCAACGAGGCCGACATCGGCGCCGGTCCCGACGCGTTGCAGGATCAGGTGGCCGATGCCGACGGGCGTCTCGACGCGGCCCTGCTTCAGGGCCTCGCTGCACGCATCGTCAAGGCCAACCTCGGCGAGATTGCGAAAGCCGAGCAGCGATCGCGCAGCATTGCTGGCGCCGACGAATATGCCGTCGCGGGTGAGCGCCGCGATCGGCGCATCGATGCCCTCGACCAGACGCTGCAACCGCTCGACCAGCGGCATCGTGCGGCCGGCCGCTTCGGCGCTCGCAATCAGGATGCCGTGGCCGCCATCGGCAAAATCAAGCCGTGCGCAGCCGCAGGTAACGAGCGCACCGAGTGCTGCGCCGAAGCCGCGCAGCCGCTCCAGCCGGATCGCGCCGTTCGATGGCAGCCTGCCCGCTAACCGCGCCACCTGGCGCCGGTGCAAATCCGCCGGTCCGAAAATCTTGTTTGCAAGCGCGGCGCCATGGGCTGCATTGAACAGCCGCGCGCCGACCGGATTGGCCCAGAGAATCCGCGTGCCGTCGATCGACCAGAGCCATGCGGGGGTGGCGCTTGTGGCGTGCACCGCCAGTCGCGGATCGCTGACGCCTCGCAACTGGAATTCCGCATGGTTCATCGCAGTGGCTTGACCGGCTGGTTTGGCTGTTACGCGGCCTCATCGGCGGCCAAAACGATGACAGCCTTAACAAACCGTTAGTATCGCCCGCTGCAGACGGCAGGTCCACGGCCTCGCCGTCGAGGAGGTCTCCATTGGCGGGGATAACCCTAATTTGACTGGCGGGGCGAATCGGAAGTTCGCGTGCGTTACCGACGGTAGCAGTGCCAACAGCTGCAACCGCGACCGAAGAGAATTTCCGAACCCGGGCTTGCAACCCGGTGCTGCCTCTCGCGTTGGGGTGTTGAAAGAAAAAAGCCACCAAAGGTCCACGATCGGAACCAGGGGACGTCGTGTCATAACGGCGAAGGCGTTGGCCGATCGCGTGGGTGGCGAACCCGGAATCGGGGCAGCTGTGGGGCTGCGACAAGCAACAGGGAGTGAGACCATGAGCGAACAGGGGAGTGAGCGTTTCGAGATTCCGAAGGACATGCGATCGATGGCCGAGGCCAGCCTTAATCAGGCCCGTACCGCCTTTGAAAAATTCATTGCCGGCGCGCAGCAGACCGCTGGAACCATCGAGGAGCGCGGTGCGACGGTTCGCGCCGGCGCCAAGGACATCGGCGCCAAGGCGATTTCCTATGCCGAAAAGAACGTGCAGGCATCGCTGGACTATGCGCAGTCGCTGCTGCAGGCCAAGGATCTGACCGAAATAATGAAGCTGCACAGCGAATATGTGCAGGCGCAGATGCGCTCGCTGGCCGAGCAGGCCAGCGAGATGGGCCAGATTGTCAGCCGGGCGGCGATCGATGCCGCCAAGCCGAAAACCTGACAAGCCGAAAACCTGATCCTGGAACTTCCCAAGGTTGATGTTGGGGTGTTCCTCATCCGGAACGAGCGTTTTGCGGAGGCCTGCCATGCGGCGTTGCACCCGAAAATCGCGTTGCGTTGCACAATATTGACACGATATACGTGTTATCTGTCGGCTGCCCGACGAAGGGCAACCCCAGTGACTTTCCGTAACTTAAAGTCTGCGTGATCCAGGTCGACGTCTCCGGCAGTTTTGGCGTCCGGGCGTTCGCAGGGGTCACTCCTTTTTCACCCCACCGCGAAGGATGCATGCCATGGCAAATACCGATCCTTTCTCCGCCTCGATCATACCTTTTGAAGTTCCCGAGCAGATGCGTGCGTTCGCCGAGAAGGGCGTTTCGCAGGCCCGCGACAGCTACGCCAAGTTCAAGGATGTCGCCGAGACCCACAACGGCACCATCGAGGCGGTGTTCTCGACCGCCAGCAAGGGCGCCAGCGAATATTCCCACAAGCTGATGGAAATGATGAAAGCCAACACCACCGCGACCCTGGACTTCGCCCAGGAGCTGGTCGGCGTCAAATCGCCCTCAGAGGCGATGGAGCTGTGGACCTCGCACGCCAAGAAACAGTTCGAAGCACTTACCGTGCATGGCAAGGAGCTTGCTGAACTGGGCCAGAAGATCGCGACGGAAACCGTCGAGCCGATCAAGGCCAACGCCTCGAAGCTGTTCAAGCCGGCCGCCTGATCAAAGCCGCATTCCTTGCTTCCAAAAGAGCCCGGGCCGCCAGCCCGGGCTTTTGTCTTTGGCGGTGCGCGATGTTGATGTTGCCAGCGTTTCCCGGCCTTGCCAAAGCGGGGCGTTGCACCTAGTTTCCGCCCGGTTCGGCGACCCTTTTTGGGGCCGATAAAGGATGCAGTTGTAGCTCAGTTGGTTAGAGCGCCTGTCTGTGGAACAGGAGGTCGGTGGTTCGAGCCCACCCAACTGTACCAAGAACGCCAGACAGTTAGCAAAAATCGCCGGATTTGATGGACCGCCTTAGCTACCACGTAGCTACCACCCCGCGCGAATGTTTGACAGAGACCGAGATGACTCCGTTGTGATCGCTGGTTGTTGGCGAGCGCTACCCCCATGGGCAGCTGAATCAGACCTCATCGCACTCACGTTTCGGACGCCATGAGACGGGATCGGCGATCCAGCGGTTGATGTCGGATTCGTGCCACCCAGTCCCGTTGGTGCTGATTTTGAGCTGTGCCGGGAACGTGCCCTCGGCAATCTTGCGGTAGATGGTGGATCGGGACAGCCCGGTCCGGGAAAGGACAGTTTTCAGACGGATGATACGGTCTGGTTCGCGCATGGCCCCGCGGCCTCCTGCTGGCTGTTTCTGATGACTGCTGAGACCAGACAGGGCAGGCATTCAAGGACACGCAAGAGGATTTCACACGTCACCGTACTGTGGCGAAGAGTCGGCAGTAAATCGGATTGGTCAAATTCCGAGGCCCCGGCCTCTGCCGAGGTCGATGCCATGAGTGAAGGCCAGTTCGTGGCCGAGTCGGCGACCTGATTCGAACGCGATGCCGAGTTCCCGCTTGCGATTGGCGAGGATGGACTCCAGTTGCGGATCGCGTTCGAGGCTTTTCGCCATATCGCCCATCGCCGAGCGCGTGGCCTTGTAGCTGGACATGTCGCCCGTCTGATACTGGTGCTGGCTGGTCTGATCGAGCTTCTGCCAACGCTCCACGAAGCGGTCGGCGCGGCGGCTCGGATCGGTGCGCAATTCGGTTTCGAGCTGGAGTGCGCGGATGGCACGGTTGACCCGGCCGCCAGCAGCCTCGCGGACCAGTTCCGGGTTCTTCTTGTAGGCGGCTTCGGCGTCGTGCGAGCCATAAGGCCGCACCTCCTCGAAGACCTGGCGGGCCTTTTGTAGTTCTTTCACCTGCTCGGGACTTGCCTTGCCGCCCATCTCCTGCGCCTCGAAGATCGCACCCACGGCGCGGGCATGGCGCACGAGAGCTCGGGTGCGCACGCGACGCAATTCCTTTTCCGGGTCTTCTGCCACCTTCCTTTCCGGCGCTTCGGTTTCGCGCCGCTCGGCTCCCGTACCGCTCCTTTCCCTTTCCGGCGTTTCCTGCTCCGGTCTCCGTCCGCCACCCGGGCCGGGCACATCTCCAGGAGAGCGAAGGCCATCGAACATGTTGCGTACCTTCTCGGGCACGACCCTGCGCACGATCTCGGCGACGCGCTCGCGGAAGGTGATCCCACGCCGCTCGGCGTAGCTCTGTACCGGATCAGCACGCTCGTAGTCCGACGCCATATCCTTTGCGCGATCGCGCGACAGGGTGCGGAGAAGCCGGTCCTGACCAGCAAAATCGTCGCGGCCATAATGCAGGTCCATGCCGTCGCGATGTCGTGACAGGGCGACATAACTGCTATGGGCATCCATCCCCGGCGTCGCCAGCACATGGGTTCGGTCTACCGTCATGCCCTGTGCCTTGTGGATGGTCGCCGCATAGCCGTGGTCGATCTTGTTGTAGTCCTTCAGGTCGAACTGCACGGATCGACCGTCGTCGGTGCGCACGGCCATGCTCTTCGCGCTGACCTGCTCGACGGTCCCGAGCGTGCCGTTCTTCACGCCAAGGCCGCGTTCGTTTTGCAGGAACATGACGCGGTCTCCGCTGGCGAAGTTTCTCGCGCCGCGCTCGACCGTCAAGTGCACCTCATCGCCCAGATTGCCGCCACTCCGCATTCGTTCGCGCGCCGCCTCGTTCAGCGCGCGCACCTCGTCGTTGGTGTGGGTGAGGATGATCCGGCTGTTGTCCGGTGACGCCTGCCGGTCGCGGTCCCAGCGGTCGATCAGATCGTCGCGCGCCTGCTCGCGTGTTTGGGCCTCATGCACCATGCCGTGGGAGCGATAGGCTTCCAGCGCATTGCCGGTTTTGCGATTGGCAAGATCACGTGTGGCGTCCCGCTGCCAGCCCTCCCGCTGACGGCGCACCTCGCCGATTTCCGCCCCGCCGTGACGCTCATGGATCGAGCGGAACGCCGCGCCCGCTTCTATTGCTTGCAACTGCTGCGGATCGCCAACCAGCACCACCTTTGCGCCAGCTTCGGCCGCATGGGACAGTACGCGCTCCAACTGGCGCGTGCCGACCATGCCCGCCTCGTCGATCACCAGTACATCGCGGGTCGTAAGCCCGTCGCGGCCCTGTTGCCAGCCATGCTCCATGCTGGCGATGGTGCGCGACGATATGCCCGATCCGCTTTCGAGGTTTTCCGCGGCGATGCCGGAGAGCGTTACGCCCCGGACCTCGTAGCCCGCCGCTTCCCAGGCCTCCCGCGCCACGTTCAGCATCGCGCTTTTGCCGGTTCCGGCATAGCCGACCGCGATGCCGAGATCGCGCTCATTCGTGACATGTACCAGGGCGTCAGCCTGCTCGCCCGAAAGGACAAGGCCGCGCTGTTCGGCACGCGTCACCGCCGCCTGCCTGTCGGCGTCGTTCACCTCATGGCGTCCCCGTTCCGCCATGAGTTTGGCGGCGCGGTGCAGGCGCTGTTCCGACTCGATCATCTCGCGCGTGGTGAAGCGATCCTCGCCGCGAGCGTCCTTGCCGAGTTCGACCAGACCAGGTGCGCTGCGCATTGCTCCTATCACTTCGTTGAACTGGTCGATCCCGTCGCTGTGCCGGTGCGCAAACTTCGCCATGTCGCGCTGCGTGAAGGTCGACTGTTGCTGGGTGATCGCGTCCAGCCCAAGGGAGGGATCGGCGATGATCCTCTCGCCATTGCCGCGCGCGATCTCGCGGTGCATCTCGGCGCGGTCGGCTTCGAGTCCTTCGCCTTCGATGCCCCGAATTTCGATCCGTTTAGCGGGCGCGCCGATCTGGCTTTGCGGCTCAAGCGCGAGGCCCTGCGCTTCCAGGCTGCGATGGTCGATGCGCGCGTCAATGTCAAGTTCGGTCAGCCGCTCGTTGGCAAGCTCGGCCCAGCGTTCGCGCCAACGCTCCACCATCTCCGTGCGGTTCCACTCCCGCTCCTTTTGGCCAAAGCCATTCTTGTCCACCGCGCGCATGGTCAGCATGACATGGGCATGGGGTTTGGGCATGCCGTCCTCGGCCATGTCCCAATGCACGTTGAGA
>Ga0193726_1000853_pt1 | contig 27752 bp, 35 predicted proteins | sample H2c1metaG_FD_144928 | JGI IMG/M metagenome (GOLD analysis project Ga0193726, IMG submission 144928) | Soil microbial communities from a riparian zone of the East river system, Colorado, United States - H2c1 | ecosystem: Environmental > Terrestrial > Soil > Riparian zone | place: USA: East River...
CAAAGGTTATGCTTGTTCGAGTCTGGAAAAAAAAAGAGGGGCGAATCTGCTTGTACAGACTCGCCCCCAAGGTCACGTGAGGCTGTGCGACGCAAGGGATTTGAACCCTCGACCTCCGGTGATCGCTTTACCCGGCGCTCTTTCCACTGAAGCTAGCGGCGCCCCCACGCTATCCGACCAACAACGAGCCCGGCTTCGGCCGGGTTCTTTGTTTTGTAGCTCAATCGTGATGAAGTCATCGTGACAAGTGCATAACTTTTTTACGTGGCCGGAATGCACATACTCGCTTCGAAAAACCCTAGCTACTCTCAGGATTCAGCCGTGCCCTAGCTGTGCACTACAATTTCCCGTTTCACTCTTGAAAGGAAAAGCTGCCGGAGTTCGACCGCCAAGTACTCGAAGCCCTGCGCGAACCGCTCGAATCAGGGCGCGTCGCCATTTCGCGCGCGGCGCGCCAGGCCGAGTTTCCGGCGCGCTTTCAGTTGATCGGCGCCATGAATCCCTGTCCCTGCGGCTACCTGGGTCACTTCAGCGGCAAGTGCCGCTGCACGCCCGATCAGGTTGCGCGCTATCGGAGCAAGCTTTCGGGGCCTTTGCTCGATCGCATCGATGTGCAGATCGAGGTGCCGGCGCTGCGCGAGGATGAGCTGGTGCACGGGAGCCAGGGAGAAAACTCTGCGCAGGTGCGGATGCGGGTGGAGCGTGCTTCCATTCGGCAGCTGGAGCGCCAGGGCAAAAACAACACCCGGCTGGGTCCCCGCGAAGTCCAGCGCTTCTGCGCGGTCGAAGACAGCGCGAACAGCCTGCTGAAGCGGGCGATCAGCAAGCTGCATCTGTCGGCGCGCGCCTATCACCGGGTGCTCAAACTCGCCCGCACCATCGCGGATCTTGCGGGTGAGACGGCGATCGGGGTGGGCCATGTGGCCGAGGCGATCCAATACCGGCGGCTGGATAACTCCGGCTAAATGCCCAGCGCATTCCGCCTTGGCGTGGAACTAGCCGCGGAACTCTGAAAGATCCACCGACCCGTCGAAGACGCCTTGCGCGAATCGCATGAAGCGCTCGGCGCGCGCTGAATCCCAGCCGCCGTATTTTGCGTTGGAGCGGAACTTGCTCCGGATCTCTTCGCGCGCCAGCGGCTCGTGCACGCCGCCGCGGATATGCGGCTGGCGCTCCTCGAATACGCGTCCGTCCTTGAGCGTCATCCTAACGTGGCCGGTGTAAGCCTTGGGATACGGATTGTTCGGATCGACGACGTAGCGCACTTTGGAGGCGAGCGCGAGAACGCGCGGGTCGCGCACGGTCTTTTCGGTGAAGGCTTCGAAGCCGACGCCGCCGGTCACGAAGGCGACCGCGATATTGAACGGCGTGCTGAACTTCGCCGCGTATTCGTTTGGCGGACGCTGTTTGGATGGAAGCGGCTCCCAGAGGCGATGAACGTAGCCTTCGGCCGTTTCGCATTTCACTTCGACGACGTCTTCGGCGGCGAAACCCTTTTTTGCGAGCCGCAGGGCGCAATCGATATAGGGCTGGTTCATGGTGCCGGTCGCGTAAGGCTTGAAAGTGATGCCGTTCATCAGCCACTGGCTGCCGAAATCGCCGGTGAGCGCCTCGAAATCGCCTTCAGTGGTATGCGCGAAGCCGGAGAAAAACCCGTGCGTGCCCTCCAATACCGTGCGCGGCCCGAGGAATCCCTCGCGTCCGATGCGCGCCGCGTGCAGGCCGATACGCGCCGCCCAGCCCGCGTGCAGGCGCTTGGTCCAGGCGCCTTCGGCAAGATATTCGATGATCCCGCCGGCCATGCTGCCCGCGATCCCGAGCGCGTCCACCGTCTGCTTCCTGTTCGAGCCGAGCGTGGCCGATACGGCCAGGGTCGCCGCCATCGCGCCCAGCACGCTGGTGGGATGAAAGCCTGCCTTGTGAATGAGCTTGGGCGCGACCAGGCTCAGCCGGCACATCGTCTCGACACCGGACGCGATCCCGAGAAGCGCGGCGCGTCCATCGCGCCCGAAGCGCTCGCACGCGGCCAGCACCGCCGGCACGATCACCGCGCCCGAGTGCACCGGACCGCCCTCGAAGGTATCGTCGAAATCCTCCCCGTGCGCGGCCGTGCCGTTGATCATCGCGGCGTCTTCCGCACGCAAGCCCCCCGCATGGCCGATGGCCGTGCAGGGACCGCCGCCATCGACGCTCGCTATAAGCGCGCGCACATAGTCGCTGGCGCGCGCGGCCACGCACAGGCCGGCCACGTCGAGAAGCAGATCTTCGCAGCGCGTCCGGACTTCGGCGGGTATTCGATCCGGCGACAAGGCCGAAACCTTGTCGACCAGCCGTTCGGCGACGGAGGGAATTCCGGCGGGCGCGTTCATTGCGGCGGGAGTCTCGCGCAAATCAGCGCACGATCGTGACGCCGGCGTCCTTGAAAATTTCGCGCATCCGGCCGGTGAACTCTTCATAGAATTTCGTAAGGTCCGCGGCGTTCTGATACCCGTCCTCGAACTGGTTGTCCGCGATGTACTTCTGCCAGGACGGCGTACGCGTCAGCTTGAGGAAAAGGTCCTGCCAGAATTCGACGTTTTCCTTTGGAATTCCCGGCGGGGCGACTACGCCGCGAACCTGCGGCACGACCGGCACATCGAAGCCGGCCTCCCTGAGGGTGGGCACATCGGGAAATTTCGCCAGCCGCTTTGCACTCACCTGCGCAAGCACGCGCATGGTGCCTGCGCGTATGTGCTCGCCCGCTTCCTCGGGCTCGATTACCATCATGTCCACGTGACCGCCGAGCAGCGCGGCGATGCGCTCGCCGCCGCCCGGAAACGATATGAAAGCCCAGCGCGCGCCCGTGGATTTTTGCAGCAGCTGGCGCACCACGTTGTCGCGGCTGGTGTTCGAGCCGCCCGACTGCTTGAGCCGTCCGGGGTTTTTCTTCGCGGCCTCGATAAAATCGCCCAGCGTCTTGAAAGGGGAGTCCGCTTTGACGGCGATCACCGCGGGTTCCAGGACCAGGCGCGCGATAGGGGTCAGGTCGCGTAGCGTCACCTTGGCCTCGACGCTGACCAGCGGAGTCTGCAGCCAGACTCCGGTGAACAGACCCAGCGTATTCGGGTCGCCCCTCTTCTCGGCGAGGTGCGCGGCGGCCACCGCGCCGTTACCGCCGGGCTTGTTGACCACCTGCAGGCGCACTGGCAGCAGCTTTTCCTTTTCCACCATGACGGCAATCGCCCGCGCGAGCACGTCGCTTCCGCCTCCCGGGCCGGTGTGCACGACCAGGTCCACGGTGCGCGCCGGCTTGTAGCTCTGCGCGAACGAGGGCGGCGCGCACAGGAAGGCAAGCAGCGCGATCGAGTTCAAAAGTAATTTCATGGGAGTCTCCCTGACAACGCCTAGCCTTCGAGCGCGCGCAGACGCCACGCGTTGAGTTTGCCGAACACCGGAACCAGCAGGACCAGCACCGCCAATGACAGCATCACCGCCGAGATCGGCCTGGCCACCAGAATCGAAAGCTCGCCGCCGGACATCATCAGCGATTGGCGAAGCGCTCGCTCCATTCCGGCGCCGAGGGCGAGCCCGAGAATCAGGGGCGCTGTAGGATAGTCGAGCTTGCGCATGAGATAGCCGAGCAGCCCGAACGCCGCCAGCAGCCCGAGATCGAACAGGCTTCCCGAAACGCTGTACACGCCGACCAGCGAAACGCCCAGGATCAGCGGATACAGGACATACGCGGGCAGCCTCAGGACCTGGGCGAAGAGCGGCACCAGCGGCAGGTTCAGCACCAGAAGTATCACGTTGCCGACGTACATGCTCGCCACGAGGCCCCAGAAGAGCGCGGGATTTTCGGGAATGAAAAGCGGTCCGGGCTTGAATCCCCAGAGCACCAGCGCCGCAAGCAGGATGGCGGTCGTGCCCGAACCCGGAATGCCCAGGGTCAAGAGCGGTACCAGCGCGCCGCCGGTCTCCGAGTTGTTCGCTCCCTCGGGAGCGGCGACGCCCTCGATCACGCCGGTACCGAACTCCTCCCGGCGTCGCGACACGGCCTTTTCCAGGCCATAGGAAAGGAAGGACGCGATCGTCGAGCCGCCGCCCGGCAGCGCCCCGACCAGAAAACCGACCACCGAGCCGTTGAGGAAAGCGAAGCGGCAATCCTTCAGGTCCTGCAGCGTCGGCAAAAGATTTTTCAGGCCTTTCGGCACCGGCAGGAGCTGCGTCTCCTCGTGCGTTTCCATATTGGCTAATACCTCGCCGAGCGCGAACACGCCGATCGCGACGACGATAAAGTCGATGCCCGAGAGCATTTCCATCTGGCCGAACGTGAAACGCGAGGTCGTGCTGAACGGATCGGTGCCCATGCTCGCGATCCACAATCCGAAGAGCGCCGCCAGCAGCGCTTTCACGATCGAGCGGCCCGCAAGCAGCACGACCAGGGCGAGTCCCAGCGACATCAGGGCGAAATATTCGGGCGAGCTGAACGACAGCGCGAGCTTGGCGACGGGCGGCGCCACCAGCATCAGCCCCAGCACGCCGACCGTGCCGGCGATGAAGGAGGCGATGGCCGCGATGCCGAGCGCCGCACCCGCGCGTCCCTTGCGCGCCATCTGGTAGCCGTCGATGCAGGTGACCACGGACGCGGACTCGCCCGGCACGTTCATCAGGATCGAGGTGGTCGAGCCGCCGTACTTGGCGCCGTAGTAGATGCCGGCGAGCATGATGATGGCGCCCGCGGGATTCATTTTGAAGGTGAGCGGCAGCAGCATGGCGATCGTTGCAGGCGGCCCGAGGCCCGGCAGGATGCCGACCACCGTTCCGAGAAACACGCCGACGAAGCACCACATCAGATTGGCGGGCTCGAGCGCAACCGCGAAGCCGTTGAGGAGACCCGAGATGATTTCCACGGCTAGAAGCCCAGGACGCCGAGGGGAAGCGGCACGTCGAGCGCGAGCTGGAACACCAGAAAGAATCCGCCGGCGCTCGCCACGGCCACGAGCGCGGCGGTTTTCAGCGGGCGGCGGTACATGACCGCGACGATGAAGTAAGTGAGCAAGGCAAAGCTGAGCACGAAACCGAGCGGCTTGAAAAGCGCTATCGAAACTGCCAGAGCGAACCAGGTGGAAAACGCGCGGCCGACCCTCTTCCAGTCGACTGGCTTTTCGCCGGCGGATCGCCCCCTCTGGCTGGAGACGACCAACGCCGCCGAAAGCGCGAGCATCGCGATGCCGTACCACAGCGGGAAGAAGCCCGCGCCCGGCCCCTCGGGGCTGAGATACTCCCACTGCCACGCCTGGACGATGATGTAGAGTCCGAGCGCCGCGAGCGCAAGGCCCGACCACAGGTCTCCCGAATTACGGGTTTTCATGCTCCTCCTCCAGAATCGCCCGGTTATTTTTTCCGGGATTTTTTCTTGTTCGCGGTCTTGTTCGCGGGCTTCTTCTTGTATCGTTGCTTCGGAACGATCTCGCAGACCGTGCCGCCCGGCGCCCGGAATTTCACGGGGATCACGCCCGGGTCGCTGATGATATTGCAACCGTGGGCCCGGACTTCCTTCTCGGCCTCCACCATGTCATCCACTTCGACCGCGAAGTGATGAATGCAAGGCCCCTCGCCGGCGGCCTTGGACTCGGCCGACTGGGTGTCGGAATCGTACTGCATGATCGACAGATCGATCACGCCGTCGGAGAGGTGGCGGGAAGTGTGGTCGCGCACCTTTCCGGTCTTCGTCTCCTTGAATCCAAAAACGTCTTCGTAGAATTTCGTCGTGCGCTCGAGGTTGTCGACCTTGAGCGCGATATGCACGATGCGGTTCATAGGATCTCCGAAAAAAAGTAATTGATCAAGCGCGCAGCAGCGCCCTGAGCGACCGGACGTCGCGGATTTTCTCCGCGTTCCAGACGGCGGCGCAGAGCTTGCGCGAGCGCGTGCGCCCGAGGACGGGGGCCATCAGGTCGAAACTCTTCGCCTCGACCTCGGCGCGCGTCATGGGATTCTCCGGCGTTCCGCGTACGGCCTTCGTATGGTGCCTCAGCTCGCGTCCGTCTTTCAACTTGATTTCGACGATGCCTTCCCGGCGCGGCATGGCGCGGGTCAGCGCTTCGTCGCTCTTCAGCTCGATCCGGGCGCGCAGCTCGAGCAGCTTCCGGTCGCGCATGCGCTTCTCGTCGTGGGAGGAGCGGAAGCTCACGCTGCCGTCCATCAGCATCACGGCGCACAGGTGCTGCATGCAGATATCGGGCATGCTGCGGTTGTCCGTGGTGTTCGCGCCGGGAGACCCGACGCGCACCACGAGCCGCTCGACCTGGTCGGCGCGGACACGATGCTCGCCGATCAATCCCAGCAAAGAATCCAGCGGCGCCTGGATCGGCGAGCCCACCGCCCAGCGCTTGATGTCGGCGTTCATGATCTCGTAGCGTTGGCCCAACTCTCTTGTGAGCTCGTCCGCGTCCGGCGCGCGGCCGTAGGCGACGAAGAAGTTTCTTTCGCCTGCGAAAACGTCTTCGACGCCGGTAAACCCATGCGCGACCATGGTCGCCGCGGCGACGCCGTTGCGCGCGGGCATGCCGCCGAAGTCGAAGGCTTTCTCGATATGGTCCTCGTCGCGCATCCAGCAGGAGATTCCCGAGGCCTGCTGCGCGGCGTAGGAGAGCAGGTGGCGCACCGCGCGCGTATCGAGTCCCGCCAGCGCGCCCGCGGCCGCGGCTGCGCCGAACGTCGGTCCGAAACTGTGGGTCGAGTGTCCGTCGCCGCGAAACTGGATCGCGTTGAGCGACTGGGTCAGCCGGCAGCAGATGTCGTAACCGAGCGCAACGGCGCGCAACAGCGCTGTGCCGTTCCTCCGCTCGCGTTCGGCCATGGCGAGCGCGGCCGCGACCACGCCGCAACCCGGATGCGTTTGCGAGGGCGAATGCGAATCGTCGGTTTCGTCGGCGTGAGCCAGCATGCCGTTCGCGAGCGCCGCGTGGGTAGCGTGGGTGAGGAGCCGGCTGCCGACGACGCAGGCTTCCCTGGGGCCGCCCAGCGTCTTCGCGAACGAGAGGACTTTTTTTCCCGGCGGCAGCCGCGAACCGGAAACCATCGCGGCAATCGTATCGAGCAGGTGATGCTTGGTCTTCTCGCTTACGGCGGGCGGAAGTGGCCGGCGCAGCGCTTGAGCGATATAGGCGCTCAGGCCTTGCATGACCGGGGAAATCTGTGGAGCGGCTTTCAAGTTTTTCGTCTCGGTCTTTGAGAGTCCGTTTCAACAGAGTCCGTTTCAACAAGCTCCACGTCATCCCCGCGAAAGCGGGGATCCAGTGACTTTGACCTTGCTGGATTCCCGCTTTCGCGGGAATGACACCATTTGGCCTCGCTCATTTTGAAACCGGCTCTAAGTCTTTTTGTCTCGATGCTTTTCGCCGCGCTCGCTATTTTATTCGATCCGCTTTCGTTGCACGTCCTGAAATGAGTATCATGCCCGCGATGAGGAGCCTATGAGACGCGCCCTATCCGCGCTGATTTGCGGCATCGGCGTTGCGTACGCCGCCGGCGCTATCGCGCAGACCTGGCCGGAAAAACCCGTCCGCTTTATCGTCGGCTTCACCCCCGGAGGCCCGAGCGATATCCTCGCGCGCGCCCTGGGACAGAAGCTCGCCGATCTCTGGTCCCAGCAGGTGGTGATCGAGAATCGTCCCGGCGCGGGCGGCAATATCGCGGCCGAGATCGCGGCCAAGAGCGCGCCCGACGGAACCACCTGGCTCCTCGGCAACAACAGCATCCTCGCGACCAACCAGAGCCTGTACGGCAAGCTCGCCTACGATCCGGTGAAGGATTTCGCGCCGGTCGCGCTGGTGGCGATCCAGCCCAACATCCTCGTCGTGAATCCGGACGTGCCGGCCCGCTCCGTGAAGGAATTGATCGCGCTCGCCAAAGCCGAGCCGAACAAGCTCAACTACGCTTCTTCGGGCAGCGGCGCGGCGGCGCACCTCGCCGCTGAGCTGTTCAAGACGATGGCCGGCGTCCAGATCGTGCACATCCCCTACAAGGGCGCGCAGCCGGCGCTCACCGACGTGGTCGCCGGGCGCGCCCAGCTGATGTTCGCGACTTCCGCTTCGGTGATCCCCTATATCAAATCAGGACGACTGCGGGCGCTCGCCATCACGACGGCGCGGCGCTCAGGCATAGTGCCCGAGTTGCCGACCCTGTCCGAGGCCGGCGTCCCGGGCTTCGAGGCGACGACCTGGCACGGCGTGGTCGTGCCCGCGGCTACACCCGCGTCTCTGGTCGTGCGGCTCAACGCCGATATCGTCAAGGTCTTGGCTATGCCGGATCTGCGCGAGCGGCTGGAATCGCTGGGCGCGGAGCTCGCGCCGGGCACGCCGCAGGACTTCGCCGATTACATCGCGCGCGAGATTCCGAAATGGGCGAAAGTGGTCAAGGACTCGGGCGCCCGCGCCGAGTAAGCTTGTGGTAATTTGCTGCGATTCCGAGGAGAGCAGACATGAAAAATGTTGCGGCATGGTGTGCGCTGTGTGCGTTTCTGTGTACGTTTACTGCGGGCGCGGCCATGGCGGCTGAGATCAGGGTGCTGAGCGCCGGGGCGGTCGAACCGGGCTTGAGAGCGGCCGCCGCCGCCTTCAAGAAGCAGTCCGGCCACGACGTGAATCTCGCCTTCAACACCGCTCCCGAGATCCGCAAGCGCATCGGCGGGGGCGAGGCCTTTGACGTGGTGATCGCGCCTCCGGGCGCGCTCGATGAATTCGCGGGCAAAGTCGGGACGGACCGCGTCAACCTCGGACGGGTCGGACTGGGGGTGGCGGTACGGCCCGGCGCGCCGGTGCCGGATATCTCGAGCAGCGATGCGCTCAAGCGCTCGGTGCTCGAGGCCGATTCGATCGTGTTCAACCGCGCCTCAACGGGTATCTATTTGGAGAACCTGCTGAAGAAGATGGGCATCTACGAGAAGATAGAATCCAAGACGACGCGCTATCCCGATGCCGCCGCAGTGATGGAGCACTTGCTCAAGGGCAAAGGCCGGGAGTTCGGTTTCGGTCCGATCACCGAAATTCTTCTGCAGCGCGACAAGGGGCTGAAACTCGTGGGGCCGCTGCCTGCCGACGTGCAAAACTACACTTCGTATTCCGCGGTGCCCATGACGGCCGCGGCGAATGCCGAGCCCGCGCGGGCCTTCGTGCGTTATCTGGGCAGCGCCGAAGCCAAGGCCTTGCTGGTGGCGGCAGGCGTCGACTAACACCGCAGATCCGGGGACTCCAGGAAAATGAAACGCGCTGCGGCTCTGTTGTTTTGCCTGGTGTCCTCCACGGGCTGGGCGGCCGGCGATATCAGGGTCCTCAGCATCAACGCTGTCGAGCCGGGCCTCGCGAAAGTCCTCGAGCAGTACCGGCGCGAGACGGGCAACCGGGTCAGGATCGTGTACGGCACTCAACCGCAACTCGAGCGGCGGCTGTCCCTGGGAGATCCTCCGGTGGACGTCCTGATTGCTGCGCCGGGGTTGATGAGCGATCAGATAAGAAGGAACAAGGTCGAAGCGGAAGGGAATTCCATGCTTGGGCGGATCGGGATCGGGGTCGCGGTGCGCGCCGGCTCGTTCGAACCCGATATCGCTTCCCTCGACCGCCTCAAGCAGTCGCTGCTCGGCGCCGATTCAATCGTGTTCAGCCAAATGGGCTCCGGGCTGCATATGGAAAAGCTGCTCGACCTGCTCGGCATCGGCGAGCAGTTGAAGACGAAGACCACGCGCTACGTCAGCACCGCGCTGGTGCTGGAAGATATCGCCGGCGGAAAGGGTATCGGCTTCGCGCCCATCACCGAGATCAAGCTCTTCGAATCGAAAGGCGTGAAGCTCGTCGGGCCGCTCCCCGCCCAGGTGCAGAGCTCCACCGCCTACTCGGCCGGAGTTTTGACGGACGCGCCCGACGTGGAGACCGCCAGGGACTTCGTGAAATATCTCGCGACGCCGTCGTCCAAGGCGATGTTCCTCGCCGCCGGTATCGAATAGCCGCCATGGCTTCGATACTGGACAAGGTCGACGTGCACGATGCCGGCGACAAAATCATCTTGTCCTGCCAGGACGAAGTCACGCTCAAGTATGCGGTCGAGGAAATGAGGAAAGAAGGTGCGCAGGGAATTCAAGTGCCCGTGAAAGTCGGCAGCAAGTGGATCGCCAGCTTCGAGCATCCGCACCTGCGCCAGTGCAAGATCGAAAAAATCGGGTTCGAGATCATCATCGCGGGACCGAGCGCAGAAATCGTCTTCGCGCGATCCGAGGGATTCAGGGATCGCGGCGCGCTGATCGTGCGCGGGCCGGAGAAGGATGGCGAGCTCTGGAAGCTCTACATGGACGACGTCGGCAAGCGCACCGGTAACACCATCACCAGCTAGCGCGAGTGGCGCCGGAGTCCTGACAAATGGGAGGTGAACCGTGACTCGATCCCTCGCGCTGCTCGCACTTGTCTCCGGGCTCCTCGCGTCGCTCATTTCGCCTGCGTGGGCGCAATACCCGGCTCGGCCGATCCGCCTCGTCGTGCCGGCCGCCCCGGGCGGGGGCACCGACATCGTCACGCGCAGCGTGGTGCCGGCGCTGTCGGAGAATCTCGGGCAGAACGTGCTGATCGAGAACCGCGGCGGCGCGGGCGGCATCATCGGCAGCGATTTGGTTGCAAAGGCCGCGCCCGACGGCTACACGCTGCTCATGGTCTATGTCAGCCATGCCACCAATCCGACGCTGAACAAGACGCTGCCTTACGACACGCTGCGCGACTTCGCGCCGATCACGCTGATGTCGCACGAGCCGACGCTCTTGGTGACGCACCCTTCGGTGCCGGCCAACACGCTCGCCGAGTTCATCGCCTGGGCGAAAGAAGGCGCGGCGAAGGGCAAGCTCTCCTACGCCACCGATCCGGGTAGCGCGGGCTTCCTTGCCGGGGAGCTCTTCAAGCAGGCGACCGGACTGAAGTCGATCGAATACATTCCCTACAAGGGCAGCGGCCCGGCCGCCGCGGACGTCGTCGCCGGCCACGTGCCGTACATGTGGTCGGTGATTTCGATTGCGACGCCGTTCGTGAAGCAGGGCCGCATGAAGGGGATCGCGATCGCCGCCGAGCATCGCGCGCCGGGCCTGCCCGAGGTTCCCACCACCGCCGAAGGCGGCCTTGCCGACTTCGTGGTGAGCGGCTGGTACATACTCGTCGCGCCCGCGAAGACACCGCAAGCTGTGATCGAGCGCGTGAACGATGCCGCGCAGAAGGCGCTGAAGAACGAGGCCGTGCTTGCGCGCCTCGCCGCCTCGGGCACCCAGCCGATCGGCGCCGGGCCGGTCGAGGCCGCTGCCCACATCCGCGCCGAGATGGCGCGCTGGGACCGGGTTCTTAAGGCGGCCGGGGTGCAGCCGAACTGATCCGGCCAAACCGAGGTCAGACGAGCCCCTTGTCTCAGAACTGCCCGCGTCCACCACCGCGGCGAACACGCGCATTCCGGTGAGCTGCGCGGCTGGCCGCCCTGAGCTGGAATGGTTCCATTCTGGTACCAAGCTTTTTTCAAGGATGCCGATGCTCAACCTGACCCTCAAGAACATCCCGAAAGAACTGCACGCCCGGCTCAAGGAAAGCGCCGAGAAGAACCGGCGCAGCCTCAACAGCGAGATCCTCACTCGCCTCGAGGCTGAATTCAGCGCGCCGGTCATCAATATCGCAGCGCAGGAACGGGCGCTGCGCGAATTCGTCGCCAGGCTGCCGCAGGTCGATCACCGCATCGGCGATCGGGCCAAGCGCAAGGGCCTGAAGTGATCGTCGTCGACACCAACGTCATCCATTACTGCTGGGTATTGGGACAGAACTACGGAACTTGCCAGGCATATGCCTTGATATATACCAGCGGGCGGCTTAGAATGCGGCATCGCTCTCCGGAGGACCGCCCATGGACCGTCCCGCCACCGCAAAACTGTTCCGCAACGGCCGCAGCCAGGCCGTGCGCCTGCCCGCGAAGTTCCGTTTCGAAGGCGCCGACGAAGTGTTCGTGTCCAAGGTCGGCGACAAGGTCGTGCTCTCCGCCAAGCCGTCTTCCTGGGACGACTTCTTCGACGCGAAACCCGAAGACGTGCAAGGCTTCCTCGGCAACCGCAAGGATCGGCCGCCGCAGAAGCGCAGGCTCTTCAAGTGAAACGCTACATGCTCGACACGGACATCTCGAGCTATGTCATCCGCAAGCGCCCGGAGTCCGTGCGGGCGCGCTTCGGGGAACTGGACAGCGATCAGTTGTGCCTCTCCGTGGTGTCCGAGGCCGAACTGCTCTATGGGGTGAAGGCGAAGGGCTCGCCGCGCGCGCTGGCATCGACGGTCGCCGATTTCCTGCGCCGGCTTACGGTGCTCGACTGGTCGCGCGCCGCCGCCCAGCACTACGCCGACATCCGGGCGAAGCTGGAGTCGGCGGGAACGCCGATCGGCAACATGGACCTCATGATCGCGGCTCATGCACGCAGCGCCGGCGCGGTGCTGGTGACGAACAACGAGAAGCACTTCCGCCGCGTCGAAGGATTGAAGGTCGAGAACTGGGCGCGAGCGGATAAGGCCTAGCGGCTGAGCTCGAGCACGTCGAATCCCGCATAGCGGTCGACGATGTAAATCAGCCCGCGTGGATCGACGTCGACGTCGTTGGTCTGCGGTGCGGCTTTTCCGGCGGCCGGCTCGGGGATGAAGTAGCCGACTTCCTGCGGCGCCTGCGGGTCGGCGACGTCCACGATTCTCAGGCCTCCCGCGAACCAGCAGCAGTACACCAGCGTGTCTTTCATGTGTTCCTGGAACTGGTGCGCGCCGAAGCGTCCGGGCGTGGCGCGGCTCCAGGGCGAATCCAGTTCGCTGACTTCGTAGATCGAAAGCGGCTTGATGTGCGCGAGGTCGGTGACGTCGAGCACCCACAGGCAGCCGTGCGGCCGGCCGCGGCGCCGCTCCACTTCCTTCTCGTCGTGCGCGTGGTCCTCTTCGTCGATCGCGAGCGCAATGCGCCGGCCTTCGATTTCGAACGGCACCGGCATGAAGGTGTGCGAAGGCTCCGGAAACGGCGGGTGGTAGTTGTATTCGCCGATTGTTTTCGGCGCGCGAATGTCGGAGACGTCGATCACGCGCACGCCCGCGTGCCAGCATCCGGCCCACAATTTATCCCCGAAGCGCAGCGCGTGGTGCAGCCGGTGGCGCTTTCCCGCCCAGGAAGGTTTTTCTCCGGCGGCAAGGTTCTGTCCCGGCATCCACCAGCGCGACACTTCCTGCGGCTTCTCCGGCTTGCGGATGTCATAGATGACGAGGATGTTTCCCAGGTAGCCTTCCATCTCGGTCGAGATGTAGGCGTAGTTCTCGTCCATGTCGAAGCGGTGCACGCCGATGCCGCCGGTCTTCTGAAAGGCGAGGAGCTTCGGTTTCGTCCGATCCGCAACGTCGTAAATGCGGAATCCGCCTTGAGCGTAGGGATTGCGCTCGGCCGCCTCGACCATGGGGATGTCGGATTCCTTGATGCCGAGTTTTTCCGCGAGCTCTTTGTGACTGGCTTCCCGCGCAAGCGTCTCCCGCAATCTTGCGCGCAGCCGCGGCAGCTCCTCGGCGCGGCGCCCGATCGGCGTCATGTTGCGCTCGCTGTTCACGATCATGATGTCGCCCGCGACCCGCGCCTTGTGGCTGTGCGAATCCGGGTCGTCGAGGGAAATCTGCGAGACCACCCGCGGATTCTTCGGATCGCGCACATCGAGAATCGAAGTGCCGAGCCGCTGCTTGTTCGGAATGTGGCCGACGTAGGCGTAATCCCCCGCCACGGTCACCTGTCCCGCGCCGGGTAAATCCAGGTGAGAGAGGCGGGTTACGTTGCGGGCGAGGGGTTGGGGGGAGCGGTCCATTCGAGCTCGGCGGGTTCAGTGGCGGGATTCTACCAAGGCTCCTTGCCTGCCCCTGCGCGCCCCCGCGAACATCGTCTTACCTGCGCGACTTGCTTTTCGAGGGGCGGCCGCCTAGGAGAACACCCGGGTATCGAGCAAGGGCTAGATGGTCATCCCCAAGCGGATGCCGGATGTGCTCGGCATTTTCTATTTGACTTCCTCCAAGGTTCTGTGTACATTCGACACACCATCATTCTTATGTACACAAGCCGTGTATGGATGAACAGAACTTGATGGGCGTACAGGAAGTTGCTGCGTTTGCGAAGGTGTCGCGAGCCGCAGTCACCAACTGGCGCTCGCGGTTTCCGGATTTTCCGAAGCCGATTGCGGTACTCGGTGCAGGACCGGTATTTGGGCGAGACCAAATTATTGATTGGCTGAAACGACGGAGGATTCCCATGGCAAATGTGATTTCGATGATCAATTTAAAAGGGGGCGTTGCGAAAACCACAACGACCATAGCTGTTGCCCAAGTGTTGGATGTTGAGTTTCGGAAGAAGGTCTTGGTGATCGATCTCGATCCTCAGACCAACGCAACCGTCATGCTTATTGGAGACAAGCGGTGGAGGGAAGTAAACGAAGCGAAGCAAACAGTTGCTCATATGTTCCGTGACGGGATTTCCGGAGAACGCAAGTTCGATATAGACAAGAGCATTCAGAAAAAAGTCGGAAATGTGGCGGATGTGAGGCGGGTAGATTTGCTGCCGTCTAGCTTGGAACTAATCGACGTCCAGGATGAGCTGGCGACCATGAATCCGGGCCGATTCCATGCGTCGAGTCCTATTGATGTTCTGCGCAGGGCAATTCGACCGGTTCTTGAAAGTGATCGTTATGACTTCGTCCTGATAGATTGCCCGCCGAGCATGGGCTTGATTACCCTAAATGGTCTTCGAATATCAGATTTCTTTATCATTCCCACGATTCCGGATTTTCTCTCTACCTATGGAATTCCGCAGATCATCGCTAGAGTGAAGGATTTCTCCGATACTATTGCTCATACAGTTACGCCGCTCGGTATTCTCGCGACCAAATATCGTAGTCAAAGCGGCGTTCACAACGATCAGCTTCGCGTGCTCAAGCAAGAGAAGGACGCGCCACTCTTCAAAACTGTGGTACCCGAAAACAATGACATTGCAGGGGCTGCGGAATACAAGCCAGTATCTACGTTGCGCCAAAAGTGGGGGTATCGTGGCCAATTCGACATTTACCGCGCGCTGACGAAGGAAATCTTGGATTCAATTCAGGTGCCCGTTGCCGTATGAAGCACGTGATTTCAAGTCTTTTTGAAGTGATTCTCAAGGAGTACTTGGAGAATCCGGTGTTTCGCAAGAACATTGAGGACGTGATCAAAGGGGCTCCCGCCGCGACGAAAATAGCGAATAGCGGAAAGCAGCGAAACCGCAGAACACGGGCGATCGTGGACCCCTACGAGGTAAACAGGATTGGCGAAACGGCTCTACGACATGCCCTCGCGCCCTTGACCATTGATCAGCTCAAGGATGTGATATCTGAATTTGCAATAGATTCATCAAAGCTAGCGCTCAAGTGGAAAGATCGGGACAGGTTGATTAATCTGATTGTAGTGACGACGAAAGCTCGCATCGAAAAAGGTGATGCGTTTCGCAGCTAGTGCGGCTCGAATTTGGCGGCGATATACGCACAGGAGATCGACCGGCGGCGCGACCGGCCGCACGCTTGCCTGCGGGTACTGGATGTGAGCGACCTCGCGCAGGTCAAGCGGCTTTCGATCTACGAAGTCAGCGAGCTCGTCAGATTGACTGCCGGAATTCTACCAAGCTTCGTCGTATTTCCCACCCAAGCGCAAAGTCGGCGCCCAAACGTTCGGCCTAGCCTCCGAAAAGCCCGCACCTCTCGTCCGCATAGTGGGTGTGGTGCCGATTGCGAAAGAAATAGGCAGGGCCCCCGCCCGTGATCGTGTTTCCCTCCGCTATGATTCTCGATTGTGAGCGGTAGACAACTGTATGGACGTGCGCTCGCTTTTCGCTATCGAAAAAATCGTGAGTCAAAATCTGAAGGCCGTTTGGGCCTGCAGGGCTATGAGAGTCTTGGTCGGCAATGTTTTCCAATTGGTCAGCGGTGAGGTCTTGAAATTGAACTGAGATAACTCCGGGCCGTGTTTTGGTGAATTGCTCCGCCTTGTCCCGAAGCTGCCGCGCGACGCCTTTCAACACTTCATCGGGTTTTGCGCTTTCAACGAGTGCAACGACCGCACGCTTCTTGGGCGAAAAGAAAACCATCATTTCCTTATTTGGTCGTGCAAACTTTCCTTGGGCGAATCGATCTAGAGTAGCCCTATCGATATCTTTGGGACTGCTCACGTTAAAGGGACTGTTTTCGATGGCGAAGTCCACCACTTCTATTTCACAATCCGGTGTCTTCGTAGTCTGATTGCCTGCGAGGAGACCTGCCGACAGCGCTTGACCAATTCCTGCAAGCTGTGCAGGGCTGCAAGTAAGTCGGCTTGGAAGTGTGACTCTCACGAAGAGCCCTCGCGTCGCGCTCTGGAACGCGCGGGCTACCGTCTCTGAAACATGCTTGTGGAGCATCAACACTTTGCGCCGGTGGAGCTGTCTGCCAAGGTCGCCTGTGAACATTCTGCATTCGACCTCGACTTCTATGCCGTCCCGACTCGCAATGAAGTCCACACCCGAGCCGCGCTCCAGATCATTGCACTCAATCTCATAACCCCGCAGAACAAGGTGTACTGCTGTCGTGATTTCGTGTTGAAGGGACAGGAGGTTGTTGTCTGGTTTTAGGCCGTCAAGCAACATTCCCCTTAAGCGACGTTGTGCTGCTGGTGAAAGCCTCTCGTGAATTCGCACTATGCCTGCCGCAAAACCATAAAGATCGTAGTGGCGTTCGTCTTCCGGCAGGATCGGGAAGCGTCCCTCGGACTCTTGTCGCGCTAGCAAATGTCCAAGCTTCATTTCGATGCCCGCACGCTCTAACTGCCATTGCTTGAGAAATGGGTTCTCGATCCCCTGCTGCTGCAATACCCTGAACTTCCGCACCCAGGGACCTTCGCCTGTGATCGCTATGAAGCGGCTCACAAGAGAAATGACTTCTGTGTCCTTTACGTTGATATCGAACCGCATCGTTCGCTGGATTCGCGTGGTGCGTAGATAGCCCATTCACACTATAATGCGCCCTCGCATATAGACTCAATCCAAAGCTGGCCGCGGCCAGCTTTTTAATTTCCGGAACCTCAAGTGATCGTCGCCTCCGGTATCGCCATGCAGTTCTGGGCCAAGCCCTTTTTTCGGATGTGTCCGCGAAGTTCGGCGGCGGGAATCGCTATGGGCTGATAGCGCGAACGGCTGCGGCAAGTCGACGTTCATGAAGATTCTGGACGGCGATGCGGGAGGGCGACGCGATTTACGCGGATCCGTAGGTGTGATCCGCAGCGTTTGGTGGGGAAGCCTCGCGCGAAGGCGCGACGAAGCAAGGCGAGGTAGCGAGCTACGAGATCCTACGTAGAGAATTCCGCAAACCTAACCTTGCTCGCCTCAAGATATTCGGCGCTCATGTCCATAGCGATCCAGCGTCGCGCAAGCTGCTCGGATACCACGCCAGCAGTATTAGAGCCCGCAAATGGGTCAACTACTAAGTCGTCTTCGTCCGTCAGAAGCTTGATGAAGAATTCCGGTAGGCTCGTGGGAAAACGTGCCGGGTGCATCTTGATTCCCAATTCTTTGCAGCGTTTAGTAAATTGATCGTTGGAGGCGTTGTTTCCGAACTTAAGCATGCTTTCAGCGTGGGCCTCTTCGACTACGTTGCCCGGTATGGCGCCACCCGAATCAATTTTGATGAACGATGAATTGATGTGGTGTCCGGAGGGACGCACTGTCTCTCGTACACCACGTTGATTCAATCGCAGCATGTCCTTGCTATAAGGTCGAAGGACATTTCGATTGTTCGCCTTGGGCCACGGAGTTTTCGAGAACCACCATACGTATTCGACGGAATCCTTGACGCGCATTCTCCTTACCGTAACCCATTCGGCTGGCACTGGCATTTTCGCAGGGTTGTACCAAAAGCATTCCTGCGCCAAATGGAACCCTAACTCTTCGACGAGAGCTATCAGAAGTTTGAAATGGTAGAGGGAGCGGGTAGGCGTGCCAGCGTTATAGCTACCTCCGACATTGAGTACAAAGCTGCCGTCGTCTGTAAGAACACGCTTTATCTCTTTCGCAAATTGCAAGAACCATTCAACGTACTCTGCCTTGGCTACATTTCCGTACTCTTTCTTGAAATGCAATGCATACGGTGGCGATGTAAAAACAAGATTTACAGAAGAGTCAGGGAGCTTTGCGAGTAGGTCGGAGGAATCGCCTGCGAAGGCTGCTCCTAGAGAAGTCCTGTAGTAGGGCTCCGCCCCTATTAACGTCTCGGGTCTGGCCTCCTTGGAGAACACCAGGCCACTCTGAACACTGGTCTTTGCAACAGTCATAACTCGAACAGTAGCCCCAATTGCGAATGTGCGATTATCCACGCGTCTGACACTAACCCAATAGATTGACAGTGTCAACCTATTCAAAAAACACGCAACCCAATCTGGAAGGGTGGATATCGCTGGCCGACGCCGCGCGGCTGCGAGGCGTAAGTCGACAAGCAATGTCCAGGCTTGTAAAAAACGGCCGCTTTCGCACAGTGAACGCTGGGGGGCGGCAATTGGTGCACAAGGATGAGGTTGTGGCCTACAAACCTTTGACGCCGGGTCGGCCCCCAAGGAAGAGTGAGAATGACTAAGGACACGTTGCAGGCAATACGCGCGGCATTGGCCGCGGTCTCATCCGACGACCGCAGACGAGTTTTTCAAGACCTTCGTAAGGAATTTCCCATCCACGATCTCGAGCGTAAATGGAACGCGCCATCGGAAGTTGTTCTGGAGGCAATTGCCCGCGCCACCGACTTGACTCAGCGTGGCTTGCGGGGTGTCATCGCTGAGGCGGCTTTCGCTCAGACCGTAGTAGTACCGTTGCTGCCCGCTGGTTGGACCGATGACACTCCTGCCGGAGACATTCCTTTTGATTTCCGGTTGAACGACAAGCTCGGGACGGTGAAGGTCCAGGTAAAGAATCAGCGCAATGAAAAGCAAGCGCCTAAACTTTGGAAAAAACAACCTGGCGTGTATGTTGCTGAAACTCAGAAGACTCGTAGCGGCAAAGACAAGGCCGGAAACGAAACCAGACCATATAGATTCGGAGAATTCGACATTCTGGCTGTGTGCCTGCACCCCTCGACAAATGACTGGAGTAGGTTCGTCTATACCGTGGGTGACTGGCTGCTCCCACGAGAGAAGGACAATAAATTGATTTCCGTTTTTCAACCCGTCGATCCGAAGGCGGGCGCAGACTGGACAACCAATTTTATCACTGCGGTTTCCTGGTATCGGAGCGGAAGAAAAAGGACGATTGCAATTCCAGCCACCAAGGTGACGCCGTTATAATGCGCCCTCGCAGTTAGTCCCATCCAAGCTGGCCACGGCCAGCTTTTCTAATTCCCGGAACCTCAGAGTGATCGTCGCCTCCGGCATCGCCATGCAGTTCGGGGCCAAGCCCCTTTTCTCGGGTGGTCCGTGAAGTTTGGCGGGGGAAATCGCTGTGGCCTGAATCGGCGCCAACGGTTGCGGCAAGTCCACGTTCATGAAGAACCTCGGCGGCGAGTTGGAGCCTAGCCGCGGCTCTTGACATTGATCCTGAATAGAGTCTTAATAGACCCCCATGAGACTCTGCTTGCATTTCTGCAATGGCCAAACCGCAGTACACGCTTCGCCTTTCTTCAGAGCTTTGGGCGCAGATAGATGACCTGCGGGGCTATTTTGGTGATGATCGGCCCGAGGTAATGACGTACATTTTGCGAAACTGGTTCTCGACGAATCAACGCCACCTGAATGAGCAGAAGGCAGCGATAGATAAGGTCAGGAAAGGCAAGAAACGGCGGACTGGGGCATAATCTCCGGCCCCGGATAAAAGGATCAACGGTTGATTGGTTTGGGTTGGCCTCACCGGCTGGACTCGGACCAGCGACCTCAAGCTTGGTAGGCTAGCGCTCTATCCACTGAGCTACGGTGAGGGGTGCTGCAACAACAGGGACCCGCGAAAGCGGGTCTCTTTTTTTCACTCGCTGAGCAGCACCATTTCAGCGAGCTTCTGTTGGACCACAATATATCGTACTTCACGGAGCGCCAGCAACTAATTTCCCTAAAAAGCTTTATGAATTCAACGAGGGCTTGTGCGTAAACCTGTGCGCAAACCTGGGGATAAGCGATTTTCGGTGCAACAACGCGCTGAACGCATTGTGATTTGATCTTGCGGCTGCTTTTGCAATTCGCATTGTTCCCGGCTCGTCCCGCTCATCCCGATTGAAAGACTCAAACTGACCCACTACCCGGGACGCTTACTTCTTGACGGCCAACACTCCATCGCCATTCAGCTTCGCGGTAAACCCCGCGTGCTGCAGGCGTTTCGTTACTTCGTTGGGAACGTTCCGGCCGCTGGTTAGTTTGTTCGGTGTGCCGGTGTAGTGGAATAGTTTGCCGTTGCGCTTGAGCACTCTGGCCAGTTGGTCGTAGAAGGCTTGCGAGTAGAGTTCTCCGGCGGTACCGAAGCGCGGCGGGTCGTGCAGGATGGCGTCGAAGGATTTGTCGGGGAGCGCGCCGATTTGCGCGGCGATGTCGCCGTGGGTCAGCGTCAGGCTGCCGCCGGTTTCGGGCGACCAGGGATTGAGGCTGCGCAGCCAGATCACGTCGGCGTTCTTCTCGTAGGAATGGATCTGGCTCGCCCGGCCCTGCAGGCACCAGGCGGCGAAGTAGCCGAGGCCGCCGCAGGTGTCGAGGATCACTTTGCCGCGCGGCTGGATCAGTCCTACTTTGCGTTCGGCATCCGCGTAGGGCGAGACGCGCGCGGTGGGCAGCATCTTGATGCCGTCGATTTCGAACGTCGGCGGGCCCCATTCGGTCGGCACCAGCTTGATCAGCGACGTCGTGAAGCGCGACACCGGCTGAAAGGCCTCGCCCACCCAGTGGTAGACGGTTCTGTCCTTGCAGGTTTCCAAATAGGGGAAGCGTTCGCCTTGCCAGGTCCACTCCGCAACGCCCACCTCGACGGTCGTCCTCGAGCGATCCAGGTCCAGCGAGCACTCGACCGCGGGCGTACCGGCGCGCGCGGCGGCGCGCAGGATGGCATGCACTTTTTCCGTCAACAATGGACCGATCACTGATAGGCTCCGCCACCATGATGCAGGATATCGACCAGAAGCCGAAGCGCGCCATAGTGGCGGCCGTGCAACGGCCCAGCGTGGGCGACGTCGAGTTCGAGGCGTCGCTGACCAGACCTTACGCTTGCAAACTATAGCACTCAGTGGTATGGTTTCGGCGTGCGCTTGCCGGCCTTCAAGACCCGGGTGTTTGCCCGCTGGGCGCGAAAAGAGGGTGTGACGGACCGCGCGTTGCTGGTCGCGGTCACCGAGATGGAGTCGGGCCTTGTCGATGCGCGTCTCGGCGGTGGCTTGTTCAAGAAGCGCGTCGCGCTGCCGGGCGGCGGCAAGAGCGGCGGCGCAAGGACCCTCGTCGCAGGTAATTTCCGGGATCGCTGGATCTTTCTCTACGGATTCGCAAAGAACGAGCGCGGGAACATCGACCAGAAGGAAGAGCGCGACTTGAAGCGCATCGCCGGCGTGATGCTGGCACTGGATCGCACGGCGCTCGGACAATTGCTCGAGTCGGGAAAACTGCTGGAGGTGAAGGATGGCTAAGCGGCGGCTGCGGAAAGAAATAGAGGAAACGGCCCGCGGGCTGTACGAGATCGGCGCGATCGACGGCAAGACCATGCGCGAGTTCGAAACCTTCAAACTCGAATCGCCGCGCGTGTATTCCGCCTACGAGATCAAGCGGCTGCGCCTGAAGGAACGCGCGAGCCAGGCCGTGTTTGCGGCGTACCTGAATACCAGCGTATCGACGGTGCAGAAGTGGGAAGTCGGCGAAAAGACGCCCAGTGGCACGGCGCTCAAGCTGCTCGATCTGGTGGAGCGCAAGGGCTTGAAGGCGCTGGTGTAACGTGGGCATCGAATGCAATTGAAAGGGCCCGGCGAGAAGCCATCGCGCGCCATCGTCGCGGCCGTGCAGCGGCCCGGCGTGAGCGACCTCGAGTTCGAGGCGTCGCTGACCGAGCTGCGCCAGCTCGCGAAGACGCTGGGGTTCGAGGTCGTCGGCACGTTCACGCAGAAGCGCGCCGGGTTCGACGCGGCGGCGTACTTCGGAAAAGGCAAGCGCGAGGAGTTGCGCCTGTTGCGGGAGCAGGACGCCGTCGACGTCGTCCTCGTGGACCACGAGATCTCCCCCTCGCAGGCGCACACCCTGGAGATGGAGGTCGGCTGCGACGTGATGGACCGCAGCATGGTCATCCTGGAAATCTTTCACCGGCACGCGAGCTCGCGCTACGCGCGCGCGCAGGTCGAGATCGCGCGCCTGGGCTACATGGCGCCGCGCATGCGCGAAGCCGCCAAGGAGGCCGGGCCGAAGGACCGGGGGCGCAGCGGCACCGGCGGCCGCAGCGGCGGCGAGTCGCACGGCGAGCTCGATCGGCGCAAGATCCGCGACCGCATCGCCGAGCTGCAGGAGGAGCTCGACGGGATGGCCCTCGAGCAAAAAACGCAGCGCGCCCGGCGGCAGGAGCGCGAGGGCCTCGCTCGCGTGGCGCTCGTCGGGTACACGAATGCGGGCAAGTCCACCCTGATGCGCGCGCTGACCGAAAGCGAGGCGCTGGTCGCGGACAAGCTCTTCGCGACGCTCGATACCACGGTGCGGGCGCTGCATCCCGAAACCGTCCCGCGCGTGCTCGTCAGCGACACGGTCGGCTTCATCAAGAACCTGCCGCACGGCCTCGTCGCATCGTTCAAGTCGACGCTCGACGAAGCGCTCGAGGCCTCGCTGCTCCTCCACGTGATCGATGCGAGCGATGCCGGCTTCGGGCGGCAGATCGCGGTGACCGAGAAAGTGCTGGCCGAGATCGGCGCGCAGGACGTGCCGCGCCTCGCCGTCTTCAACAAGATCGACCGCGCCGGTGACGCTGCCGTCCAGGCCGAGCGCGAAGCGGCGTTGCGCACGAAGTACCCCGGCTGCATCGTGATGAGCGCGAAGAGGGAGGCCGACGTCGCCAGGCTGCGCGAGGCGATAGTCGCGTTCTTCCAGCGGCGCCTGGTCGAGGCCGAGCTCTTCCTTCCCTGGTCGGCGCAGAAACTGCGCGGGCAGATCTTCGCCACCTGCACGGTGCTGGAAGAGCGCGCCGATGCCGAGGGTGCGTTCCTGCGCGTGCGCGGCGAGCCCGAGGCCATAGCGCGCCTGCGCGAGCAATTGGGCGAGGCTGTAGTGCGCCCTCGCGGTTAGACTCCTCCAAAGCCGGCCCCCGCCGTGCGCTGAGGCGCTTCCGCGTCCGGCGCCGAGTGCGTATGATTCACGGGAGAACGGGGCGTCAAGGAGGTGAACGATGGAAGTTTTCCCGGGAGTTTCGGTGGACGCGGGGGTGCGGTTCGGAAAGCCATGCATCTCAGGCACCCGCATGGACGTCGCCACGGTGGTCGCGGCGCTTGGGGCCGGTGAGAGCTACGCGGATGTGGAACGCGATTACCGCCTGACCCGCGAACAGGTTCTGACCGCGTTGCGCTATGCCGCCCACGTGGCGGCGCACCTGCCTCCCGCGGTGAAGGCCGCGTGAAGGTATTGCTCGACGAGAACTTCCCGCTTCCCCTCTATCACCGGCTCCGTGCAGCCGGGTATGACGCCGAGCACATCATTGTCCTCGGTCAACGCGGGATTCCGGACTCGGCCATCCGGCAACGGCTGATGATGGAAGAACTTGTGTTCCTCACCAATGACACCGAGTTCGAGGATCTACCCGCCGACTATCGCGCCCAGGTGGTCATCTCCCGTGTTCCGCAGCGGCTTCCGACGACGTAGCGCGTGGAGATATGGTTCGGCGCGCTCGAAGGGTTTCTCAAGACGAAACCCGCGGGACGGCTTTTCGATCTGCACGAGACGGGCCAGATCATCGAGTGGACGATTCGCGAGATCCGATAGGCCGGGTCGGCGTTCTCGCAGAGGATGAGCGAGGCTGCTACAATCCGCCCTCGCAGTTAGTGCCAATCCAAAGCTGGCTGAAGCCGGCTTTTTTGTTTCTGGAACCTCAATGATCGTCGCCTCCGGCATCGCCATGCAGTTCGGGGCCAAGCCCCTTTTCTCGGATGTGTCCGTGAAGTTCGGCGGCGGGAATCGCTATGGGTTGATCGGCGCGAACGGCTGCGGCAAGTCCACCTTCATGAAGATTCTCGGCGGGGAGCTGGAGCCGAGCGCGGGGTCGGTGGCGATCGATACCAACGAGCGGGTGGGCAGGCTGCGGCAGGATCAGTTCGCGTTCGAAACGGAGCGGGTGCTGGACGTGGTGCTGATGGGGCATGCCGAGATGTGGGCGGCGATGCGCGAGCGCGACGCGATTTATGCGGATCCGAAGGCCGGCGAGGAGGAGTTCCTGCGCGCGGCGGATCTGGAGGCGAAGTACGCGGAGTACGGCGGCTACACTTCGGAGGCGCGGGCGGGCGAGTTGCTGCACGGCCTGGGGGTGGCGACGGCGCAGCACCAGGGGCCGATGAGCGCGGTGGCGCCGGGATGGAAGCTGAGGGTTTTACTCGCGCAGGCCCTGTTCGGCGATCCGGACATCCTGCTGCTGGACGAGCCAACAACCTGGACATCAACAGCATCCGCTGGCTGGAAGACGTGCTCAACCAGCGCACCAGCACCATGGTGATCATCTCGCACGACCGGCACTTCCTCTCCGCCGTCTGCACGCACATGGCCGACGTGGACTACGGCGGCATCAAGGTCTACCCGGGCAACTACGACGACTACATGGAAGCCTCGACCCTGGCGAAGCAGCAGCAGCAGAAAGACAACGCAAAGGCCAAGGACCGCATCTCGGACTTGGAGGAGTTCGTGCGGCGCTTCCGCGCCCACAAGGCCAAGGCGCGCCAGGCGACTTCGCGCATGAAGCAGATCGAAAAACTCAAGGTGGAGGACGTGAAGCCCTCCAGCCGGCAGTACCCGTTCATCCGCTTCCTCGTCGACCCGAAGGAGAAGCTGCACCGGCTCGCCGTTGAGGCGAAGGGCCTGGCGAAAGGCTACGAGAAAGGGAAAAACCTTTTCGAGAAACTGGATCTCTCGATCGAGGCGGGCGAGAAGGTAGCGATCATCGGGCCCAACGGCATCGGGAAGACGACGCTGCTGCGTTGCATCGCGGGGAACCTCGAAGCGAGCACCGGCACGGTCAAGTGGGCGGAAAAGGCGAACCCGGGCTACTGGCCGCAGGATCCGGTGGACGAATTCAAGAGCGACGATACGCTAAATGAATGGATGGGCCGCTGGCGGCGCAAGGACAAGGAACAGGACGACCAGATCGTGCGCGCTACATTGGGACAGCTGCTTTTCTCCGGCGACGACCAGAAGAAGTCGCTCAAGGTGATCTCCGGCGGCGAGGGGCAGCGCATGCTGATCGGCAAGCTCGTGCTCGGCATGCCGAACGTGATGCTGCTCGATGAGCCGACTAACCACCTCGACATGGAGTCGATCGAGTCGCTCAACACCGCGCTCGACAAATACACTGGGACGCTGGTCTTCGTCTCGCATGACCGCGAGTTCGTGTCGTCGCTGGCAACACGCATCATCGAGCTGAAGCCCGGCGCAAAACCGGGCGACGCAGCGACCGTGGTCGACTTCACCGGCAGCTACGAGGACTACCTCGCGCGTACAGGCGCGGAGATGGCTGCCGCCTGACGGCACAGTCATCCGGCTCTACGCGCCGTGCGTTGAGCGTGCGGGAGCTGCGTGAAGATTCTGAGAGACCATGAGGGGCGGGCGATCCGGCTCACGGACGAGCGGTTGGCGCATATCCTCGAACATCCCGAGATGCAGGGAATGCAGGGCCGGATCGAGGAGACCGTGAGGCGCCCGGAGAAGGTACTCGAATCCCTCAGCGATCCTCAGGCGCGACTTTACTATCGGCTCTACATGGGCACGCGAGTCGGCGACAAGCATCTATGCGTCGCGGTCAAGGTGGCGGACAATGATGCCTTCGTACTGACGGCGTATCTTGTGAGGCAACCGGCAGGAGGCAGGCAGCTATGGCCCAAAAGCAATTGAAGATCTGGTTCGACAAGGAAGGCGACTTCCTGGAGGTCATGTTCGAGCAGCGCCCGGGTTATTTCCGCGAGACAGCGAATCCGCACGTCATGGAAAAGGTCGACGACAAGGGCAACGTTCTGGGATTTTCAGTCATGCGGGTGAGTGCCCTGCAGGACGCGCCGCTCGAAATGGCACTATAAATTCTCGAGTTCAATGTTCAAGATGCGAAAGGAGAACTGCATGACGTAGCTACCTCTAACCAGGAGTTACGTCATGTCACGGACTTACCGCCGTCGCGGCGAGCGCCACGAGTATCGCTGGGTGCTGCGCGACCGGAGCGACGCCACGCCTTGGTGGGCGCACGCGTTGCTCGATCGTCATTCTCGCGAGGGCCGTCGCGCAATCGCGCGCTTTCACTCGGACGCCGAAGTCACCATGCGAAGCAGTGCGCCGCGCTGGTACCGCCGGCAATTCGACCACCGTCTGCGCACTCTGAATGACCGCCAGTTGGGACGCTGGCTCGACGATCCCGGTTATGACCCGGTTATGCAGATCCGTCATCGCCACGACGCCAATTGGAGTTGGTGGTGAGTCGCTTTCCGGTGTCGCCGCGCCCGAATCAGGTCTGCGTCCCGCGCAGGGGTCTGAGCTGGCAGCCGTTGGTGCGCCAGCTGCCGTCGGGCTGGCGCTGCATCGGGTAGATAGCCAGCCAGGCGCGGCCTTCGGCGTCGGTAAGGCGCACGGGCTGCACCAGCTCGCCGCCGATGACGAGCGGTGCATCGAAGCTCACGCTGCTCGGCCGGTAGACGACGGCGTAGGAGCGGCGGACCATATCCATGAAGCTCTCGGCATCGCCGAAGGTGGCGCGGATGCCGGGGGTGGCGAGGGAAAAGGCGCGCGCGGCGTCGTCGCGGCGAAAGGCCTCCAATTGCGCTTCGATGACTGTGCGCACGGCGCGCGCGTCCTCGGGCGGGACGGCCTCCTGGGCCGGGGCGAAATGCGGCGCGAAGACCAGGAGCAGCGCGGCGAGGAAACGGGCCACGGGGTTCATGCGTGCGAGTATAAGCGCCCGTTGCGATGGTGGAGAAGAACCGCGCAAGCCATGAGGCTCGTCATGAGGCTCGCAATCGGGCGAGGGAATCGTTCACCGGGTCTTGTCAGATGCGCGGCATCTGCATAGACTGCACCTCGTAGACTGCACTCGCCGAAGCGCAGCATAAAAAAACAGGAGTCCCGAATGTCTCGCTCAGTCCCGGCTGATCCTGGCTTTCGCCAAACACACCGTCTCTACAGACAGTCGTGAATACCTTACACTTGCATGCGGGAATCCCTGACCCCTGCGTGCGGGTCCATCCGATACGCTACACTGAATGAATAAACGAACTGCCCATGCGGCACTTCGCCGTGGGGTCTCGACGGAGAGGGAGTTAGCCCCGTGCAGGATGGAGCGTTAAGGAGACGTGATGCGGCTTGGGCTGGGCGCGAAATTCACTCTTACGGTGCTGGTCATCCTGGCCGGCACCAACGCCGCAAGCACGCTTTATGATCTCAACGCATCGTTCCGCTTCCACGAGCAGCAACTGATCGAACGCGGCCGCGCGCTCGGGCGGCTCATTTCGCTGGTCAGCCCGGAGGCCATACAGCGTGCTTGCGGCGTTGGTG
>Ga0193726_1000854_pt1 | contig 27703 bp, 29 predicted proteins | sample H2c1metaG_FD_144928 | JGI IMG/M metagenome (GOLD analysis project Ga0193726, IMG submission 144928) | Soil microbial communities from a riparian zone of the East river system, Colorado, United States - H2c1 | ecosystem: Environmental > Terrestrial > Soil > Riparian zone | place: USA: East River...
CCTCCCGCGAATCCATATCGCCAGAGAATCACACTGCATCACCTCTCGGCTAGACTTGCTTGCAGAGCCGCCAAAAAAATCACACGCTCTGAGGAGCGGCCACTTGGCCGCGTCTCGAAGGATGGCCACGGGCACCGGCTTATCGCCTCATGGTTCGAGACGCGCGAAGCCGCGCTCCTCACCATGAGGGGCTTGCCTCAATGCCCAGCCTATTCGCCTCCGTGATCGCTGCCCCAGCGGTCGGACAGCGCCAGCATCAGCGCGGAGACGACGAACACCAGATGCACGCCGACCAGCCAGCCCATCTTCTGGGCGTCGAAGGCGACGTCGATGTTCATGAACGCCTTCAGCACCTGAATGGCCGAAATCGCGACGATCGAGGCCAGCATCTTCTGCTTGAGCCCTGCGAAATCGACCTTGGTCATCCATTCCGGCCAGTCCGGGTGGTCGCCGGGATCGATCCGCGAGACGAAGTTTTCGTAGCCCGAAAACACCACGATCAGGATCAGATTGCCGACCAGCGAGACGTCAATCAGGCTGAGCGCGCCGAGGATGATATCGGCTTCACTGGCGGAAGGCGCATGGAGGATGAACTCCCACAGCTTCTTGAAGAATTTGAACAACATCACTGCGAGGCAGACGACCAGGCCGAGATAGAACGGCGCCATCAGCCAGCGGCTGTTGAAGATCAGGCTTTCGAATCCGTTCTCGATACGTTTGAGCGTCGGATTCGGCCGATAGGGAGCCGGTTGTTCGGTCATCGCAATCCCGGCTCCTGGCCTCTCAAGCTCTCACGCCGCCTTTTTCTTGGCGCTGATCAGCTTGCGGTTGATCAGGCATTCGGCGATCTGGATCGCGTTCAGCGCCGCACCCTTGCGCAGGTTGTCCGACACGCACCACAGCACGAGCCCGTTGTCCACCGTGGGATCCGCGCGGATCCGGCTGATGTAGGTGGCGTCCTCGCCCGCCGCCTCGTAGGGCGTGACGTAGCCGCCGGGTTCGTGCTTGTCGATCACCAGACATCCCGGCGCATTGCGCAGGATGTCGCGCGCCTCGTCGGGCGAAATCGGATTCTCGAATTCGATGGTGACCGCTTCGGAATGGCCGACGAACACCGGCACCCGCACGCAAGTCGCGGTCAGCTTGATTTTGGGATCAAGAATCTTCTTGGTCTCCATCATCATCTTCCATTCTTCCTTGGTGTAGCCGTCCTCCATGAACACGTCGATCTCGGGGATCACGTTGAAGGCGATACGCTTCGGGAATTTCTTGTTGATGAGTTCGCTGTTGGTGTAGACCGCCTTGGTTTGCGAAAACAGCTCGTCCATCGCGTCCTTGCCGGCGCCCGACACCGATTGATAGGTCGAGACCACGACGCGCTTGATCACCGCCTTGTCGTGCAGCGGCTTCAGCGCGACCACGAGCTGCGCGGTCGAACAGTTCGGATTGGCGATGATGTTCTTCTTGACGAAGCCTGCGACCGCGTCCGCATTGACCTCGGGCACGATCAGCGGCACATCGGGGTCCATCCGCCACGTCGACGAGTTGTCGATCACGACCGCGCCGGCGGCCGCGATTTTCGGCGACCATTCCTTCGACACCGCGCCGCCCGCCGACATCAGGCAGATATCGACGTCGCTGAAATCGTAGTGCTCGAGCGCTTTGACTTTCAGGGTGCGGTCGCCATAGGACACTTCGACGCCCATGCTGCGGCGTGACGCCAGCGCCACCACCTCGTCAGCCGGGAATTTGCGTTCGTCCAGAATGTTGAGCATTTCCCGCCCGACATTGCCGGTCGCTCCGACCAGTGCGACTTTGTAACCCATCGTTCACTCTCCGAAGAAAAATGCCTCGCCCCCGCTTGCTCACGGAAAGGGAAGAGGCAGCGCTTCTATGCGAGAAACGCCACCAATACAACGTTAGACCGTGCGTTTGGGCGTTTCATGCAATCGTTTTTGGGCCGCTGCGCCAATTCCTATGATCCGACCAGAATTCATCCAGCGTTGAACAGCTTGGCCGACGAATGTTGCCGCATGCTGGCGCATCTCGTCGCCTATGTGGGCGCTCTGGCCTTGCTTGCCATCGTCGGCACCCATCTGTGGGACGAATTGCCGGCAGGCGCTGCGCTGAAACCCCCCGCCAGAGCAGATTGGCGGGTGGCTTTGCGCTCACACCCGGCCTTCGCCATCAGCGAATTCGATTTGCCAGAAAAAACAGAGGCTTACGAAATTCTCCGGCATCCAGACGGTGGCCGCAAGGACATCCTGCGCTGGGGACCCCAAGGCCGAGGCCCGGTCGCAGAGATCGAAATCTATCGCCCCGGCGGTGAATCGAGCCGATCCAGACCGGTCGCCGAACTAGCCGCACGAATCGATCCCGATGGCTTGCACGAGCTTGAGACGGCCGGAATCATCGACAGCAAGTTCGGCGCCGTGACGCTGCTCCGCGTCCTAGGCGGCACGGACCGTGCGCGATCCTGCCTCGGCTTCATCAAACGTGTCGACGACCCCAATCTGCGGATCTCGGGCTGGTCGTGCCAGGGCGACGCCTTGCCGGCCCGGCGCGCTGCGATTGCCTGCATACTGAGCCGGCTGGTCCTGCTCTCGGCCGGAAACGATCCGAAACTGGCTGAATTATTCGCCCGCACGGAACTCCGGCGTGGCGGCTGCGCCGCCGCCCCCACCTCCTCGGTACCGGCGGATTGGGTAACAGGAGCGGAAAACCCCGGGTTGCGGGGCGCCCTCTAGTCGGCGGCCGGCCAAGATGCTGGTTTTCATGCAACTTTCTCGCTTCCGGCCGCATTATTGTGACGCGGTGTGGCCCAATTGACCTTGTGACGGTATAGCGCTGGTCGCTAAAATGACTACAAATCAGATTATGGTGGGTTAACCGCTCGTGAGGACATGATGACCTGGAAATTCCCTGCTGCGAACAAGCTCGCGGCGTTGCTCGCCGCGGCCGCTATCATCGCCGTTGGATTCGACATGACCGCGGCCAACGCGCAGTCGAAGCGGCAGTCCGACGACCGTGGCCGCGCCTACTACGGACCGAACGGTCCCAATGTGTCCTATCAGCAGGGACCACGCACGCGCGTCTACGTCAGCAAGCGCTCCTGGCTCGATGCCGGCACCGAAGTGTTGCCGGGCGACCGCAAGTTCACCGACTACGCATTCCCGCCGGACATCGGCTACCCATCGTTCGGCCGCGAGAACAACAACCGCCCGATCGACCGCCAGCCGCTCAACCCGCCGGCTGACTTGGGCGGATACCCGCAGACCTTCCCGCTGTATTGAGGGTGCTGGCGTTGGGTGACGCCTAAGGATGTAGGGTGGGCAAAGGCGCTCCTCGCGCCGTGCGCACCATTTGAAGCTCAAACGGTTGAATGGTGGGCACGCTTCGCTTTGCCCACCCTACCGCCGATGCGCCCTCACCCGTGCAGCGCTTGCAACTCTTTCAGAATTGCCTCACCCATCTGCGTCGTGGAGACCGCCGTGGTGCCCTCGGACTTGATGTCCGCGGTGCGCAGGCCCTTGGCCAGCACGGCTGCGATCGCCGAATCGACCTTGTCGGCCAGCGCGCCCATGTCGAAGGAATAGCGCAGCGCCATTGCGAAGGATGCGATCATCGCGATCGGATTGGCCAGTCCCTTGCCGGCGATGTCGGGCGCCGAGCCGTGCACCGGCTCGAACAGCGATTTCCGTTTTTTGGTTTTGACGTCGATCTCGCCGAGCGAGGCCGACGGCAGCATGCCGAGCGAGCCGGTCAGCATTGCCGCGATATCCGAGAGCATGTCGCCGAACAGGTTGTCGGTGACGATGACGTCGAACTGCTTCGGCCATTTCACCAGATTCATGCCGCCGGAATCGGCGAGCTGATGCTCGAGTTCCACGTCCTTGTATTCGCGCGCATGCACCTGGGTAACCACCTCGTTCCAGAGCACGCCGGATTTCATGACGTTGCGCTTTTCCATCGAGGTCAGCTTGTTGCGGCGCTTGCGCGCCAAATCGAACGCGACCCGCGCGATGCGCTCGATTTCATAGGTGTCGTACACCTGCGTATCGACGGCGCGCTTCTGGCCGTTGCCGAGATCGGTGATGGTTTTCGGCTCACCGAAATACACCCCGCCGGTGAGCTCGCGCACGATCATGATGTCGAGGCCCTCGACCACGTCGCGTTTCAGGCTCGAGGCATCCGCCAGCGCGGGGTAGCAGATCGCGGGACGAAGGTTGGCGAACAGCGCCATGTCCTTGCGCAGGCGCAGGAGACCGGCTTCCGGACGCACGTCATACGGCACCTGATCCCATTTCGGTCCGCCGACCGCGCCGAAGATCACCGCGTCGCTCGCCTGCGCCAGCGTCATGGTGGCGTCTGATATCGCGACCTTGTCGGCGTCATAGGCGCTGCCGCCGACCAGGCCCCGCTCGGTCTCGAAATGCGCGATGCCTTGCGCGTTGAGCCAGTCGATCAGGCGTGTCACCTCCGCCATCACTTCGGGGCCGATGCCGTCGCCGGCGAGAAGCAGCAGTTTATGGGTCGCCATGATTCGTTACCTCGAGAACATCGTTTCTCGTCATTGCCGGGCTTGACCCGGCAATCCAGCTTTCTTGAAGACGATGGATGCCCGGGCCCGGGCATGACGACTGCGCGCGGAGTGCTAAAGCGGCATTGCGCGATTGGCAAGACACCATTGCTGGCCCCGCGCCTGTGCAATCGCCTCCTTGGCCTGCCAGAGTGCGGCTTTGCCGGAGTATCTGCTTGCACGCCCCCAACCGTCGTTTGTCTTATGCGCATCCGCGCGGGGCGCCATTACCGACGCGCTGGGCAGCCTGCCCTACGCCCTCAATGCCGGGGGCGGCGATGCTGGCATTGGCTGCGATGGCGACGGCGTTTCAGGGGTGGCTGGCGCGAACGCAAAAGTCCGCCTGACTTTCCCCGCTCCGTTCCAAGATAGGCTATTCGCCGAGCCCACTCCATCCGCTATGATGACGAGATAATGAAATCCGTCACCCAAAGCTCATCGGCCCCAAGCCCGCGCACTCTGAGCGGGTTGCTGGGCGCGCCGATCGCGCATTCGGCCGCGCCGACCATGCACGAGCGAGCAGCCGAGGCGCTCGGCTTTCGTTGTCATTACCAGCTGATCGAAATCGCGGGCGCCGGGCGAGATGAGTTGAAGGTCCTGCTCGAGGGCGTTCGGCGGCTGGGTTTTGCCGGCGTCAACGTCACCTTTCCCTACAAGGAAGCGGTGGTCGATCTGCTCGACGAATTGTCGCCGGGCGCGGCGCTGATCGGCGCGGTCAACACCGTCATTGTCCGCGACGGCCGATTGATCGGGCACAACACCGACACGACCGGTTTCGCGCGAGCCGTTACGCCACTCGTCACCGCCTCCTCGCATGGCGCCGTCGCCGTAATCGGCGCTGGCGGTGTCGGCAAGGCGATTGCCTTTGCGCTGGCAGGCCTCGGCGTCGGCGAATTGCGGATCTTCGATACCGACCACGCCAAGGCTGCGCATCTGGCAGCGCGGCTCGAGGGCCATGTAAGAACCACCGTTACTCACAGCGTCGAGGACGCGTTGCGCGGCGTTGCAGGGATGGTCAACGGCTCGCCGATTGGGATGCTGCCGAGCCATGGCACGCCGGTTCCGGATAGCCTGCTGCACGCCGGGCTGTGGGTCGCCGATGCGGTCTACTCTCCGCTCTGGACGCCGCTGTTGACGGCCGCGAGGGCAAAGGGCGCCACCGTCATGACCGGGCGCGAGCTTGCCATTTATCAAGCCGCCGACGCGTTCGAACTATTCACGGGGTTGGTGCCGTCCATCGCCGAGATGGGAATTGCATTCGACGACGTGATGGCAAAAAGATACTCCGCTTCGTACGCTGCGTAGCAACACGGCCAACGATGCGACGATAGATCGCACGATCACAGGGGGAAACCGAATGAAGCCAGGAATTTTGGCGAGCGCCTTGCTCGCGACAGTGTTGACCGGAACCGCCTTTCGCGCAATCCGGCGCGCCGATCAAACTGGCTGATGTCGCCGAACTGTCAGGCGGCGGCGCCACCGTCGGCACCAACTGGAAAAACGGCATCGATCTGGCGATCGAAGAGATCAATGCAAAGGGCGGCGTTCTCGGCAGCAAGCTCGTGGTTACCCACGCGGATTCACAGTCGAACCCTGGCGTGGCGCGCGCGCAGGTTCAGAAGGCGCTCGACGGTGAGCCTTACGTCCTGCTCGGTCCCGGTTACTCGGGGTCCGTCAAGGTCACGGCACCGCTCGCGGCGGAAGCCGGTATCGCGCAGATCATGGGTGGCGAAGCCGCCGAACTGACGCAAGGCGGCAACAAATTCCTGTTCCGCACTTCATTCGGTCAGCAATCATCGATGCCGAAAGTCGCGAAATACATCAATGACGAGGTGAAGGCGAAAACGGTCGCCATCGTCTGGGTCAACAATGATTTCGGCAAGGGCGGACGGGACGTCATCACCAAAGAGTTCGGTCGGCTTGGCATCAAGGTCGCGGCGGATATTTCCACCGAGGCCGGTCAGGCCGATTTCGCAGCCGACGTCAGCAAGATCAAGGCGGCCGCGCCCGATGCCGTCTTCATCTATGTCAACGAGGAAGAAAGCGCGCGCATGCTCAAGGAGCTGAAGCGCCAGTCGGTGACGACGCCGTTGATCGGCGAAACCACGCTTGTCGGCCAGAAGGTCGTAGAACTTGCGGGCGATGCCGCCAATGGCGCGCGGGGACATGTCGGGCTGACGACCGACGCGCCGGTTGAGCTGGTTAAGGCATTCCGGGAAAAATTCGTCAAGAAGTACAATTACGTTCCGGACCATAACGGCATCAAGGGATATCTGGCGATCTACATGATCAAGGCCACCACCGAGAAGATGGGCAAGGTCGATCCCAAGGCGTTTGCCCACAATCTGCACGGGCTGACCATCAAGGCTGCGAACGAACCGGGCATCCTGATGGATGCGACTTTCGACCAGAATGGCGACATCGACCGCCAGGGTTTTCTGGTCGAGATCGTCGAAGGCAAGCAGGTGATCAAACAGGTGCTGCCGAAGCTCAATTGAGCCGCGGCGGATGTTGGCGACGCGATGACCGGCTGGTGGCTCGCCATCGGCCACCTGCGAGATGCTGGCGCAAGGTTAGAGGTTAGCATGTCCAATCTGCTCGATCTTCTGCTGGCCGGTCTTGCGACCGGAGCCATCTACGCGATCGTCGCGGTCGGCTTCACGCTGCTGTGGCAGACCTCGCAGACCATCAATTTCGCGCAAGGCGAATTCGTCATGCTGCCGGCATTCCTGGTGCTGGCGGCGATGCACGCCGGGGCGCCATTCTGGTTTGCGATCCTGATCGGCATCCTGTTGTCGCTGCTGTTGCTCGGGCTCGGCTTCAAGATGCTGCTGGTCAATCCGATGCTTCGCCATGGCGTGTTGCCGCTGGCGATCGCGACCATGGCACTCGCCATCGGCATCAAGGAAGCCGTGAAGCAATTCTTCAGCGCCGAGGCGTCGCCGTTTCCATCGATCGTGCCCGCCGGAGACATCTCGTTCTTCGGCCACCCGGTGTCGTTGCAGAGCATCGGCGTGCTTGCGCTGGCGATCCTGACCGTGGTCGGACTGACCGCGTTTCTGAACCGCACCTCGATCGGCCATCAGATGCAGGCGGCAGCGCAAAATCCGACCGTCGCGCGCATTATCGGCGTGCCCGTCGAGCGCATGATCCTGCTGACCTTCCTGATCAACGCCATTCTGGTGGCGCTGGCGTCGCTGCTGATCACGCCGATCTATCTTGCCAAGTTTTCCAGCGGCGAAGTGCTGGGGCAGGCCGCCTTCATCGCCGCGATTGTCGGCGGTTTCAACCAGGTGCGTGGCGCGATCGCCGGTGGATTGTTGATCGGCGTGGTGGATAACCTCGCCGCAGCCTATGTCTCGACCCAGTATCGCGCCGCGGTGCCGCTGATCCTGCTGATCGTCATCATCCTGTTCCGGCCGCAAGGAATCCTCGGCCGTGCGGAGGAGCGCACGATATGACCGGGGTGGCAAAATATTGGCGCGTCGCGCTTGGCGCCGTCGTGATCGCAGGCCTGATCGTGGTGCCGGCGAACTTCAACCGCTACGGACTGTTCATTCTGAGCCAATGGGCGATGATGACCATCGCTGCCATGGGTCTTAATCTGACGCTCGGCTATGCCGGGCAGGTCTCGTTGGCACAGGGCGCATTCGTCGGCATCGGCGCCTATGCCGCCGCGATCATGACCTCGCAGGGCATGCCGCTGATATCGGCACTCAGCGTCGCCGTCGTGCTGTGTTTTGCAGTTGGCTGGATCCTCGGCTATCCGGCGCTGCGGGTGCAGCACCATTATCTGGCCTTCGTGACGCTGGCATTCTCGACGCTGGCTTTTCTTGTGTTCCGTAACGAGGACTGGCTGACCAGGGGCATTTACGGCATCAGCAATATTCCCCGGCCCAACATCTTCGGCTTTGCGACCAATCGGCCGCTGCCGTTCTACTACGTGTGCCTCGGTTCACTCGGGATCGTTTCGGTGATGGTGTGGTGGCTGATCCGGTCGCCGTGGGGCCGCGCCTTCCTGGCACTGCGCGAGAATCCGATCAGGGCGCTCTCGCTCGGCATCGATACGCGCCGCTATACATTGATGGCGTTCGCGATCGGTTCGGCGCTGGGCGGCGTGGCCGGCGTGCTTTATGCGCCGCTGACACAATATGTCGATCCGGTGCCGTTCAACCTGTCGCTCTCGCTCGATCTGCTGATGATGGTGATCGTCGGCGGCGCCGGCTTCTTCTTCGGGCCGTTCCTGGGCGCGATGATCGCGGTGCTGCTTCCGGAATGGTTGCGGTTCACGGAAGGCTACTACCTGATGCTGTACGCCATCGCCGTGATCCTGCTGCTGATCTATTCGCCGACCGGCATTCTCGGCATCCTCGATCGCGCTCTGGCGGAGCGCCGTACCAAAATAGCGTCCGCGCGGCGCGCCGTCGCGGCATCCAGACTGGAAACGGCGCCATGACCGCGGTTCTCGAAGTCGCCAACATCAGGAAACGTTTTGGCGGCATCACCGCGGTCGACGGCGTCAGCTTTGACGTTCACGAGGGCGAAATCCTTGGATTGATCGGACCCAATGGTTGCGGCAAGTCGACGCTCTTCAACTGCATTCTCGGCCAGCTGACACCCAGTGGCGGCGAAGTGAAGGTGGATGGCAAGGTCGTGACCGGCTTTCGGCCCTCCGATCTCAATCGCCTCGGTGTAAGCCGCACATTCCAGTTGCTGCAGGTGTTTCCGAAATTGTCGGTACGGGAAAATCTGATTCTCGCCGGCCAGGAGCATCAGGGCAACATGATGTCGCGGCTGTTCGGTCCCTCCGATGCCGGGTTGACCGACGCCGCCGATCAGATGATCGGCTTCTTCAAGCTCGACCACCTCGCCGGCGAAGCTGCCGGCGGACTGTCCTACGGTCAGCAGAAGCTGCTCGATGCCGCCATGGCTTTCATGGGCGGCCCCCGTCTGGTGCTGCTCGACGAGCCCGCCGGCGGCGTCAACCTCACCATGCTCGCCGACCTCAAGGAGCGGCTGGCCGCCATCAATCGCGAGAAACGTGCGACCTTCGTGGTCATCGAACACAACATGGAATTCGTGATGTCGTTGTGTTCGAGGGTGATGGTGATGGCGGAAGGCCGTGTGTTGGCGGTCGGCAAGCCCGACGAGGTGCGTGCCAATCCGGCCGTGATCGAGGCCTATCTCGGCCATTGAGGAATCGACCCATGAACGACGCCATTCTAGATGTTCAAGGTCTCGTCGGCGGCTACGGCAAGATGACGATCCTCAATGGCACCAGCTTCTCCGTGCCATCGGGCTCGATCACCACGGTGATCGGTCCGAACGGCGCCGGTAAATCCACCGTGTTCAAGGCGATTTTCGGTCTGCTGAAGCTGCGCGAAGGCAGGATCATCTTCAAAGGGCGCGACGTGACCGGCCTGAGCCCGCGCGACTTGCTGACCGCGGGCATCTGTTACGTGCCGCAGGGGCGCAACATTTTTCCGGAATTGTCGGTGCGCCACAACATCGAGCTTGGCGCAACAGCTGCCGGGCGCGACATCACCGACCTGCCGGCGCGGATCGAAGCCGGGCTCGACAGGTTTCCGGTGTTGCGCCAGAGGGCCATGCAGCAGGCTTCCACGCTGTCGGGCGGCGAGCAGAAGCAGCTCGAAATCGTCCGCGGTCTGCTGCTCAATCCGCAACTGGTGCTGATCGACGAGCCGTCGATCGGTCTTTCGCCGCTGATGGTGCGGCAGACTTTCGCCATCCTGAAGGAATTGCGGGACCGCGGCGTCTCGATCCTGATGATCGAGCAGAATGCGCGCTCCGCACTGGAGATCTCCGATTTCGGCATCGTGCTTGAGCTCGGCCAGACCCGCCTGATCGACAAGGCAGAGCGGGTGCTCAACGATCCCCGCATCGGGCAATTGTTCCTCGGCGGCGCCATGAAGGACAGTGCGGCGTGAGCAGCGCCACTATGTTCGGCGCGCTCGACCGCCGCTGAACGAATTGCAGCGGGGCTGCAAGGTGCGCAAAGCCAACGGGTCGCGCGAATGCGCGCCCGATGATAAACTCCGCGTACCCACCGGAATCTTCGGCAAAAAAGGCGGGCACGGCGCAAGCGCGCCTTCGCCCACCTCACGCAGTCGAACAATCAGCTCCCGCTGAACGAATTATAGCCCTGGTCTTCCCAGTAGCCGCCCTTGTAGTCGTTGGTGACTTCCATCGAGATCACGTATTTCGGATTCTTGAAACCGAGCTTTGTGGGCACCCGGATCTTCATTGGATAGCCGTAGGCCCGCGGCAAGATTTCGTCGGCGAATTTGAACGACATCTGGGTCTGCGGATGCAGCGCCGACGCCATGTCGAGCGGGCTGTTGTAGCCATCGGAATCCGCGCACTGGAACCAGCAATATTTTGCACGGGTATCGGCACCGATGACTTTAAGAAAATCGCGCAAGGGAGTGCCGGTCCAGCTCCCGATCGCGCTCCAGCCCTCGACGCAGATATGGCGTGTGACCTGCTTGACCTGCGGCAGCTTGTAGAGTTCCTCCAGCGTCCATGATTTCTTGTTGTCGACGAGGCCCCTCACCTCGAGCTTCCAATCCGCGCCATTGATATTGGGCGCGTCTTCCTGATCGTAATAGCCGTTGAACGGGAACGGCCGCGTAATCGCGCTTTCCGGGAACGTCGGCGCCAGCGCATTGGGATTGAAGATCGCCGCTTGCACGCCGTCATTGAATTTCGAGATCCTTTTCAGCATCTCCTCGGCCGAAAAACTGTCCGACACGTCGCATCCGGTCAGAAGCGTCAGCGCGCCGAAGCTGGCGCCTCCGGCGATAAAGCGGCGGCGCGCCAGATCCGGCATCACGTTGGTCGCGTCCCTGACCAGCAGTTGCTTGTCGACGCCGGGGATCAGAAGCGAGCGAATACGGCCCATGATGTGTCCTCCTCGAAATCTCTTCGTTTGAGCATGATCTTTTCGGAAAACCGGTTCCCACTTTTCCGGATCATGCTCTAGCGACCGATGATCATGGCGCGCAGGCTTTTCGGCACCAGCAACGCGAGTACAACGTGCACCACCAGGAATGCGCAAATCGCCGCCATGCAAATGAAGTGGATGTAGCGCGCGACATCATAGCCGCCGAACAACGCCGTCAGATACTGCAGCTGCACCGGCTTCCAGATCGCAAGACCCGACAGCACGATCACGACGCCGACCACGATGATGCCGGCATAGAGCACCTTCTGCACATAATTGTATTTGGAGAGGTCGTCATGCGACAGCTTGCCGGTCAGCGCCGCCCTGGCATCTGATATCACGCCCTCCGGCGTGATCGGCAGCAGCTTCTTACGGAAGCGGCCGGTCGCAAAGCCGAGCGTGAGATAAACCAGACCATTGACCATCAACAGCCACATCGCGGCGAAATGCCAGAGCAGCGCGCCGCCGAGCCAACCGCCCAGGGTAATGCTGCTCGAAAACTTGAAACCGAACAGCGGCGAGGCGTTGTAGATCTGCCATCCCGACATGATCATCAGGACCATCGCCACGGCATTGATCCAGTGCACGGTCCGGACCCACGCTGGCTGAATGACTTTTGCTGCGGTGGGCACGCTGTGCTCGTTGCTGGCTGCAAGGCTGGACATGACAGTTCCTGGCTTTTCCATCATTGAAGGTCGATACCCCAATTATACGCCGGGAACCGCTGCTTCGTTACTGCAATAAAACTATCAGACTCATTGACGCAGGGTATCGCGGTCACGAAAAAGCGAGCCGGGTTGCCCCGGCTCGCGCCTTGCACACCCTGTTGGGGGCTGGATCAGGATGCGCCTGGGTCAGGAAGCCGGCATCAGGACGGTGTCGACCACGTGGATCACGCCGTTCGACTGATTGACGTTGGAGATGGTGACGGTCGACCAACCGCCCTTGGCGTCTCCGATCATCACCTTGCCGCCCGCCCGCTTGACGGTCAGCTCTTCGCCCTCAGCGGTCTTGAGCTTCTTGCCGTCGGTCAGGTCGGACGCTTCGAGTTTGCCCGGCACGACATGATAGGTCAGGATCTTTGTCAGAGTCGGCTTGTTCTCGGGCTTCACCAGCGTGTCGACGGTGCCGGCCGGCAGCTTGCCGAACGCAGTGTTGGTCGGCGCGAACACCGTGAACGGGCCCCTGCCTTCCAGGGTCTCGACCAGGCCGGCGGCCTTCACCGCCGCAACCAGCGTGGTGTGATCCTTGGAATGGACAGCGTTCTGGATGATGTTCTTCGACGGGAACATCGCGGCGCCACCGACCATGACGGTCTTTTCTTGCGCGCTGACGGGCGCAACAAGGGTGGCCGTGAGGGCCAACGCACCAAAGGCGGCGGCTGATAAAAGTGCAATACGCTTGGACATGGACAAATCTCCCGATGGATTGAGGTGACCGGCGGACGTCCGCCGGCGATGAAGGGGCAACAACGACGCTGGCCGATTGCTTGGTGGACTGCGTCGCCGTTGGGCCGAGTTACGGGAGGTTTTGCGGCCGGTTTCGAAGAATAATTTATCGTGATGTTTGAAACTATTTCGTGGGACGGCCGTGTGCGCGCACCTCAGACCGTTGCTGCGCACGCGACATGCGACCCATCCATGTGCCTTGCCGCAAGCATTCTGCATGGTCGCCCCCGCGAATGTCGCGGGGACGACTGGTGGGAAGTTATCGCTAATCCCGATTGATCGGTGTCTGAACAAAACCCCGGTTCCATGTCGGACTGATCAGGATTTCATTGACGCAGACCCGCGGCGGCAAGCTGGCGACGAAAGCGATGGTGCGGCCGAGATCTTCGGATTGCAGCATTCTGGCCTGCTCTGCTTCCGATGGCACCACCGGCCGCAGCTTCAGGATCGGGGTCGCGACCTCGCCGGGAGACAGGCAGCACGCCCGCAAGCCGTTGACGCATTCATCCATGTTGAACGAATGGGTCAGCGCCAGCACCGCATGCTTGGTGGTGGTGTAGGCCGGGCCCGGCATTTTCGACACATGACGGCCGGCCCAGGATGCGACGTTGATGATGCAGCCGTCCTGTTGCGCCCGCATCGCCGGCAGCACCGCGCGCATGCAATACAGCACGCCGTTGAGATTGATCTCGACCAGCCTGTTCCAGCCTTCCAGTTCCATGTCGGCCCAGCTGCGCTTCGGCACATTGATGCCGGCGCTGTTGACCAGAAGATCGATGCGGCCATGATGCTTGAGAATTTGATCCGCGACCTTGGTCACGTCATCGGACTTGCTGACATCGAGCGCGATCGCCTCGGCCTTGCCGCCGCTTCTGGTAATCTTTGCCACCACGGCGTCCAGCGCATCCTTCCGGCGCCCCGAAACCACCACAGTCCAGCCATCCGCCGCCAGCGCTTCCGCCCCGGCCTCGCCAATTCCGCTGCCGCCGCCGGTCACCCAGGCCACGCGTTTCCCGCTATTTGTCATGCAAACCGTCTCCGTTGCTTTTTGAAGGGCGTCTTTGCTAATGAACCCCTTGAGATGATGCGGCTGATCGGACTTTAGCCGCCCCGGAATGTTGCATGAACGCACCCCAGAAAACCATCATGAACGCCAACCTGTTTTCCCGCCTGTTCGACAGCCTCGACGATCCGAACCGCCTCGCGATCGAAACCATCGACGGGCAGCGCATCAGCTATGCCGACCTGATGGCCCGCGCCGGCCGGATGGCGAATGTGCTGGTCAACAGCGGCGTCAAGCCCGGCGACCGGGTCGCAGCCCAAACCGAAAAGTCGGTGCCGGGTCTGGTACTGTATCTCGCCGCGGTGCGCGCCGGCGCGGTCTATCTGCCGCTCAACACCGCCTACACGCTGAACGAACTCGAATATTTCATCACCGACGCCGAGCCGTCGCTGGTGGTGTGCGATCCGTCGAAGGCGGAAGGAATAGGCTCCATCGCGGCGAAGGTCGGCGCCGGGGTCTTGACGCTGGGTGCCGACGGCCGGGGATCGCTGACCGACGCCGCCGCCAAGGCGAGCGCTGAATTCGCCACCGTCGCCCGCGCCGACGACGATCTCGCCGCGATCCTCTATACGTCGGGCACGACAGGGCGTTCCAAGGGCGCGATGCTGACGCACGATAATCTCGCGTCGAATTCGCTCTCACTGGTCGACTATTGGCGCTTCACCGACAAGGACGTGCTGATCCACGCGCTGCCGATCTATCACACCCACGGCCTGTTCGTGGCCAGCAACGTCACGCTGTTCGCCCGCGCCTCGATGATCTTCCTGCCGAAATTCGATCCCGAACTGATCATCCAGCTGATGGCGCGCTCAACCGTGCTGATGGGCGTGCCGACGTTCTACACGCGCCTGCTGCAAAGCCCGGCGCTGACCAAAGAAACTACCGAGCATATGCGGCTGTTCATTTCCGGCTCGGCGCCGCTGCTCGCCGATACCCACCGCGAATGGGCTGCACGCACCGGCCACGCCGTGCTCGAGCGTTACGGCATGACCGAGACCAACATGAATACGTCCAATCCCTATGACGGCGATCGTGTCCCCGGCGCGGTCGGTCATGCGCTGCCCGGTGTGACCGTGCGCGTCACCGATCCCGATACCGGAAAAGAGCTGGCGTGCGAAAACATCGGCATGATCGAGGTCAAGGGCCCGAACGTGTTCAAGGGCTATTGGCGGATGCCGGAAAAAACCAAAGCCGAATTCCGCGACGACGGCTTCTTCATCACCGGCGATCTCGGCAAGATCGACGGCGACGGCTATGTGCATATCCTCGGCCGCGGCAAGGATCTGGTGATCTCGGGCGGCTTCAATGTGTATCCGAAGGAAATCGAAAGCGAGATCGACGCCATGCCGGGCGTGATCGAATCCGCCGTGATCGGCGTGCCGCATGCCGATTTCGGCGAGGGCGTCACCGCCGTCCTGGTGTGCGACAAGGGCGCCAAGGTCGATGAAACCTCGGTGCTGAAGGCGCTCGATGGCCGACTTGCAAAGTTCAAGATGCCGAAGCGGGTGTTCGTGGTCGATGAATTGCCGCGCAACGCCATGGGCAAGGTGCAGAAGAATATATTGCGGGATACCTACGCAAAGATTTACGCGAAATAACTCCTCATGGTGAGGAGGCGCAGTTGCGCCGTCTCGAACCATGAGACCGGACTCTGCGAACGCTACAGCAGACTGATCACAAACCGGCTTCCCACGATAAACAGATAACAGCCAAACGCCATCTCCAGCGTGCGCTTCGACATCGCATGCGCAGCGCGCACCCCGAGCGGCGCGGTCACCAGGCTGGTCGGAATCACGAGCAGCGCGCCGATCAGCGAGACGTAACCGACCGCAAACGGCAATTGGAGCGCGGCGACGTCGGGATAACGAACTGCGGCGGGCCAGCCGGCATAGACATAGCCGAGCGCGCCGGGAATCGAGATCAGCACCGCCAGCGCCGACGACGTCGCGACCGCCTGATGGATCGGCCGGCTGTAGAAGGTCATCAGCAGATTGGCGAACAATCCGCCGCCGATGCCCATCAGAGTGGACAGCAGCCCGATGAAGAAGCCATAGATCCTCATCAGCGGTCCCTGCGGCAGGTCGTTACCGAATTTCCAGTTCGCCCGGGCGACCAGCAGCCGCGCCGCCGCGGACCATGCCACCGCCACGAACACGATCTTGAACAGCCGCTCCGGCGCGTAGCGCGCGGTGAAGCTGCCGGCGATCACGCCGATCAGCACCGGCAGCCACCATCGCTTGAGGATCTCCATATCCACCGCGCCGCGGGCGTAATGGGCACGATACGAACTGACCGAGGTCGGGATGATGATGGCAAGCGATGTCCCGATGCACAGCGGCATCCGCACCTCGAGCGGGACGCCGGCGAGGCGAAAACATTCGTAAAATACCGGCACCAGGATGGCCCCGCCGCCGACCCCGAACACGCCGGCGAGAAAGCCCGACAGCGCGCCCACCGCCACCAGCAGAAGCGCCAGTTCGAGAAGCTCGGAGGCGTCCAATCCTGCGACCATTGTCGTCCACCGTCCCGTTGCATGAATCGGGCTTCATCCGTGCTAGCCAACAGCGGCCGGCAGGCCTGTCAATGCCCGTTAATGCAGGGCTCATCTCAAGCTATGAACATTCGTTCGCAAACGACGATTTCGCCGTTGCGCTGGCTGTTTCGACTTCGTAAATAGAATTCGTCTATCGCGATCCCCGAAGGCCCCCGTGCAGGGCCGCAAACCACCAAAGCCGCCGATGACCGCCAGGATCGAACGACCGCTTTCGCCGCACCTGCAGACCTATCGCTGGACCCTGACGATGGCACTTTCCATCGTCCACCGCGTCACCGGCATAGCGCTGTATTTCGGTACCCTGCTGCTGGCGTGGTGGCTGATCGCGGCGGCCTCCGGCCCCGGCGCGTACGCCAACGTGCAGGCCTTCACCGGCAGCTTCATCGGCCGGCTGATTGTATTCGGCTATACGTGGGCGCTGCTGCATCACCTGCTCAGCGGGATGAGGCATTTCGTCTGGGACCTCGGTTACGGCTTCAAGGCCAGCGAACGTGAAACGCTGACCTGGTGTGCGCTGATCGGCGGTATTTCGCTGACGGTGCTGCTGTGGATCGCGGCCTACGCGATCGGAGGCGGACGATGACCGCGCCAGATTCCCACGCTGCGAAAACGATGCGCACGCCGCTCGCCCGTGTGCGCTATCTCGGCGCCTCGCATTCCGGCACCAGCGATTTCTGGCGCCAGCGCGTCACCGCGGTGGCGATGGTACTGCTGATCGTACCCGTTATCGTGGTGGTGATGATGCTGCTCGGCCGCAACCAGGCCGGTGCGGCGCAAATTCTCGGCTCGCTGCCGATCGCGATCATCATGCTGCTGTTCATCGTCGCCAGTGCCTGGCACATGAAGATCGGCATGCAGGTGGTGATCGAGGACTATATCCACAACGAAAAGCTGAAGCTTGCCAGCATCATGGCCAACAACTTCTTCACGATCGTGGTGGCGCTGGCCTCGATCTACGCCATTCTCAAACTGTCATCCGGAGTGTAGCCCATGGCGGCTGATGGCAACGGCAAGGCCACAAACGGCAATGGTGGTCCCGCCACCAACGGTCACGCCTATCCGATTGAAGACCACACCTACGACGTCGTCGTGGTCGGCGCCGGCGGCGCCGGTTTGCGCGCGGTGGTCGGCTGCAGCGAAGCCGGACTGCGCACCGCCTGCATCACCAAGGTATTTCCGACGCGCTCGCACACGGTCGCCGCACAGGGCGGCATCTCGGCGGCGCTCGGCAACATGCATGAGGACAACTGGCGCTGGCACATGTACGACACCGTCAAGGGGTCGGACTGGCTCGGCGATCAGGACGCCATCGAATATATGGTGCGTAACGCGCCCGATGCCGTCTACGAACTCGAACATTGGGGCGTACCGTTTTCGCGTACCGAGGACGGCAAGATCTATCAGCGGCCGTTCGGCGGCATGACGCTGGACTACGGCAAGGGCCAGGCGCAGCGCACCTGCGCCGCCGCCGACCGTACCGGCCATGCCATGCTGCACACCATGTACGGCCAGGCGCTGCGTCACGCCGCGGAATTCTACATCGAATTCTTCGCCATCGACCTGATCATGGACGACCAGGGTGTTTGCCGCGGCGTGATCGCGCTGAAACTCGACGACGGCACGCTGCATCGTTTCCGCGCGCAAACCACCATTCTCGCCACCGGCGGCTATGGCCGCGCCTATGCGACCTGCACCTCGGCGCACACCTGCACGGGCGACGGCAGTGCGATGGCGCTGCGCGCCGGCCTGCCGCTGCAGGACATGGAGTTCATCCAGTTCCACCCCACCGGCATCTATGGCGCGGGCTGCCTCGTCACCGAAGGCGCCCGCGGCGAGGGCGGCTATCTCGTCAACTCCGAGGGCGAACGCTTCATGGAGCGCTATGCGCCCTCGGCCAAGGATCTGGCGTCGCGCGACGTGGTTTCGCGCGCGATGACCATCGAAATTCGCGAAGGCCGCGGTGTCGGCAAGAAGAAGGATCATATTTTCCTGCACCTCGACCATCTCGATCCCAAGGTGCTGCAGGAACGGCTGCCGGGCATTTCGGAATCGGTACGGATTTTCGCCAATGTTGACGTCACGCGCGAACCGATCCCGATCGCGCCGACGGTGCACTACAACATGGGCGGCATTCCCACCAATTATCACGGCGAAGTGCTGACCAAGAAGAATGGCGACGACAATGCCATCGTGCCCGGCCTGATGGCGCTCGGCGAAGCGGCCTGCGTCTCGGTGCATGGCGCCAACCGTCTCGGCTCCAATTCGCTGATCGATCTCGTGGTGTTCGGCCGCGCCGCGGCTTTGCGCTGCGCGGAAAAGCTGACGACGAACGGCAAGCAGCCGGAACTCCCCGCAGGGTCGGCCGACAAGGCGCTCGGGCGGCTCGATCATTATCGCTATGCCTCCGGCGGCACGCCGACGGCGAAGCTGCGCGACAGCATGCAGAATGTGATGCAGAACAATTGCGCGGTGTTCCGCACCGGCGAGGTTTTGCACGAAGGGCAGAACCTGATTCACAAGGTGCATGGCGGGATCGTCGACATCGCCGTGACCGACCGCTCGCTGACCTGGAATTCCGATCTGGTGGAGACGCTGGAGTTCGACAATCTGATCGTGCAGGCGGTGGTGACGATGGACTCGGCGGCGAACCGCACCGAGAGCCGCGGCGCCCACGCGCGCGAGGATTTTCCCGACCGCGACGACAAGAACTGGATGAAGCACACGCTGGCGTGGATCGACGATGGCGGCAAAACCACGATCGATTATCGCCCGGTGCACGACTACACCATGACCAACGACGTGCAGTACATCCCGCCAAAGGCGCGGGTGTATTGATGACGACAGCGAAGGCTTGACAGCATGGTTGAATTCGCACTGCCGAAAAATTCAAGGATCACCGGCGGCAAGACCTGGCCGAAGCCGGCGGGCGCGACCGAGACCCGCGAATTCAAGATCTATCGCTGGAATCCCGACGATGGCAAAAATCCCTCTACCGATACCTATTTCATCGACATCCATGATTGCGGCCCGATGGTTCTGGATGGCCTGATCTGGATCAAGAACAACATCGACCCGACGCTGACCTTCCGCCGCTCCTGCCGCGAAGGCGTCTGCGGCTCCTGCGCCATGAACATCGACGGCCAAAATACGCTAGCCTGCACCAAATCAATGCACGACGTGAAAGACGGCGCGGTCAAGGTCAATCCGCTGCCGCATCAGCCGGTCGTCAAGGACCTGGTGCCCGACCTCACCAATTTCTACGCGCAATATGCCTCGATCGAGCCGTGGCTGAAGACCTCGACGCCGACGCCGCAGAAGGAATGGCGGCAGAGCCATGAGGACCGCGAAAAGCTCGACGGCCTCTACGAATGCATTCTGTGCGCCTGCTGCTCGACCTCATGCCCGAGCTATTGGTGGAACAGCGAGCGCTTCCTGGGACCCGCCGCGCTGCTGCAGGCGACGCGCTGGGTCAAGGATTCGCGCGACGAAGCCACCGGCGAGCGGCTCGATAATCTTGAAGATCCGTTCCGGCTCTACCGCTGCCACACCATCATGAACTGTGCCAAGGCGTGCCCGAAGGGTCTCAATCCTTCCGAGGCCATCGCCGAGCTCAAGCTGAAGATGGTCGAGCGGCAGATCTAAGCGCACGAAAATCAGGCGTCGGCATTCAACTCGTCATGCCCCGGGCATCCACGTTCTTGCAGGATCCAAGCAAGAAAGTCGTGGATGGCTAACGCGAAGACGCGCTTCGCGCTTTTGCCCGGCCATGACGGAAAAATGAGCGAAACCATTGCGCGGCGATGACGTCCGTTGTCAGCCGGTCATTCGCGGGATAGCCTTCCGCGAAGCACCAGCCTGAAGAGATTGCATGACGACCGCGCACCCCATCATCCTGCATCATTTCGAAAAGTCGCCGTTCTCGGAGAAGGTGCGTGTCGTCTTCGGCCTGAAGAACATCGCATGGACGTCCGTCCTTATCTCGCGAATCATGCCGCGTCCTGATTTGATGCCGTTGACCGGCGGCTATCGGCGCACGCCGGTGATGCAGATCGGTGCCGACATTTATTGCGACACGCAGTGTATCATCCGCGAGTTGGAACGCCGGTTCCCGGAGCCGACCCTGTTCCCCGGCGGATATGAAGGCATCGCCTGGGGCACGGCGATGTGGACCGATCGGTCGTTCTTTCAGAACACCGTGAATCTCGTGTTCGGCTCGCTGGCGGACAAAGTCCCGCAGGATTTTATCGCCGACCGCGAAAAGCTGCGCGGCGCCAAGTTCGATGTCGCGGCAATGACGGCGTCCATCCCACAGATGCGCGATCAGTTTCGCGCGCATCTGCAATGGGTCGAGACTCAGTTCGGCGACGGCCGGGCGTGGATGAGCGGCGACAAGCCCGGTCTCTGCGACGTCAACGCCTACATGAACGTCTGGTATGTGCGCGCGCATCTTCCCAATACCGACCAGATGCTCGCGGAGTTCGGCAACACGCGGGCATGGGAGGCGCGAATGCGCGGCGTCGGCCACGGCCGCAGCACAGAACTATCTACCTCCGCCGCGCTCGACATCGCGGCAAGCGCGACGCCGCAGACCGCGGAATTGTCCGATCCCAGCGATCCCAATGGCCGCAAGCCCGGTGACCGGGTCGAGGTGATGCCCGACGACTATGGCAAGATCAAAGTGAGCGGCGAAATCGTCGCGCTCTCGTCGCAGCACATCGCCATCCGCAGACATGACCCCCGCGCCGGCGAGGTCGTCGTGCACTTTCCGCGCGCTGGATTCCTTGTGCTTCCTGGCTAGCCCGGACGGCCTTATGCAGCCCGCCGCGGATTCTCCGTCGCCGCCGCCTTTTGCTTGCGGAACGCGCCGGGCGCCATGCCGACGACGCGATGGAAGGCCTTGCTCAGCGCCGCATCGCTTTCGTAGCCCACCTCGTTTGCAATCTCGGCCAATGAACGCTCCGTGCTTCGCAGCAGCACGCCGGCGCGGAACATGCGCCAACGCGTCAGATATTCCAGCGGCGCTTCGCCCAGCCTTGCCTTGAAGCGCGCCGCGAAGGCCGAGCGCGACATGCTCGCCAGCGATGCCAATTTTTCTACCGTCCAGGCCTCGGCCGGTTTGCTGTGCAGTGCGCGCATCGCAAGCCCAATGCGCTTGTCGGACAGCGCCGCGAGCCAGCCGACATCATTTTCGCTGGTGTTGTTGAGGTGACTGCGGATCGCCTGCACGAACAGGATGTCCGCCAATCCGCTGACGACGACACCGGAGCCGACGCCGGGATGCTCGGTTTCCTTCGCCAGCAGTTCGAGCGTTGCTTTCAAGATATCGGTCCGGTAACCGTCGACGCTGGTGAGAAGCACACGCGGCAGCAGCGCCGTCAGCGGACGCGCGCCCAGTTCGTCATAGACGAACCATCCGGTCACGACCGTCGCCGCGTTACCGCCGCCGCCGAGGCTGACGGCGCCGTCGACAAGCTTTGGGACCACATCGAAGCAATTCAGCGCGGGCGAGCGCGGATCGTCGCCAAGCGTGTAGGTCGATCCGTCCAGGATCACGTAACAATCGCCGGTCGCAAGCGGCACCGATTGCGCGGGTTGTTCGGTGGTGATCCAGCATGAGCCGGCAACCACGAGCCCGAACCTTGCTGCTTTGCCCTCCCTGAACCTGATCGCCCATGGCGCACTGGCGTTGACCCGTGCGTAGAGCGATTCACGCACCCGCATGACTGAAAACGCGTCGTCCAACGGGTCCATGTGCCCTTCCCTCATCGGCTGTGATCTGGACGTTCAGACAATAATCTAGACCAAACAGCCATTCATCGTCCAGATATGAACCCTTACTCTTTTCCGCACAGCCCGGCGAAGCGGGCCGCAGGAATCCAAAGGGTGAACCTCGTCATGTCCCACGCAGCAGATCTCGCCCAACGCTATGTCCACATCTGGAACGAAACCGATCCGGCCGGCCGCCGCGCCCAGGTCGCCGAACTCTGGATCGAGAACGGCACGCACTATGTCCGAACCCATGAAGTGCACGGCCACGCCGAGCTCGAAACACGGGTCTCGACGTCGCATCAAACCAATGTCGCCGAGCGGCATTACAGGTTCGAGCTCGCCGGCGGCGTCGAACAGTTGCGCGACATGGTCAAGTTCAACTGGCGCATGGTCCCGGACGGTGGCGGCGCGATCGCTGCGACCGGCTTGATCGTGTTGCTGCTGGCCGACGACGGCCGCATTCGGATCGATTATCAGTTTATCGATCCGGATTGATCGCACCCGTTTGCCGCAGATCCTTCCGTCATCCGGGCGCGCGCTCACGCGCGCGTCTCGAAGGATGGACCCCACACGCTGGTCTCTCGAGGCTCGTCGAAAACGGCTCACGCCTACCGCGACGAGCGCGATTGCGCTCGCGTCCGGCTCGGAACCACACGGAACCTTTTGATTTTCTTGGCGTTGCCGGGCATGTCGAAACCCGCCGCGAAACCGAAGCGTCCCGCGAAAAAATCCCCCTTTGTCGAAGTCATCGCCGAAGCCGGCGAACAAATCGAGCCGCCGCCGCCCGAAATCCTCGAAACCGACCTCGATCTGTCGCCGGAAGAGGCCGAGCAGGCCCGCAAGGATTATCTGCTGACGCGATTCTGGATCAGCGCCAAGGGATTTTGGGGCAAAGGCGGCGACCGGCTGGCGTGGATGTTTTCCATCGGCCTCGTGATCCTGATCGTCGCCAATATCGGTTTCCAGTACGGCATCAATGTCTGGAATCGGGCGATCTTCGACGCCATCGAGAAACGCGATTCCGCGACCGTGTTTCATCTGACCGCGGTGTTCTTTCCGCTCGCGATCGGCAGCGTGCTGCTCGGCGTGACTCAGGTATTCACGCGGATGGGCATCCAGCGCCGCTGGCGCGCCTGGCTGACCAATTCGGTGGTGACGCGCTGGCTCACCAACGGCCGCTACTACCAGCTCAACCTCGTCAGCGGCGACCACCAAAACCCAGAGTATCGTATCGCCGAGGATTTGCGGGTCGCTACCGACTCGCCGGTGGATTTCGCCGCCGGCGTCACCTCGGCTTTCCTGTCCGCGACGACTTTCATCGCGGTGCTTTGGACCATCGGCGGCGCACTCACGGTCACGGTCGCGGGATCGAGCATCACCATTCCCGGATTCCTCGTGATCGCAGCCGTGCTCTACGCCGCGATCGCCTCGGGCTCGATCATGACGATCGGTCGCGGCTTCGTGCAGGTCTCGGAAGACAAGAATCAGGCGGAGGCCGAGTATCGCTACACGCTGACCCGCGTGCGCGAGAACGGCGAAAGTATCGCGCTGTTGGGAGGCGAGGAAGAAGAGCGCGACGGCATCGACAAGACCTTCACCAAAGTGTTGCGGCAATGGGCGCGGCTGGCGGGCCAGCACATGCGTACCACGCTGGTGTCGCAGGGATCGAGCCTGATCGCGCCTGTCGTGCCATTGCTGTTGTGCGCGCCGAAATTTCTCGACGGCAGCATGACGCTCGGACAGGTGATGCAGGCGGCATCCGCCTTCACCATCGTGCAAAGCGCGTTCGGCTGGCTGGTGGACAATTATCCGCGGCTCGCCGACTGGAACGCCTGCGCGCGTCGGATCGCCTCACTGATGATGTCGCTGGACGGGCTGGAGCGCGCCGAGCGCGGCGACGGCGTCGGCCGCATCAAGCGCGGCGAGACCGCAGGCGACGCCATTCTCAGCCTGCACGACCTGTCCGTGACGCTCGACGACGGCACCGCCGTGGTCGGCGAAGCGGAAGTGGTGATCGAGGCAGGCGAACGGTTGCTGGTGGCCGGCGAATCCGGCACCGGCAAGAGCACATTGGTGCGCGCCATCGCCGGGCTGTGGCCGTGGGGCGGCGGCAGCGTCAATTTCCATCCCGACCGGCGGCTGTTCATGCTGCCGCAAAGGCCCTACGTGCCGTCGGGCACGCTGCGCCGCGCGGTCGCCTATCCGGGCGCCGCCGAGGACTGGACGATAGAGCAGATCGGCGAAGCGCTCGACAAGGTCGGCCTCGGTCATCTCAAGGACAAGATCGAGGAAGACGCACCGTGGGACCAGACGTTGTCGGGAGGCGAGAAGCAGCGGCTCGCGTTCGCGCGGCTGTTCCTGCACGTTCCCGACATTATCGTGCTCGATGAAGCAACCTCGGCGCTGGATGCGAAGAGCCAGGACAAGATGATGGAACTGATGACGAAGGAGCTGCCCAAGGCCACCGTCGTCAGCGTCGCCCATCGCGCCGAACTCGAGGCCTTTCATAGCCGCAAGATCGTGCTGGAACGGCGCAAGGGCGGTGCGAAGCTCGTCAGCGACATCGATCTCATCCCGCGCAAAGGCAAGCGCCGGCTGCTCGGACGCTTCCTGCGCCATCGCAAGCCGGCGCCGACGAAGGCGGCGTGAAAGATCTTCCTCGCCGCAAGGGGGAGGGACAAGAAATGCAGGCCAGGACCCAAGCGTCGTTGGAACAGCGCGCAAAACCGGCTATGGATGCCGCCGCGTTCGCAAGCTCTCCGCGAGGATTTTTTTGAAAATATCGACACTGCCACCTGGCCTCGCCGCGGCCAATGACCCGACGCCTCTGCCTTTCGGCGCGTTCGCGCCGACATCAGCGCAAGCTGCCATCATCTCGCTCGCGCAAGGTTCACGGCTGAAACGCGGTGCGTTCCGCCCGATGCTGTCGCGGCTGGTCAATCTGCTGCGCGCCGGCCCGGTCGATGTCCAGTATCAAGGCGCGGCGTTTCGCTTCTATCATCAGGCCAGCGCCACCGAGCGCGGCGCCTTGTTCAATCCCGATTACAATCGCGAAGAGCTGGATTTTCTGCGCGCGCACACACCCGCCGGCGGCGTGTTCGTCGACGTCGGCGCCAATGTCGGAACCTACACCATGGTGCTGGCGCGTCACGTCGGCGCAAGCGGAGAAGTGATCGCGATCGAGCCGCATCCCATCACCCATGCGCGGCTTGCGTTCAACCGTGCCGCGTCCGGCTTCACGCAGGTTTCGCTGGTGGCCGCCGCCGCCGGCCCCTCCGACGGCGAATTGATGATCGAGACCGACGGCGACAATCTCGGCGCCAGCCACATTGTCAGCGGCGAACCCGGGGGCAATGCCATCAGGGTGCCGTCGCTGCGGCTGCAGCGTATTCTCGACGATGCCGGCGTGGGCCGGGTCGATACGCTGAAGATCGACGTCGAGGGCTATGAAGACCGAGTTCTGACCGGGTTCTTCAAAGAAGCGCCGCAAGCGCTGTGGCCGCGCGCGGTGGTGATCGAACATCTGTCGCGCAACGAATGGCTCGACGACTGCATTGCCGGCATGCTCGCGCGCGGCTACGCCGCGGCCGGCAAGACCCGCAGCAACACGCTATTGGTGCGCGGCTGAACCAGTCCTCAAACCGCAGGAGATTTTGATGATCGACCACATCGGTTTTCCGGTTTCCAAATATGAGCGCGCGAAAGCTTTCTACACAAAGGCGCTGGCGCCGCTTGGCTACAGCCTCGTCATGGAAGTGACGCAGGAACAGACCGGACATGATCCCGCGGCCGGTTTTGGCGCCAATGGCAAGCCGGATTTCTGGATCGGCGGCGAAGGCGGATTGAACAAGCCCCTGCATGTCGCCATCGTTGCGAAGGACCGCGCTACCGTTGACGCTTTCTACCAGGCGGCCATGGCCGCGGGCGGACGCGATAACGGGGCGCCCGGCATCCGCGCCCATTATCACCCGAATTATTACGGCGCCTTCGTGCTCGATCCCGACGGCCATAACATCGAAGCCGTGTGCCACGCGCCTGAGTGACCGGTCCCACCGTCCTGACGCGGGAACATCATCCTATCGGCGCCGTTATTGTTCCAGCACCATGGAGACAGGCGATGGCGAACGCCAACACCACAGGCGATGCCGCCGAATTCTGGGATTCGCCGGATTCCGTCATCAGTTATATGAAGTTGGCAGCGGCGGCCGTGACCGGCGCGCGCCCCGATCTCGGCGACAACCGCAAGGTCGCGCTGTAGTGCCGATCGAACCGCAAGAGGATCCGCCGATCAAGCCAGGGCAACCATCAGAGCCGCCGCAGGAGAGCCCGCCGGGAAGTCCACGGCCCGAGGTGCCGCCGCCGATGCAGGATCCTGGCGAACCGCCGCGGCCGGAAGAGTTGCCGGGGAAAACGCCGGATGAGCTGCCGGTACGCGGACCGGACGCACCGCGCGGACCCTCTCCCGCCTCCGATACCGGGATCGCCGATTTGCCGGGTTCGGAACCGGATCTGAATCCGGGCGCACCCGAGATGCCGCGGGGGACAATGTAAAACTTCGATTTGAAATGATCGCCTGAATGCGCAATGAACAGGGGCAGTAGAACCCTTACTTGTTCATAAATAAAAACAAGATCCGCCTTCTAAGACGCCACATTCCGGCCTAACGCTTGTTAGTTGATCGTCAGGACCGACTGCGTTTTTCTCACAAGGACTGCGTTGTTGCCAGAAATTTTCCGGGGACCCAGACCATCATGACACATCTTCGTCTCGTGTTGCTTGCCACGACTGCGCTTACGGCGATGCAATTCACAGCCTCTTCATCGCACGCGCAAACCGCGCCGCTGGTTATGGCGCAAGCCGCACCCGAAGCCGGCAAGGAAGCTCCGCCGCCGAAGGGAGCGCCTGCGCGCCCCGCGCCGCCAGCCGCAGCACCGCCGCCGCGTCCCGCGCCACCGGCTGCCGCGCCACCTCCGCCACCCCGGCCTGCGCCGCCGCCTCCGGCCGCAGCACCGCCGCCCCGACCCGCACCTCCGCCTCCTGCCGCGGCGCCTCCGCCGCGTCCCGCGCCGCCGCCTGCGCCGCCGACTCCTCCGGCAGCACCGCCGCCCACGCCCCCGAAGCCTCCGGCTCCGCCAAGCGCCGCGCCTGCGATTCAGCCTCAGCAAAAGAGCGCGCCGACTCCGGTGCCGCCGCCGCCCGGCGCTGTAAGACCGTCGCCTCCGGCATCGAGCCCGCCACCCGCCGCTGCTCCGCCGACTCAAACTCCACCGCCACCTCCGCCACCACCCGCGGGCGCCAAGCAATCACCTTCAGCACCGGGCGCACC
>Ga0193726_1000855_pt1 | contig 27674 bp, 25 predicted proteins | sample H2c1metaG_FD_144928 | JGI IMG/M metagenome (GOLD analysis project Ga0193726, IMG submission 144928) | Soil microbial communities from a riparian zone of the East river system, Colorado, United States - H2c1 | ecosystem: Environmental > Terrestrial > Soil > Riparian zone | place: USA: East River...
TTATTGTGTGCCGAGCATGTTCAACAGCTTGGGGGTGAAAGTCCCCTACCCAACCGGATGGAGGTGAAGGGTTAGTGAAGCGCAAGGGCGTCGCCGCGAGGCGGGGTCTGAAAGAAGCGTGGAGCAAAGGCGCGAGCCGATGAACAAGAACCGGATGAAGAGGCCTACGGCAGGGGGCTGGGCGACCACTCCCCTATGCCGACTGCCGCGCGACCATAGAGTTTGCGCCCTACAGGAAGGCTCCTGCTGTCCTACGAAATTCCGAGTATGTTCGCCATCAAGCTAGAGCAATAGCATTTCTGAATGAGGGCCGCATCAGGCACGGTCGTTGATGTCGACATTCGTTGAGGAGGCAACAATCATGAAACGAGCAGGATTTGTCCGTACCGCAGTCCTGGGTTCAATTCTAGGGATCGCCGCATCAGTCTCCGCGCAGCAACAGGAGGACCGGGAGAAATCGGCGGCACCACCTCCGGCGGCGCATGAAGATCAGGCGACTCCACCCCAGCAAGTGAACCCTGCTGACGAAAAGCGGCAGCAAGAGGCCAAGCCGTCCCAGGAAGAGAAACGCGCACAGCAGGACGACAAGAAGGTCCAGCAAGAACCAAAGCAAGATGAGAAAGGACAACGGCAAGATCAGAAGGACAGCAAGCAAGCGCAGGAACAGCAGAAGCGGCAACAGAAAGACGACCAACGCGCCCAGAAAGAGGACAAGAACAATCCGCAAGCCAGGCCGATGCAGGATGCAGCACACCGCGGCGGTGGCCATGCCGGTGCGAGAATTCCCGATGACAAGTTCCGTGCCCACTTTGGGCGTGAGCACCACTTCCGCGTGAGCCATCCCACAGTGGTCAGCGGGCAGCCGCGATTCGAGTACGGTGGGTATTCGTTTGTGATCGTCGACGCCTGGCCGGCGGGTTGGGCTTACGAGGACGATTGCTACATTGATTATGTCGATGGAGAGTATCTGCTTTTCGATTTGATCCATCCTGGTATGAGCATTGTGGTCACGGTGGTGCTCTGATTCCGAACTCAACCGCAGTTAGCGTTAACTTACACGGCGCGGCTTGCTGATTTGCAGCCGCGCCGCATTGTTTTCCGTGCCGCCCGTTGGGACTACAACCTTTCACTAGATTCCTTCCAGGGCTTAGTCCTTGTGGGATACAGCAACATTCTAGGGAACCCTACAGCTCTCACCTTATAGAACTCTGCCTCGCTGACCGCTATCGTGCAAAGTGTCAATGCGGGCCGGATTTAGGTTCGCAAGCAATTTAATCCAGTGTGAGGGTGACTCAAGTGAATACGCAAACGACAATGGTTCCGTTGAGTGCTGACATCATCAAGCGCGCCCAGGCGGGCGATTCGGACGCATTCGCCGATCTATTCAATGCTCACAAGGCTCGTATTTACGCTCTGTGCCTTCGCATGACCAGCAACACTGCCGAAGCCGAGGACCTCACTCAGGACGCCTTCATGCAGGTATTTCGAAAGCTCTCCACGTTCCGTGGTGATTCCGCTCTGTCAACCTGGCTGCATCGCATCGCAGTGAACACCGTGCTCATGCACTTCCGCAAGAAAGTGCTGCACCAGGTTTCGCTGGATGAGCGCACCGATGGAGAGGGCAAGACCATCCGTCGCGAGTGCGGCAGCCGCGACAGCCGCCTCTCCGGCACGGTTGATCGCATCGCATTGATTCGCGCCCTCAAGGAGCTTCCCGCCGGTTATCGCACAATTTTTCTGATGCATGAAGTGCAGGGGTATGAACACCAGGAAATCGCACAATTGCTCGATTGCTCGGTGGGCAATTCGAAGTCACAATTGCACAAGGCGAAGCTCCGCATCCGCGAGATCCTGGCGCGCACCAGCGACGCCGGCGAAGTGGTCCGCTCGCGTAATACGGGTTCGCAAAAGGAACCGCTTCCCATCGACGATGGTTGGGATCTCGCGGCAGACGCGGTGGAAGATGGTCTGCCGCTGTCGCCCGGACAATTCACGCCCCGAGCGCCGCAGCAGCTCATCGGAGCCGCTGCATAACGTCGATCCCGCGTGATTGTCGGCCAGGCAGGACAGCAGCAGGAATCAAGATTGGGGAACCTCCATGAAAAGATTGCCAATCGCCGCTTTGGTCTTGGCCTTCATTTCAAGCTGCCTTCTTGCCCCCGCCCAGGATACCCTCGCCCAGGATACCCCAGCCAACACCGACGTTCGCGCCCGAGGCTTGAGCCAGGTCGGCGTGCAAAGAGTGGTCAAGGAGGTTCACCACGAACTGGTGTTGCTGCCTTACTACGGAGTCTTCGACAACCTGGCTTACAAGCTGGATCCAAATGGAACGGTCACTCTGCTCGGACAAGTGACTCGCCCAACTCTAAAGTCCGATGCCGAGGGAGCCGTAAGACACATCGAGGGAGTGGAGCAGGTTGTGAACCAGATCGAAGTGTTACCAGTCTCCCCGAATGATGACCGCCTTCGCCGGACCGTTTACAGAGCGATCTATGCCGCAGACGCTTTGAGCCAGTACGCCCTGCAAGCGGTGCCCCCCATTCACATCGTCGTGAAGAACGGCAATGTCAGGCTGGAAGGCGCAGTCGGAAGCCCGCTGGACAAAACGGTTGCCGAAACAAAAGCCAACGGAGTCTCCGGAGTGTTTTCCGTCACCGACAATCTGATGGTCGATAACGGTAACTGATTTCGAACGAAATCCGGGACGGCGTTTTCATGTTTTTTATCTTTGGCAGTCAGCTGCAGCGTTCGAGAGGGTCGGCCGACATCGGGTGCACCTGCCGATCGTCGAATGCTTTCAGTATCTGATCGACTAGACAGAAGAACTTGTCGGAGTCAGGCTCTTTAGCTGCAGCGGCACAAAGTTCCCGCCAATCTTCTTGATTGCTCTCAGCCATGCTGATGGCTCCTCGAGGCTTTGTTCTGAATCAATCCCCTGGGTTGAAAAGCAAGTTGCTTGCCATAAGGTTAAGTCCTTTCCCCTGAACAGATCATGTTCAGCCGCGACGTGTAGTTTTTCCCGCCGGCTGGAACTTATGTGGGATTTTCGGAGCAGCAGAGCCCGCAGAGAGGGGTGTTTCCCGGTCGTACGCCTTCCCCGATCTGAGGAGATGGCAGCGGCGAATGGTCTCGCGCTTGACAGAAACCCGAGCGCTGACCAAACCGGCCGTTATGGTGGACGGGCAGAAGAGGTCGTGGCCCGGACTGTGCTGAAACAGCATCGAGCGCAGGGTCATGGCGAGGGGCATTCAAGTCAGGACGGGATTGCCCGCCGGGAGGCTCTCTGGAGTGGCTCAATCCGCTGCCGACACCCGGGAAGGAGTCGGTTTTTCCTGGAGTGGCAGACTCGCGGAGATCAACGTACCCGTCGATGTCGACTGAATATCGAGTTGACCACCCAGTTCCCGAATGCGCTCCCGCATTCCCGCCAATCCAACTCCGGAGTTCGTTCCACTGGCCCGAAAGACTTCCAACAATTCTGCCGGCACGCCTCGCCCAAAATCTTTCACACTCAGCACAACCTGGTGAGGCAGCACCTTCAGGGCAACTTCAGCTTTTGAACTGCCGGAATGCCGGTGAATATTCGTCAGACTCTCCTGAAGAACACGGAAAAGCCCTAGTTCGACGGGCTTCGGCAGCCGACCGATCCCATTCGGGAGATCGGCTTTCACTTCAATTCCACTGCGCTGCGCGAATCCTTCGACGTACCATTTTGCGGCCGATGCAAACCCGGCTTCGTCCAAAAGCGGGGGATGCAACAGGTGTGAAATCGTCCGCGTTTCAGATATCGACTGGTCCAACAGCTCAATCGCCTCGGTCAGAAGTCTGTCGCTGGGTTGAGAGTTGGACAACATGTCAAGATTCATCTTCACGCCGGCCAGGTACTGTCCCAGACTATCGTGCAGCTCGCGGGAGAATTTACGGCGTTCCTCATCCTGCAATTGCAGCAAGCGGACGGTGAGGCGGCGCATGGATGCCTCGCTGTCACGAGCAATGCGTTCCGCATTCCCGCGGGCGGCAAGCTCCGCCGACAGCAGGCGATAGTGAACAGAGAACATTGCCAGAGCCAGCAGGAACGTGCTGGCCAGGGTTAGAACCGCAATTTTGAATAGTCGATCTGAACGCTTCGTCCGAATGCTCAGCAGTCCTGCTTCCTCATTCCGCATTTGCTGCAGGATGGACGTGGATTCAGCGGCGTGCGCGATACTCTGGCGCGTGAGGGCGGCTTGTCCTTCGGAGTCCCCGGGTGACGCATGATGCAGTTTGATCGACTTCCTGAAAAGCTCGAGCCGGTGCTGCATCGAAGATTCCAGTCGCCGGCAGCGCTCTTGTTGCCTGGGATTGTCGTTGGTGAGCTCTCGCAAATGCTGATCCGCCAGGGAGACATCGGCAGCGGCAGCCTCAAATCGATCGAGGGAGGCGGCATTTCCGCTGGCGACGTAAGCCGAGTGTGCGCGTCCGGCCTGGGCAAGCACCGAATCTAGCGCCCCCAGCGCGGACTGTATTTCGTGGGTATGAATGACCCATTGTTCACTCTCCAGGAGGCGAACAATCGTGATGTAAACCGCCAATCCGCTCAGACAGAGCAGAATGACGGCGGATGCGAAAGCGAATCGCGCCGTCTTGCGGGGGGAGGTCATCTCCGCCTGGATCTCCGATTTTCAGCGATCACGTTGCGCTTTGGCCTCCAGCGGTTCGTTTTTCTCCGACTCGGCGGCAAGGTTCGACAACTTCGCTGCATCGCTTTCAATAGTGACATGCCGCCGGATTTCGTGCCATTGCTTGGTGAGCCGCTCGGCCATCACCTGCCTCCGCACCCGTGACGACGTAAGCCAGTTGCGGCAATTTCGCACCTCCAAACCAGAGGCCCGATTCACGATACCACCTGGCGAACCGTAGGCGCATCAGCCGGAAAACCTGACCTCGACTTGCATTCCGTCTGCGCCAGCGTTCGCAGGCCTCGCAATGCGTCCGCCATGGCATGGTGCTCGTCACCGTCACTCCCGGCGGTCTTTCCCAACTCTTGCAGGCGTTGATGAATGGCCGCTTCCGCGGTCTCGATCGCCAGTTGCAACTCCGCGGGACGAAGTTCCAACAAGGCTGTTTTGTACAGTTCGTGCCATGCTGGCCTGGTCATGGTGCACCTCTCCTGTTTTCTAAGCCGGGATCAGCATACGTCTCCCACTAAAAAAGGGTGGAAATATTGCGGCAAGTGCTAAAGGGCACGGGGTGCGCAATGGGAACGAATTCAATGTATCGCAAACGTTAAACGTATAGTAATGCGAGCTACTAACGAATTCAAAAAAACTTCTTGACATATTTAATACCTGACTTTTATAGTCTGCAAACGGTATTTTAGTGGTATTAAGAACATATGCCTTCAAAACATATGGCCAAAGACAACAGCGGCAAGCCCCAAAAGTCAGTTTTGAAATATGACCGGGTGATTGTCGCGGACCTTCGACGGGGCCGCCGGGGAAAGCATCACGATCTGGTGGAGGGAATTTTCCAGGATTTGGAGACTCTGCCCGAGGGCTCGGCAATCAAAATTCCCTTGGATCAGATCGACGGGATTACGCTGGCGAATCTTCGCTCCGCCGTCCATCGCGCATCTCTCTCAAGAGGCTTGGGCACCGAGACCCTGTCGGACCAGGACAGCTTCTATATTTGGAAAGCTCCCGCGTGGAAAGCCCCCAAGTAGCCTCGGCGGGTGGATGGCTTGCGGCACACGCCCGGCTTTGGTCTCGGCGCCTGTCTCGCCGGGACCGGGTGTTTACGAATCGGTAAATACAGGGAACTCCCGATTGTCTGGATCGAACCCCGTCTTTAAGTTCGTAGGGCAAAGATTGTGGGCGCGGTGGCCCCCGGCGTTGCTCTCATTAGGATCCTGGCCCTTAGGCCGGTGTGCTTCTTCGGCGAGAATCGGACTATAAGGAAGGAGATCGGGATGGGCACCGCCAATCTACCGAGTGACGACGTGGCGGCGCTCGCTCCGATCGCGCGTTGGCACGAGCACGCGCCGAACGGACACGTGGTTCAGTTCTACTCCGACGACACTTTCCTCCTGGATGGCTTGGGCCGATTCATGGGTACCGCCCTCGGGGCTGGGGACGCCGCCATTGTAATCGCCACCCTGGACCATCGAGATGGCCTTGCCAGGCAGATCAGGATGCGGGGTTTCGATTTGGACAAAGCCCTCGCCCAGGGCCGCTACGTCGCTTTGGACGCCGCTCAAACCTTGGCGGAGTTTATGGTCAACGGCAGTCCAAACGCGGCTCGTTTTTCCGAGGCGATTGGCCCCATCGTCGCCCGGGCGCGGGCCGCCGCCGAAGGTAAGAGGTCGCGCGTTGTCGCATTCGGCGAGATGGTTGCTCTTTTGTGGGCGGCAGGAAATCCCCGGGCCGCGATCCGGCTGGAGGAGCTGTGGAACGATCTGGCGAAGCAACATTGCTTCGCTCTCCGCTGTGCATACCCGATGGGCTCTTTCGACAAGGTGGAGCACGCCGAACCGTTTCTGCAGATTTGTGGCGAGCACTCCGCGGTCATTCCCAGCGAAGGCTACACCGGACTGACCGGCGAGGAGGGTCGCCTTCGAGGTATCACGATCTTGCAGCAGCGCTCTCAGGCTCTGGAGAGTGAGCGGACAGAGCGCAAAGAAGCTCAAGAATCTCTTCGCCGGCGCGAGGCGGAACTGGCCGAGATCCTGGAAAATGCTGTGGAAGGCGTCCAGCAAGTCGGTCCGGACCAAAGAATTCTTTGGGCGAACCGGGCGGTGATGAATCTCCTGGGCTATCACGCTGAAGAATATGTGAACCGCCCCCTTGCCGACTTCCACGTCAACCGGCAGGTTCTTTCCGAGTTCTGGCAGAAGCTGATGCGCCGAGAAGATGTCTGCGACTATTCCGCCGAGTTCCGCTGCAAAGACGGTTCGGTTAAGAGCGTGTTGATCAATTCGAACGGCTTGTGGGAAGGCGACCACTTCCTCCACACCCGGTGCTTCGTTCGCGACGTCACCGAGAACAAGCGGATGGAGCGCGAACTGCGTCAGAGTGAGGCCCGATTGCGTCTTGCCAAGGATGAGCTGGAGTCCATCGTGGAAGAACGTACCGCGGCTCTGCAGCGGCTTTCATCCCAGTTGCTGAGCGTGCAGGACTCGGAGCGCCGCGGAATTGCGCGCGAACTGCACGACAGTCTTGGACAGTACCTGGTGGGTTTGAAGCTGAATGTAGACATGCTACGGCGATCTCCCGGGCGTGAGGAACTGTGGTCGCAATCGGAGGAATTGATGCAACGCTGCATCTCCGAGATCCGTACCCTTTCTTACCTGCTTCATCCGCCCACCATGGACGAGGCGGGCCTGGCGTCCGCGGCCCGCTGGTACGTGGAAGGTTTTGGGCAGCGCAGTGGACTCAAAGTGACCCTGGATGCTCCCTCTGATCTAGGTCGTTTGCCGGACGCGGTTGAGCTGGCGTTGTTCCGCGTGCTGCAGGAAGCTTTGACCAACGTGCATCGCCATTCTGGTGCCTCGGCAGCCGACATCCTGGTGTGGGGAGAAGGCCATCAGGTGGTTTTGGAAGTGAAAGACAATGGCCGTGGGATGCAACCCGAAATGGTGAGCCGTTTTCGGGCAACCGGCGCGGGGATGGGAGTCGGGCTCACGAGTATCCGGGAACGGGTGCGGGAACTGGGCGGAAGACTGAAACTGGAGTCCAACGCCGAGGGTACTTTGCTGAGAGTCACGATACCGATCATGCCCGAACCTGTGAGTGAAACCGTTGGCCTGGTTTCCGAGCCAGACGGCAAAAGATCCGAAGCGGCATAAGGACTACACTTACGACTGAAGAATTTTCCGGCGTTCCCTCGAGAAGGCTAGATGATACGTTTATGACAATTCGCATCCTGGTTGTCGATGATCACCCGGTGGTGAGGCATGGGCTGCGGACCCTGCTGGGAGGGCGCCCGGAATGGGAAGTGATCGACGAAGCAGAAGATGGCATGCAAGCCGTGGACAAGGCCGGGCTCCTGCGTCCAGACATCGTTGTGCTGGATGTGGGCATGCCGAAGATGAACGGCCTCGAGGCGTGCCGCATCATCCGTAAGACCGTGCCCGAGTGCGAGATCTTGTTTGTCACGCAGCATGATTCTCCGCAGATGATGCGGGAGGCCTTAAGCGCGGGAGCGCGGGGTTACGTGGTGAAATCCAATGCCGCCCGCGATTTGCTGGCGGCGGTGGAAGCGGTGAGTCAGCATCGCCCTTTTACGGCTTTGAATGGCCACTCGTCCGTTGAATCTGGCTAGTACCGTTTTGCAATGGAAGTGGAGCGAATTTTTCCATGGGGAAGGGAATATGAAACTCAGGATTCTGATAGCGGATGATCACGAGCTCGTACGCCGCGGTTTGTGCGCGCTTTTGCAGGCCCATGAAGGCTGGGAGATCTGCGGCGAAGCGACGGATGGGCGAGAAGCGGTCGAGAAGGCCAAACAGTTGAAGCCTGACGTGGTGATATTGGATGTGGGCATGCCGAATCTGAATGGCTTGGCTGCTACACGCCAGCTTTCGCGCCAGGACCCGCATTGCAAGATCATCGTGCTCACGATTACCGACACGGACCAGATTGTGCAGGAGGCTCTGGATGCCGGTGCTCGCGGGTTTGTCTTAAAATCGGACGCTGCCCGGGACCTGGTCTCCGCGGTCGAAGCCTTGCAACGCAATCGAATGTTCCTCACGCCGCGGGTGAACGATATGGTGCTGGCCGGCTTTCTCGACCGCGGACACCGCGCCTCACATGGCGATCCTCCGGAGCTTCCCAAGCTGACCCCGCGCGAGGGAGAAGTGATTCAGCTGCTGGCGGAAGGAAAGAGTTCGAAAGAAGTCGCGTCGCTTCTGAATTTGAGCACCAAGACCGCGGAAACGCATCGCAGCAATATCATGCGAAAGCTGGGGTTTCATTCGATCCGCGACCTGGTTGTGTATGCCGTCAAAAACAACATCATCCAGGTGCAAGTGCCAGCCAACGTCAACGATTCGACCGGACCGGCAGCCTAGGGAGCCACTCGCCTGACGACTGCGGATGGGGTGCGGGCGATGTCGATCGTCGGCTGAGGAAACCACCGAGATCCCGACTCAACACAAACTGTCTCAAGAACTTGCCAGCGAATACAGGATGATTCGCCGGGGCGTACACACTTGACCCGATGCCCCTGCGGATCTGCCCGCAGTAGGTTTGCTCTGGTAGATGATGCAGAGTCTTGGTGGAAAGGATCTCTCAACATGTACACAATTCTGCTGGTCATTTTGGTGCTTCTGCTGGTTGGTGCATTGCCCACGTGGCCGTATAGCAATGGATGGGGCTACTACCCGAGCGGGGGCCTGGGCCTGGTAGTTGTCATTCTTCTCGTATTGGTTTTGCTGGGCCGCGTCTAGAGTCAGCCTTCGCGGCGATCCGTATCCATCGAACGAAAGTAACGAAAGTCGAGTCCCGGTCGTTTGGTGTTTGGCCGGAAGTCTCGTCGCTCAATCCACGCAATCCGGAGCAGCAGAGCAGTACCGGACAAACGAGGGATGATGGGCACTAGGAACACAAATGCATATTCGTAGCGTGCGTGCGGTGATATTTGCGGTTGTCCTTTGGGTCATGTCGGCTGCGGCTTTTGCGCAGATCGGCGTGCTGATCACAATCGCTCCACCGGCTCTCCCCGTGTACGACCAGCCTATCTGTCCGGGAGATGGGTACATTTGGACGCCAGGTTACTGGGCCTACGGCGACGATTTCGACGACTACTATTGGGTACCGGGCACCTGGGTGGAAGCTCCGGAAGTTGGTTTCCTGTGGACGCCGGGATTTTGGGGCTGGAGCGTCGACCGATTTGTTTTCACCGACGGCTATTGGGGTCCGCAAGTCGGTTTTTATGGCGGAATCAACTATGGCTTCGGTTATTTCGGCAATGGCTATGAAGGCGGGCGTTGGGATCACGATCATTTCTTCTACAACCGCGCGGTCAACAACGTAAACGTAACCGTCATTCATAACGTTTACAACACCAAGGTTGTGAACGTCACCACCACCCGCATCAGCTACAACGGCAGCCGCGGCGGGATCAACGCGCGCCCCACGCCAGAGCAAGAGGCGGCGGCGCGGGGACGCCACATCGCGCCGGTGGCGGTTCAGATGCAACATATGCAGGCCGCCCGCGGGAACACGCAACAACGGGCAGCAGTCAACCGCGGCAAGCCCGTAATTGCAGCCACCGACAAGCCGGGAGATTTCAACGGCCGCAATGTTGTCAAGGCCAAGAAGGCTGGCGGGAAGTATACCCCTCCTCCGAATCGTGGAGCGAATCAAGCGCGAGACAATGCGGCGGTTCCCCGTCCCGAGAACAACAACAGCAATGGCAACAACAACAACAGCAACAACAGCAACAATGGCAACAACAACAATGCAGGTCGATCCGCCAAGCCGGTGCACGCTGCTGACCTTCCGGCCGCGGCCCGGCCCGGCGCACCGAATACTGGCGACGCGAAGCGGGACCAAAAGTTCCAGCAGCAGCAGGAAAAGCAAGCCGCCAAGCAGGACCAGGAACGGCAGAGACTCCAGCAGAGGCAGCAGCAGGAGGACCAGAAGGTGGCGAAACGGAACGCAGATGACGCCAGGAAGCAGCAGGTGGAACAACGTCATCAGCAGCAAACCGAGAAGTTGCAGCAAAAGCACGAACAGCAGCAGCAGAAACTGCAGCACAGAGAGCAACCCGCGAATCGGGAGCAACCCAAGCCGGAGAAGAAATAACGCGCCCGGGCCCCGATTTGCAGGCCCCTGGTCCGGAATCGAACGGCACACTCTAACAGCGCATGCTGATGGAGTGTGCTGTCAGTCGAAAGCCATTCCGCTTACCAGAGGAGGAACCCGATTCTGTTGCCAAGCCGGTACTTTCAGATCCCCTTGGCTACGTGGCGCAATGATTTGCTCAGTGGCGCCATGATGGGCGCTGGGTTCGGGGCCCGCCAACCAGACCGGAACGCAAAGCAGGACATGAAAGATGCCGGCCATGCAAGCCGACGATGCCGCCAAGGACACCGGGCCGGGCGACCCTGAACACTGCGCAGGAAAACCGGACACGCGGTGAAAAAGAAAGGCCGAGGAGGGGGCGGAAAGGGTGCAAGATAAAACCCAACCCAACCCACGGCCTCCAGGAGACGCGGCATGCGAACCATACTGCTGATTGTCTTGATCTTGTTGCTGCTGGGAGCGCTCCCCACCTGGCCCTACAGCGCGGGCTGGGGCTATTACCCGAGCGGCGGAATGGGGTTGGTGGTGCTCATTGTGGTGATCCTGGCGCTGTCGGGACGCCTGTAACAGGCGATGCGCGGAGTTCGCCGCGATCAGACGTAAGCAGCCTGGGCGGACTCGTGCCGAACCGGGCTGGAGGGTGATGCAATCCACTGCCAAGTGCGGCGTCCGTTCTGATTGTGCAGCATGCAGACAGCTTCGCCCCGTTTCACCAGCCGGCCGAGCACGGCATAGATCGGCGTCATCGGTAATCTGTAGTCCGCCAACAACATCGGTTCCTCCAGGCAGACCCGCTCGCGCACTTCTCTGGCCGACAATGGATTTTCCGAATTCATCAACACCATCCGGCAGGCGCGGGTAATTCCGTTCTTCCCCCGTCGGGTTTTCGGAGCGGCGTTGTCCAGAGTTTCCTTGAGTATTTCGTCTCCGATCAGGGAGGCCAGTCCCACAAGCGCCTTCTTGATGGTGTCAATGCGTCGGTTAATCGCGTTGCGTTCCACCAGGAGAGTTCTGATCTCTCTGCTCATTTGAATGGCTACGAATTCGACATCCTTATCCTTTGCACTGTACGGTCGGAACGGCATGATGCGGGTCCAAAAATCCGCAGCACACAGGCAGGCCGCGGAAGACTCCCAAGCGTTGTAGGGAAGATTATCGGCTATTTCCCGCGGCCTGAAACGTATTTGGGATGAATGACTTAGTTCGCGATGCCAGCCCACATCGGATCGCCGTGAGTAAACCACCGCGCCCCGGACTGCAGGCCCGAACTTCGGGTACGAACCAGCTGCTTTCGGGGAGGAATGCATCCCGAGCGGGGACGGGCGGCCCGATTCGTGGCCTGCCATGGGAGGAAATATCGACCAAGGCTGCCATCTCTGACTGTAGGATGAGAAGGCGCCTTGCCAAGCCAAGCTCGTGGATATGAAAACCAGTTGCGAAAGATGCGGCCTTGGCCTTCCAGCCGATGGCGAGGCATTCATCTGCTCGTATGAGTGCACTTTTTGTCCCGCCTGCGTCTCGGAAATGGAGAGCGTTTGTCCAAACTGCGACGGGGAGCTGAGTCGCCGTCCGCAACGCAAAATCCCAACTTCTCGCACTCCGCGGGTGCATCCTCTGGCTCTGCCGGCCGGCATCCGCCGCCGCACCATCTGGATGGCGAGCTTTGGCGTTTGGGCGGCGATGACCCTGGCCGCGAGTATTTGGATCTACCAATATGATCGCGCCGTCGGTACTCCCATGCACTTCTACGAGGAGATCCCGCTGGAGGCGAGCGACATCTTCAGTTATGCCCCGCTCACCCCGTTTGTCCTGGCGCTGGCGCTTCGCTTTCCCCTGAGAAGGAGAAAATGGCTACGCCCCCTGCTGGTGCTCTGCGGCGGCGCAGTAGTTTTTACGCTGATTCACGTGTGTATCAGAGCGGCAACTTATCCGGTATGGGACACCCACGTTCACAACTTCGTATCCATCTGGATGGTTCACGGACACAGCGTCGGCGTACGTTGGGATTTGGTGAGCAGGCTTTTCATGCTCGATTGGTTCAACGACGTTACCTCGGCATACATCCCCATCGTTGTGGTTGGATACGCGATTTCCTACAACCAGAGATTCCGGGAGCGGGAGGTCCGCACCGCGCAACTCGAGGGGCAATTGGCGAAGGCCCATCTGGAGAGTTTGAAGAGCCAGTTGCGTCCACATTTCTTGTTCAACACCATGCATTCGATTTCGGCGCTGATGCACTCAGATGTTCGCGCTGCTGACAAGATGATGTGCCGCCTCAGCGACCTGCTGCGGATGGTCCTGGAAGACGGCTCTCTTCAGACCACCAATCTCACCCGGGAACTGGAGTTCATTGGCGGTTACCTGGAAATCGAGAAAGTGCGCTTTCAGGACCGCCTTCATGTGGAGTTGGACATCTCGAGCGATACGTTCGATGCCGAGGTCCCCCACCTGCTTCTGCAACCACTGGTGGAGAACGCAATCCGTCACGGAATTGCGAAACGGTCCGCTCGGGGCGAGCTTCGGATCGAGGCCAAGCGGGACCATCACGATCTCTCACTCTGTATCTCCGACAATGGCCCCGGGCTCGTCGAGGGCGACGCTTCTGCATCGAAATCCGGGCTGGGTTTGCGGGCGACGCGGGAGCGTCTCCAGACTCTCTATGGCGCGGATCACTCTTTCTCGATTCGCACCCTGCAAGCAGGCGGGGTTCAGGTGTGCGTGCGGATACCCTTTAGGGTCGAAGCACGTCCATCTATCTATGAGATCGTCCCTGAAATCCCGCAACCCATCCTACGAGACTGACCCCATGCGCCCTGTGATCCGTACCGTGATCGCCGACGACGAGCCCCTGGCGCGCAGCAAGCTGCATTTTCTGCTCAACGCGGAGACTGGAATTGAAGTGGTCGAGGAATGCCGGAACGGCGCCGAGACGATTGCAGCGGTGCACGCGCACAAGCCCGATCTGCTGTTTCTCGACATACAGATGCCGGATGCGGACGGCTTTGAAGTGCTCAGCAAGATATCCCCTGAGGAAATGCCGGTTGCCATCTTCACGACCGCATACGATCAGTTCGCGATCCGGGCCTTTGAAGCCCGCGCTCTAGATTATCTGCTCAAGCCTTTCGATCAGGAGCGGCTTCATCACTCGATCGAACGGGTGCGGGCCGAATTTCTCAAGTCCCACGACAGCGACCTTGCGCACCGAATTCTGGACGCACTGGCCAAGGGGCGGAAATCCACCGATCGCCGCCTGGTGATCAAAGCGGGAGGGCGTGTCGTATTCATCGACGTCGATGAAATCCATTGGGTGGAAGCGGCTGCGAACTATGTGGAGAAGGATTCCTACCTGCTTCGCGAGGCCATCGGGCACGTTTCCGAGCGGCTTGATCCCCATCAGTTCATCCGTATTCACCGTTCCACGATCGTCAACGCCAAGCAAATCAAGGAGTTGCAGCCTTGCAACAGCGGCGAATATATCGTGGTCCTGAAAAGCGGCAAGGAACTGTCCTGCAGCCGCGGATACCGTGCAGGCCTGCAGCAGCTGATCGAAAACAAATTCTGAAGATGTGCAGAGAAGACTGCATAAAAAAGACCCGGTCAGACACCGGGCCTTTTCCATCGATCGGGATCGAGTTAGAAAATAAACTTCGCTCCCAGGGTCATGCTGCGGTTTCCACCGTCGAAAATCTTCGCATTCAGGAAGTTTGCATTGGTGGGGTTCACATATCCGCCGGCGCCCAGCGCGGTGGCGGATCCGGCAACGCTGAAGACGTTCCCATTGCTTAAGGCGTAGTTTGCATGATTTAGCACGTTGAAGGCTTCGCAGCGGAATTGCAAATACTTCGTTTCCGAGAAGTAGATGTTCTTGAAGGCGGAGAGATTCAGGGTCCAGAATCCCGGAGAGTAGAAGCTGTTGCGCCCCAGATTGGATCTCGCCCCGCCAGCCGTGATCACGTATTTGTCGCTGGGATGGACGGGGGTGTACCCGATCGCTGGGTCAAAGACATGCGGTGAAATCTCGTTGCATCCGTTGAGCTCCGCCGCCAGATAGGACGTGGTTCCGACATAGGTTCCGCCGCTGCCATTTTCACAGACCGGAAAGACGTCGCCGTGACCACTTCCCCGGATGACGCTGGTGCCAGAAGGATTGAAGGTGGCACGGTCGCCGGCGGCGTCGCCGTTGCCATTCGAATCGAGGCCGGCGGACTGGAGCGTGACCGGTTGTCCGGTCTGCGCAATGAGGGTTGAGTTCAACACGTAGCCGTTCAGAGCTGCCCTTAGAAAGCTGCTCTGGACGTGAGTTTTGGGGAGTTCGTACTGGAACGACATGGCCAGCTTGTGGCGGACATCCAGATCCGAGTTTGACCAGTCGTCTTCCAGGTGCACCGAATCCTGGGCCCGGCGCGGGTTCAGGGCGCTGCTGTTGAACTCGTTCGTGCCATTATCGATGGTGTGCGCATAGGTGTAGTTGATGTTGAAATACAGACCATGAGCCGACTTCTGCGTGAAGTCGACCGAGCCGGCATGGTAGATGCTGCTGCCCAATGGCGGATCCCCGGTGACACTGGCGGAAAATCCAAAGGGAGCATAGGTGTTGGGATTGAAAGCATAAAAAGCAGTATCCGTCGGAGTGCTTGAAGTGTAGGTGGTTGGAATCGTGGACGGATCGAGGTAGGTGGGCAGCGCCTGACCGCCGGCATCGAAATAGCTCTGGAAGTTGCGGCGGACCTGCAGCGGCAGGCTGATGCCGCGCGTCCCCAGATAGCGCACTTCGATGGTGCTATTTCGTGCAACCTCCCGCTGCACGCCCAGGCTCCAGGTAAGGATCTTGGCCATCACCGTATCGTCAATGTAGCTGCTGGTCAAATTTCGCGCTTCCGCCTGGGTGGTGGGAGGAGTCAACACGGCCGGCAATGCGCCATTCGCCAGGTAGCCGGTATGGGTGGCGCACCAGACGGGTGGTGTGGGCAGGTTGCAAGCCGAATCGAGACTCATTTCACTCTGGATTTGCGGGGGCAAGGTGATGGAAGCAAAATTCTGGAATTTTACGTCGTAGGAGATTCCAAAGCCGCCGCGGATCGAGGTCTTGCCGTCGCCCCGCGGGTCATATGCGAATCCGAAGCGAGGACCGATGTTGTTCTTGTCGGTTTTCGGATTGCCGAACGCAACCACGCCCGGAACATCGGAGATGGCGTTTTGGGACTGCAGACTGCTGCCGAGCGGATTGGTCCAGTACTCGTAGCGCAAGCCCAGATTCAAGGTCAGCCTCGGAGTAACCTTGAAATCGTCCTGCACGAAGCCGGCAAAAAGAGTTTGCGTACCAGCAAACAGGCCGCTCCCGGCGTTGCGCAGCGTTTGTCCCCGATCGTCGGGTTCCAGGTCATTGATGAAAGTTTGGGTCTGAACATATTCATTGTCGCCATTGCTTCGCGCCAGGAAGAACTGCGGATCGATGAAGTGGGTGTACTGGCCACCGAACTTGAAGGTGTGTTTCCCATGCACCCAGGAAAGGGTGTCGCTAATTCCGTAGGTGGTTTGCTTTTGGAATTGCGTATCCGACGGGCCGATTGCCGTCGCGCCCAGATCCTGCAGGGTGATGTTGGGGGGGCACGCCGTGCAGGGGTTGAAGACGCCGTTGAAGAAAAAGGAATAAACCACGCGCGCATCGTTCACGATGTTGCTGTTGGCGGTCCAGACATCGTTCAGCGATATTTTGCGATTGTGCAGAGGTGTCGCCTGGTTGAATACCGTGGGGACGACGGTGGTGATGAAGCTCGCTTGATTAAACGTGACTCGCCCGCCCAGTTGATGGTTCCCGGTGTGGAAGTCAGTGTTGGCCTGGAAATCCTTTTCTCGTTGATACAAAGGGCTGAGAACGGCGGTGTCGCCGATGGGGATGATGGTGCCGTTGACGGTGATGTCTTCGCCGGTGTTGCGGGTTGGAGCGATCGGGTAGGTGGATAGAATGTTGGATACAGCCGAGTCCGCCGCCATGCCCTGCAACAACGCCAAGCCCTCGGCGGTTGGCCCTTCGACCGGTATTGCACCACCATTTCCGTTCAACAGGGTGTATTCAAAATTGGCAAAGAAAAACCATTTGTTCTTGAGGATTGGACCGCCAAGATTCCCGCCAAAACGATCGTCGTCAAAAGCTGGGATCCCGGGAGTGGTGCCGGCAAGAATGGACTTTTTGGTCAGATAGTCGAGGGCGTTGAAATTGCGGTTCTGCCAGTATCCGTATCCGGAGCCGTGGTAGTTGTTGGTCCCGGTCTTGGTGACCAGATTGAATTGACCTCCGGCGGAATGGCCGTATTCGGCGCTGAACTGGTTGGTCTGCAGCGAAAACTGTGCGATCGAATCAATGATCACCGTGGTATTGGGTCCGGTGACTCCCAGGTTGTTGTCGTCCACGCCATCGACGGTGAAATTATTGTCGCGAGGCCGGGTGCCGCCGACAGATCCGCCGGTTCCCAGCGTTCCGCCCGGTTGCGCCACCACGTTTGGGGAAAGGATGGCCAGGTTCAATGCACTGGCCAGAATTCCGCCCGTGACCGGCAGGTTGACGACCTGGTCGGCACTGAAGTTGTTGTCCAGGTCAGAAGATGTGGTCTGCACCTGCGACGAGCCGGCGACCACTTCCACCGTCTCGCTTCCGGTACCGATCTCGAGCCTGGCGTCCGCCACGTTGTCCTGGTCCGTCAGAACCTCCACGTGGGCCTTGATGGCTCTCTTAAATCCCGTGATCTCCACGCTGACCGTGTAGAAGCCGGGCAACACGCTGGGAAAGGTGTAGGTTCCCGCGGAGCTCGTGATCGCGTGGTCCGAAACGGCGGTGGATTCATTGGTAACGGTCACTTGCGCGTTGCTCACCACGGCTCCTTGAGGATCCAGTACCTGGCCCCGCAAAGTGCCGGTGGTGCGCTGGGCGAATGCGACAGGAGTGAATGCGGCACTCATCGTGATCGCCAAGACCGCCAGGAGAGAACGGCTCAACCAGATGTTGATGTTATGTGTACCTGCACGTTGCTTCCTGACTTCTTTTTGCCGCATGGGTTTTTCTCCGGAGACGAAGTTGTGAACGCCTAGCTCGCATGCCAGGGAGCAGGCGTGCCGCCACGGCGGATACAAATCCCTTCAGCGGGGACGAGCTGATGGCGGGTAAGGTGTGGGACGGGGGTACAACAACACTAGTGCACGGATGACGCACACCTCCGACGATCGCTCACATCCAGATTGGCGATGGCTTGTTATGGGGAACTGTAGGTTTATGTTGAATGTCTATGAGAAATTGGGTGTCGATCGGGGTCGGCATTGCGGCGGCCGGCATGAGAGGCGAAAACCTTGAGGGTGCGAAAGCATCCTCGCCGCTGGTTACTTCAGTAATTTAGGAATCCCCTCCATCTCCGTCACAATTGAGTGCACGCTGGTACAGGGGATTTTCCTTGATGTGGACACCCGACACAGTGCCGTCAGGCGCCTCGCCATTGTTGTCGGTTCGCGGATTGACCGTGAACTACAGTGGCGACCGGCAATCGGTCTCGGCGCTATCTGGCGTTAGCCTGGACCTCGCTCCGGGAGAGATCGTGGGGATCGTGGGGGAGTCCGGGTCGGGCAAGAGCACGCTTGCCCTTTCCATCCTCGGATTGCTACCCGCGAAAACCAGCGTGGCCGGTTCCATTCGCCTGCATGACAAAGACCTGCTGCCGATGGACGAATCTTCGTGGCGGGCGATTCGCGGAGCGCGGATTTCCATGATCTTTCAGGAGCCGGGACTCGCGTTGAGCCCGGTGATGCGAGTCGGTGACCAAATCGCGGAAGTGATTCGAGCGCATCGGCCCGGGAGCCGCCAGGCGCGGAAACGAGAGTCTGAAGCGCTTCTCAGCGAAGTGCGCCTGGCGGATGCCGAGCGCATCTACCAGGCATACCCGCACCAGCTCAGCGGGGGACAACTGCATCGAGTCGCAATTGCACAAGCCGTGGCCTGCCGGCCCGGGGTTGTGATCGCCGACGAAGCCACCCGCTCTCTCGACGGCACCATCCAGGCGGAAATCATGGAGGTCCTGCGCGAAGTAAACCGCAAGTTCGGGTCGGCGCTGGTTTTCATTACGCACAATCCCGCTTTGCTCGCCGGTTTTGCGGATCGGGTGCTTGTGATGTATGCCGGCCGGATCGTCGAGGAGGGACCCGTGACCGAGGTTTTCCGCCGGCCCCTGCATCCCTATACCAAAGGGCTGCTGCGACTGGCTCCCAGGTACCCGCAGCAGGCGGCAGGACTCGCCCAGGATCGTCTGCCGGCGATTCCCGGCAGCCTGACCGACGCAGATCGTCTGACGCAAGGTTGTGTCTTCGAACCGCGGTGTTCTGCGAGGACAGCGGTTTGCAGCTCCGAATTTCCCAACCAGGCCACGCCAGAACCAGGCCGGCGAGTCAGTTGTTTCAATTATGGGAACTGAACCAGCAGGCCAACGTGCGGCCAGAGCCGCGCTCGTGAGGACCCGTGGGTTGAGCAAGCGATACGTTCAACGCAGCCCGTTTTCACGAAAGAAATTTGTGATCGACGCGCTTATCGATGTGGATCTTGAGATCGCGCCCAAGTGCATGACCGCGCTGGTGGGAGAGTCGGGCTGCGGAAAATCCACTCTCGCCAGCTGTCTGGTGATGCTCGAAAGGCCGGATCGCGGCGGGATCTGGTTTGAAGGCAACGAAGTATCGCGCTGCGATGCCGCCGAGTTGGCGGTTCTGCGCCCCCGGCTGCAAATGGTATTTCAGGATTCGGCGGGAGCCTTGAATCCGCGGTTCACGGCTGGACAAATCGTGGCTGAGCCACTGGAAATCCAGGGTGGCGAATCGGCAAAGAACTTGCGGTCACGCGCCGGCGAATTGATGGAAGAGGTTGGACTCTCGGCCGACTGGATTGACCGGCGTCCGCTGGAGTTCAGCGGGGGCCAGCGTCAGCGCCTGGCCATTGCAAGAGCCATTGCGCTCAAACCGGCGTTCCTGGTACTCGATGAATCGCTTTCCGGCCTCGATCTTTCGACCCAGGCCCAGATACTCAACCTACTCCTGGACCTGAAGACGGTTCACTCTTTAACCTATCTGTTGATTTCCCATGATTTGAGCCTGGTGGGGCAGATCGCGGAATTTGTTGCCGTGATGCATCAGGGAAGAATCGTTGAGCAGGGAACGCGGCAAGAAATATTCGGGCAACCCCAGCATGCTCATACTCGCGATCTTCTAAATTCCTGCCGAGTGATGGAATCTGCATTTCACACCGCGGGAGGCCGCTCATGAAGTACCTGGAGCGGCGTGTCATTCACGCAGTGCTGCTTCTGGTTGGGGTCTCCGTCCTTTGCTTTCTGTTTAGCGATCTCGCACCTGGCAGCTTCTTTGATGAGATGAAGCTGAATCCGCAGATCTCCGCCGAGACCGTCGCCGCGCTGCGATCTCAGTACGGGCTCGATCAACCGCTGCCGGTGAGATACGGGCGTTGGGTGAAGTCCGCCGTCCGCGGAGATTGGGGCTATTCCCTTGCCTACCATAGCCCGGTAAGAAGCCTTCTGCTGGTGCGGGCGCGCAACACCCTGCTTTTAACCGCGCTGGCGACATTGCTGGCATGGCTGATTGCCATCCCGGTCGGAGTCTGGATCGCCAGCCGCAGCGGCAAATGGGAAGACCGCCTCACCCTGGCCGGAACCTCGGTTCTTCTATCGGTGCCGGAACTTGTGGTGACCTTGGGCCTGCTCTATTGGGTGGTACGCACCCACGTGCTGCCGGCGGGCGGGATGATCTCGGTGGGCTTTGACGAGCTCGGGTTGTGGGGAAAGTTCCGCGACCTGGCGGCACATCTTGCGATTCCGGTCGGGGTGCTCGTCCTCGCCGGCCTGCCGGTTCTTCTCCGGCACGTGAGAGCCAGCATGGTCGAAGTATTGAAGAGCCCGTTTATGCAAGCCGCGCGGGGGCACGGCATCGGACGATTCAGGCTTCTTTTCCGCTATGCACTGCCGGCGGCGGCCAATCCACTGATCTCCTTGCTGGGGTTGTCAGTCGCGGGGCTGCTCAGCGGTTCGCTTCTGGTCGAGGTCATCATGGGATGGCCCGGACTGGGGCCGCTCCTGCTCGAGGCTTCGGTTTCCCGAGATATCTACGTGGTGGTGGGGGCGGTGATGGCGTCGACTTTCTTCATGATCCTGGGAAGCTTCCTGGCGGACGTGATGTTGGTGGTGATCGATCCCAGGGTGAGGGTGGAGTAGCGAATGATGCCCCGGCCAAAAATCGTTGCCGCGCTGATTTTCCTCCTGTCCCTGCACCTGGCGATATTGTTCGCAGGATTTGTTGCGCCGCAGGATCCGGCTGTCCAGAATCGAGATTTTCCCTTCGTCCCGCCGACCCGAGTCCACTTCGTGGATGCCGGCGGGCACATGCGTCTGCGTCCATTCATTTACCAATGGGTCGCTCGTGCGGACGGGGTTTACGAATACCAGGAGTCCCGCGAGCGCGAATACCCTCTGCGGCTTTTTGTTCCCGGACCGCGATACAGGATTGCCGGCCTGTTTGCTTCCCACACTCATTTGTTCGGGGTGGATGCGCCGGCGCAGATTTTCGTGGCCGGCACGGATAATTACGGACGCGACCAGTTCTCGAGAATTCTGTTCGGCGGACAAATCTCGCTGGCCGCAGGCCTTCTTGCGACGGCAACTTCGCTGTTCTTCGGTTTATCGATCGGCTGCGCCGCAGGCTTCTACGGAAAATGGATCGACGAGTCAGCCATGCGCCTGGCGGAGCTGTTTCTGGTGTTGCCGTGGCTCTATGTGCTGTTGGCGGTGCGATCGTGCTTGCCGCTTCACCTCAGTCCGGCGCAAACATTTCTTCTTCTTGTGGCGGTGATCGGAACCATTGGTTGGGCACGCCCAGCGCGGCTGGTGCGAGGAGTGGTGCTCAGCGCCAAGAATCGAAAATATGTTCTCGCCAGTCGGGGCTACGGCGCATCGGACTCGCACCTGCTGCGGCGTCACGTTTTGCCGCACACCTACGGCATCCTGCTCACGCAAGCGGCTGTGCTGGTGCCTCAGTACGTGATCGCCGAAGTGACGCTGTCATTTTTCGGTCTTGGGCTGGGCGAGCCCATGCCGAGCTGGGGGAACCTGCTCGCCAGCCTGCAACAGTACCATGTGCTGGTTTCTTACTGGTGGATGTTCACCCCGGCAATCGCCCTGATACTTGTCACTATTGGTTACCTCGGCGTAGCCAATGCTTTTCATCAGCAGTTACAATCTGACTCAATCTGAAAATCAAGCCGGCGTGGGAACCTATATGCATCGTCTGGGTTGTGTTGCCACTCTTCTATCGGCTCTATCGGCCTTTGGCGTTGCCGGTTTCGCATCATCCACTCCGCAATCTCCCCAACCTGGCGAAGAGGTGCAGGTCACCGACGGTCAGGTGGGCCGGTATGGAGGCGCTCTGGTTGTGGCTCAACGCAGTGAACCGAAGACCTTAAATCCGGTCACTGCGGCAGATGCTCCATCGCGGGAAGTGCTGGGACGGCTGACCGCGGACTTGATTCATATCAACCGGGCTTCGCAGAAGACCGAGCCGGCCTTGGCGAAGTCCTGGACTCTAACGAAGGATGGCCGGATCTTTACCGTCAAGCTGCGCCACGGCCTGCGATTTTCCGATGGGCAGCCCTTCGACGCCGATGACGTGGTGTTCTCCTTTCAGCTGTATCTCGACGACAAGATCAATTCACCTCAGCGCGATCTTCTGGTCGTAGGCGGCAAACCGATCGGAGTCGAGAAAGTTGACCGCTACTCGGTTCGCTTCACTTTGGCGCAGCCCTATGCCGCTGCCGAGAGAATCTTCGACAGCCTCGCGATCATGCCCCGGCATCTGCTCGAGAGTTCGTATCAGCAGGGAAAATTCACCCAAGCATGGACATTGACCACGCCCCCGGCGGAAATCGCGGGCATGGGCCCATTTCGCTTGAAAGCGTACGTGCCGGGACAGAAAGTGGTGCTCGAGAGAAACCCGTACTACTGGAAGGCCGATCGAAACCAGAATCGTCTTCCCTATCTCGACGAACTGGTTTTCCTGTTTGTGGGGAATGAAGACGCGCAGCTGATTCGTTTCCAGGCCGGCGAAACCGACATCATCAGCCGTCTCAGCGCGGAAAATTATGCGGTGCTGTCGAGGGAGGCAGGGAGCCGCGGAATTGAGCTGTTCGACCTGGGACCAAGCCTCGAATACAACTTTCTGGTGTTCAACCTCAACGATCTCGGCTCCAAGAAGCTGGCGAGCACTGCGGCCAAGCAAGCCTGGTTTCAGGACTTGAAGTTCCGGCGAGCCATCTCTGCGGCAGTGGATCGGGAGGCCATTGTAAGGCTGGTCTATGCTGGACGCGGAGCACCGCTCTGGGGAAATGTGAGTCCATCGAACAAGTTCTGGGTGGATCAAACGCTGCCTCATCCGCCCCGCTCGATTGATCAAGCGCGTGAGCTTCTGAAGTCCGCGGGGTTTTCCTGGCGCGACGACGGTGCGCTGCTCGATCCCAGGGGACAGCCGGTCGAATTTTCCATCATCACCAGTTCGTCGAATACCCAGCGCACCAAGATGGCGACCATCATCCAGGACGATTTGAGCAAGCTGGGGATGAACGTCCACGTAGTTCCGCTGGAATTTCGCGCCGTCCTCGATCGCGTTTTCCAAACCTTCGATTACGAAGCCGCCATCATGGGTCTGGGCGGCGGCGATGCCGATCCCAACCCGGAGATGAACGTCTGGTTGTCGAACGGAGGTACGCACCTCTGGCATTTGGGGGAGTCGAAACCCGCCACCGGCTGGGAAGCGCAGATCGACCAGCTGATGCAGAAGCAAATGGTGCAGCTCAAGTACAAGGAGCGAAAACACCTTTACGATCAGGTGCAGGAGATCGTCGCTGCAAATCTTCCTTATGTGTTTCTGGCCACGCCTGACATCGTGGTGGGTGCCAAGAAAAACCTGGCGAACTTCAAACCGGCAATTCTGGATCCCAATACGCTCTGGAATGTCGAAGAACTTTATTATCCGTCCGGGGCCCATGCTGGTGCAAAGCCGTGAACCTGGCGCCGCTTGCGCGCGAACTGGCTTGGTCCGACGAGCGCCTGGTGGGTGAATGCTGTAAAGGCAATCAGGACGCCTGGGTCGCCCTGGTGGAGAAATACAAGAATCTGATTTTCTCAATTCCCATTAAATTTGGCCTGTCGCGCGAGGACGCCGGCGATATTTTCCAGGCAGTCTGCGTGGAGTTGCTCGCAGGTCTGCCGCAGTTACGGGAACCGAAGGCCCTGCCGAAGTGGCTGATGCAAACCACCTACCACCAATGTTTGCGCTGGAAAAGACTCCGACCCGAACTGACCGACGACGTGCCGGGAAATGAGATCTCGGAGCAGCCAAGCAGGGAAGAATTGCCCGAGGAAATTCTCTGTCAACTACAACGCGAGCAGGGTGTTCGCGAGGCGATGAATGCGCTGCCTTCACGCTGCCATCGAATGGTGGTCATGCTTTTCTTTGAAGATCCCCCCCGCCCCTATGACGAGGTCGCGAAGGAGCTTCAACTTGCCACCGGCTCGATCGGTTTCACGCGTGGCCGATGTCTGAAGAAACTGCGAGAATTATTGGAGCAGAGGGGATTCAATTGACTGCGCCGCGTGACCAGGCTACCCAAGAGCAATTGCTGGAAAAGCTGCTGGTCCTCGATGACGAGCCCAGCCGCGCGGCGTTCCTGTCGCAACATCCGGTGCTGCTTCAGTCTGAAGTCTTAACCGTGCTGACCGCTCGGGTGCGCGAGCATGTGCGCGTCGACGTGCAACAGGCGCTCCGCATGGCAGACGCCACCCTCAGCATCGCCGCCAGACTGGACGACAAGCAAGCTTTGGCCCTGGCGAAACGAGCCAAGGCCAATGCGCTGTACGCCAAGGGCGAGTACGCTTCCGCGGTGGACCTCCACGAACAGGCGGTCGCTCTATTTGACGTCATGGGCGAGGCCAGTGAAGTGGCCCGCACTCTGAGCGGATCCATCCAGCCACTCCTTCTCCTGGGCGAATACAGCCGGGCCTTTGCCGCCGGCGAGCGTGCCCGAAAAATTTTCGCCGACGAGGGGAACACCTGGAGACTGGCCCGGCTCGAAATCAACATTGGCAACATATACTCCCGGCAAGACCGCTTTGTGGAAGCCATTGCCTGCTATGAACGCGCGTATCAGGGACTGCTCCAGCACGACGATGCCGAGGGCACCGCCGCCGTGCTGAGCAACATGGCTACCTACTACATCAGTCTGAATGATTTTCCCAAAGCGCTTGAGGCCCACAAACAAGCGCGCCGGTTTTGTGAAGAACATGGCATGCCGCTGTTGGTTTCGCAGGCCGATTACAACATTGCGTATCTCTACTACCTGCGCGGGGAATACAGCAAAGCCATTCAAATGTTGCGGGCAGCGAGCGTGAACTCGAAGAAAATCGGGGACGCGTACCACCAGTCCCTGTGCAACCTCGATCTGGCGGAGCTTTATCTGGAGCTGAATCTTAGCTCGGAAGCCAGCGAACTGGCGCAACAAGGTTATGAAGGTTTCACCCAGCTGGGAATGGGATACGAGAGCGCCAAATGCCTGGCATTCTCGGCCATCGCGGCAAGCCAGCAGGGGCACGCGTTTGAAGGCCTCAAGCTTTTTTCCCAGGCGCGAGAAATGTTCGTCAAAGAGAAGAATCAGGTGTGGCCTTCGCTGATCGACTTGTACCGGGCGCTGGTATTTTTCGAGGAAGGCCGCTTCTTTGAAGCGCGGCGACATTGCGCGGAGGCGTTGGACTCGTTCCGCTCCCTGAATTTGACGAGCAAGTCCGCACTCGCGCAGCTTCTATTGGCAAGAATCGCTGTGAAAACGGAGGACCCGGAGCAGGCCTTTCTGCACGCCAGTGGCGCACTGGAGAAGGTTTCGGCGCTCGAATCCCCATTCCTCATCTATCAGGCGCATCTCCTGTTGGGAAATATCCAGACCATCAGACGGGACCGGGAGAAGGCCTACTCGGCCTACCGATCGGCGCGCGAAGCGCTGGAAACGCTCCGCAGCAGTTTGCGCGGGGAAGAGTTAAAAATCTCGTTCATCAAGAACCGGCTGGAGGTCTACGAAAATCTGGTGGAGCTTTGCCTGACCCGGGAGGCCGACGCGGCTGCTGTCGAGGAGGCGTTCACCTATGTGGAACAGGCGAAATCGCGCAGCTTGATGGACTTGTTTGCCCGGCCCGCGCCGGCGGTGACCGAAAATGACACGGGTCAAAGTGAACTGGTGCGTTCGATTAAAGACCTGCGCGAAGAGCTCAATTGGTACTACAACCGCATCGAGCGGGAGCAGCTTCAACCCGAGCAGCAGTCGGCGGAACGAATTGCGCACCTCCAGCAAGAGGCAAGAGATCGCGAAAAGAAGCTGGTGCGCGTGCTGCAAGACGCCACCGACACCGACGCCACCGAAGCCGGCTTGCAAATGCCCAGCCATGTGCCCATCAGCACCATCCGCGCCGCCATTGCTCCCCACACACTGGTGGTCGAGTATTTTCGAGTGCGAGATCGCATCCTGGTTTGCCTGCTGGGGCGGGAAACCCTGGAGATTCATCCCGTCACGCTGGAAAGCCGGGTGGCCGGTCTGCTGCGACTGTTGCAATTCCAGCTTTCGAAGTTCCGGCTGAATCCGCAGTATCTCGAGGCCTTTCACGATTCCCTGGTGCAGGCGACGCAGGCTCACCTAAAAGAACTGTATGACGAATTGATTGCGCCCGTCGCCTCGCGACTGGAAGCCAATCATCTGATCTTCGTACCTCACGGCTCGCTGCACTACGTCCCGTTCCATGCGCTGTTTGACGGCTCGCAACATCTCATCGATCGATACACGGTTTCCTATTCGCCCAGCGCCAGCATTTACGCCCTCTGCCAGAGCCGGACGGCCAATACCTCGGGAACCTCGCTGGTGTTTGGCATCCCTGACGCGCAGGCGCCGGCCATCCTGGATGAAGTGCAGGCGCTGACCGGCGTTCTCGATCGGGCGGAGTTGTTCGTGGGTCGGGACGCGACCGAACAGGTCCTGCGGACCAAGGGACCCTCCAGCCGCAACATTCACATTGCCACCCACGGCCGCTTCCGCCAGGATAATCCCATGTTTTCCGCAATCCGCCTGGGAGATTCGTTCCTGAGCTTGTTCGATCTCTACCAGTTAAGGCTCCCCGTGGAATTGATTACCCTGAGCGGGTGCTCCACCGGCCTGAACGTGGTGGCGGCCGGGGACGAATTGATAGGGCTGGCGCGAGGTCTGTTGCATGCCGGGGCCCAGTCTCTGGTGCTCAGCCTGTGGGATGTGCACGACAAGAGCACCGCCCAATTCATGACCACCTTCTACGAGCTTCTCGGGCAGGGCAAAAGCAAGGCGGAGGCCCTGAGGACTTCCATGCTGCAACTGCGATCCCGCTATCCCCATTGTTATCAATGGGCTCCATTCATCCTGGTGGGCAAGCCCTAGCTTCGTCAGAATTATTTTTCCTCCCCTATATTTCCTGACCGGGACCCTGCCCTTATCCCTGAGTGCCCCAAACCGGCACGCGAGACCAAAAGGGTTCTGGGACCGCCCCCCCAAGCGGAGGTAGCAGTGAAGCATTTCAGCGAAGCCCAGTGGGCCGATTTTGCCAGGAACGTGATATCGCGGACGGAAAAAATGAACATGCAGCAGCACATTCAAGACGGGTGCCAAAAGTGCGACGACACGCTGCGGCTATGGCGAAGCGTCACAGCGGTCGCCGAGGGAGAAAGCGGTTTCACTCCACCGGGCGACATCGTCCGGGTGGTGAAGAGTCAGCTGGCCGCCGTGGTGGCAAGGGCGAG
>Ga0193726_1000856_pt1 | contig 27633 bp, 30 predicted proteins | sample H2c1metaG_FD_144928 | JGI IMG/M metagenome (GOLD analysis project Ga0193726, IMG submission 144928) | Soil microbial communities from a riparian zone of the East river system, Colorado, United States - H2c1 | ecosystem: Environmental > Terrestrial > Soil > Riparian zone | place: USA: East River...
TTGGGCCGCTCCAGCGGGAAGACCTTCTCCTCGATCTTCGAGCCGTCGGCCCGGGCGTAGTAGACGGCGCCGCGATCGTTGTCGCGCTCGCGCGTCTTGCCGAGATCGGTGAACCAGAAGCCGCCGGCATCGTCGAACACCAGGTCGTTGGGACCGTTCAGCTTCCGCCCGTTGCAGGAATCGTAGAGCGTCTCGAACTTTCCGGTCTCGGGGTCGACCACCTGGATCGAGCCGCCCTTGTAGTCGGCCGACACCGTGCCCGGGAACAGCCGTCCGCCGGGCCGTTCGATCCAGTTGAACCCGCCGTTGTTGGTCACATAGATCTTGCCCTTGGGCCCCATGGCGGCACCGTTCGGACCGCCGCCCAGCTCGGCGATGACGTGCTGCTTGCCGTCGGGCATGACGCGGGTCAGCGTCTGGCGCGCGATCTCGACCAGGATCACCGAGCCGTCGGGCATGGCGACGGGGCCTTCCGGGAACTTCAGGCCCGAGGTGATCTCCTTGTGCGGCGTCGTCATGGTCGTCTCTCCCCTTACTTGCCCTTGAAGGCGGGCTTGCGCTTGGCGAGGAAGGCCGCGACGCCTTCCTTGAAATCCTCGCTGCGGCCCAGCTCGCGCTGGAAGTCTCGCTCGACGTCGAGCTGCCGGCCGAGGTCGTTGCCGCTCGCGCGGTTCATCGCCTCCTTGATGCGCGCCAGCGACATGGTCGGCCCATCAGCCAACCGGCGGGCGAGCTCGGTCGCCGTCTTCATCAGCTCGCCATCCTCGACGACGTCCCAGATCAGGCCCCATTCCTTGGCCTGCTCGGCCGGAATCTGCGGCGCCAGCATGGCGAGCGCCCGCGCCCGCTGCTCACCCACCAGCCGTGGCAGGAACCAGGTGCTGCCGCCGTCGGGCAGCAGGCCGATGCGGGCGAAGGCCTGCAGGAAGGACGCCGACTTAGCAGCGATCGCTATGTCTGAGGCAAGCACGAAGCTCATGCCGACGCCCGCCGCCACGCCGTTCACCGCCGACACGATCGGCTTGGGAAGGGCGCGCATCAGGCGGATCACGGGATTGAAATACTTCTCGAGGGCAGCGCCCGAATCGGCGGTGGCGCTCGCTTCGCGGTCGGGATCGGCGAGATCGGCGCCGGCGCAGAAGCCGCGACCCGACCCGGTCAGCAGCACAGCGCGTACCGAGGAGTCTGCCGCCAGGTCCTCCCAGCAAAGCTTGATCTCCGCGACCATCTTGCGCGACACGGCGTTCAGCCGGTCCGGCGCATTGAAGGTGAGCGTCGCCAGGCCATCCTTCTTGGCGAGCAGGATCTTCTCGTAAGGCATCGCCTCAGCGTCCGGTGAAGGTGGCGGGCCGCTTGGCGAGGAAGGCCGCGACGCCCTCCTTGTAATCGGCGCTGCGGCCCAACGCGCGCTGGCTGTCGCGCTCGAGGTCGAGCTGCTGGTCGAGCGTGTTGGTGGCCGCCGCGTTGATCGCCTGCTTGATCGCGGCATAGGACAGCGTCGGGCCGGCGGCCAGGCGATGCGCGAGCTTCTTCGCCTCCTCCATCAGCGCTGAATCGTCCAGCACCTGCCACGCCATGCCCATGCGGACGGCGTCCTCGGCCGGTACCGAGCTGCCCAGCATGGCAAGCGCACGGGCGCGGGCATCGCCCACGGTATGCGGCAGGAACCAGGTGCCGCCCAGGTCGGGAAGCAGCGAGATGCGCACGAAGGCCTGGTCGAAGCGGGCCGAACGCGCGGCCAGCACGATGTCGCAGGCGAGTGCCAGGTTGGCGCCGCCGCCCGCCGCCACACCGTTCACCGCGGCCACGATCGGCTTGGGCAGCGCGCGCATGGCGCGGATCATGGGGTTGAAGAGGCGATCCATGGCGGCGCCGAGGTCGGGCTGGCCAGCGGCATCCGGATCGCCGGGACCGCCATTCGCGAGGTCGGCGCCAGCGCAGAAGCCGCGGCCGATGCCGGTCAGCAGGACGGCGCGGATATCCTTGTCGTCGCGGGCGCGGCCCAGCTCGTGGTTCATCGCCTCGATCAGGCCGGGGCTCATGGCGTTGAGCCGTTGCGGCCGGTTCAGCATGAGGGTGAGGACGCCGCCTTCCAGGGCGGCGATGACGGGCGTTTTGTCCATGGCGCCGGAGACTGGCACGGGAGGCCCCCTCGCCGCCACTCTCCCCGCGCCATCCGGTCGCGTCGCATCGCGGCACGCGCTCCCTTATCTCGGGACGCGATGTCCAAGATCCTGATCCTGGTCGGCACCGAATCGGGCAATGCCCAGATGGTGGCCGACGCGCTGAAGCCGGTGCTCGAAGGCGCCGGCCATGCGGTCGACGTCAACGACAAGGCGGCGTCCGTCGGCGACCTCGAGGCGCACGACGTCCTGCTGGTGATCTGCGCCACCCACGGCTCGGGCGACATCCCGACCAACATCCTGCCCCTCGCCGAGACCCTGGAGCGCGAGCGACCCGACCTGTCCGGCCATCGCTACGGCATCATTGCGCTGGGCGACATGACCTACCAGGACACGTTCTGCGGCGGCGGCAAGAAGGTCGACAAGGTGTTCGAGCTGTGCGGCGCCCAACGGCTGGGCGACCGGCTGGAGGTCGACGCCTCCAGCCAGCCGCTGCCCGACGAAGAAGCGCTCACCTGGATCGAGAGCTGGAAGAGCCTCGTCTGATCGCAGTCAATCGGGCAGGGTGAAGATCTCGACAGGCTCGGGAATGCCGCGCAGGACATGCTTGCCGAGCGGGCGCATCGCCGTCAGGCAGACATCATTGAACTCGGCCGACGCACAGACGGGAACGCCCAGTTCCTTGGTCAGGCTCTCCAGCCGCGCCGCACGGTTGACGGCCGAGCCGATGACCGTGAAGTCGAGCCGGTCCTCGGTGCCGACATTGCCGAAGGTCACCGGACCGACATGCAGGCCGATCCCGAAGCGCAGCGGCTCGCTGCCGCCGGCGGCGCGCGCCTCGTTGGCGGCCTCGATGTCGCCGATCAGCCGACGGGCGGCGTTGAGCGCCGCGCCGGTGACCATGGGCAGGAAGAGCGCATCCTCGGCCGGGAAATAGCCCATCACGCCGTCGCCGATGAACTTCAGGATTTCCCCGCCATGGGCGCCCAGCGCATCGCCTACGAGCTGAAGATAGTTGTTCAGCAACTCGAGGACCTCGGACGGGGCCAGGCGCTCGTTCATGCCGGTGAAGTCGCGCAGGTCGGAGAACCACAGGACGGCGCGGATCTCCTCGCCCTCGCCGCGGCGGATGGCGCCATTCAGCACGCGCTGGCCGATCTGGGGTCCGAGATAGGTGTTGGCCACCGTCTCGGCGACACTGCGCTCGACATGCATCTCGATCACCGCGCCCATCATGTCGACGAGGCGGGCGAGGTCGGCGATGTCGTCGTCGGAGAAGCCCGTGCGGCTGTCGGTGGCGAAGGTGACGACGGGCACCGGCCCGTCGCGGCGGATGCGCATCGGCGTGGCGAAATAGTCGGTGCCGCCGTCGGCCTTCACGTCGCGCAACGTCACGTGATGGTCTTCGCCCACGTCCTTCATGCGGTAGCGCACCGCGCGGCCCTGCTCGCGCGCCTCCTGCATCGGACTGCCGATATAGGACGGGGTGAACTGGATGCCGTAGGCGCGCGCGATCGCCTGCACCTTCTCGCCGCGCCGCCACATGTAACCCATCGCCGTCAGCTGCGGATGGATGAGCTGCAAGCCGATATAGACGCGCCACAGCGGAATGCCGGCCTGCAGCACCTTGTTCATCAGGCGTTCGATGAACAGCGCCGGCGTGGGCACGAGGCGGCCCTCGTGCACCAGCCACTCGCCGACGGGCGCCAGGCGATCGCCCGCGGAGAGGCCCGCGTTCAGGAGCCGACCACCGTCGCCACCTCCTCCGACGAGGTCCGGAAGACCTTGTTGGTGGAGAGATCGGCGATCTTGTCGATGTTGTCGGCCACGTCCTCGACGGTGGGCGCGCGGCCCTCGATGCGCAGGCCGGGCGCCTCGCGATACTCGATGCGGGAGAAGTAGCCCGCGCCCGCGCTCCAGATGTCGCCGGTGCGCTGGCACTGCTCGCTGCAGAGATAGGCGACCATGGGCGAGACGAACGCCGGATCGAGCCTGGCCAGCATCTCGGGCGTCATCAGGCTCTCGGTCATGCGCGTGCCGGCGACCGGCGCCAACGCATTGACCAGCACGTTGTATTTCTGGCCTTCGAGACGCAGCGCATTCATGAAGCCTACGACGGCAAGCTTGGCGCCGCCATAGTTCGCCTGGCCGAAATTGCCGTAGATGCCGGAGTTCGACGAGGTCACCACGACCCGGCCATAGGCCTTGGCGCGCATGATCGGCCACGCCGCATGCGTGACATAGGCGGTGCCGAGGAAATGCACCTTCACCACGAAGTCGAAGTCATCGACCGTCATGTTGTGGAAGGTCTTGTCGCGCAGCACGCCTGCATTGTTGACCACGATGTCGATCGTGCCGAAGGAATCGACCGCGGTCTTGACGATGTTGGCCGCGCTCTTCGGATCGGCCACCGAATCGTAGTTCGGCACGGCCTGGCCGCCCGCCGCCTTGATCTCGGCCACCACCTTGTCGGCCGCAGCATGATCGCCGCCTTTTCCGTCGACCGCGCCGCCCGGATCGTTCACCACCACCCTGGCGCCGCGGCTGGCCAGCAGCAGCGCATGCGCGCGGCCCAACCCGTTGCCGGCGCCGGTGACGATGGCGACGCGATTGTCGAAGCGGATTGTCATTCCCCGTTCTCCCCTTAAGGCTTTGCATTGAAGGCAACCCGCCCGACCGCGGCGGAGACACCCATGTTAGTTCTGACGTGCGTAGTTTCAACCCTGCGGCATGCAGGGCTGATGGGTTCAACTCCGCTGCAGGATCACGACCGATGCCACGGCCTCTTCCATGCCGATGACGCCGCCGCCGTTCTCGGCGAGCGCAATCTCCGCGCCCTTGACCTGGCGTTGTCCCGCCTCGCCGCGCAGCTGCGCCGCGAGCTCGGCCAGCATGGAAAGACCGGTGGCACCCACCGGATGGCCTTTGGACACGAGACCGCCCGACGTGTTGACCGGCAGCTTGCCATCCGGTCCCGTGGCGCCCGAGGCGATGAACTTGCCGCCCTCGCCCTCCGGGCAGAATTGCAGCATCTCGCACTGATAGATCTCGCAGAAGCTGGTGGCGTCGTGCACCTCGGCCACATCGATGTCCTGCGGTCCCAGCCCCGCCATCTTGTAGGCCTTGTCGGAAGCGGCGCGCGTCAGGCCGGGCTCGTCGAGCGAGCGGTACTTGCCGCCGGAGAAGCCCACACCGGCGATGCGGATGGCGCGCTCCTTCACCGCGGCCGGCAGCTTCTCGAGATATTCCTTCGAGCACAGCAACGCCGCTGCCGCGCCGTCGCCGATCGGCGCGCACATGGCGCGGGTCAGCGGATACGACACCGGCCGATCCTGCATCACGGATTCCGTCGTCATCTGGAAGCGGTACTGCGCCTTGTCGTTCAGCGCGCCGTAATTGTGGTTCTTGGCGGCGCCGGCGGCGATCTGCTCCTGCATCGTGCCGTACTTCCACATATGCCACTTGGCCTGCATGGCGTAGGTGTCCATGAAGATGGTGCGGTCGTCGCCCGGCGCGAACTTCGACCCAACCATCTCGCCCACCCGGTTCATCTCCTCGACCAGCCGGTCATGCTGGCTGGTAATGTAGCCCTGGTTGAACAGGCCCGCGGTGCGCTCCGGCGCGTCGGGGCTGAACAGCTTCTCGATGCCGATGCACAAAGACAGCTCGTGCGTGCCGGCCAAAACGTCCTTCCAGGCGCCCATGAAGGCGGTCGAGGCCGTGGCGCAGGCATTCTCGACGTTGAACATCGGCACGCGCTCGGGAAACAGCCCCTCCTCGACCAGCGGCTGGAACAGCGCCTGGGCACGGATCGAGTTCTGGCCCCAGAAGCCCATGCCGCAATTGCCCAGCCAGCCCGTCTCGATGTCGGCGCCGTTCTGCTTGCCGGCATCGGCGAGCGCACCCATATAGGCCTCTCGCGCCAGGTCACCGAAGCTCATGCCGGGATGCTTCTTGAAGACGGTGGTATAGGCGCCGATCACATAAACGTCGCGCATGGCTGTTCCTCTGGAGGCGTTTCCCTTGGTTGGCTTTCACGGCATTTGAGCGTATCCAAATGGCCCGCGCTAGGAGAACCGACATGGCCGCAACGGCCCCTGCACAGTCTCGACCACGCCCCATCAACGTCGACGCGACCATCGCCGAGCTCAGGACGCTCTACGGCGACCGGGTGAGCACCGCGCACGCCGTACGCGAGCAGCACGGCAAGGATATCTCCTTCCACGAAGCGCATTTGCCCGACGCCGTGGTATTCGCCGAATCGGCCGAGGAAGTGCAGCAGATCGTGCAGCTCTGCGCCCGCCTCAAGACGCCGATCATCGCCTTCGGCACCGGCACCTCGCTGGAGGGCCATATCAGCGCGCCCAACGGCGGCATCTCGCTCGACGTCAGCCGCATGAACAAGGTGCTGGCGGTGAACGAGGCCGACCTCGACGTGGTGGTGCAGCCCGGCGTCACGCGCAAGCAGCTCAACGAATACATCCGCGCCACCGGCCTCTTCTTCCCGATCGATCCCGGCGCCGACGCCTCGATCGGCGGCATGACCAGCACGCGCGCCTCGGGCACCAACGCCGTGCGCTACGGCACCATGCGCGAGAACGTGCTGTCGCTGCAGGTCGTCACGGCCGACGGCCGGCTGATGCGGCTGGGCCGCCGCTCGCGCAAGTCCTCGGCGGGCTACGACCTCGTGAAGCTGTTCGTGGGCTCCGAGGGCACGCTGGGCATCATCACCGAGATCACGCTCCGCCTCTACGGCATCCCCGAATCGATGGTGTCGGCCACCTGCGCCTTCGATTCGCTCGAGGGCGCGGTCAACACCGTGATCCAGACCATCCAGTCGGGCATTCCGGTGGCGCGCATCGAGCTGATGGACACGGAAACGGTCGACACCGTGAACAAGTACTCCAAGCTCAGCCTGCCGCTTAAAAGCATCCTCCTGCTGGAGTTCCATGGCACCGAGGCCGGCACCAAGGAGCAGGCCGAAATGGTGCAAGCGATCGCCGCCGACCACGGCGGCGGCGACTTCGCCTGGACCAGCCAGGCCGAGGAGCGCAGCAAGATGTGGCAGGCGCGCCACGACGCGGCGTGGGCGGCCAAGGCGGCCCGGCCGGGCTGGGGCATGTGGGCGACCGATGTCTGCGTGCCGATCTCGCGGCTCGCCGAATGCATCCTCGAAACCCAGAAGGACATCGTCGCGAGCGGCCTCTATGCGCCGATCGTCGGTCATGTCGGCGACGGCAACTTTCATCTCACCATGATGGTCAATCCTGACGACCCGACCTACCTGCCGCGCGCCGAGGGGCTGAACGACCGCATGGTGGCGCGTGCTCTGGCGCTGGGCGGCACCTGCACCGGCGAGCACGGCGTCGGCATGGGCAAGATCAAGTTCCTGTACGAAGAACACGGCGAGGCGATGTCGCTGATGCGCGCCATCAAGAAGGCGCTCGACCCCGACAACATCATGAATCCGGGAAAGATCCTGGGGCCGATCAACTGATCTCGTTTGATCCTTGCGCAGATCCTGGGCGGTTGGCGAGAATTTGCGGTATTTCCGGTAGTCCGGCAGACCTTTTGCGAGAGATCCAAATCTGCCGATGAATGCAGGAGAGGGCCCGTGAATCCGCTCGCCCGCGGCGCGGGTTTGCCGACCGAGCCGGGGCTGGCGCGAAAATCGGAGTGTCATCGGGACAAATGACTTAAGTTACGGTTGTCGAAAGTCAGCCAAAGTTCACGTGCGCTGTTGAGGTACGACGCACATATAATCAAAACTTAAGTATTTGTCAAGTAAAACTCCGGGCGAGGCCGGAATAAGTAAGCACCGTTGGGGGGGGTTGCGGCTTTCCCGTATTGAATCGACAGGGAATTTTCTGATCGCGCGCGGGGCGTCGCCACGCCCCCCCGAGTAAGTGGGTACCATAGAACCCACAAATGTAATTTCCTTACCCTGCGACGACGCGTTGCTTCCGCAGCGCCAGCGATCTGCCGCCGGCAACCCGTCGAGCGGCAGCCTGGCGCAGCGCAAACCCTAACCGACCGCCATGCCCTTCTTGGCCAGCTCCTTCTTCGCGTTCTCGTTCTTGGCGAGATGCGCGAGCCCCATGCCGCGCAGCACGTTGGGCGCCTTGGTAAACTGAATATTGTCGTAGCCGACGATCTCGACGCGGTTGCCCCATGGATCCAGGAAATCGAGGAAGCGACCGTCGAGCGTGGCGACACCGGCCGCCTGCAGAGCCCGGCGCGCCACTTCCTTGTCGTCGACCACGAGACCGAAATGGCGGCCATCGTCGGGCGGCTGCTTGCGCCCTTTCTGAAGGGCGATGAACTGGTCGCCCAGATCGATGAAGGCCATGGTGTCGCTCTTGCCGCGCAGCTCGAACTCGAAGAGCCGGCCGTAGAAGGCCAGCGCCTCCTCGATGTCGCCCACCTCCAGCGCCACATGGTTGAAGCCCACGACGCGCGCCTTGCCGGATTCTGCCATCGCACACTCCTCGGCTGATCTCGAGGATCAGGTGGGAAGCCCCACCCCATCACGCAACCCCCGGACGAACCGAAGCGGATGTCACCCGGCGCCTGCGTGCCAATGTCGGTCAGAGCCGCTACAGTCGTCGTACCGAGCAGCGACAGAGGAGGCAGATCATGATTACTGGCGGCTGCCATTGCGGCGCAATCCGCTATCAGGCTGAGGGCGAGGCGATCACGCACGCGCTGTGTCATTGCGCGGATTGTCGGCGCCACGCCGGTGCGCCGATGGTCGGCTGGACGATGTACGCTCAAGACGCCGTCAAGGTGACGAAGGGCACACCCAAGGTCTACGCCTCTTCGGAACATGGCCGGCGACATTTCTGCGCCGACTGCGGCACCGGGCTCTTCTATGTCAATACGCAAATGCTGCCGGGGATCATCGATATCCAGAGCGCGACCTATGACGATCCTGACTCCGTTCCTGCGCGAGCCCACATTCAGGTTGCCGAAAGGATCGGATGGATGGCGCGCGCTCACGAACTGCCGGCGTTCGAGCGCTACCCGCCGCAGGAATGATTCCGGGGAACCCCTGTCCCGACAATAAAGCCCGACAAAAAAGCCGCCCGGTGAAGGGCGGCTTTGTCTGCGACGAACCGAGTGAAGGCTACTTGGCCGCCTGAATCATGATCTCGACCTTGAGAGCCGGATTGGCAAGCTTGGCTTCGACCGTGGCGCGCGCCGGCGTGTTGCCGGGCGCCACCCAGGCGTCCCACACTTCGTTCATCTGGCCCCAGGTGCCGATGTCGGTCAGCCAGATGTTGGCCGACAGGATTTTCGACTTGTCTGTGCCGGCCTCGGCCAGGAACTTGTCGACCTTGGCCAGGATTTGCGCTGTCTGGCCCTTGACGTCGGCCTTGGCGTCGTCGGCGGTGAGGCCGGCGAGGTAGACCGTGTCGCCGTGCACGACGGCGCTGCTCATGCGGGGACCGGCGTTGATGCGCTTGACGCTCATAGTGTCTCTCCTCCTTTGAAAACCCCAAAACGGCGGCGACCTTAGAGCAGATTCCATCAAGGTCAAACCGCGCAAACCTCACCCTGAGGAGCGCACGTAGTGCGCGTCTCGAAGGGTGGCAACAGCATAACTGGTTCCCACCCTTAGAGACGCCGCTGCGCGGCTCCTCAGGGTGAGGTCTATCTAGATCGCTGCGACGACCATGATTTCGACCTTCATCTTCGGATCGTTCAGCCTCGCCTGTACGGTGGCCCGGGCGGGCGTCTGGCCCGGCACGGCCCAGGCATCCCATACCGCGTTCATGGCGGCGAAGTCGGCGATGTCGCTGAGCCAGATCACGGCGGACAGAATCTTCGTCTTGTCGCTGCCGCCACGCGCCAGCAGCGCATCGATCTCGGCCAGCGCCTGCTTCACCTGGCCGGTAATGTCGAGCGAGGTGTCCTCGGGGATCATGCCCGAGAGATACAGGCGATCGCCATACACGCTGGCCTCGCTCAGCCGCGGGCCGGGATCAATGCGGCGGACTTCGCTCATGTTGTCTCCTCTCGGGACTCTGCGGAACGCACTTCCGCTTCGCAGGACGGCTCTGGCAAGAGCTTCTAGCACCCACAGCCCGCGGTTCGCGATAAAGTCTCTGCTCAAGAAGTGAGGTCATATTCCTCTCCCCCTTGGGGGAGAGGAATATGAACGGTCTGATTGAGAAGGAAGAACAACCATGGCCATCCGCCGCCCCCTCGACGGCATGCTCGTCCTCGATCTGGGGCAGATCTACAACGGACCTTATTGCGGGCTGACGCTGGGCTTCATGGGCGCCCGCGTGCTCAAGATCGAGCCGCCGGAGGGCGACGTCGTGCGCCGCCGCAAGCGAGAGGTCGAGCCCTGGCCGCTGGTCATGCTGAACTCCAACAAGGAGTCGGTGGTGCTCGATCTCAAGCAGCCGCGCGGCAAGGAGCTCTTCCTCGAGCTGGTGGCCAAGGCCGACGTGCTGATCGAGAACTTCGCCGTCGGCGTCATGGATCGGCTGGGCATCGGCTGGGACGTGCTCAGCAAGATCAACCCGCGCCTGGTCTATGGCGGCAGCTCGGGCTTCGGGCTCGACGGCCCCTATCGCGATCTCGCCGCCATGGACGTCACCGTCCAGGCGATGAGCGGCATCACCAACGCGACCGGCCAGCCCGACGGGCCGCCAACCAAGGCCGGCGCCGCCGTCTGCGACTTCCTGGCCGGCATCCATCTCTGCGCCGGCATCCTGGGCGCCCTGGTGCAGCGCGAGCGCACCGGCCAGGGCCAGAGGGTCGAGGTCGCCATGCACGAGGCGGCTGTGATCGCCCTCGCCTCGGCCATGGGCGCGGTGATGGACGGCGACACAGGCGTCCCCGACCGCACCGGCAACCGCCATCCCGCGCTCGCCATGGCGCCGTACAACACCTACCCCTGCAGCGACGGCTACGTCGCGATCTTCACCGCGGCCGAGCGGCACTGGCACTCGATGTGCCGGATGCTGGCCCGGCCCGACCTCGCCACCAATCCCGACTATGCCAGCACGGTGGCGCGGGCGAAGAACATGGCAGAGATCGACGACATCGTCGGCGCCTGGACGATCACGCGCACCAAGGATGAGGTGGTGCGACTGCTGAACGAGGCGCACGTGCCCTGCGCGCCGGTGAAGACGGCGCGCGAGGTAGCGTACGACCCGCATCTCGAAGCACGCGGCTTCTGGGTCGATATCGAGCATCCGCGCCGCGGCCGCACGCGCGTGCCGATCTCGCCCATCCGCCTGCATGCCGGCGGCAAACCGGAGATCCGCAGCCCCGCCCCGACGCTCGGCCAGCACACCGAGGCGGTGCTGGCGGAGCTGCTGGGGTTGAAGGCGGAGGAGCTGGCCAAATTGCGCGCCGAACGAGTCACGGAGCCCGTGACGGAGCGGAAGGCCTAATCTTGCCGGACCGCGGGCCTCCAGGCCCGCTGTCATCCTGAGCGAAGCGAAGGATCTCATGCCGGTTGCAAGCGGCGATTAGGTCCTTCGCTTCGCTCAGGACGACAAAGAAGAGCGGGCCTGGAGGCCCGCGGTCCGGCAAGAAGCTATGAGCGTTCCCTTATGTCGGCGAACTTGATGGCGGGCGAGCGTTCGGCGACGTAGCCCAGCTCCCAGGCGTTGCGCGCTAAAAACACCGGCGCGCCGTCGCGATCCTCCGACATGCCGCCGCGATTGGCGGCCATGAAGGCCTCGAGGTCGGCCTTGCTGTCGGCCGAGATCCAGCGCGCCGTTTCGAAAGGCGCCGGCTCGAGGTCGATCTTGACCTGGTACTCCGCCTCGACCCGGGTTTTCAGCACGTCGAGCTGCAGCTCGCCCACCACGCCCACGATGTGATCGCCGCCGATCACGCGACGGAACACCTGGGTGACGCCCTCCTCGGCGAGATCCTCCAGGGCGCGCTTGAGCTGCTTGGACTTCATCGGATCTTCCAGCCGCACGCGGCGCAGGATTTCCGGCGCGAAGTTGGGGATGCCGGTGATCTTGACCGTCTCGCCCTCGGTCAGGGTGTCGCCGACCCGCAGCACGCCATGGTTCGGGATACCGATGATGTCGCCCGGCCACGCCTCGTCGACGATCTCGCGCTCGCGGGCGAAGAACAGGATGGGCGAGTTGACCGACAGGACCTTGCCGGTGCCCATTTGCGTGAGCTTCATGCCGCGGCGGAACTTGCCGCTGCACAGGCGCAGGAAGGCGACGCGGTCGCGGTGGTTGGGATCCATGTTGGCCTGGACCTTGAAAACGAAGCCCGCGACCTTGGGTTCGGTGGGTTCGATCGGCCGCGGCTCGGCCGGCTGCGGGCGCGGCGGCGGCGCCCAGGCGGCCAGGGCGTCCAAAAGCTCGCGCACGCCGAAATTGTTGTAGGCGCTGCCGAAGAACACCGGGGTCAGATGGCCGGCGCGGTAGGACTCCATGTCGAAGCCGGGATAGGCGCCGCGCACCAGCTCGACCTCCTCGGCCAGCGTGGGATCGGAGATGGTGTAATTCTCGATGACCTCGCCGATGCGCGTGCGATCCGAGGAATCGAACACCAGCATGCGATTGCGCGCGAGATCGTAGGTGCCCTTGAAGCTCTGGCCGGAGCCCGCAGGCCAGGTCATGGGCGTGACGTCGAGCGCCAGGGTGGAGGCGATCTCGTCCAGAAGCTCGATCGGGTCGCGGCTCTCGCGGTCCATCTTGTTGATGAAGGTCACGATCGGCACGTCGCGCAGGCGGCAGATCTCGAACAGCTTGCGCGTGCGCGCCTCGATGCCCTTGGCGGCGTCGATCACCATCACCGCCGAATCGACCGCGGTCAGGGTACGGTATGTATCCTCGCTGAAATCCTCGTGGCCCGGCGTGTCGAGAAGATTGAACACCGCGCCGCCATACTCGAAATGCATGACCGAGGTGGTGACCGAGATGCCGCGCTGCTGCTCGATCTTCATCCAGTCCGAGCGCGCGCGCCGGGCGTCGCCACGCGCCTTGACCGCGCCCGCGACATGGATCGCGCCGCCGAACAGCAGCAGCTTCTCGGTCAGCGTCGTCTTGCCGGCGTCCGGGTGGGAAATGATCGCAAACGTCCGCCTGAGCCCAGCGGGATGGCCGGCCAGACGGGCGTCGGAAACGGGAACAACGGCGGAATCGGGCACTTTTCGGGGACCTTGGGGGGTGCGAGGGGGTAGCGGACGCGCCTTGCCGCGTCAACCCATGGCTCGCGAAGGCCATTCGGCCATCCCACCTGTCGTCAGCCCCTTCGCCGAAAGCCGGACCGTACGGTCAGTGCTTGTGGACCGCGCGCAGCCGGCACACGGCCCGGTCCAAGTGAAGCATCGGACGCTCTCCATCAGAACAATTGGGTGACCCGGATCGTGAATACCGCCGCGAGGTTGTCCGAAGGCATCAGGGCGGGCTCGAGATAGAGCTGGATGTTCGGCGTGATCAGCAAAGTATTGTGCGCTGACCACGCCCAATAGACTTCCATCATCGTCTCGCTCGGACGCGCGAACGTACCGGAGTAGAGCGACATGTTCGTCGCGTTCCAGACCATGCCGAGCCCGATCTGATCGCGCGGGTTGCGCTTCAGCGGATCGTTGAGAATGGCGCCGCCCGCGATCGACGACTGGATCGCGAAGCTCGATTGCCAGGCCGTGTTGGCGCGCAGGAACAGCCCCCATTTGTCGCCGATCGGCTGGGAGGCGCTGAACGACAGCCCCTGGCTGGCGAGGGGCTGCAGCGGCACGCCCGGCTGATTGTAGTAGAGCAGCGAAAAGTTACCCTGCCCCCAGCCACCGACGGTCGGCGACCAGGCGCCGTAGCCGAACCACGCATACTGGCCCCGGCCCAGGGTCGGGAACTGGATGTAGCTGCCGCTGAAATCATTGGCGTCCTGGAATCCGGTGGCCAGGGTGATTTCTTTGGTCGGGTTGACCTGCGCATAGGCACCGAGGCCCGCCTGCGAGTAGTTCTGGCTGCCGTTCTGGGTCAGGGAATAGCCGATGAAATTCACCTGCTGGTCATTGGCGTAGGCATTCCCGTCGAAGTTGGAGAACGCGAATTGACCGAGCGAGATCGCCAGCCAGTCGCCCGGGAAGCTGTGCGTGTAGGTGAGCTGCACGAATTGCTGGTTGGCCGTCGGCTGGTTGTTGATCGGGCTGATGATGTCGATATTGCCGCCGAGGCTCTCGCCCGTCGCACCCGACAGATACTGCGCCGTCATGAAGTGGAACTGGAAGGATCCTGCGCCGAGCCCGGCGAGGGAGAACGCCTCCCAGTTCACGGCCGGCGTGAACATCGCCTGGACGGCGCCATATCCGCCGTTGGGTGTCCCCCATTGGCTCATGACGGACGACTCCATCGAGAACTCGATCCCGGTCGTATCCTCGATCTGCTTCTTCGCCTTGACATAGCGCACGTGCGCCTGGTCGACGTCCTCGGCCAGCGACAGCTCCTGCCGCTTCTTGGCGGCGCGGTTGGCGTCGTGGATCCTGCCGACCAGCTTCTGGCCCTGGCGGCCGGAGTCCTGGGCCGCGACGCGATCCGCCGACACGGCCATCGCGATGACGATCAGGCTAACAACTGCTGCACGGCGCATGGACCTGCTCCCCCTGGACCAAGCGAAAGCACGAGCAACCTCAAACGGGCAACCTCAAACGGGCAACCTCAAACGGGCAACCTCAAGCAGCCGCCGCCTCCTTGCGTTCGGCGAGCGCCGTGAGCTCGCGGTCGATGAAGTAGAGAGACTCGGGGCCATCGCCGATGAGGTCGATCCGATCCAGCACGAACCGGCACTGGGCATTCTCCTCGTGCTGCTCGCCGACGAACGTCTTCAGAAAGGACACCGTCGCGTGATCTTTCTCGGCACCCGCCAGTTCGTAGACGAGGCCGACATGGTGCGTGACCTTGAGTTCCTGGTCCCGGACCGCCTCGAAAAGACCCTTCACGCCAACAACCTTCCTTTGGCGCTGCCCGAAGCGACCTTGCCCGCAACCCCGCCCCATGTGGCTCTCTGACATCCGGCCCAGTGAACGCTCGTCGCTGTTTCGCCGCATTTCGGCCGCGAACGCCGCACAGTGCGCATCGATTGAAGCGAAAATGCCCAAATGCCGACGAAAAAACCGCCAAGGTGCCATCCGACACTGATTCCAGTGCCTTGGCGCGCAACGCTCACCTTTCAGACGCGTTGGTCGCCAGAAGGTGTTGAACAACACCCCATAGTGGCACCGGAATCGGAGCTTTGGTCATGGATCGCTTTGCCCTGGAACACAATCTTCGCGGCGCTTCTGCTCGCATTGTGGCCTGCCAAGAGGCCCTGCTGAGCCAGCGTTCCCAGGTTCGCGAACTCGAGCGATGCGGCCTCGACGCGTCGCTGGCGCGCGCCCTGCTGGAGATCTACGAGGAATCGAAGTCGATGGCGCTCTTCAACCGCGACAGCCTGGCCAGCACGCTCAGGATGGCGAACTTCACGACCACCGCACCGGCTGATCTTTCGATCGACGATCCCTCGATCGACGATCACGAGACTTTCGTCGACGCCGAATTCCATCATCGCCTGGCGGCGTAGCGGGACGATCGCTCGGCTCAGCCTTTGAGTTCCTCGCGCAGCATCTCGAGCTCAAGCCATTCCGTCTCCGCGGTGTCGAGCTCGGCCTGCGCGGCGGCCAGCCGCGCACTCTTGGCGGCGAAGGCCTTGGCGTCGCGGGTGTAGAGACTCGCATCGGCGAGATCGGCGTTGAGCCTCGCCATCTCGGCCTGCAAGGCGGCCATCCGCTTGGGCAACTCGGTCAACGCCCGTTCGCGCTTGTAGCCCAGGCGCTTGCCCTGCCCGGCTTCACGCGGCGGAGTGACCTTCTCCTTGCGCGACGGCGTCACACCGCTGGGCTCCACGCGGGGGCCGCGCTGGCTCACATAGTCGCTGTAACCGCCGGCATATTCGATGGCGGTCCCGTCGCCCTCGAGAGCAATGGTCGAGGTCACCAGCCGGTCGAGGAAGTCGCGGTCGTGGCTCACCAGCAGGACGGTGCCGTCGTAGTCGTCGAGCGCTTCCTGCAGCAGATCGAGCGTATCGGCGTCGAGATCGTTGGTCGGCTCGTCGAGCACGATCATGTTGGAGGGCGCCGCCAGCGCCTTGGCGAGCAGCAGCCGGTTGCGCTCGCCGCCCGACAGCGTGCGCACGGGCTGGCGCGCCTGCTCGTCGCGGAACAGATATTCGCGCAGGTAGGTCATGACGTGCGTGGGACGGCCGCGCACCAGGACATGGTCGTTGCGGTCAGCCAGCGTTTCCCACGGCGTCTTGTCCGGATCGAGGCCGATGCGCCGCTGGTCGATCACCACCGGCATCAGGTTGGCGCCGAGCTTGACCGTGCCGCTGTCCGGCTCGAGTTCGCCGATCAACATCCTGAGCAAGGTCGTCTTGCCCGCACCGTTGGGGCCGATCAGGCCGATGCGGTTCTTGCGGAAGATGCGCGTCGAGAAGTCCTCGACGATCACCTTGTCGCCCCAGCGCTTGGTGATGTTGCGCGCGGTGACGACGAGCGCGCCGGAGGCTTCCGCCTGGCCGACTTCTATGGTGGCGCGGCCGACAGGCCCGATCTGTTGGCGACGCTGCTCGCGCAGCGCTTTCAGCGCACGCAGGCGGCCCTCGTTGCGCGTGCGCCGGGCGCGGATGCTCTTGCCTGCCCACTCGGTCTCGCGTTCGATCAGCCGATCGAGCTTGTGCCGCTCCGTCGCCTCGCGCTCGATGATGTCGTTCGACCAGCTCTCGAACTCGCCGTAGCCCCTGTCGAGCCGGCGGACGATGCCGCGGTCGAGCCACAGCACGGCGCGCGACAGCGTCGCGAGGAAGCGCCGATCGTGGCTCACCAGGACGTAGGCGCCGCGCCAGCGCGACAGCTTTTCCTCCAGCCATTCGATGGTCGGCAGGTCGAGATGGTTGGTCGGCTCGTCGAGCAGCATGATTTCGGGCTCTCCGACCAGCGCGCGGGCCAGTGCCGCCCGCCGCGCCTCGCCGCCCGACAGTTCGCCCGGCAGGCGGTCGCCATCGAGCTTCATCTCCTCGAGGATGGCGGCGACGCGGTAGTCGGACGGGCCCAGCGAATCGGTCAGCACGGAGGCCACATAGTCGGCGACGCTGGCGTGGCCAGTGAAATCCGGCTCCTGCGGCAAGGTGGCGATGGTGATGCCGGGCTGGGCGAAACGCTCGCCACTGTCGGCGATCGGCTCCCCCCCCAGGATGCGCAGCAGGGTCGATTTGCCGGCCCCGTTGCGGCCGACCAGCGACAGCCGCTCGCCGGGCGCGATGGCTAAGGCCACGCCGTCCAGGATCGTCTGGTCGCCGAGGTGAAAGCGGATGCCGGCGAGCGCCAGGAGGGGTGGTTCAGCCATGGGCCGGCTGTCATGGCCGAAGCTGTCCACAACGGCAAGGGCCTCCCTGCAAGGTATGGTCATGCATGCTGCGGCCCGTGGGGGAACCGAGGCGGATCGATCGCGCCATCAGGCGCCTGCAAGGCGCTCTGAAAGGCGTTCCCGCGCGCGGCGTGCGACTGACCTGGCGCGGCGGCGAACTGCGCACCACCATCCACTGGGCGCGCGACGATTCCTTCTGGTGGGCCTTCGAGCCCCGCCAAGCAACGACCACACCGCGGCAGGCGCTGCTGCTGGGCCACGCGCCCCATGCACCGACCAAGCGCGAGAGCATCACCTGCGAGATCAACCTGCCGCGCATCGCCGACCGGAAGGTGGCGGGCATCATCGCGGTCGACGAGGCCGGCGCGCTCTATCTCGCCCATTCCGGCCGCATGGGCGGCACGCGGCTCGGCCAGCGCAAGGCGGGCTTCCGCGATTTCCTGGCCGACGGCGTATGGCGGCGTCTCACCTGGCCCGACGGCGAGGAGACCGAGGCGCTGATCGTGGCGCCGCTCGACAGCCCCCGCCTCACCCGCCTGCTCGGCCAGTTCGTCGATGCGGTGCGCCGCTTCAAGGCAGGCGATCCGCCGACGGCACGGACCGGCCTCTGCGTCGAGCCGGCGCTGGCCGATTCGGCGTCGGCGGCGTGCGATCGGCGACTGGTCGACGTGGCGCTGCACGAGGAGCTCGCCAAGCGCGGCCTGTTCGGCCCAACCGACGATCTCTTCTCGCTGCGCGGCGAGCGGCCGCAACCGTTGTTCGCGCTGGTGGCCGACGGGCGGCCCGAGGAACTCGTGATGGCCGTTGGCTCGCTGTCGCTCGCCTCGGCGCGCGGCGGGCCCGACGTGCGGCCGATCCTGGTGGCGCCCGCCACGCTCAGCGACCGCGACGATGCGACCCTGCAGGCCCTGCCCTTCGCCTGCGTGCGCTTCCGCTGGCGCGGCGCGCGGGCGGTGTTCGATGGACTCGACGACGCTCTCGCATGAAGCCTCGCGACGCCTTTGCCTCCCCGCATTGCCCGCGGGGAGGTGTCCGCGTGAGCGCCTCAGAAGGCGCAGAAGCGGACGGAGGGGTCATGAAGAAGCTTGACCCCTCCGGCCCTGACGGGCCACCTCCCCACTTCGTGGGGAGGAATCAACGATGGTGATGGGTCTCAACACCGGGCTGTGGGTGAGCGCGCAAGTGCGGCTCTGCGACATCGCGTTCATTCCGGCCACCGTGGTGCGGCGCGGCGATCCCGATGCCGGCACGGTGCTGGTGAAGCTCAACCGCTTCGAAGCCGGCGTCACCGTCTACACCCAGGCGAGTACGCTCGACGGTGAACCGGCCTGGAGCCGCGGCACCGGGCCCACACCGGTGGCGGAGGCCGATGCCGACGCCTACATCGCCCGCCAGGTCGCGCGCGATCCCGATCTCTGGGTGCTCGAGATCGAGGACCGCAAGGGGGTCTACAAGTTGGATGGGAAGGTGGTTTAGATCTTTGCTGGGGGCGCGCCACTCCAGTGGCGCGTTCATGACTCAAGAGAAGACGCGCCACTGGAGTGGCGCGCCCCCAGCGATGACTATTGCGGCGGCAACACCGTCGTCGGGTCGATGGTGCGGCTGCCGCCGCGTCTCACCTCGAAGTGCACCCGCGGGCTTGTCGCGCCGCCCGAGCTGCCGGCCTTGGCGATGGTCTCGCCCTTCTTGACCGCGTCACCCTTCTTGACCAGCACCGCTTCGTTGTTGCCGTAGGCCGTGATGTAGCCGCCGGGATGCTGGACCAGCACCAGGTTGCCGAGATGCGCCACTTCGCTGCCGACATAGACGACGGTGCCGCCCTCGGCTGCCTTCACCGGCGCGCCGGGTTCGGCCTGGATGTCGATGCCGTCGTTCTTCTGCCCGCCGGCGGCCGCGCCGTAAGGCGCCAGGATCTTGCCCTTGATTGGCCAGGCCATGCGCGGCGGCGGGGTTGCCGGCACCGTGACGCTCGAGCTCGATTCCGCCGCGGCCGGGCTGAGCGGGGTCGGCTGGCCGGCCGCGGGCGGTGCGGCCGAGCGCGGCGGCTCGCTCTGTCCGGGCGGCGGCAGGGTCTCGCGCTTGACCGGCCCGGGCGCGGTCGCCGTGGCGGTGGTCGGTCCGCCGGTGGCATCGGGCACGAAGCGGGCGCTGGGCAGTTGCAGCGACTGGCCGGCACGGAGCGTATAGGGCGGTATCAGCCGGTTGCGATCGATGATGGTCTGCACCGGCACGCCATAGCGCTGGGACACGCTTTCGACCGTGTCCTTCTCCTTCACGACATAGACGGCGGCGGCGGCTGGACCGGCACCGGAGCCTGGGTATTCGATGGTGCCGTCGCGGGCGCCATACAGGTTCGAGCAAGCGCCGAGCGCGACCGATAGCACCGCGGTTATACCCAGCGTGCGCCAGCAGCCCGCCCATCGCGAGGGGTAGCGAAGGGCTCTTTTCATGAGCCTATTCTACTGCAGGACGATTCCGGCGGGAATCGGGCCAACGACGATTTCCGGGGGCAGCGGTGTTCGCGATCTCATGCTCCTCTCCCCCTTGGGGGAGAGGAATATGATCGAGACTAGCCCTGCCCCAGCACCGGCAGCGCGCCCGTCACCAGGGGCACGAAGCGCACCGGCATCAGCGTGTCGCGCTTCAGGCCGCTCTCGCTCTTGACGATGCGCTCGACGACCTGCGCGGTGGGATCGCGGCCGACCGGCACGATCAGGATGCCGCCCACGGCAAGCTGGTCGATCAGCGCCTGCGGACGCTCTTCGGCGGCGGCGGTGACGATGATGCGGTCGAACGGCGCCTGGCCCGGCCAGCCCTTGCTGCCGTCGCCGACATCGAACACGACGTTATAGATGCCGAGCGCGATCAGCAGCCGCTCGGCCTCCTTGGACAAGGGCTTGTAGCGCTCGATCGTGTAGACGCGGCGCGCCAGCTTGGCGAGCACGGCCGCCTGGTAGCCCGAGCCGGTGCCGATCTCGAGCACCTTCATGCGCGGGCCGACGCGCAGCGCCTCGGTCATGGCGGCCACGACCAGCGGCTGGCTGATGGTCTGCCCGAAGGAGATGGGCAGCGCGGTGTTGTCCCAGGCGCGTTCGGCGAAGGTCGGCGATACGAAGCGCTCACGGTCGACCGCGGCGATGGCGCCCAGCACCTTCTCGTCGGCGATGCCCGAACTGCGCAGCTCGGCGAGCAGGCGTTGCAGGGCCGGAACGTTCACGGCCGCCCTGCCTCACTCGGTCTCGAGTTGAGCCGCCTCGAACTGGGCGGCGAGCTTGCGGCGCATGCCCTCGTGGGTGAGGTCCAGATGCAGCGGCGTCACCGAGATGTGGCCGGAGCGGATGGCGGCGATGTCGCTCGCCTCGTCGATCTCGCTCTCCTGCGGCTGGTAGCCGATCCAGTAGTAGGTGCCGCCGCGCGGATCGCGGCGCTCGACGATATAGCCGCCGAAGCCGCGCGTGCCCTGGTGCGTGACCCGCACGCCCTTGACCGAACCCGCCACCACGTCGGGGAAGTTGATGTTGACCAGCACGTTGCGCGGCCAGTCGGTGTCGAACACACGGCGCACCACGGCGGCGCCGTGATGTGTCGAGGTGCCCCATTTGACCGGATGGTCGTGCGTATAGGCCTGGCTGAAGGCGATCGAGGGCAGGCCGAGCAGGCAGCCTTCCATGGCGGCGGCGACGGTGCCCGAATAGGTGACGTCGTCGGCGATGTTGGTGCCGCGGTTGACGCCCGACAGCACGATGTCGGGCTTGCGGTCCTTCAGCAGGTGCTTCACGGCGAACAGCACGCAGTCGGTCGGCGTGCCTTCCAGCGCGAACTTGGCCTCGCTCACCTCGCGGCAGCGGATCGGCCGCGACAGCGACAGCGAGTGGCCGGCGCCGCTCTGGTTGACTTCGGGCGCCACCACCCAGACGTCGCTCGAGAGCTGGGTGGCGATCTCGATCAGGGCCTCGAGGCCGGGCGCATGGATGCCGTCGTCGTTGGTGACGAGGATGCGCGCCTTGGCGATGTCGGCCGGCTTCACTTGCGGGCCACGGGACCGGGGATCGTCGTCAGCCCGCCCATGTAGGGTCGCAGCGCCTCGGGGATCGTCACCGAGCCGTCCTCGTTCTGATAGTTCTCCAGCACCGCGATCAGGGTGCGGCCGACGGCGAGGCCCGAACCGTTCAGCGTGTTCACGAAGCGCGTTCCCTTGCCCTCCTTCGGCCGATAGCGCGCGCCCATGCGGCGGGCCTGGTAGTCGCCGCAGTTGGAGCAGCTGGAAATCTCGCGATAGGCGTTCTGGCCGGGCAGCCAGACTTCGATGTCGAAGGTCTTGCGCGAAGCCGGGCCCATGTCGCCGCCGCACAGCACGATGGTGCGGTAGGCGATGCCGAGGCGCTTCAGCACCTCCTCGGCGCGACCGGTCATGCGCTCGTGCTCGGCGGCCGACTGCTCGGGCGTCGTGATGCTCACCAGCTCGACCTTGGGGAACTGGTGCTGGCGGATCATGCCGCGCGTGTCCTTGCCGGCAGCACCTGCCTCGGAACGAAAGCACGGCGTCCAGGCGGTGAAGCGGAGCGGCAGGTCCTTCTCGTCCAGCACCGTGTCGTTCACCAGGTTGGTGAGCGGCACTTCGGCGGTCGGGATGAGCCAGAAGCCGTTGTCGGTGTGGAACATGTCCTCGGCGAAGCGCGGCAGCTGGCCCACGCCGTAGGCTGCGTTGTCGCGCACCAGGAAAGGCGGGTTGACCTCGGTGTAGCCGCCCTCTTCGCTGGTGTGCAGGTCGAGCATGAACTGCGCGATCGCGCGCTCGAGCTTCGCCAGCCGGCCTTTCAGGAAGACGAAGCGGGAGCCGGAGATCTTGCTGGCGGCGGCGAAGTCCATCTCGCCCGTGGCCTCGCCCAGCGCCACGTGGTCCTTTGGGGCGAAGGCGAAGTTACGCTGGTTGCCGACCCGGCGGATCTCGACATTGCCGGTCTCGTCGGTGCCATCGGGCACGTCGTCGAACGGCAGGTTGGGCAGCACTTCGAGGCGGCGCGTCAGCTCCTCGTCGAGGCGTTGCGCCTCGGCCTCGCCCTTCTTCAGGCTCTCCTCGAGGTTGGCGACCTCGGCCATCAGCGCGTCGGCCGGCTCGCCCTTGCCCTTGGCGATGCCGATCTGGCGGCTGAGCGCCTTGCGCCTGGCCTGCGCCGCCTCGCTCTCGGAGATGGCGGTGCGCCGGCGCTTGTCGATTTCCAGCAGCTCGGCCGCGATCGGCGGCAGGTTGCGCTTCTTGAGGCCGGCGTCGAAGGCCTCGGGATGGTCGCGGATGAAACGGATGTCATGCATGGCTAGCTGCCGGGCGTTTCCGCGGCCTTGTTCTCGGCCTCCTCGGCCTTCTTGTCCTCCTCCGCCTGCTTCTTCTCGATCCAGCTGCCGATCAGGATGCTGATCTCGTAGAAGGCGAGCAGCGGCACGGCGAGCGCGAGCTGGCTCACGACATCGGGCGGCGTCAGCACCGCGGCGATGATGAAGGCGAAGACGATGGCGAAGCGCCGCTTGGCGCGCAGGCCCTCGGTGGTGACGATGCCGACCCGCACCAGCAGGGTCAGCAGCACCGGCACCTCGAAGGCGAAGCCGAAGGCGAAGACGAGCTGCAGGATCCGCGACAGGTAATCCGAGGAGCGCAGCGTCTTTTCGATGTCGGGCGGCACATAGTGCGCCAGCATCAGATTGATCACGTACGGCAGCACGATGTAGTACATGACCGCGCAGCCGGCATAGAACATGAACGGCGTGGCGATCAGGAACGGCAGGAAGGCGCGCTTCTCCTTGCGGTAGAGGCCGGGCGCCACGAACAGCCAGATCTGCACCGCGATCAACGGGAAGCCCACGATCAGCGAGACGAAGGCCGAGAGCTTCACCGTGACGAAGAAGAACTCGAAGATGTCGAAGACGCTGACCTTGTAGCCGTCCTGGACGGCCGGCTGGATCAGGAACGAGAAGATCGGCTTGGCGAAATAGAAGGTGACGAAGAACACGGCGAAGAAGCCCAGCAGGGCATAGATCAGGCGTTTGCGCAGCTCGATCAGGTGATCGAGCAGCGGCATCGGCTTGTCGTCTTCGGGTCCGTCGTGCGCCTGGGTCAAGATAGGGTTCGCGGCATTGAGTGGCGCGTTATGCCGTCCTTTGCGCCCCAATTCAAAGTGCTAATTGGCGCCTATTCGGCGGCGGCCTTGGCGGGCTTTTCCTGCACAGGCTCCTCTGGCGGCACTGGTACCGGCACGGGCGCCGCTTCGGCCGTCACGACAGAAGGTGTCTCGAGCGCCGCAGGTGCGGTCTCGGCAGGTGTCTCGACGGGCGTTTCGGCGGGCGTCTCGACGGCGATCTGCGGCGCCGATTCGGGCTCGGCCAGCGGATTGTCGAACACGCTTTTGCCTTCGGCGATGGCCTTCTCGCCCTCGGCCATGCCTTCCTGGATGTGGCTGCGGATCTCCTTCGTCGGATCGAGCGACTGCAGGTCGAGACCGGAGGAGGCGGTGAGCTGCTTCTTTACCTCGTCGAGGTCGGACTGGCGCACCATCTCGTCGACATGGCCGCGGAACTCCGAGGCCATGCCGCGCATCTGGGCCATCCATTTGCCCCAGGTACGCAACAGGCCCGGCAGTTCCTTCGGACCGATGACGACCAGCGCCACGATCGCAATAAGGAGCAGCTCGGAACTGTCGATACCGAACATCGGCGATCAGCCTCGCCCGCGAACCTGCGGCCGGTCCGTCAGACCTTGGCGTCCTGATGGACCTGGCTGCCCGGCGGCGTGGTCGTGGCCTGAGCCGAGATCGGCTTGGCTGTGTCGCCCGGCTGACCGGCCTGCGACGGCGGGGGCTCCTCTTGTGCGCCCACGCCCTTCTTGAAGGCCGACAGGCCCTTGCCGAAGTCACCCATGAGCGACGAGATCTTGCCGCGACCGCCGAACAGCAGCAGCACGACGGCCAGCACGATGAGCCAGTGCCATACGCTGAAGCTACCCATGTGAAAATGCTCCCAAAACGTTTGCGATCGGCGCGAGCCTGATTATGGCACCGCGTGTGAAGGCCCGGCAACCAATCGAATAAGGCGGTATTTGGGCTCAGCGCCCCGTTTCGTCGACAACTTCTTCGGCGGCGAGCGGTTCGTCGGCCTCGTCGTCGCCCGCTTCGAGCGGCAGATCGGGCTCTTCTGGACGGAATATGGGGGGCTGCGAGCGCGGGTCCAAGAGGCCTGCGGCCTTCAGTTCCTCGTGACCCGGCAGATCGTCGAGGCTGGGCAGGCCGAAATGTTCGAGGAAGAACTCCGTCGTGCCCCAGGTGACGGGCTTGCCGGGTGCACGTCGGCGGCCCATCGGCTTGATCCAGTTCTGCTCGAACAAAAGGTCGAGCGTGCCCTTGCTGAGGCCGACGCCGCGGACTTCTTCGATTTCGGCGCGCGTCACCGGCTGGTGATAGGCGATGATGGCCAGGGTCTCGATGGCAGCCCGCGACAGTTTGCGCGTCACCGGCCGCTCGATCTTGAGCTTCTCCGAGAGGTGGGACGCGGTGCGAAAGGCGTAGCCCCCCGCCACCTGCACGAGATTGACGCCGCGGCCGGCATACATCTCCGCCAGGTCGGCCAGCAGACGCTTGACGTCGGCGTCGTTGGGCAGCCGGTCGGCCAGCTCGGTCTCGTCGAGCGCCTGGGTGCCGGCGAAGACCAGCGCTTCCAGCAGCCTGAGATGCTGCGCGTGGTCGGGAGAGACGACGTCAGTCACGTTTTCTGGGGTCACGTTTTCTGATTCTGTCTGGGACATTTTAGCGGGCCGTCACCGTTGCTCGGTACGCTTGCGTAAATAGATCGGGCCGAAGCGCTCGGCCTGGCGCAGCTCGACCGAACCGTCCTTGGCAAGCTGCAGGCCGGCCACGAAGGTCGCGGCCAGGGCCGAGCGGCGGCGCGTCGGATCGGTGAGGCCGGCCGGCAGGAAGGCTTCGAGCGACTGCCAGTCGATGGCGATGCCCAGCATGCGGCCCAGCCGCTCGGCCGCTTCCTCGACCGAGAAGAACTGCATGGGCTCGATCTGATAGGTATCGGCGCCCTTGGGCTTCAGCGGATGGCCGTAGGCCGCGAGCAGGTCGTAGAGCTTCACGTCCCACACGGCGCGGCGCACGACGACGACGCCCTCGGGCTGGCCGCGCGAGAAGATGTCCTTGCCGAGCTGCGGACGGGCCATCAGGCGCACGCCCGCCTCCTGCATCGCCTCGAGGCGGCGCAACTGCCATTGCAGCGCGTCGGCCATCTCCTGGCCCGTCGGCTCCTCGCCGGCCGGCGGCTCGGGCAGCAGCAGGCGCGACTTGAGGTAAGCGAGCCACGCCGCCATCACGAGATAGTCGGCGGCGAGCTCGAGCCGCAGGCGGCGGGCCTGCGCCACGTGCGCCAGGTACTGGTCGACCAGGGCCACCATCGAGATGCGGCGCAGATCGACCTTCTGGTCGCGAGCCAGGCTCAGCAGCAGGTCGAGCGGACCTTCGAAGCCTTCGAGATTGACGATCAGCTCGCCCTCGCCCGGCGCGATCACGTCGGGGCCGGCGGCGCTGAAGCCGTCTGAGGTGGTGGGCTGGGCGGGTTCGTCCATTGCAGCTTCGGTTTATCCAGCGGTGGCGGATACCGCCACATGATTTGGGTCGGCCTTATCCCCATTCCGGCAGAAGTGCCGCAAGCCTGTGGGCTGCATCGGCCAATCCGGCCTTGCCGGCCGGCGCCCGATGACGCGCCAGAAAGCTGCGGCCGGCGTCGAATCGCCGCCCCGCCGCCGCGGTCATCGGCCCGGTGCAGCCGGCAATATCGGCCATCTCCGCCATCTTGCCATTGCAATGGAGAGCCACGTCGCAGCCGGCGGCCAAGGCCCGGGCGGCGCGCTCGCCCAGGGAGCCGCCCAGCGCCTGCATGGAGAGGTCGTCGGTGAGCAGCAGGCCATCGAAGCCGATATGGTCGCGGATGACCTCCTTCACGGCTCGTGCCGATACCGTGATGGCGGCCTCGGGATCGACCGCCTCGAACAGGAGGTGTCCGGTCATGCCCCACGGCAGGTCGGCGAGCAGCCTGAAGGGCAGGAAGTCGGTCCGTTCCAGCAGGTCGCGGGCGGCGGTCACGCGGGGGAGCGAAGCGTGGCTGTCGACGGTGGCGCGGCCGTGGCCGGGCATATGCTTGATCACCGGCATGACGCCTTCGGCCAAAAGACCCTCGGCGGCAGCGCGGCCCAGTGCCGCCACGGGTTCGGGCCGGTCGGCATAGGCGCGATCGCCGATCGCGGCATGGGTCTCGGGAAAGGCGATGTCGAGGACGGGCAGGCAATCGACGTCACCGCCGACCGACGCCACGTCCGCCGCCAGCAGGCGCGAATTGAGCCGGGTGGCTTCCAGGCCAAGCTCGGGATCGCGGGCATAGAGCTCGCCCAGCAGGCGGGCCGGCGGCGCCTTGCGCCAGTGCGGCGGCCTGAGCCGCGCCACCCGGCCGCCTTCCTGGTCGATCAGCACCGGCGCCTCGGCGCGCGCCACCGAAGAACGCAGCTCCTCGACCAGCCGGCAGGTGCGCTCGGGCGTGTCGACGTTGCGCGCGAACAGGATGAAGCCCAGCGGATCGGCCTCGCGGAAGAAGGCGCGCTCGGGCTTTCCCCCTCCGCCCCCTGCGGGGGCACCTCCCCCGTATGACGGGGGAGGCAATGAGGCTAACGCGCCGGAGCCACCACGACGCAGTCGGTCTTGCGGCCCTTCAGGGTGCTGCAGACGCTGTGGGCCTGCTTCTCGTCGAGTGGGCCGCCCTGGACGCGATACCACACGCCCTTGTCGCCGAGATCGACGCGTACCGCCTGCATGCGGAGGTTGGCCATCACGTCGCCATGCGCGCTTTGCAGGCGCGCCCAGGTCGACTTGGCGACATCCTCGTTCTTGACCGACGCGACCTGCACCCGCCAGCCGCCGGTCGGGCCGGAGATGTTGTCGATCAGGCTGGCGATGCTGGGACCGGTCTCCGTCGTTCCCGGCTTGACGTCCGTGGTGGCGGGCGTTGAGGCCGTGGCAGGCGTCGTGGCGCCAGGCGGTGGCGGCGTCGGCCCGCTGCCCGCCGTCGCGGCCGGCGCCGCGGGG
>Ga0193726_1000857_pt1 | contig 27603 bp, 20 predicted proteins | sample H2c1metaG_FD_144928 | JGI IMG/M metagenome (GOLD analysis project Ga0193726, IMG submission 144928) | Soil microbial communities from a riparian zone of the East river system, Colorado, United States - H2c1 | ecosystem: Environmental > Terrestrial > Soil > Riparian zone | place: USA: East River...
GGCTCGCTACGTTCACGCACGCAATCATCAGCAGCAATCCTGCTCCGCCCAACAGTGTCAGCAATATCGGCCGCACGTTGCCGACGAAAACTTCCGTTAGCGGGACCACCTGAGCCGTTAGGTCCCTTCCTTGATTTGAATACTGCTTCTGGAGCTGCTTCTCAATCGCGGTCATCTCGGCTTGTGCAGTCTGCCGGCTGAGTCCATCTCGAAGCCTGCCTATCCCAAAAAAGTTGAAGAAGTTGCGCGTCTGTTCGTGAGGGCTCAACGTGTTAATCGGCACCCAGAACTCCGCGTTGCCCCCCAACGCAAAGGAGAAACTGGGCGGCAGGACTCCGAGAATCGTATACCCGGTGTTGTCCAGAGACACCGTCTGCCCGACAATATCCTTGCGCCCCCCAAAACGATGCAGCCACGCGCCATAACTGATGAGCGTCAAGTTCGGTCCGCCCAGACGATCTTCGCCCGCGGCAAAGTCGCGCCCCAGAATCGGCCGCACTCCCAGTGTCCTGAAGAATCCGCCACTCACGCGCCCGGCTGTCACAGGCTCCGCTCCATCGCGCGTGCGCAGAAGATACCCCGCTCCCGCGAACACATCGAGCGAACTCAGCGACTTGTTCATGCGCTGCCAGTCCACGAAATCTGGATACGCCAACGGCCAGAGCGGCGCTTCCGCGCTGCTCTCATTCACCGCCATCAACCTGTTTGGGTCGGCATAGGGCAGCGGTTCGAGCAGTGCAGCGTCGACAAAGGCGAAGATGGCGACGCTCGCGCCGATCCCAAGTGCAAGAACGACGATCGCGGTTACCGCGAAACCTGGAGCCCTGCGGAGCTGACGGAAAGTGTAGCGGAGATCGGCAATGATCGATTCGACCGTCGGCCACTGCCACACCTCGCGGCTGCGCTCTTCGATCAGCGTCACATTGCCGAACTCGCGGCGGGCGGCTTGTTCTGCTTGCTCCCGTGCCATGCCCTGGTCCGTCAGATCAGCGATCTTTTCTTCCAGGTGCTCACGGATCGACTCGGAAAGCTCGTCATAGCGACGATGCCGAGTCAATAACTGTCGAAGCCATCCCATAGAGTCTCCTACTGTCCGGCCAGTGCAAGTACACGGGTGACTCCGGCGAACATCTTCTCGACGCTCGCGAGTTCATGTTCGAGATGTTTCCTGCCTGCATCGGTGACTTTGAAGATCCGCACCGGACGATTCCTGACCGAGAGCCCCATTTCTGTCTCCAGCCAACCAGTCTTCAACATCCGCTGCAGAGCGGGGTATAAGGAGCCTTCCTCAATCTGGAGATAGTCCTCAGATATATCCTTGAGCCGTTGAGCAAGTGCATAGCCGTGCATTGGCTTCCAGTTCAAGCTTTTGAGAATCATCAGTTCCAGTGCGCCAGGAAAGAGATCGCGGTGCTCGGATTTCTTCACCATGAGTTCATGGTATACCCCAAATACTAGTTTTAAACAAGTACGTTGAGCATAGTACGCGTCCTGGACTTTGCTATTTGCTCGCCAGCCGGCCGTATCCCTTCATCATCGATTGCAACTGCCATGGATCAGCTCGGGAAATCACTTCTCCCGATAAGTGGTTCGAGGTCCAGACGTCGCGCCGGGCGGGCCAGTTGGCGGCACACTATGGTTTCTCGAGCGCACCAAGACGTACGTGCACGCGCTCGAAGAGTTCGACCTCTCCGAGCACACATTCGGCCGCCACAGGACACTTCCGCAGCTCAAGGGGCAATCCACACTCCCTCCTTGATATCCGACCGAATTTGTCGTATATAGTCTAAAGAGCGACCAAATTGTCGTAGTTGTTAGGGCAGTTGGATCGAAGGTGGGCCAGGGTCTTGCGGGTTGTCTCTTGGCGGAGACCGCGAAGACCCTGGAAACTGCGGCCCATTGGGCTGCAGGCTGTCTGCATTATAGAGTCGGATTCCGGCTCTTCATCAGTCCCTACACCAATCCTGATTGCCGAACTGTTTCTGAATGTGTCCGCGTAGTTCCGCTTGCGCGCGGCCTGACGCTAGCGGGGGCGCCAACCGCTGATCTGCGCAGTAAACAAATTCAATTGGGAGAGGTCAATGAGGGAGAAGATTCGTAAAAGGAAGCTGCCCGGAAGGAATAGATCGCTGGCGGGGAGCCGTGGTTGGATTGCGATGGGAACGCTTGCGGCGTACGCCGCCATGGGAGCGGCGCGACCTGCTCTTGCTGCCGAGAAAACTCTTCCATCCGCAGAGGGCGCGCCTCCCGCCACTCTCCCTCTGAAGCGATTTGATATTCCTGCCGGCCCGCTTGAACAAGCCATTACCTCTTTCGAGAAAACGACAAGGTTGAAAGTTAAGTTTGTGTTGCCCGAAGGAACTCTGGCAGGCTTCAACTCGCAAGGTGTGATCGGTCTCTATCGAGAAGAGGATGCGTTGCGCTTGCTCCTCAACGGCACTGGACTGAACTACCGAATGGAAGACCAAAGCACCGTGGTGATCGGCGTACAGACGAGCGCCACCGTTTCCGTCAGTGCCTCGGTCGCAGACTTCATTTCTTTGCAGAAATTCCCGGAGCCGTTGATCGACACTCCCCAGAGCGTGACCGTTGTCCCGCAGTTTGTGATGCAGGACCAGGGACTCTCCACGCTTCGCGACACGCTACGCAACGTTCCCGGCATCAGCCTGGCGGCAGGAGAAGCCGGTGCGCAGGGCGACAACCTGACGATCCGCGGCTTTACCGCGCGAAACGACATCTTCCTTGACGGTATTCGTGACTTTGGCAGCTACTATCGCGACTCGTTTAATTTCGAACAAGTGGAGGCACTTGAAGGTCCGGCGGGAATCCAGTTTGGCCGCGGATCGACGGGAGGCGTCGTCAATCAAGAGAGCAAGGTCCCGGGTGTTGAGAAGTTTGTTGATGTGCAAACGCAATTTGGCACGGACGTGACGCGCAGGCTAACAGCCGATCTGAACAGCCCTCTCGAAAGCACAATCGGCGGCACGGCATTCCGCGCAAACGTCATGGCCGAAGAAGCCGGCGTTGCCGGACGCGACGCGGCTGAGGTACGGCGTTTTGGCATTGCACCCTCGATCTCCATCGGGCTGGGAACCAAGACCCCGGCCACATTGAGCTATGAGCATCTCTCAGAAAACGACACGCCAGATTATGGATTGCCCTGGCTTTTTAACGGCGTTGCTCCTGCCAATCGGCACAGCTACTTCGGGTTTGCCGATGAGAACTACCTGAAGACCAACGACGATATTCTGACGCTGAAAGTTGAACACGACTTTAAGCCCAACCTCAACCTTCACATGATCGCGCGCGCAGCCAACTATCCGCGGGACGCCCAGATTACCGAACCGCAGATCTGCTCGAATGCGTCGCTCAGTATCCCGGTCGGAAGCGTCGTTTCGTCACTGCCGACGCTCGCGTACAACTCATCGCTTCCCTGCCCTTACACTCCCTCAACACCCCCAGATCAGATCACGCAGGTAAACCGAAATCAAATTCAGGTGAAGAGCGTGGAAGGCATTCTGTGGGATCAGTTCGAGATGAGTTCCAGCTTCAAAACGGCTGGTATTCACCACGATCTGGTGGCAGGCGCTGAGGGAGGGCAGGAAATCTCCAATCCCATTCGGTACAGCTACACAATCAATAAGGTCAATACAGTTCCTGAGACAACCCTGCTGAACCCGAACGAGGAACAGCCATTTTCGGGAATGGGATACATCACATCTATCGTGCATACGAAGTCGAAGAGCGTGGGTCTGTACTTCATTGACACCATGAAGCTCGGTCGACTCTTTGAACTGACGGGCGGAGTGCGCTGGGACCGCTTCGACACCGACTACAACCTCTATCAGCCCGCACCGCCAGCAGGAGGGACGGTAACCGCGGCGGTCGCGCCCATCGGCAGGCTTGACGAACAGCCGAGCTATCGAGCTGCGCTTGTGTATAAGCCCTCCTCGCACGGCAGCCTTTACTTCGACTACGGAACGAGTTGGAACCCCGATGCGGAGTCACTGAGTCTCAGCGTTGGACTCGTGAATGGCAACGTGGCACCGGAACAAAATCAGTCCTACGAAGCAGGCGCAAAATGGAGCTTCCTGAACGACCGCCTGCTGACCGAGGGTTCATGGTTCCGCACCGAAAAGGACAACGCCCATGAAACCAGCCCGACGAACTCCAATCAGATCGTCGCGGCGGGCAACCAACTTGTCAAGGGCGTGCAACTCAGCGCGGTCGGCCGCTTACCCCAAGGAATGGACCTCGTAGTGGGCTACGCCTATTTGGATAGCGACGTGCTCGACTCGCAGTTCTTTCCCAACGCTGTCGGCTATCCGCTGGCCAATGTCCCTCAACAAACCTTCAATCTTTTTCTGACACATCGTTTACCTTGGCGGCTGAACGGCGGGCTCGGCGGCAACTACGTCGGAAGCAGGACGGCAAGTTCGACCGTGCCTTATGTGCCTACCGGATTCGCACCCAATCCCAACGGGCCTGGCTTTGTTGTCACCAGCGTTGCCATGAAGCAGGTACCGGGCTACTGGGTTTTCAACGCTATGCTGAAGCGCCCCATCGGCGAGAAACTGGAGTTTCAGGCCAACGTCAACAACGTATTGGACCGCTTCTACATCGATCTGCCCCACCCGAGTCACTTGATCCCAAGTGCGGGCGCCAGTGCGCTATTCGGCATCAATTTTCGCTTCAAATAGCCTTCACTTTTCGAGCACGCTCACGGAGTTCCCAATTCGTGTTGATCACGATCGCTGATGTTTTGACCGCAGAGGAAGTCACCCAGGCTTGCACGATTCTCGACGCTGCCGAGTGGGTGGACGGTAAGGTAACGGCCGGCTATCAGGCTCAGGCAGTCAAGGAGAACCTGCAGCTGCCGGAGGGACATCCGGCCACCGTGAAGCTTGGTGAAATGGTGCTGGCAGCGCTCGCACGATCGCCCCTGTTCATGTCGGCCGCGCTTCCTCTGAAAGTGTTCCCGCCCATGTTCAACCGCTATACAGGAGGCGGGCATTTTGGAACGCATGTCGACACTGCGATTCGCGCTTTGGCCTCATCAGGCCAGCGCATCCGCACAGACGTCTCAGCGACGCTGTTTCTCACTCCCCCCGATCAATACGAAGGCGGCGAATTGCTGGTGGAAGATGTCTACGGCCTGCACAGTGTGAAATTGACAGCGGGACACATGGTTCTCTATCCGTCGACTAGCCTCCATCGCGTCACGCCGGTTACGCGCGGCGCGCGGGTGTCCTCTTTCTTTTGGATCCAGAGCATGATTCGCACCGACGGAGACCGTACTCTGCTCTACGACCTGGACACCGCGATTCAGCAATTGGCAAAGGAGTCTCCAGGCAACCCGATCGGGGTGCAACTGACCGGTGTTTATCACAATCTGCTGCGCCGTTGGGCGGAGATGTGAGCCATTCGGCGAAAGAACTCTGCCTATCCCGGTCTCTCTGGCAACCGAGGGAGTGTAAGTTCCAGAATTTATAATCGGAGCAAGAGGAATCCCTGAGCCCTGCACTGAAAAACGCGACTGTATTCTCAACGTGTTTCTCGCCACACGTGACCATCTCAGCACCGAGCAGTTGCACCGGCTTGTGAGGGAGCGTCGACTGAGAAACATTTTTGAAGGAGCCATTGATCAGCCACATGGAGCGCTCGCCTGCCTCGGATTCCAGAAAGCTTTCCAGACGTTTCTTTTTGAGGACTGCTTTGGCGGGCACGGGGGCCTTGGCACTTTACGCCGGTGAAATTGAGCGCCACTGGCTGGAAATCGTTCATCAGGATATCTCGATCAAGGGGCTTTCGCCTGCGTTCGAGGGTGTAAAGATCGTGCAGCTGAGCGATATCCACATGGATGAGTTCACTGAGCCATTTCTGCTGCGCGAGGCGATCCATCGCATCAACCGTGAGCGCCCGGACTATGTTTTTCTAACCGGGGATTATGTCACCGCAGACGTGCTTCCGAAGAAACTGATGATCAGGGCAGCGGGGCAATGTGGACGGCTGTTGAGCGGTCTCGAATGCAAACAGCGGTTCGCGATATTCGGTAATCACGATGCGCGGGCGGGTGGGCTTGATGTTGCTGATGCAATGAGCGAGGCCAATCTTGTGTTCCTGCGAAACACACATGTTCCCCTGGAAAGGAACGGCGGGAGGGTTTGGCTCGCCGGTATCGACGATCCGGTGAACGGGATGCCGGATCAAGGGGCTGCTATTCCGGAATCGATTCGGCACATCCCGAATGAGCCCGTGATCCTGATGTGTCACGCGCCGGATTACATCGACCGGCTCCATGCTCATCCGACCGGGCAGGCGATATCGCTGGTGCTGAGCGGCCATACGCATGGCGGGCAGGTCCGGATACCGTTCGTAGGCCCACTGTTTCTTCCCAGCTGGGGACGTAAATACGTAGAGGGCCTGTTCAACGTCGGCCCCATGCAGTTGTATGTCAATCGCGGGATCGGGAGCGTGGGTGTGCCGTTCCGTTTCGATTGTCGGCCGGAGATCACGATCTTCACGCTGCGGAGAGCGTAGCTGCAGAAGTTTTAGGGCGCAATGTCGATGTCTCGAGCGTCCGCGATTAGGACGCGTTCCGCAGCCGGTACAACGAAGGATCGAGCTTGCACGACAGCGCATCCGCCTTGATAGGCTTGCGTAATTGGGTTGCATAATTCTCCAACGGCGGATTTTCCTATGAAGCGCAGCATCTGCTTGGGCTTGCTCTTTCTCTTCGCTATCCTTTGCTCTCAACTTTCCGCGCAGTCAGGTTCAGACATAGCGGCTCTCAGAGGACTGGCTCCCGTTTCTGCTTTGTTAAATACAGAAGCAGGCAAAGCCGCCTTAGGAGCGAACTATACCGTCACCGGAGGAATCCAGACCGGAGTGATTGCGCAGCCGACGTTGTTACCCTTTCCAGAACAGCAGCAACAGGCCATGCGCGATGCATTCTCTACAATAAACAACCTGGCACAGCTGGCAGATGGATTGGGAACGACGCTCGGCTCCGCCTATGTGGCGCATTTTCACTACATCGACCAGAGGCGGACATCCACACTTCCGCAATCCATTGGCGATCTGATCAGATATGCGACCGCGATTTCCGGCTCGCATTCAAGTGAGGCGAAATACCTTTTCGCAAATGAAACGACGGATGGGAAAACCGCAGTTTCTCCGGACGAGGTCGCACTTCTGAAGGAAATCCGAGGGGTTGACGACGTTTTCGGCAAGGCATACAGGCTCCCGGCAGGAAGCGCTGGCGCGGACGCGTATGGCAATTCCCGCCCTTATCAAACGGAGCCGAACGTTGCGCGATTTGAAGGTCCGGACTACCTGAACCGACCCGCAGGAAACTTCGTGTACAACCACGGGCCCGTCATGGACTTGACCAACAGCCCGTCCTATCCAAGTGGCCACACAACCTATGGCTATACAGGCGCAGTCTTGCTCGCGGTGCTGGTTCCCGAACGCTACGCACAGATGATCACGCGCGGCGCCGAATATGGTAACGATCGCGTTATTATGGGCTCCCATTACGTGATGGACGTTTTAGGAGGCCGAACGCTGGCGCTCTACGATGTGGCACATATGCTCGCGAACGATCCTGCCTACATGGGTTTGTCCGCTCGCGGAGCGGCGCCCATCAACGACTTCCAGAAGGCAGTGAAGACCGCGCGCGCTGAACTGGTTAGAGTGTTGCAGAACGGGTGTGGCAACACAATCAAAGTCTGCGCAACGGAAGATACTGGGCGATTCAACAACATCGTGGCTGATGAGGCGTTCTACGAGTCGACGCAGACCTATAACTTGCCCGTGGTTTATGCGAAGAATGCCGGACTTGTTGAAGACGTGGCGAAGCTCGCCCCAGAGGCCGGCTACCTTCTTACTCAGGCATTTCCTTCGCTCGGCCTGGAGCGGGCAAACAAGATCCTCACCGAAACCGAAGGACCGGGCGGCGGATTTCTGGACAACGGTTCAGCGTTTGGCGTTTATTCGCGCCTGAATCTCTATGCCGCTGCGCTGCGCGCAAGACAGGTTGTCGAAGGCAACTGATTCATCGTTGAACGTTACATTCACGCTTTCCGGCCAGCCAAGACGACTCCCGAAGCCACAGCGACCAGCAAAAGGGCAGAATCCTTTGAACACGCATCCAAAGTAGTCATGGGGATTGGCGCGTTTGCGGCGAGACGCGTCCGCTGCATGGGAATTCCAATCTCCGAGAGGTTCCGGAAAAATGCAGGACTGGCTCAAAACTTTTCACGGCGCAAATCAGCCATTCCCGGCCCTGGAGGTCGCCGTAAAGATAGCAGTGGCACTCGCTTTGGGATTGCTCGTCGGCCTCGAACGCGAATGGTCCAATAAGGACATTGGCGTTCGAACTTTCGCCATGGCGGCGCTGTTAGGCTTGCTTTCCTCCCTGCTCGGCAGCCCACTCTTGATCTTCAGTGGAACCGCCATCCTGATTGTGATCGTCTTCGCGAATCTTCGTGGACTCCAGACGGCACGAAAATTAGAAGCTACAACATCAACGGCTCTGGCGATCGTCTTCCTGTTGGGAGTACTCGTGAGCCAGGGCCATCTGTTCACGCCAGTCGCATGCGCAATCATCGTAGCGATGCTCCTCGCGCTCAAACCCCAACTGCGCGCATTTGCCGGCGGGCTGACTCAGCAAGAAGTTCGCAGCGCTCTATTGCTAGGCCTCTTGGGTTTTGTCGTCTGGCCGCTCCTACCGGATCGATTTGTCGATCCGTGGCAATTGATACAGCCGCGCGAAGATTGGATCACGGTGGTTGTGATTGCCGGCCTGGGCTTCCTGAACTACGTTCTGCTCCGCATCTATGGCTCGAAGGGAATCTATCTCACAGCCGTGTTAGGCGGTCTCGTCAACTCAACTGCAACCGCCGCTGAATTGGCTTTGACGCTCTCCCGATCGGGCCTTTTCGCCCTCACCGTTCCTGTCATCCTGTTGACGTCCGTCTCCATGTTCTTTCGCAATCTCGTCATCCTCGCGATCTTCGCTCCTGGAGCAGTCCGAACGGCTGCGCTTCCATTAGTCGCGATGACCCTGGTGGCGGCCTATCGAGTCTATCGCGATCGGCAGCGCGCTGCTGACGTAGATAAAGGAGTCACCATTGACCTCGGCTCACCGGTGTCGATGAAAAAAGTAGCGAGCTTTGCGCTCCTCTTTCTCTTATTACAGGTCCTCGCAACCTTGGGACAACGATGGATCGGGAATGCAGGCTTCCAGATTGTCAGTGTACTGGGCGGTCTCTTTAGCAGTGCAAGCACGACCGCCGCGGCAGCGAATATGGCACTGCACGGTCATGTGAGCCAAACTCAGGCAGGTGTCGCAGTCGTTCTCACTTCGATCGCGAGCGCGCTGATTAGCCTCCCTCTAGTACATCGTCAAACGAAATTGAGACCGCAAATGCGCGAACTTGTCCTCTCATCGGTCTTGCAGATCGTCAGCGCGCTTGCGATTCTCTTTCTGCAGGGGCGAGTAGTGAGTCTCCTCTGAACCTTAAGCGGATCGCTCTCCTGCCTCCGCAGGTGACGCATGTGTCGGGTGTGTCAAGACAGCTTTTCGACATCATTGGATCGCTGCAACCTGGGCATCGAGCCTCAACTCGGCCGGCGAAGTGCTGGTCGGCGCCGAACCGTTGACTTCCAGCGATGCTTCTCACATCCAGTGTGCGTCGCAGTTGCGAAACGTTACAGGATGGTGATGACCACGCGCGGTTTCACGACCGCGCTGCCGCCTCGGATCAGAACGGTCGCCGGATGAGCATCCTTATATGTATCCCGAGTTTCGCCGGGCGGTCGATGTCCCGCAAACCGCCCGGTTTTGGTCGGTTGGGCGCGTGGGGTGAAGGAGTTCGGAGCTTCCGTTCCAGCCGTACGTTGGGCGGCGGTGAGGCCAGAAACTCCGCATGATGCTTCCGATACGGACTCTTCGCGGGCGCGCGGATTCGATTAGCGGCAGGTGCTCAGAGACGACGAGATGGCGGGGACATCTTCGCGGGCGTTACGAAACTCGTCGCCCCGCTGGGGCTGCTTCGGAGTTGCCGATGCAGGAGCTCCTCCAATCGATAGGGCTCATTTGTTGACATTGATCCGAGACACATTTACAAATTGTTTAGTGCTGTAGGGCGCAACGGACCTTCGGGCCGAACGGGCTATGCCCGCCTACCTATCTCAATCGAGAACGCGCCCTATGCCCAATCTCGAAAACCTGAAGAAGCAAGCGAAGCTCTATCTGCGTTGGCATCGTGATCGTTATTTCCCGGTTGCGGCGCAAATTCGAGCGATGCTTCCGCGTTTCCAGCACTTGACCGATCAGGCTGTGCTTGCGCACTGCTTCAAACTAACTGACGCACAAGAATTGATTGCGAAAAAGGCCGGATTCGAGAATTGGGAGGCGCTCCTCCAAGGAGTCCATACGATGAAAGATGTGCATGCCGAAACCCAGTCCAAAGCAACACTTCTTGCCGCAGAACCCCAACTCTTTGTCTCCGACATGGGGGCCTCGTGTGAGTTCTACACGAAAAAGCTAGGCTTCGCGATTGCCTTCACCTATGGTGAGCCACCCTTCTATGGGCAAGTGTTCCGGGATGGAGCCAGGTTGAATCTCCGGCATCTGGACGAACCGGCAATCCGTCCGGACCTTCAGGACAAAGAGCATCTGCTCTCTGCATCCATCACGGTCGACGATGTAAAGCCGCTCTTCCTTGAATTTCAAGCTGCCTGCGTGGCGTTTCATCAGTCCCTCAAGACAGAACCGTGGGGTGCTCGCACATTCATCGTTCGTGATCCTGACGGCAATCTCATTCTTTTCGCAGGGCGAGGGCAGTCGTCCCAGGAGGTCGGCTGATCCTGCCAGTGTTCCGGTTAGCGGCCCGGGCGGCGCGTGTCCCGGGTTTCGCCCGCGTGGTTTCGGCTCGGCGGTCTGATTCAAAGAGATAGGTTCGCCTGTTCCCGTCGCCAGTTGGCCGGCGAACGGATCCACTTCTCATTAAGCTTCCGCAGGCGAGGCCGTGAGCGTTCTCCTTTATAAAAGATTCGATTCCCGCCTGGAATCAGGCGCGCGTGCTCGTACCCGCTTCGGATCAATTGCCAGCCATTTCTGATCAGGCCGTTAGGCCTCGAGTGCCGGCGACATGTCTCCCGATCTATAATTTTGAGCTGAAGTTATCCGCACTAAGTGCCTCCATTTCCTGCGTGGGTTTCAACCCGTGGTTGAAGTGCTTGCGGGTAAGGAGAGGGAACGGATGCCTGAACCCAAAGAGGATGCCTCGGCTCAGAACAAGACTGACGCTGTGCCTAAACCTGCAGCACCAAAGAAATCGGCCAAGGCGAAGCCGAAAAAGAGATCAAGAAAGAAGGCTTCCTCAAAGAAGGTGTCGGAGGAGAAGTCGGTCCGCAAAGGGCGAACATCGCGGCCTTACCCTGCACGGCCGCTCGAAGAGGCTCTTCTCATTCCGAAAGCGATCCGGGAACAGAACAATGGAAATCCGTGGGACACCGAAGACGTCGCGCAGGCCTCGCTCGGTGTGGCCAAGAGCAACAACAAATTCTTCTATGCGGCGGCATCGGCTCGCGATTATGGCTTGACCACGGGCACTCGCGACACCGAGAAGATCGAACTGGCGCCCATCGGGAGAGATATTTTCTTCGCGCCCGACGACGAGACGAAAAGGGCCAAATTGCTGCAAGCGTTCTTTTCGATCGATATCTTCAAGCGCGTCTTTGAGCATTACGGCAGTGCGGAACTACCCAAGAAGGAATTCCTAACCAATACACTGCAAAAGGAATTTGGACTGGATCCGGAGTGGCACGAGGACTTCGTCAGGATCTTCAAGGAAAATTGCAGGTTTCTAGGAATTGAGAAGGGACTCGGCCCGACTCAGAAAATGCCGGCAAAGGATGCTCTGGTCGAACATCCAAGTGAGATTCAAGTTGTCGGCCAGCCCAAAGGGAAATTTGACCGCACGGCTTTCGTCATCATGCCCTTTGGCGAAAAGGGCGACCACCCGCGCCCGGTCGGATTCTTCAGCGAGCTTCTAAATTCCCTCATCACCCCCGCGGCAAATGGCGCAGGCTTCGCCGTCGAGACTGCGCGTAAACAAGGCAGCGACGTGATTCAGTCCACCATCATTAACCAGTTGCTCAAGGCGGATTTGGTCATCGCCGACCTCACCGACCATAATCCGAACGTTCTGTTTGAACTCGGGATTCGAATTGCGAAGGATTTACCGGTTGCCCTGATCAAAGCAGAAGGAACAGGGCCGATTTTTGACGTCGACAATATGATGAGGGTTTCCTCCTACAGCCATCATCTATGGCGGTCCACCGTCGAACGAGATGTGCCAAGGCTCACCGAACACATCAAGGGGGCCTGGGACAATCGCTCTACGGAGCGCTCCTACATGCAGATCTTGACCGGACAGGTGAAGACTTAGGCTTCTAGAACGACCATCGAGTTCAGTGGTGAGTGGGCAAGTGATTAGTGAATTTCTTGTCGTCCCTTGCTCAATCCGGCTCTAGCCACTTGTCCCTCAGCGCTGGTTAGTACCGCATTGCTCTGGGCGAGAAGATTCAGGCATTTGGATGCGGTGCCACAAGGGGAATCGTTCAGGGAAACGGACAGGAGACGACGACATGCCCGATCCGAAGCAACCAGTCCCGACAGACGGCAGTTCACGGCCTCCCAAGGCTCTGACTTGGATCGTCGCTGCCTTTCTAGGAACGTTCACCGAGCTCTTTGCCGATGCTCTCCGCCACTTCGCAACTGACCTCAAAGGCGGGACGGTTGATTTCAGTTTTCTGGCCGTTTTATCCATCGCTCTTTGTACTGCGATCATCGTGGTGCCCATCTTCCTGCTCTCGAAAGCATCGGCACACTTGACGGGCGAGAGAGCCGAAAGAGTCATTTTCATCGTCTGCCTGCTGGCCTCCGCATTTCTGATGCCACCCCTGGACTGGTTCGCAAAGCTGGCATTGGGCCACTGAGCAACTCTCGCCATGCGAAATACCATCCCTCCCGTATGATGGCCGCATTTCTGCTTGCCACCGGCACTTCTTTACGAGCCACGGCAGATTTCAGCCACTGCTCCTCAGAAACGCAGTGAGAAGTGAGTGCAGAGGAAGACGATCCACGCCATCGCGCAATGCAGCATTCTATGCCTTATTTCGAGACCCGCGGTTTCGACGGCGCCGCACCTGCCGCCGTGAGGCCTGGAGAGGCTGGCAGGAACAGAACTTGGTCTCGCTCCGCCAGCGACTCTCGCTTCGCGGCGGAGTATCGATTCGCGGCGGAGCATCCACCCAGTTATCAACAGGGTGCGGGAGGTTTCGATTGACCGCGTCCGCAAGCCGATTATCCTTATCTAATAGAGGGGGTACGTTGCTTGCCGAGCGCCGACGGACGCAAACACGCGACTCTTTTTCTGCACTTCCCTTGCTTTGATGGGGTTGTGTCGGCCGTTTTGGCAAGTTCCTTTCTTGAAAAGGTTCATGGCTGGGCCGTCGATGCTTTGGAGCCGGTAAGCTACGACATCAAGGATCAATGGCTCGATCGAGTCCTGCCCGCCCCCAGCGCCGTTGTCGATTTCCTCTATCACCCGCAGGCTGAATTTTGGGCTGACCATCATTCGACGTCTTTCCTTACCACCGAGGCAAAGGCGGATTTTGAACGCCGCCGATCCTCCTGGCTTCTCTACGACGGGAAGAGAGGCTCTTGCGCCTCGTTGCTCTGGTCCCATGTGCGAGAGCACTTACCTCGTAAATCAAATTTTGAGGAGATGGTCCGCTGGGCGGAAAAGATTGATTCAGCCTCCTACGACTCTGTCGAGGAGGCGATTGCAAGCCGTCATCCTGCCCTTGTCCTCACGCGCAGCCTGGCGGTTGAGCCCGATCAGGCGTATTTGGAGTTTCTGGTATTCGGGCTGCGGCAGCATTCTCTCGAAGAGATTGCGGAATCAAATGAGGTTCGCCGAAGGTTTGACGAGGCTGAATCCGACAGTGCGCTTGGTCTCAAATACATCGCCAAGAACATTCATCTGGTGGGCGGTGTTGCCCTCTTCGACGTCGAGAACAACGGCGCCTTCCTGAACCGTTATGCACCCTATTACTTCTACCCGAAGGCGCTCTATTCCATTGGCATCGTACGGTTCGAGAATTCAACCAAGATCACAGCCATGCGGAATCCCTGGCTCAACTTCGAGTCCGTGAACCTCGGGGACTTCATGAAAGGGTTCGGCGGCGGCGGCCATCAAAGGGTTGGGTCGGTGATCGTACCCAACGACCAAACCGACAAGATCAGCCAAGTGGTGTCCGATCTGCTTCGATTCACTTCCGAAACGAACTTGAAGGTCATGGCCTGAGATGGTTGAGAAATTCAACTTCTATGACATCTACGGCTACCTGATACCGGGCCTGGTGCTGATCGGGCTAGCGTGGATACCGATGGGTCTCTTGTGGGGGCAGTGGCCCAAACAGGAGATTGCCTCGGCCATCCTCCTTCTGCTGCTGGCTTACCTTCTCGGACACCTGATTCAGGGGCTGAGCTACGACATCCTTCCCTCATCGATGACCGACAGCGAAGGCCACCAGCGCTATCCATCCAACGTTCTTCTCGACGCAACGGATACGTCGCTCGATCAGGAGACGAAGAAGCGGATTCGATCTCTTTCCACCAAGCACTTCGACATCAATCTCGATGCTCAAGGTGGCGATCTGCGGCGCGCCGCCGTTTTCTTTCAGGCCAGGAGCGCCCTGCTGAAGCAAAAAGGCGACAAGGGAGCGGCCTATTGGGAACAGTTTGAAGGGCTGTATGCGATGACCCGCAATGTTTCTTTGGCGATGGGCATTGGTGCCTTCTACATGTGGGGCTGGGCCCTGGCCCTCGCTGGTCACTTCGATCGCTTCTATGTTCTGGAAAGTCGATTTGCGTTGGCGCTGGTTGTGTTATCTCTGATTGCGATGATTATTACTTCTCTCAGCACTGCCCGGACACCTCGCAGAAATATCGCCGGATCGAAGAGCCCGTCCCATTCAGCTGCCGCGGCGCCCAAGGATCGCAAGCGCACGGAGAGTGCAATGATAGCTCGTTGGATCTGGGTTCTATCGTTGGCATTGATTGCCCTGGCAGCAGGAAGCCAAATCGCACTGAGCCGCACGGAAAACCACAAGGTCTCGGAGAGCAAGGCACCCTGCGACGTGTGTTGCATCGCTTCTGCGCCTGACGCTCCGGAAAATTCTGTGCCGTCGCTTAAGATCGAGAGGCCGGGATTGATCATGTCCCTTCTGGGACTGGCTGTCCTTCTCGCAACCTTGCGGATGCATCGAGCATTCAAGAGCTTTGCGAAGGAATTTGCGTTGGCTGTGTGGAGAGATTTCGCCAATTTCGAGATTGCGACCGGGGAAGCCGCTCTTCCCACTCAGCAACCCAAGACATAATTAGGGACAGTGGCAAGTTGCAAGTTTCAAGTGGCAAGGGGAGCCCGTCTCGCAGCTGGAGCTTGGAACTTGCCACTTGTCCCTTGTAACTGCGCAGATCCCTTCACTTGACCCTTGCCACTGACCACTTGCCACTGTTCTCATCAGCTGCGCTCTGGCTCTTCCCCGTCAGTCAGATCGCATGTTGGTGCGGAGCTGACTGCCTTTTTTGAACGCTCATCGACCACGAGACGAAACACATCCGGTCGCGCATAGTGGCCCACGACATCGAGATCGTACTTTCCCTCGACAATCTCGCTGAGGTCGACATCGGCCACCAGAATTGCTTCTCCGTCGTAGTTCGGCCCTGCGAGGATCACGCCCTGCGGGTTCACGATCACGCTGCCGCCTCGGATCAGGACGGTCGCTGGATCGTTGCCCTGCACCGCGGGGTAGTCGGTGGGACAATCGCCGCGGCGGAGATATTGGACGGCTGAGAGCACGAAGCAACGGCCTTCGCACGCGATATGCTGCATCGAGCGGACCCAGGTGTCGCGGTCATCGACGGTCGGCGCACAGTAGAGTTCGATCCCTTTGGCATACATGGCGGTGCGCAGCAGCGGCATATAGTTTTCCCAGCAGATCACCGCGCCGATCTTGCCGAGCGGGGTGTCGAAGACCGGCAGGGTCGAGCCGTCGCCCATGCCCCACACCAACCGCTCCATCGCTGTGGGCATGACCTTCCGGTGCTTGCCCATCAGTCGTCCCTCGGGATCCAAGAACAAGACCGTGCAATAGAGCGTGCCGCCTTCCCGCTCGATGACGCCCATCACTAAGTAGATTGAATGTTCACGCGCCATCGCACCGAGCACATCGACATGAGGTCCGGGCACATCGATCGCGCTCGCCCAGTAGCGGCGGAACATGCGGCGGCCTTCGGGTGTCCTCGAGCCGACGCGCGCCCCAAAGTCGAGGCCTTTCGGATACGCCCCCACAAAGGCTTCGGGAAACACCACCAGATGCGCGCCCTTGTCCGCCGCTTGTTTTACGAGCGCAGCAGCTTTCTCGAGCGTTTGTTCGAGTTCAAAAACTACGGGCGCGGCTTGCACCACAGCAACAGTTATGCTCACGGCGATCTCTTCCTCGGAAACGAGGATACAGTATTGGGTGCAGTGGCTAGTCATAAGACGCAGTGGCAAGTTGCAAGTTTCAAGTGGCAAGGGGAGCCCGCAGCTGGAGCTTGGAACTTGCAACTTGGCCCTTGTAACTGACGCTGACGCTGCACGGATCCCTTCACTTGCCCCTTGCCACTTGTCACTCGCCACTAGTCTAGGGCGCGGTAGCGTCCAACGGTGTCATCGCGATCAGCAGTCCGTTTTTCTCGCGCTCGAACCCCGGGGTTCCGGCGATCCGAAATGCGGCGTATTGGGCATCGCTGTGCATCGTGGGCAGGGGGAGCGTCCAGGTCGCACCGTTTGGGTGCTTGCTGTTGCCGGGATCGATGGCGTCACCATTAGTCAGTAAAGCCTCGCGGGCAGTGTACGTTGCCGGGTGCGCGACCTGGCCGCGGCTGCGCACAACGATCTTCCAGTTCCCTGCCCCCGGCTTGTCGATGGTGATGGCTTTGCCGAGTGGCCGTGATCTCCTGCTGTGCGACGACATAGCAGCCGTTTTTCCCGGAACAATTTAATAGATAAACGTCCGCCACCTCGGTGGAAGCCATGTCTGACGTGATCTCTATCCGCCATTGCGCAAGATTCGCAGGTAACGTGCGCTCCGTTTCACCGGATGCGTGCAGACCGGTGCCCGTCAGCTGCGAGGTCTTGAGGGTGGCATCGTAGAGTTCGGCTTTGCCTTCGACCTCGGCGAGCTTGTTGGTGAGGCGCAGCTTGTCGTTCGTGCCTCTCTTCAGTTCGACAGCGTATTTTGAGACCGTGAGCTCGGCATGGATCGGTACATCGGGAGCAGGGCCGTCATACTGGGTTGCATATTCCGGCCGCCGGCGGTTCTCCCAGAAGATCTGCTGTGTACCGGGTTCATCGTTCACCACTAGTGACTGCAATGTCTCGATTGGGCCGACATGATGGGCAGCATCAACGAGTTCACCGTCAGGAGCCTTTGTTGTCCGGTATCGTCCGCCAGGAAACGAGCGCGACGAAATGTTTTCCGGACCGGTATACGAAATTTTCATGACGTATCGTGCCGCCTGGACATCTTCGCCCACTCGGATATAGCGAAGCTCGGTAGTAAGTGGCGCAATGATTGATTCGTACTTGTCCATCCCCGGCGCGATCTTTTCGGGCACATCCGGCACGCGCACGAGAGCGGCACGTCCTGCATCACCACGTCGGCCTTGGCATCGTGCAGTTCCAGGAAAACGATGTTCCAGCCCGATGAACCATTTGTCTTGAAACGCACACGCACGGGTTTATCGCGCTCAAGCGTTGCTTCTTGGTCAACAAGCTCATAATCCCCCCGATCACCGCGCAAGGAAAACTTGTACTTCCGCCCTCCGGCATAGCCGCCGTGTCGTGTGATCCAGATCTCGCCACTCAGCTTTTCACCAACGTTGGAAAGATCGGCGTGGAAGCCCTGCACTTGAACTCTCTTCTTCGGCTCTGGGCCGAAGGCTTCCCCCGAGTTCTTACCGGCTCCTGTGACGACCTCAGCGCGTGAGATGGAGAATGAAGTTAGCTCAGGGTTGGCGGGATCGTCGGCTTTGGCCATCTTCGCCAGCTGATCCCAGGACTGTGCGGCATTGACAAGACCGTACCCTTGCTGCGACACCGGGAAGCCATTCAGCAGTTTGGTGCCAGTGAACACAGCATTGTTCAAACGCGTGGCGCTGTAGCGCACATGCTCCCGCTTGGCCTCACTGATCAGGTCGGCGAGCATGCCGCTCACCACCGGGATCGTCGGCGAGTTGTTCGCGCCGATGACATAGCCATCGGGGGCTGGGGGATTGAATCTGTCGTCAGAAAAGTTGTGCCTCTTGCCGTCGTCCCAGCTAATGTCTTGGGGCATATATCGTGAATCTGTTTCGAGATTCGCCGAGGGTGCAAGCACTACGTTAACGAGGCCGTTCGGAAGATCCCACACAAAACTGTTGATGGTGTCTTTATAGGGAGGTCCGACCTGGCGGTTGCGTCGCAGCATCTCCCGACCTGCATAGTCATTCACATGAATCGTTCCCACGGCTGCGGAGTAGGTTGCGATCGGTTTGTTGTAAACCGCGATGATGCGCTCGACAACACGTTGCGCAAAGTCTTCGATTCCTACCCGATTGCCCGTGTAACCGGCGCGGCCGAGGCCGCCGGAACGGTTGACGACATCCACGTCCGGCCGTGCAAACACTTTTACAAGTGAAGCGATAAGAGTTGCTCGCCCCAGGTTCTCATCGATCAGTTGGGCGCTCGGAGCGGCCCCATCGAACAGCCCTCCCGTCAGCTTATTGCCTGCCAGCGGACCACCAACGAACGCCCCGTGTTCCCCGCCGATCCGAATGTAGACAGCATTGTTCCCGGCGTCGGTCTTCACGCCGAAGGGAATCCGGTTGTCGTCGTCGCCGTCCTTGGTGCCAAACCAGTCGACATCGTGTGTCGCGCCGTAATCTCCAAGCGCACGCTCGTTTGTGAAGCTGCCGTTACCGTCGGTGTCTACCCAGACCCGATTCTGATCCTCGTTCCAGAGAACGCCCACCGAAAGCAAGAGCTTCTTGGCTTTCGAATTGTCTTCGGGCCCGAGGACAAGGTCCTGCTTGAAGATTCCGAAGCGGTACGTCCCGTCTTCCGGCGCGATCCAAGTACGCCCAGCAGCATCGAAGGTCCCATTCTTCGTGGCGATCGGATCGCCGAAGCGCACCCAGCCGGAGTCTTCGTCGGGCGTGGTAAGAGTGCCAAGATCGGCAATCTTTGGGACGGTCTTTGCTGTCGCATCCATGGCCCGTTGCAGCGCCGGATGCAGCAAATCAAAACCCTCATCGGCAACTGCGACGCGCACGCCGCGTCCATCAGCTTCGGGATGCTCCTTCCGAAGCACGGTGAGATCGATCACGTCAGCCGCAAAATACAGACCATTGGGCGCCAGCGTCTTGGCCACACGCGGGTACGGAATCTCGATCGCGGGCACCGTTTCAGCCTTGCGCTCACCTTGCGGAATTTTGGCGGCAGGGTCCTGGTAATACATCCGATCGTCGTCGCGGGTGTAGGCGTACGCGATGCCGGGCAGGTCGAGCGTCTCGAGCAGTTTGTCTCTCGAGAGAGAAACCAAGGCGTAGCCGGATGTCTCGTCCGCATACCTCACCGTCGCGCCCAGACTGCGCAGATTTTCGAGCATTTTCTCACTCCATCCCCGCGCGGCCAGAAACTGCGCGGAGACCTGAGCCCGCTTGCCCTGGGAAACTTGAAGGAACTGGGCGCGTTCATACACGTTCAAAGTTGCATGGCTATTGCAGAGCTCAGACGGTTCGGCGAGAGAGGGGGAGGACTGAAAGAAACAGGCAAAGACCGGAAGCCACCATACACGGAGTCTTTTCAGAGTCACAATTGGTCCTTACTATAGAAGCGCACAAACCCACTAGCGCGGCCGGCGTTGTTTCTTGCGTCGGGAGCAACGGAGCTGGTCCCCGAAATGTCGGGAACACATCGAACATCGGGCTGGTCGTCAGAACTGAAAGTGCAGACTTAGCTGCAACGATCGCGCCGCGCCCATCGCATAAAGCGAATTGGCTGAACCGATGGTGCCGGCATTACCGTTGGTCTGGCCGAAAGTAGAGTCTGAGAATCCGTTGTCGATCGAATTTAAGTTGGCGTGGTTCAGGATGTTGAAAGCGTCGACTCGGAGGGCTCAGCAATTCCCTGCCCTCTCTTTGGTATTTCGGCCCCGATCGTTGGCGTGAGGTCAGAAAAATGAATTCCTCTTCGTTGCTCTTCCGGTTCCCGACTGCTCTGCTCTTGGAGACGCGGAGCAGTTGGGAAAGATAAGAAGCAGCGTAGGCATTTATGCCCCTGGTTCCTCGAGAAGCTGCAACGCTCGGCGGTTCACCCACTTTGGTTCGGGGAATGTGCGGCCCCACTCGCGGGCGGTCACGTTCCGGGCTTCGTGCCAGCGAGGATTTTCCGTCCAATCGAGGAACTTGCGCAGGCTCGCCTGCATTTCTTTTGCGGCTCCGTGCCGTAGCAGAGATTCTGTCATCCTGAGGTCATCCCATGGCCCGCAAACGAGAGCGTTGAACAGGGGCGTGTGGCCGCCGTAGCCGTCGCTGTCAATTGTGGCGCGGGCGTTGACGTCCGTGCCGTGTGCCAGCAGCCAGTCGAAGATCTCGCGCTCGCGGAAATCCACGGCAAGATGCAACATGGTGGTGCCGTCAATGGGCGTCCAGTGCATGCCCGCCTGTCCTTGCGCGGCGCAGCCACACTCCTCCGGATAGATCTCGCGCAACGGGAATCTGCGCTCCAGCAGTTGGGGATCGCGGCCGAGATGCTTCTCGAGTGCAGCGACATCTCCTCGATGGAATGCCATCATGGGTGTGTCCGGCAACGGGTAGCCGCGTGTGACGAAGAATTCGAGAATCGCATGCTTTCCGGCTGGATTGCGGCCGTAGGTTTCAAGCACCATGGCGAGGGGAGCCAGATGGTCCCCGTGGGCATCGGTGAAAGGGGCGTTCAGCTCCGCCAGAAGACGGATGCCCTGGGCGTTGAGGGTTTCACAACCTCCCATGATGATGCCCGGTTCGGGTTTCGCCCCATGGTGGTGAAGCCAGCGAGCACAGTCGATCTTTCCCTGGAGAATGGCGCGATCGAAGGCGTGCTGATAGTCGCGCGCGCCCATTTCGGCACAGGCTTCAACGATTTCGATCCGCCCGAGATTGGCGGCGAAGCTCATGGGAGGTCCCCAGTCGCCGCTCATGACGGGGAGATCGAGCATTTGAGGGCTGCCGCGCAGAATGCGAACGACGGCGGCGCGGTCATCGGCCCAGATTGCGTCATGTAAAGCGCTGGCTGCCGGATGCGCGCTGATGCGCGCCTTCAGCATGGTCCAGGTCGAGAAGCCGTATTCGCGTGCGATCACCAGCTGCGCGTCGCTCAGTTTCAGATGAGCGGTGATCTGCGCGTTGTCGGAGACGTCTTTGAGTTTGGGATGACGGCGCCGGATCCGATCGAGCGCATCCGGCTTGCCGCTTTGGCAGGCTTCGAGAAGTTCGCGCGCTTCTCGCCGGGGAACATCGAGATGGGGGCGCTCCGGCAGACGCCGCTTGACTGTAGGCATAACCTTCCCTCCTTGAAATGCGCCCGTGGTCCGCACGCTTCGGGCAGGAAGTCAGGTTGAGTTGTTTTGGAACGAGCGACCGATGGGCTGAGCCCATTTCCGCGGACGGGATGCTTCCGGCAAGCACTTCCAGAGTGCGCTATGGGAATGAATGTATGCAAGAAGAATCGCAAGCGACGAGGGCTCAGCGCGACCACTTCGCCCAGTTGGTTAAACCGTGACGAAATTTGCAGTCCACGCTTGTGATTTGAAATCACCGCTCAGGGTTGCGGTTTCAATCGGGTCCAGCCCATACGAAGATGGGCATGTTGTGGGGTCGGGAGCAATGCTTCGATCGACCCCGGAAAGCAACGCCTGCTCCTCAATGATGGCTCAATTGGAGCTAATTGTTCCGTAATTCGTACCAGAGTTCCGTCCAAGCCCGGAATCACGCATCGGGTCTAGTGGAATGATTTCGCAGACCCGGCAGAGCAAGCGAATTGGACAGCGCGACCCGAGGCGGCCTTATCCGCACCCTCGATGCGACGCTGGATAATTCCGCGTAGAGTGCCCGCGTATTGGTGTGGGCGAAGGCCCTAAATGATCTGAGCTCACAGATTCCCGGAGCCGGATTGCCGGGTGTACGATGATGCCATCAAAGCCAGTTCCGCTATGCGCTCGAGGTCTTGGAAGAGCACTCTCACCTCGGTCTGGACGTCGAGTGACAAGATCAAGCCGCTCCGCTGCGGGCGGAGAGCTCCGGAATCTCGAGCGCCAGTCCCTTTGCATGGCGAATTCCACGCGCCTGGTTCGCATTCAGGTGAGGGGTTTCCCCCTTGGAGGTTGCGTTATGGTCATTTTGGTTCCCTGGAAGCCGGTCGTTATTGTCTGGCTCGTGCTGTCGGCGATGGTCCTGGGCGGCTACGTTGCGTCGTCGTTGATCGAGGGCAGGAATCCGTTCGTGCCTTACAGTGTGCACCGATCGGATCACGAAGAGCATCACAGGTCCGGGCACCGACCGGCGTAGGCCCCGCATCGTTGCGTAAAAGCGACAGGATCCGTAGTGCAGGTGACGTTATCATTCAGATATGGCAAGCCGCTCGTTTTCCGGTCAGTTCGAGGACACGACAGGTCGATCCATCGACAACGACGCACCGTCGGGGCTACGCCAGGAATACGTCGATACCGTGTATTTCGTCTTTGAACGGAGTCCAAGTGGCTTCGATGAACGAAGACTGCACAACATCATCCTTCAAAGTCTGGCCGTTCAGCCTTCCGGAAATCCCTACAGCGGATTTCGATATGCCATCGGGCGGGAAATCAACAATGCGCCATGGGAGAGGTTCTATGATCTCGTCGTCCGCATAGCTTCCGAAGTGCCGACTATTTTTCAGGTTGAATATCGGCAACTCGTGAACCAGCTTCTTGCGAGTTATCGGATCGCGTGGAATCTCGGAGAGGATGACAAACTGCATCGCGTTCTGCCTGCTGCAATTGGCGTTCAAATCGAAACGGTTTTTAGCGAACTCGGTGCGCCTCGGTTCGCTGCTGCTCTCGCGTCATTTCGTGAAGGCATGGCCGCCTACGATGATCGTCCCCAACGAGCCAAGGATGCTTGCAAGAACATCTTTGATGCTCTGGAAGCAACAGCAAAGATCGTTGGCCAAATGCCGACGGCTACATTTGGCAATATCTTGGGCGAGATCCGAAAGGTGAAGTATCTTTCGACCGAAACGATTTCGAGTCTGCAAAAGCTCTATGATTTAGCCAACAATCACTTCCGCCACGGGACCACGCAACCATTTCTTTTGAAGCCAATCGAAGTCGATTACTTCGTCGTGTCCTGCAGCGGCGCAATCCTTCTCTTTGTTCGCATGTAGCAGTTGCAAGACTCCCAAAGAAGGATCAAGCTGCCTAATTGTCTGGCTTCGCCACAGGAACTTTGAGAACGGCTGTTGTATAGCTGCCCTCCGGACCGTGGGTCATCGTCAATCCGATCTCATCGGGCGAGACCTTTCTTCCTCGATTACGAAGCTGGAACGCCAACTGAGCGCGTAGCTGTGCATCCTGCCGTGGATCTGTTACCTCCAAGTACAATGCACTCTGAGACAAATCCATTGTGAGATCGGCCATTTGCAACCCAGTAAACTTGCTCGAACGAAAAAGGATTAGCACCGCCGAGCCAGTTTGAACTGTCTTGCAGTAGAAGGTGGTGCCAGATCCGTCGATGTAAAAGGAGCCTGCCTTGAAGCGAGATACTGTCGTTCCTCTCGCCCGGTCGAATAGCCACATTTGTGCAGTCAATCCGCACACGTACAGTGCTCCATGGTAGGCTTCGATCGCCATTTCAACTGAGCGGGGAACGCTGGTGTAGCGCAGTTCCATGCTCGGCGAAAGCCTGTGCAGATTTTCGACCGGCAATCGCAAACAGAAATATCGGGGCTGGACTTGGGTTAGCTCTTTGAAGATTTTCGGGATATCGTGGCCCAGTTTCTTGAGATTCTTGGTCTTCCCTGCCCTCCAGAGGGCCGCTTTCAGATATTTCTCGGCGGCCTCGTGAGCCTGAACAATTGCCGACTGTGTATCCCCCGTGTGCTTCAGTGTCACGGCAGCGTTTTCAAGATCAAAAAGAGCCCTTCTGGCCATTTCTCGTACCGTCACATCCAGCCAATTGTCATCACTGAGCAAATTATGAAGGCTGTAAAAGCTTCGGCTCCCGAGGGTGAGCCTCTCCATGACGGACCTCTTCTCTTCAGATGTGAGAGAGCGGGCGAGATCCGCAGATAAGCCCTCAATCCCCTCCTCGAAGGGCGTCATCACCTCTTCTTCAGCCACGAATTGAGCCTGCCCCAGGTAGACAACGCCTCTGATAAAGATCGGAAAACGCGCAATAATCCCGTCCCAGCGCGCTTCGTCTCCATATTTATTCAGGTACCACTCGATGACGGGGTCAAACAACCGGGCACGCTGTGAGGCGTCAGCAACTGAACCATAAAGCCTCTTGAAACAATCGAGCGGACGATACTTCAGCGGGATTCCAGCAGATAGAAATTCCTTGTCCAAGTCTTCCAGTTGAAGGTCCAAATTTGCCGCTAGCATATGCCATTTTCGACCCAGTGAGTCCGAAACGCAAAGTGTCTGGGAGATACGGTGTCGCTCCAAAAGATGCGCATGTTGCGCATTCCTTCGTTCGCCACCGGGAGACAGTGACGGATCTGATGGGCGCGTGGCGCAGATTGATATCGGGCAACGCCGTTCTCGTCCGTCACGCGCCGGCCGGCAAAACTGCAGAATGGCTCGCAGATTGCCAGGGTTGCTGAACAGCAGGTTCGGGGCTTTAGGAGGCTACTGGCGAAGATGGAGTAGACTTTTTGAGTCACCTATACGGATTGGAAATGCGCCGTTGGCAATAGCCAAGCAACAAACGACTCCGAGCTCTCTCTCTACGCTGCTGAAGAAGGTACGCAAGCGGTATAGCTCCCAAGCGAAGAAGAGCAAGCAAGCAAAAACCCAAGAATTCAAATATGAGATTGCTCTGGTTTCCTACCTTGATGTCCTTGGGATGAAGGATCTCCTGGCAACTGCAGGTGCTGATGCCAACCAGGTCGCTGAAGTTCTCGAACGCTTCAGATCATTCACGTCACACGACGACTATCAGAACGATCTCTGGAAGACTCACTTCGTCAATTTCTCGGACCTCGCAGTTCGCATTTTGCCGATCATGACGGACGCGAACCTCAAGTATCGTTTAGGCGGCTTCTTTCAGGAGATGCATGACCTAGGCCTCATCCAGATCAATCTCATCGACCGAGGAATCCTTGTACGCGGCGCTGTTGCCATTGGTGATATCTGTCATGAAAACGGGTTAATCTTTGGCCGGGGACTTGCAACGGCCTATTTGCTCGAGACTAAGGCGAAATATCCCCGTATCGTCGTCAGCACCGAAGCACTTCGCGCCACCCGTGATAACTCTGTACTGCGCGCAGAGGGAAATTCGTTTGCCGAAGAAATGTCCTACCTGCATGGGTTTCTCAGGAGGGATTCGGATGGCGTCTGGTTTCTCGACTATCTCGCTCTCGCGAGAACCGATTGCGATTCACCAGAGCAATATGCCCAGTTTTTGCTGAAGCACAAAGATTTGATCGAAAAGCAACGTGCAGAGGTCAAGGCGATGCCAAGAGCCAAGCGGAAGGGACGGCTCGACAAGCTCAAATGGCTTATTGCTCTGCATCGCAATCACGTGGCAGAGAACAATCCGACGCTCTTCCTTCAAGAAACTGGACAGAAGCTAAGAGCTTTCAATGTGAGCCTCTGGCGGTGATGTTTTGCTCGCCAACCATATCGGGTGGCCGAATTCAAATCGCTTGGCTGCCTGCATGCGAAGAAGAGTTTCGGTTCTTCTCGACGGTGGAGCAAAGCACAGGAATGAAGCTGCGTTTCGTCTGTTGTGAAGGGGACTTGCCGGCGTCATGGGTCGAAATGGACGCCGAAGTGCGGCACACCTACACGGCGGTTAGCCACTCACCACTATCCAATGCTCTCCCCACTGCCCAATTGTGGTACGCAGCGAATCGAGCTAAGCACCTTCATAGAAATAATCGTGAATGACCGGTATCAAGGTATCTGCGGTTTCAGGACAGTACTCCTCGGAGTGGGCGAGGATCATGTGGGTATAGCCCGTGGACGAGAATTCGTTAGCGGGGATCATCTCGATAGGCACAGATGGCTCGACTGAAATTGGAGACACTGGAGCTGCACCGTGCATCAGCTTGCCCTTGTCTTCCTTCGTGAGATGGAGCAGTTCGATGAACCCCGATTCGAAATCTTGGTTTTTGAAAAGGAATATGTTGAGATCTCCCGGCCGTCCATCAAATCGCTCGGTACGCCTCTGGTCATACTCATTCCAAGGGCAGACAGGACTAACGTAGGTGAGACGACTGATCCAGCGATTCGCGATTGCGAACGTAAGGTAGCTCCCCTCATTCAGACGGTCTACACCTCGTTCAGGGGTGCCCCGATGTTCCAGTGGCAACGCCAGGTGTTCGGTCAAAATGTAAGCCCAACTTGCGTCGCCATACGACACGTCCGAGTGCGCGTCGATGTGACGTACTTCGAAACCTGCCTCGATGATGCTGTTCGATAGCCATTGTTTCCAAGCGTCAAACGCGCCGTCATGTCTCTCACAAAAATGCCCAGGAAGCTTGTTGTGAGGCGAGAGGCCACACTGATTCTCGAGGAAATCTCGCACCTGTTCGGTAGTTGCACAGACATACTCATCATCGGGCGGCCTTCCCTCAACGGGGCCTCGTATTGCCGGCCACGAGAAGAAGTCCAAGTCGATATCCAGCACTTTCGCCATGAATTGAGCATAGCGCCGGAATCGAAAACAGCGCCAACTCTTGCGTAGGTCCCCGCAAGTGCGGTACTTGCCAGCGAGCATGCGCCTACGAAGAGCCGGGTGCGTCGGGATTCGGAACCGGCGAGAAGATGGTAGGAATAGGTTTCCACTCTTTTCCAAATATGGGACGAAGCACAGGAATGAACTGCGCTTCGTTCCCTCTGTCGATTATGAAAGCGAAATTGTCCGCGTCAAGGGTCGAGATGAACGCCAATGTACGGCGCCCTTGACGCGAGCGGTTTCAGCGCCGTACAGGAAAAATGCCCCATGCATGGCAGTCCGCTCGCCACCAAATTCTCCCCAAGATGGATCCCAAATGACTTTCGAGAACTGCAGCACGGATGGTGTTCAAGTTAAAACCAAGGATTTCGAGGAAGCAGATTAGCGGAGCCTTGCCGACTTGAACGAAGCCGCTGCGGCGGCGGACGCTTACGCGTGCATCTGACCAACATTTGAGGCTACCGGGATAGCTTGGGACGCAGAGAAGGAGGATTCTCTGTGAACCAACTACGTCAGCTCAT
>Ga0193726_1000859_pt1 | contig 27530 bp, 20 predicted proteins | sample H2c1metaG_FD_144928 | JGI IMG/M metagenome (GOLD analysis project Ga0193726, IMG submission 144928) | Soil microbial communities from a riparian zone of the East river system, Colorado, United States - H2c1 | ecosystem: Environmental > Terrestrial > Soil > Riparian zone | place: USA: East River...
AAGGCACGGATGGCGATGCCCCCCAGGCCATTGAGGCTCCGGCGTCGTCCGGCCGACGAAAGGCCAGCGTCACGGCCATGGTGAGCGTGATCGCGGCGTAGCCCACGCAAGCCAGACCTGCCGCGAACAGCAGCCGATTGGTGTCGGACCCAACATCGCCTGCATTCGCGGCGCCGCGCATCACGGCTAAACCAAAAGCGATTACACAGAGCAGGGCGGTTGGGATTCGAGGTGCTGCCGCCAGCAGCAAACCCAGTACCAGAATCATTCCGGCGTCCGCTACCGGCCCTGCTGAAACGAAACCGGTCGTTCGCCCCAAAACCAGACCAGCCAAAAGTCCCAGCGGGAACGCCAGCACGAGCCAGCGTCCCTTTGAGGCGCCAAGCGAGCCCGCCAACACACCCATGGCGACCCACAGGATGAGATCCTGGAGATCGGTTAACGGATGCAAGGCGCCGGTGTAAAAGTCGCCGAGGCGCGAGGCGACGATGTGCGCGTCCGCCGCTTGTGCCGAAGCAACCAGTGTCGCGATTGCGATCGATGCGCGTGCCAGCCCGTATGTCATGCGATCGCACCAAGGCTTTGCGCGAGGAAATAGCAACCGAGCGCAGCGATCACCACGCCGAGCCCCTGAATCAACCGGCCGCCCGCAGGCCAGCGCGTCAACGTGCCGATCATGATCCCGCACAAGTGGAGCAGGCCGGTGGCTGTGACAAAGCCGACGCCGTAGGCCAGCGGATTGGCCGAGTTCGGAAGCTCGGCCCCGTGCGCGTGTCCGTGAAAGACCGCGAACACGGCGACGACGATCGCGGCGACGGCGAATGGCAAACGGAGGCGCCCCGCGACCGCCGCACCCAGAACCAGGGCCGACAGCGCGATCACGACCTCCGGCATCGGCAGAGGAATGCGCAGCACGCCGAGAACACCGCCGATCGCCATTACCAGCGGAAACGTGATCGGCAACACCCAGATTGCCGGCGCCCCAAGCTGCGCGCCCCAGATCCCGACCGCGACCATCGCAATCAAGTGATCCATCCCGGTCAGCGGATGCAGCAGCCCGCTGGCGAGACCGCCGGTTACGCCGACTTGCTCGTGCGCCAATACCGGTTGCGCCAGCACGAGGGCCGCGAGCGCAATCGCGAGGCGCGGAAATATGCGAAAGGACATGGTTCGGCCGTTTCCTGTCATGTGGTGGAAAGGACGCGCAAGAGGCGGCCTAAAAACCAGAACATCGATACCGCCCCGATCGCGTAAGCCGGTAGCACGTTGCCCCAGCGTGGCAGGACGGCGTCGAGGCGGCGGTGCGCCCAGAACAGGGCCAGTACCAACAGCACAAAAGCGAGTTGCCCGAGCTCTACGCCGACGTTGAAAAAGAGCAGGGCGGCCGGCAGCAGGCGGTGTTCAAGCCCCAATCCCGCCAACGCGCTTGCGAAGCCGATGCCGTGAACCAGACCGAAGCTGAATGCGACAGCCCAGGGGTAGCGCGCGGTCAGACCGGTTTCTCCACGCTGCTGTTTCACGATTTCAACGCCCACGAATACGATGCTGAGCGCGATGCAGGCGTTGAGCGGGCGTTCCGGTACGCCGATAATTCCAAAGGCCGCGGCCGCAAGCGAGGCGCTATGTCCGATCGTGAAGGCCGTGATCGTCTTGACCAGTCGCCACCCGCCGCCCACGATCCAGATCAACCCCAGCACGAATAACAAATGGTCGGCGCCCAGCAAGATGTGGTCGATCCCGTAATTCACATAGGTCCTGGCCAGTTCGATCCAGGTCTGCAGCGTCGGAGCGCCGGTGCCGAGCAACGAAACCACGGGGTTCGCGGTCGAGATCGTGTAGCTGCGCGGCTGGTCCGCGATTGGAATGATCTTGATCAGCACCGCGGACATGTCGGCGCCGAGATTGGTGATCGTGATCGGCCCGACCAGCCCCTTCTCGCCGCAATTCATCTCCGGCAGGCGCAGGAAACAGTGCGGCGGCACCCGCAGGTCGACGCGCGCGGCGCCGATGGCGGGCTCCATGGTCCAGCGGCCAACGAAGGCCCCGGGCCGAACCTCGCGGAATTCGATCACGCCCAGCGTCGCTTCGTGCGCGCAAAGCTCTCGCGGAAGGGCCGTCGCCAGGAGGAGCAGCAGGGCTGCCGCCATCAGTCGGAGCGCCGTCATTGCTCGTACCGTACGGCATAGCCCGCCTTCAGGCGGCTCACCGCTTCCCAGGCCCGCTTGCGGGTCTCGTCCGTCAGCCAGAGTCGGACGGCTTCGTCCCGAACGCCGTCGAGATTGGCAAGCAGGCCTGCGCGCCGGGAATCGAGTCGAACGACATGCCAGCCATCCTTGGACTGAAGTATTTTCCATTGTCCCAGCGGCAACGCCAGAAGCGCATCGCGGAAGCCTTCGCCAAAGGAGGCGGCCAGGCTTGCGACCGGACGTCCGAGAATGGCGCGCGTCTGCTTCTGGAGATCCTCGGATTCGTGCTGCCCCTCGATCTCCACGAGCTGACGTTGCGCCGTCATCTCGTCGGTCGGCGGAGTCTGGTAAAACCCGACACGCTCCTGCTCGTCGAACCGCCCGTGATTATCCGCAAACCACGCGCGCAGCTGATCTTCCGTCGGCTGTGGGACGCGGATCTGGTCGAAGATCAGCAACTGCAGTTTGAAGGCGACGCGGTCGCGGATCATGTCGTCGCCGCGGTCGACGCCAAGCGCCTTGCCCTCACGGTAAAGAATCTCGCTCGCGACCCAGCTCTCGATCATCTTCTCCATCTCGGCATCGGAAGGTGTGCGCGATTTGTCTTCGTCGAAATTGTCAATGAAGGATTGCCGCATTGCCTTGGACACGGTGATCACTTTGTCATCCCTCGGCGGCGGATGCAGAACGGCATCGGCACCAAAGATCAGCGCCCCGAGCACAACGAAATGCAGCAGCGGTTCGCGCCACAGAAAGCGCGCGGCGCCAGTCACGATCGGTCGCAAGCAATGTGTCAAGTGATTTGTCGGATCGACGGCGCCGCGGTCGGGTTTTTCGTTGGAAGATATCCGAAGGCTTTGATCGGTGGGCAGCGCTGGTGTTGTCATATCTTGTTCACAATCTTTCACGGCACGGCACGGCGCGCGCAGCCAGGCTGGTGCGCGCAGCCTTATGCAACGGCGCAATCAGTCTGTCACTTGCCAATCGAGCAGCTCATGAAAAAAATCGAAAGCCGAATGCCGATTTTTTTTGAGGACTGTTCCTTCCAAAATAAAACCTTCACCAAACTGTCTCCGAGTTCTGATTTTTGTGAGCCATAGAGAAATTCGCGTACCGCGCATCGCGAGCTATTTTTCGGTTTTCAATTGGCGCGCATCGGAAATCGCTAAGGGGGCGATCAAATGTTTCCATCTGCTAAAACAATTTTGCTGACGGCTGCTTCGGTCTCGCTGGCTTTGACGCACGCCGCCACGGCCGACGATCGGGGCGGAGATAAACCCAGGGCCAACCCGTATGTCGCTGGCGACATGCACAATCACAATACCTGCACCGACGGTTCTGTTTCGGCCGGCTACGCGATCGACCGTTCGGTCGCCACTGGGGTCGCCGCCGGCGGCGGCGCCAATTTTGATCTCGATTGGTTCACCCTTGGCAACCATGGCGGTGCGGGCAACCGCGACTGCCGCTTCAGCGACAACAGCGCCAACCTGCCGGGCGATCCGACGACCACCTGGAGTCAGACGCTTGGTCAGACCATCGATGGCATCACCATCACCAGCCTGAAGGGTACGCCGAACGGTACCGGCAGCAGCGCTACGATGTGGCGTTGGCAGTCGATCAAGGAAGTTGAATATCCGATCATCGTCAACCGCACACCGATATACAACAAGGTGCTCGTCGAAGGGTTGGAATGGATCGTTCCAGGCCACGAGCATACCGACGTCGCGGTGATCGCCGGACAGAATCCGCGCGGACACGGCAACGCCGACAAGATGGCCGAGTACGAATTCCGCTTTGACCGCGCCGATGCCGACGCGGTCGGCTTGCTGGATGGTGAAAATGGTCAGGTTTGGCCGGGCAAGGACAACGTCAACAATAGCGGCACGGCGGGTCATCAAAAAGCGGTGTCGGGCGTAACGTGGCTGCAGACGCGCTATCCGCTGCAATCCTATGCTATCCCGACCCACACCGAACGCGCGGGCGTATTCAATCCCACCGGCAGCAACGGTTACAACATCGAGCATTTCCGCGACTTCAACAATGCGGGCCCCACCGTCGCCTTCGGCATCGAATCTCCCGGTCATATGGCCCAGGGCTCTATCTCTGGTGGTTCGGGTTCCTACGGGACTGGCGCGGTCGGCGGCGGCACCTATGGACTCAGTGGCGTCTATACAGCGAAGGTGGGCGGGCTGTGGGACGGCCTGCTCGGCGAAGGTCGCAATTTCTTCATCTATGTCAGTTCGGACTGGCACAATCGCGGCGCGGGTGGCGCACGTGACGCCTTCACAACCAGCGACTTCATACCGGGCGAGTACACCAAGCTCTACGTTCCGAATTCCGAGCGTTTCCGGGCGCAGTCGATCGTCGACGGCATGCGTTCAGGTAACTCATATTCCGTCAACGCCGACATCATCGGGCCGGATCTCGTGTTCCGCGCCAGGGGACGTGACGACGACTGGAAGACCATGGGTGAAACGCTGGTCGTAAGGCCTGGCGAAAAAATCACGGTCGAGATGACCATGACCGTTGCGGCCAAGAACAACAGCCCGTACAGTTTCAACAATCCCCTTTTGCAGCAGGTCGGCATCCACCAGCCGCTGAACAAGCCGTCGCTCGACCATGTCGACCTGATCACCGGCCGTATCGCCGGCGTGATCCCGCCCGGCAGCCCGGGTTACGCAGTCCCGAATGCCGGTGGCGTCGCGGGAGCGTCGATCGTGTACAACCCGACAACCACGATTTCGCAGCAGATCCACGCCAACAACATGCGGAGCAAGCGGCTGCGGGACGGCTCAACGCAGCTGACATTCACGACCACGTTCACCGCGGGTGCTACACCGAGCTATATCCGCGCCCGCGGTACCAACATTCCGGTCGCAACGCCGAACGTCACCGACAGCGCCGGCAGCCCGCTCCTCGACGTCAACAATGCTCTGGTAAGTTGTACAGACCCGGCATGCCCGACGCATTTGGCTGCCGTCAACGGCGTCAAGAAGGTGACCTTTGACGTTCAGGCCTATTCGAATGTCTGGTTCTACGCGAACCCGATCTTCATTCGGCCCGAAGGTTCGTCGAAGCTGCTGGTTGAAAAGAATGCGGACCTCGCACGGAGGCTTGCTGAGCGTGCCGATAACGATCACGACGGGCACGGTCATGACCACGACCACGATCACGACAGACATGATCACGACGGACGTGATCATGACGGACGCGATCACGACCGCGATTAAGATCGGGGAGTGTGGCGGTGCAGGACATTCCCTGCGCCGCCAGCTCTTTCCTACGCCAGGATACAGCTCCCGTCGCGCTTCAGCCGGTTTTCTAGAGACCAATGCAGCGTCGAATGAACACTTTAATGGTTTGTCTTGCCGTCTGCCTCACAGGCGGCGCGGTCACGCCATGTAGCGCCAATCCCATCTCGGTCGAACCAACCAGGGAAAGTTGCGAAGCCGCAGTGGAGCAGACGCGCGCTCTGGCGGCGGCTTTGGCTGCAGACGATCTCTCCCGTTATTTTGCCGAGCGCGATCTGCACCAGGCAATGATCGAGGCCGGTAACGGTGAGTTTGATGATTGCCTGGATATGACAGCGCGCGCAATGGACGAAATAAAAGAACGGCGCCACACGTTGCAATCCGGCGAGAAGTTGAAGGTCCTGCAGTCCAACGAATAGTCTGTGCGGCAGACGCTCTTTGCGGTGGTGCAGAAGCCATCGACCGGACAGGGTGGAATTCCGGCGCTTCATCGTGATTGTTTTCCGCGACCGTTGCATGAACACTCTCGCGCGCGCATTGTTCGGCGCATTTTTTAAAGAAGTGTGGACCTTTAGACATGGATCAGATCGAGCCGCTTTTCGCAATCCCTCTGTTACGTTCGCCGCAGCTGCTTAGTCCGGCGCTCAACGAGGCCGCCGTGGCCGCGATCCGCAACGCCCGGATCGAAAGCAATCTGCGCTCGGATCAACTGTTCCACACCGAAGTCGCGGATCCGCGCGATAACAAGCTGTTTCAAGAGATCGCCGATCTGGTTGGCCCGAAGCTCGTCGACTTCGGCGTTCTGCTGTTCGGTGAGAAGCTGCGCTGGACCGTCAAGGAGATGTGGACCAACATGCTCGAGAAGGGAGGAAACCAGACGCTGCACTCCCACGCCAATAGCTTTGTCTCAGGCATCATTTACCTCACGCCTTCGCATCCGGCGTGCAGGACGGTGTTCATGCGGCCGCTCGGCGGGTCTGATTTTTCCTTCCGCCATCACACACGAAGTGCCGCGATGGGACCTTTCAACGCCGGCAAGTACGTGTTGCCCGAGGCCGAACCGGGAGATCTCGTGCTGTTTCCCAGCTACCTCTATCACGAAGTGCCTAGAAATCAGGGCGAGCAGAGGATCACGGTCTCCTTCAACGCCATTCCCGACAGCCTGGATTGCTGGGGCTACCGGATCAACTTCGCGCCCTGAGCCGAATTGCGCTGGGCGGTCTGCGCGGTCATTGGCCGAATTCTCGCGACAAGATCTCCCGTGCTTCGCCGCGTGACGGCGCCGCGTCGTTGATCGCGTGCAACAAGCGCGCGGCCGCGGTCCGGTCGGACGCGATCAATGACCGCGCCATGCCGATCAACGGCATATAGGCGGGGTCGAACTCCGGGCTGAGACGGAGCGCATCGAGCAGTCCGGGAGACGCCGCCTCGATCAAGGCGGCGCCACGCGGATCGCCTGGCAGCGCCGTGCCGGCATCGAGGAAGCGATTGCGCGCGCGCCAATAGGCCGCAAGGCGCTCGCTCAGCGCATCTCGCGTTGGCTCTGCCAGGAGTTCCGCCGGATCGGGCCGCAACGCCTGTGTGACGGCGCGCAGCAGGGCCCATGGCGGAGCCGTCAGCGCCTGCACATTGCGGCGCGCATCGAAAGTTACAAAAGGATAGTCGTCGGTGTTGCGAGGCCCTTGGCCGGCAAAGGCGGACAGCGCACGCGGGCCTGCAAGATACTGCCCGAGCAAATCCATCGATGTCTCAAAGCCCAACCGCCGCGCGACAGGCCTGACGGCCGGATCGCGAAGCCGCGCGTCCAGCGCGTCCAGATCGAGGGTGCCACCATCGCGAGGGCCGATCAAGGCGAGCATCGGCGTGCGAACGCTATAATGGTTGAGCCAGGCTGAACCGCCAGGGTAGATCTCCAGAAATCCGCGGACGATCGCGCGCAACGATGGCAGATCAAGCTGATACAGGGGCAGCCACTGGCAAAACACGCCGCCTTGAGCCAATCGTCTTCGCACTGTCTCGAAATGGTCGGTAGTATAGAGAGCGCCGCTGCCGTCCAGTGCCGGATGAAACAAGTCGGCGATGATCACATCGTATTGGGTGGTGTCCGCGGCGATAAATCGGCGCGCGTCGGCGACGGTCACCCGTGGTGCCGCGGCGGGCGCCCCCGGATCGGCGAACCAGGGCAACAACTCGACCACCTCGCGCGATAGTTCGACGCCGTGCACGTTCACGCCCGGCATCTGCGATCCACCGACCAGGGTGGCCCCGGTTCCGATGCCCAGGAATAGCGCCCGGTGCGGTGCCGGATGCAGCAACAGCGGCAGCATCGCCTGCCGATGGTCGGATCGCGCCGAACTTGTACCGCCCATGCGGAAGCGGCCGTTGACCTCCAGATATCGCGCCCCGAAAGCGTCATCGACAACGCTCGCCGTCACCATTGGCCCTTCACGAACCGCTAGCAGCGCGCCACCTGGAGGCACCCTTGTCAGAGAGGGAGCAGGGCGTACCCACAGCGCAACGGCGACGAGCGCCGGTGCCGCGGCCCAGACAAATGCGGCGCGACGGAGCGGGATCAAGAGCAGGTAACCCAGCGCTACAGGAATGATTGCGGTCCATGCGCCAAGGGTGGGAATGACGACCTGCGCCGTCAGCAGCGGCGCCACCGAGGCGCCGACGCTGTTGATACCGACCGCCCATCCCAGTGAGCCCCGCTGATCGCGTGTCCGCTGCGCCAGAAGGCCGAACAGGGCTCCCATGGCTGCGGAGGGCACAAGAAACAGCGCCATCGCGACTACCAGTTCTCCAGCGAGGCCTCCCTCCACGGCGGTCTCCGCGATGCGAGCGACGTAAGGCGTGAGGAACGCTGTCGTCAGACAGGCCAGGGCCGTCCCTGCGAGCAGGCCTCCCAGACTTGCATCCTGAACCCGGCGTCCGGCCCGTTGCCATGCAAGGCCTCCGGCCGCCGTGCCGAGCAGATAGGCCGCCAGCAATCCCGCAAAGGTGTAGATCGTGTCCTGCATCACCTGCGCCGCGAGTCTTACGACAAGGATCTCGAACGTAATTCCAAGCAGGCCGGTTGCGAACAAGGTGATTGTCAGGCGTGGCCCGCCAATCTGAGCCACCTCTTCGGTGGCTTCTACCGGTGTCCGACCTGCCGCCGATTCGAGCGCGAGCATCCCGAGGGCGCATACGGCGTTCACTCCGGCAAGACAAATAAGCGTGCCGGAAAGCCCCCATGCGGGCAACAGCAGGAAAGTCGAAATCAATGTGCCCGCGACAGCGCCGAGAGTGTTTGCACCATATATGCCGGCGCTGACGCGGGGATCACCGCGCGCCTCCCGTACAATCCGTTCAAGCGCTGTCAACGTTCCACCCATTGCCGCGGTTGCGGGTAACAGCACTAACGTCGGCAGTGCAAAGCTGGCCGCCCAAAGCAGGGCCGGCGCAGGCTCGGTGCCGAGCAGGGGCGACAAGGCCCGGCCAGCGATGGGCAGCAGCCAGACGCAGATCAAGCCCCAGAGCCCGATGACAGCCTCCAGCAAGACGTACGCCGTTCGCGGTGACCTGGCGCGCCGGATCGGGCGGTCGAGGACAAAGGCTCCAAGCGCCAGCCCGGCGAAGAACCCAGCGACTGCGCCCAGCACCGCCATCATTTCGCTGCCGAGCGCGAGGCTCAACTGGCGGGTCCACACGATCTCGTAGCCGAGGCCCGCGAAGCCCGACGCCGCCACGATGGGCATCAGCACCCAGCTAGAATCGATCCGCTGGCGAACCGATGCGGCTGGTCCCGCGCCGGCTCGAACTTCCGGTGCGAACCGATCGTCCGACGCCATCGCGCCGCTGTCCGGATCGGGTTGTATCATTGTCGTCCTTGTTCGCCGATAGATGCGACGGCGTTTGCCGCGTCAAGCTGTTATCTCCCAGAATTTGTGACACTGGTTTGACTGCCATATCGAACTGCGTGGTTTTCCGTCGGCGCGCGACCTAATGCTCGGGATATGTTCGAAAAGCGTCAACGGCGGGCTGGCGTCGCCACAGCGCCGCCCGAGGGATGGCGATTCATGATCCACAGATGGAAGCGGCTTGATACCGCACGGACCTGGGGCCGCCATCGCGCGTTCAGTCTCTTGCTAGCGGATCCGGTTCTGCGCTGAGCGCAACGCCAAATTCAAACCGAGACACGACCGTATTTCCTTCGGAGCTACCGGCGCGAGATACGTCCGAATGCGATGCTCGTGGAGACGCCAAGCAAACCCCAGAACAGCAGGCTGGTGAGCGTCACCACCACGATGAACCTGTGCGACAACGCAGCCGGAACCTCGCTGTGGGATTCCGGCGCGAGAGGCGCGCCAATCAGATGCGGCAGCGCGATCAGACCAAGGCCGAGAATCGCGGCCCATGCCGCGGGGCGGAAAGCCAGCAGGCAGAGCCCTGCGGCCGTTGCAGCAGCCGTGGCGATCCACCAAATCTGCCGTGCCGTCAGTTCGGCCACCGGCATGCCGGGCAATTCTGGCGGCAGACCAAGGCCGGGCGCCCCAGTAAACACCACAAAGCCGCCGAGCCCCCACAGCAGGCCTTCCCGCCACATCACCGGCCGGCCCCGGATCGCATAGATCCCGGTGAGCAGCAACGCGAAACCGATCGCAGTCAGGATGTTGGCCGCGACCGTGAAGGCGTTGCGCTGAAACCCATCTTCGGGCTCCCATTCGCTGTCATTGCTACCGGCATTATCGTGATGATGGGCGGCGCCATCGTGCTCATGTGCAGCCGGCGGAGCCTCGGCTGCAGCCTTGCGCTCGTAAACTTCGCTCTTCTGGATCAGCGGCACCGTTCCGAGGAATTGCGCCACTGAAATCACCGCGCCGACGATCAGCCCCGCAAGGGCGGCCGAAAACACGATAGATCTGAAAACCGGCATCTGTCGTCAGTGACAGGGAAACGCATTGGCGTGGCGGACATCGTGAGCGGCGTTATGAACCGCGCTGATGTGCGAGAAGCCGACCACGCCGACAATGAAAAGGCCAAGGGCCATCGCCAGTACGGCTTGAACGACGACGCTTGAATCGGCGGCGATAGCGGGGAGATGGGCGGTCTGGGATTGTTGCATGTCGATCCTCGTCGAAGACCATCATTTTAGCCGAGAACGACAGCCCGCGCGACCCTAATTTTTCAATTGCCGGGTGACATCCCGGCTGGTGAGGTGAAAGTTCGCCGTGTCCGCGACGCTGGCACGAAGCACCTTGGCGCGGGCTGCCGCTTGAAATGCCTTCTGGTGTGTCATGAAGAAGTCCACGCACTGTTGCGACGACGGCGCCGCCCGCAACAGCGTCCGGAACGCGCGACGGTGCACCATGCAGATGCCGCCGTGATCCGCCGGCTGGAATGCCAGCGCATCGATATCGTCACGCCATTTCGGCGTTTTGCTTGATGGCATCAGTCGATCATCTGCATGGACGGCGACAGCTTGTCGGGGCTTGCTGTCTACAGGGATGGCGCCCCAAAGTGGATTCAGATTCAACGGTTGACTCTCGTCACGGTCAGATGCCAAGTTCGTGATTGGTAGTGCCCGCAAGGGCTAACCAAGGGAATGCGGTGCGTGCACTCAGGTGCATAAATCCGCGGCTGCCCCCGCAACTGTAGGCGGTTAGCCGAAGACCATAAATACCACTGGAGATCGAAAAGTCTCTGGGAAGGTGGTCCGAGGCAATGACCCGTGAGCCAGGAAACCTGCTGCCGGTCATGGTCATGCGCGAACGCGTCGGGCGGGGTGCTCCGATGTCGCAAGAGTAGCCGGTACATCTGCCGCTAGGGGCGAAGGCAGAATGTAGCGGCAACCGCGCTGACGGATAAGTACTTCGCCGTCGAGCGGTAGCGTGTCGAATTTCTGCAGTCATGGCCATCTTGCGCCACGTGTTTCGTGCGCGCGTCTTTCCAATCAGAGCCACTGTGTCACGATCAAGCGCTGGTTGAGTTCGTCCGTCGCGTCGCTCGGCCTTATCGCTCTTTTTGCTTTCGGCGGCTCGGCTCCGGTTATGGCACAGGGCGCTCCGCAAGCGGAGAAAAGGCCTGACAGTCTCGGACCCGTGGTCGTCACGTCGCCGAAACGCAAGCCGTTGCGCAGAACCGAGTCGGGAACGCAGCGCAGTCGTACCGCCGCACGCGTTGCCGGTCGCCCCCGCACAGGGATAGCCGTTGCCGCGCCGGTCTCGGGCGGCGGCGAGGTTTTCCATACGCCTCTCAACACCAATGTTGTCGCCGACAGTGCGTCCCGGTTGGGGCTCACCGCGCGGCAGATTCCCGCGGCGGTCGAAGTAATCGACAAGCAGACGATCGAGGATCGCGGTCTCCGGACGACCACGGACGTGGCGCAGGCGGCCGTCGGCGTCACCACCGGCGACGCGCCGGGAGCGCCGGCCTCGTTCTCCATGCGGGGCTTTACCGGAACCCAGATCAACACACTTTATAATGGCATCAAGATCGGTCCGTCGGAGATGACGGGCCGCATCATGGATACGGCCAATCTTGATCGCGTGGAGATCCTGAAAGGGCCGGCTTCCTTGCTCTCCGGTGAAGGCGCGACTGGTGGTGCGATCAACTATGTCAACAAGGTGCCACACACCGGGCCGATCACAAACGATGCCTTCATGGGCTACGATTCGTTCAGGGGTTACCGGGCGGGGTACGGCTCCGGCGGAAGCACGTTGATCGACGGACTGGATTATCGTTTCGACATCAGTCACTCGAACGACAAGAGTTTCATCGACGACACCTATTCCAGGCTCAGCAATGTGTCGGGCCAGCTGAACTACAAGATGACCGATAATTTCAAGGTCTGGGGCGCGGTCGAATACAAGCAGGATAAGGACCGGTTCTATTGGGGAACACCGCTGGTGCCGGCCAATGCACCCGGCATTGTCCCGACCAGCGGAATCGTTTCGGGAACGTGGTCTAATTATTACCTCAACGGGCGCACCGGCGTTCCAAACCCGGTCACCATCGATGCTCGCACCCTGACAACAACCTACAACGTGCTCGACAATCACAGCGGAGCGAACGAGCTTTGGCTGCGCAGCGGTTTCCAGTGGGACATTGCCAGCAACGTCCAGCTCAAAAGCCAGGTTTATGCCTACAATGCGCAACGTCACTGGTTCAACAACGAGATCAATTCGTTCATCGATGACCCCGCAAGCCCGAACTTTGGACAGGTTTATCGCGAGCGTCTTTCGGTCGACCACGACCAGAAACTCTACGGCAACGTCACCGACCTGACGGTGAATACCGACGTTGCCGGATTCGACAACCGCTTCGTGGCGACCGTTGTGGCCAGCAGTCTGCAATTCAACGTCGTCCAGGACGATTTCTTCAACAACGATATCGTCAATCTGGTCAACCCCGATCGTGGCCTCTATGGCACACAGGAAACCAAAAATTTCTACACCCATGTCGACAATGTTTCGCTGTCGCTCGAGGATCGGATCAAGCTCACATCGAATTTTGCCCTGATCGGCGGTATCCGCGTCGAAGAGATCAAGCTGGCGCGCACCGCGTTCGATGTTAGGGGCGCGCTTCGTGATGGCTACCCGTTCTCAACCACTTTCACGCCGGTGACGGGTCGCGTGGGCTACACGTGGGAAGCGCTGCCGGGGATGACCTTCTACAGCCAGTACGCCACCGCTGCCGATCCCACGGTCGCCAACATTTTCAATCTGCGCCCGACCACGCCATTGCTTCTGACGACATCGCGCATTTATGAAACCGGCCTGAAATTGCTTTCTTCAGACAAGAAAGCGGAATTCACGGTGTCGGCGTTCGATATCGAACGCAAGAACGTCTATGTCCCGGAAAGCGGCATCCTGTTCAACGTCGCCGGAAAGATCGCATCGAAAGGCTTCGAGGCCGCCGCCGCGGTGAACCCGTTCGGCGGATTGAGGCTTTGGGGCAACGCCGCCATCGTTCGATCGCGGTTTGTCAATTTTGACTTCATCGACGGCAACGGAGTGTCCCAATCCTATTCGGGAATGACCCCTCCGAACGTCCCGAGCTTTGTCGCCAACGCAGGGGCATCCTATCGTTTCGAAACCGCCTTGCCGCTGGAACTGGGCGCATCGGTCCGCCATGTCGGCGACCGGTTTAATTTCCAGGACAACTTCGTCACCATGAACGCCTATACGCTCTACGACGCCTACGCTTTTCTCGACATTCCGAAGTCGGTTTTCAACGGCGTCAATCAAACCCGGATCACCTTCCGCGTCAAGAACCTCACCAACAAGCTCTACGCATCGTGGGGTGATCCCGGATACACCGACCAGATCATCCTCGGTGCCCCCGCAGCTACGAGGTGGCCGCGTCGTTCAAGTGGTAAGCCGTATATGCGCGCAGTGACCCTGGTTCACCGCTGGTTGGGTATCCCGCTTTGCCTGTTGTTCGCGATGTGGTTTGCCAGCGGCATCGTCATGCACTTTGTTCCGTTTCCCACTCTGACGGAAGCGGAGCGACTAGACGGGCTGGCGCCGATCGAGCTGCCTCAGGTATTGCACAGCCCGAGCGAAGCCGTGCAGGCCAGCGGCATCAAGGATGTCACCCGCGTGCGTCTGCTGCAACGAAGCGATGGGCCGGTCTTTCTGGTGTCCGCCGCATCCGGCGTGGCCGCGTTTCGCGCCGGCAATCTTTCGCCCGCGGCCTTGCCGACGCAAGGTCTGGCGCTGGCTGTGGCACTGGATCACGCCCGCAGGCGCGGAATGGATGTGGCGCAGGCGGAGGTTTCCGCGCTCACCGCGATTGATCAATGGACCGTTTCCGGCGGTTTCGATCTGCACCGACCTCTGTTTCGGATCTCGCTCAATGATCAACCCGACACCGAGTTCTATGTGTCATCGACAACCGGTGAGGTGGTGTGCGATACGACGCGCCGCGAACGATGGTGGAACTATGTCGGCAGCGTCGCGCACTGGATTTATCCCACCGCATTGCGCAGCAGGCCGGCTGTATGGAACGCAACGGTGTGGTCGCTTTCCCTCGCTGCGTTAATTACGGCACTCGCCGGAAGCATGCTTGGCATTCTCAGGGTAAAAACGACCGGCGGCCGCATCGCCTCTCCGTATCAGGGTTGGCAAAAGTGGCACCATGTTCTCGGGCTGGTGTGCATGATCTTCGTGCTGAGCTGGATTTTCAGCGGCTGGCTCTCGATGGATAGCGGCCGGCTGTTCTCGACCGGTGCGCTCACAGCCGAGGAAGCGGGAAAGATCAACAGCGTGCCGGCGTGGGATACTCTGCCGAACGACGAATGGCGGTCCGCTTCGGTAGCCGCCAAGGAAATCGAATGGTTTGTCTTCAATGGAAAATTCTACCGGCGTGAACGAACGGGCCTTGATGCGCAGCGCCTGTTTTTGGACGGCTCCGGTGCTACCGGAGCGCCGGCCGCGCCACGGGAATTTCTGGCATCCCGCGAGGTCGGTGCGTTTGTCGCGCGCCTGGCGCCTGGCTGTAACGCTCCCATCATTGTTGCCGCTGACGATAACTACGGAATCTCCTCATTAATGCCGCATGCACCGATCTATCGATCCGTATGCCAGGACATCTGGTATCAAATCGATGGCGCCAGCGGCGCAATTCTGGAAAGGCTTGATCCATCGCGGCGGGCCTATCGCTGGCTCTACGGCGCATTACACACGATGGATATTCCTGTGTTAGTCGCTCATCCGGTGGTACGAAGCGTGCTGATTGTGCTGTCGTGTGGTTTCGGCTTCGTTTTCAGTATCACAGCCATCCTTATCAGCTCACACAGACTGGGGTTCCCATTCTCTGCCTCCCGGTCGTCACGGCCAACGCCATGATCCCGGGATCTCCATCAGACATGTCTCATCCTTACATCGGGTTGACCCCAGCGACCCCGGCGGCTAGCGTTCCCAGTGATGGTCCTTCCGCGTGGAAGGTGAAAAGGGAAGCCGGTGCGATTGTTTTCAACGCCGGCGCTGCCCCCGCAACTGTAAGCGACGAGCCCTCGCCGGTGCCACTGGGAATTCCCGGGAAGGCGGCGATCAGGCAGCGACCCGCGAGCCAGGAGACCTGCCATCACGAACTGTGCTTTGGAGGCGTCGTCGGGGCGGGGTGCACCGGGCGGGAGCGAGCCGGACGGCGCGTATGCCCTCGGCGCGACCCAACAAAGCTCGCGGCCGCTAGCGGCCCTGGTGTGAGCCTATGATGGATCGCGAAAACGCGGATCGAGAGCCTGCTGAATTGACGTTGGTCGAGCCATCGCGCGCAAACGCGCCGAGCGGGGTCACCGTCGTGAGCGTTTGCATTACCTGCAAGACCGCCGACGGCGCCATCGTGGTCGGCCCGGACATGTTCGAATCGGTGAAGGCCGCGATTGGCGAATCCGATCGGAACGTGCAGGTTCGGCCGGTGCAATGTCTCAGCGTCTGCAAGCGACCTGCGACGGTCGCGGTGTCGAGTTCGGACGGCTACACATTCCTGTTCGGCGACCTGCAGACCGAGAGTGGTACCGCGGCCCTGGTGTCCTTTGTGCAGTCCTACCAAAAATCCGACTATGGTCTGGTGCCATGGCGCGAGCGCGCCGAGGTGTTGCGCAAGGGCATGGTGGCGCGGGTGCCGCCGATAGGCTGGTCACCGGACGATGGAAGCGCGCCGAAATGACAGCGCTTGCTACCACGCTGGTGCTAGGGGGCGCGCGCTCCGGCAAATCCGCTTTTGCCGAGAAGATGATCGGCGATAGCGGACTTACGCGGATTTACCTTGCTACGGCGACCGCTGATGATGACGAGATGCGAAATCGTGTCGTGCATCACCGTATGCAGCGTGGCGATGGCTGGATCACCGTCGAGGAACCGCTGGCGCTGGTCGATGCGCTAACGCGAGAAGCGACCCGTGGGCGTGCCGTGCTGGTGGACTGCCTGACATTGTGGTTGTCAAACCTGATGTTTGCGGAGCGCGATCCCGATGTAGAAGCGCGCCGGCTCACGCGATTTCTCGGCGTGGCGAAGTATCCCGTGGTGCTGGTGTCCAACGAGGTCGGCCTTGGCCTAGTGCCGGAGACCCCGCTTGGCCGCAACTTTCGCGACGCCCAGGGGCGCCTGAACCAAATCGTCGCCGCCAACGTTCCCAATGTCGTGTTCATCGCAGCCGGGCTTCCGCTCTGGCTCAAGCGTTCGTCTTAAGGAGAACTGGAATGTCCCGTGTCCCCGTCACCGTGCTCACCGGATTTCTCGGCGCCGGCAAGACCACGCTGCTGCGCTCCTTGTTGACGCAAGCCGATGGCCGCCGCATCGCTGTGATCGTCAATGAATTCGGCGACGCCGGTTTCGACGGCGGGCTGGTCGAGGAATGCGCGGCGAAAGCCTGCGCACCCGGCGATATCGTCGAACTCACCAACGGCTGTATCTGCTGCACCGTCGCCGACGATTTCATTCCGACCATGGACAAGCTGCTATCGCGCGACCGGCGGCTTGACGCCATCGTCATCGAGACCTCCGGTCTTGCATTGCCACAGCCGCTGCTCAAAGCCTTCGAGTGGCCCGCGGTGCGCACCCGCGCCACTGTCGACGGTGTCGTCACGGTGGTCGACGCGCTGGCTTTGTCTGAAGGGCGCGTCACGATCGACGAGGATGCCGTTGCTGCCCAACGGGCTGCGGACGACTCGCTCGATCACGACGATCCGATTGAGGAAGTATTCGAGGATCAGCTCGCCTGCGCCGATCTGGTGGTGCTGTCGAAGAGCGATCTCGTTTCGCCGGCCGCCCTGGCGCAGATCGAGGCCCGTCTCAAATCCATGCTGCGGCCGGGCGTCAACATCGTGCGCTCCAGGGGCGACCTGGCGCCGCTGGTCTTGATAGGGCTGAACTCCGCCGCTGAAGACGACATGGCCGCGCGGGCCGGCCATCATGGCGAGGAGGAAGAACACGACCACGACGATTTCGACAGTATCGTGGTGATGCCGTCAGCGGCTGTCAGCGTTGATGCGATGCGCGCGCGTGTCAGCGATGCGCTCAGCCTCACCGGCGTGCTGCGCGTCAAGGGCCACGCCCGCGTCGCCGACAAGGCGACCCCGATCGTGGTGCAGGGGGTCGGAGGCCGGGTCGAACTCGCATTTGCACGGCCGGATGTGAAGCAGGTCGAGCATCTCGTGGTGATCGGGCTAAAGGGATTTGATGGCGACGCCGTACGCCGTGCGTTGGAGGGTTAGCAGGGGCTTCCACGCGCATGCATCTGAAGCTTGACACCAGCGGCAGTATCGACGACGGCGACGTCGCTCGCGATCTCGGGCAGGACCCCGCCGATATCGTTGTGCTGTCAGCGGCGGACAGCGATCTTTCGGCGTTCGGCGCCGCGCATGCGTCCTTGCCGAAAGACTTTCCCAGCGTACGGCTGACCAACCTGTTGGCGCTCGGGCATCCGGCTTCGGTCGATCTCTATGTCGAGCGTACGTTGTGCGAAGCCAGAATCGTGGTGCTCAGGATGCTCGGCGGCGAAAGCTACTGGCCGCATGGTGTCGAAAGCCTGCGTAGCGACGCGCTGCGGCGACGTACCCTGTTCGCCTGCATACCCGGCGAGATGGACTGGAACGCCGCGCTGGCGGCGCGCGGGACACTCGGCAGCGATGAGACCTGCGCACTCTGGCGGTATTGCAGCGAAGGCGGCGTCGAGAATGCGCAGCTTGCATTGCGTTTCGCAGCGTACCTGATCGGTCACGGCGCGGCGCCGCCGCCGGCAAGGCCGATGCCGTCGGCCGGCTTCTGGCAGGGTGAACCGGCCAGCGACAACAGGCCCAATGCCGTCGTGATCTTCTACCGCGCTTTGGTCGCGGGCGGCGACACCGCCGGCATCGATGCGCTGCGGACCGCACTCCTTGCGCGAGGCCTCAACGCGGTATGCCTGTTCGTCACCAGCCTGAAGGATGAACGGTCGGCCGCGTTCCTGCGTGCGGCGCTTTCGGCCTATCCGCCTGATATTTTTATCAACGCAACCGCGTTCGCCACCGCGACTGCCAACGACGATGCCGGCATTCTCTCAATGTCCGATTGCCCGATCCTTCAGGTGGCGCAGGCTGGAATCTCGCGTGCAAACTGGGAGGCGTCGACGCGGGGGCTTAACCCGCGCGATCTCGCCATGCATGTCGTGTTGCCGGAAGTCGATGGTCGCATCTTTGCCAATGCCATCGCCTTCAAGGAGCGTGGCGAGAGCCGCTCCGGCTTTGCGCCGACAGCATTCCAGCCGGTGGACGATCGTATCAACGCGACAGCCGATCTCGCGCTGGCATGGGTGCGATTGCGTCGGGTCGAAAGACCCGCGCGCCGTGCCGCGCTTGTGCTGGCCAATTATCCCAATCGTGACGGACGGCTCGCCAACGGTGTCGGTCTCGATACGCCGCAAAGCCTGATCGATGTGCTCGCGGCGATGCGTAGCGAGGGCTATGCCATCGGCGACACGCCCGATGATTCCGCTGCGATGATGAAGTTGTTGCAGGACGGTCCAACCAACGCCCTCGACGAACGTGCGTCGCGCATCGGTGGTGTGGCGTGGCCGCTGGCAAATTATGAGGCTGCGTTCGCCACGCTGCCGGACAATGTACGGCGCGCAATTGAGGCGCGATGGGGCAAAGCGGAGCAGGACCCGCATGTCGCCGATGGCCAGTTCCGCCTCGGCCTGCATCGGTTCGGCAATATCGTCGTCGGCGTGCAGCCGGCGCGCGGTTACAACATTGAGCCCAAGAGCACCTATCACGATCCCGATCTGGTGCCGCCGCATCACTATCTCGCGTTTTACCTGTGGCTGCGGCGCGAGTTCGACACGCATGCCGTGGTGCATCTCGGCAAGCACGGCAATCTCGAATGGCTGCCCGGCAAGAGCGCCGGTCTATCCGCCAGTTGCCTGCCGGATGCGGTACTTGGACAGGTGCCGCATCTCTATCCCTTTATCGTCAACGATCCCGGCGAAGGCATCCAGGCCAAGCGCCGCGCCAGCGCCGTCATCATCGATCACTTGACGCCGCCAATGACCCGTGCCGAGTTGCATGACGACCTGGCGCGGCTGGAAACGCTGGTCGACGAGTATGCGCTGGCCGCAGACCTCGATCCGAAACGCGCCGCCGTGCTCGCCGAAGACATCTTGTCGCTGGCCCGGGCGCAGCGGCTTGATGCAGACGTGAACGTGACGCGGGATACGCCAACCAACGACGCGTTGCGCGCGCTCGATGCTCATCTGTGCGATCTCAAGGAAATGCAGATCCGTAACGGCCTGCATGTGTTTGGCCGTGTGCCTGCGGACGGCCAGCGCAACGATCTGCTGGTGTCGATCGCGCGGCTGCCGCGTTCGGACTTGAAGCCGCAGGATGCGTCGCTGCATCGCGCGCTGGCGCTCGATCTGGGCCTTGGCGAGTTCGACCCGCTGACCCGCGATCTCGCGGCTGATTTCGACGGTCCGCGTCCCGCGGTCCTTCTTGGAATCAGTGCCGCCGCGTGGCGTACATCGGGGGACGTGGTCGAACGTATCGAGTTGCTCGCGCTTCAACTGGTTTCGGGGGTGCAGCCATGCGATCCCGCCTGGATCCACACAAACGACGTGCTGGGCTGGATCAATGCCAAACTCCGTCCCGTCATCGACGCCTGCGGTGCTGCCGAGATCAGCGCCTTTCTTCGTGGGCTGGACGGCCGGTTCATTCAACCGGGCCCATCCGGTGCGCCGACGCGGGGACGGCCCGACGTGCTGCCGACCGGCCGCAATTTTTTTGCGGTCGATGTGCGGGCGGTGCCGACGCCCTCGGCGTGGCGGATAGGCCAACTTGCGGCTGAACGTCTCGTCGAAGGTTACTGGCAGGAAGCTGGTGAGTGGCCGCGCGCGATTGCGTTATCGGCCTGGGGCACCGCCAACATGCGCACTGGCGGCGACGATGTCGCGCAGGCGCTGGCGCTGATAGGCGCCCGCCCGCTGTGGGAAGAAACCTCGGGCCGGGTCACTGGTTTCGCAATCACGCCATTGAGCGAATTGAAGCGGCCGCGGGTGGACATTACCTTTCGTGTCTCCGGGCTGTTTCGCGACGCGTTTCCGACGCAGATGGACATTATTAGCAGCGCGGTCAGCGCCATCGCCATGCTCGAAGAACCGGACGAGGCCAATCCGATCGCCGCCAATGTTCGCGCCAGACGGCAGGCGCTCGAAGCGGGCGGAATGAGTGGCGAGGCGGCGCAGCGCCGGGCCTCGTATCGTGTGTTCGGCTCGAAGCCGGGCGCCTATGGCGCGGGGCTGCAGGCCCTGATCGACGAGGGCGGCTGGAACAATCGTGGCGATATCGCCGAGGTTTATCTCGACTGGGGCGGTTATGCCTATGGCAGCGGCGCGGAGGGCGAGGGCGCGCGCGTCGATTTCGCCGAACGCCTCAAGGACACCGATCTGGTCGCGCAGGCTCAGGACAATCGCGAACACGATATTCTGGATTCCGACGACTATTACCAGTTCATGGGAGGACTGGCCGCCACTGTGCAAACCCTGCGGGGGAGCGCGCCGCGCATCGCGCATCTCGACACGTCGCGGCCGGAAGCGCCATTGTCGCGGCCGCTGAGCCACGAAATCTCCCGTGTGGTGCGTGGCCGGGCTGCCAATCCGAAATGGATCGAGGGCGTGATGCGCCACGGCTACAAAGGTGCGTTCGAAATTGCCGCGACGGTGGATTATCTGTTCGGCTTTGCCGCCTCGACCGATGCGGTATCCAACCATCATTTCGATCAATTGTTCGCTTCTTATCTGGAAGACGAGCGCGTACGAGACTTTATGCAAAAGGCCAATCCGGCAGCGTTGCGTGAAACCGCGGCACGCTTTGCCGAGGCGATCCGGCGGGGACTGTGGACGCCGCGCTCCAATCGCGCCGCCGATTTGATCGCCGAGCTCTTGCCAAACACGCGGAAGGAAATCGCATGACCGGAATTCCAACTGAGGCCGATGAAGCCGAAAATGCGCGGCACAGGGAGAAAGCGCGCAAGCATAAAGCCGCGCGCGACAAGATCATGGCGACCAAGACCGGCGAGAAGGGTCTGCTGATCGTCAATACCGGCACCGGCAAGGGCAAGACCTCCGCCGCCCTCGGCATGGTGTTTCGCCATATCGGCCACGGTTATCCTGTTGCGGTCGTCCAGTTTACCAAATCGCCGGCGTGGGACACCGGTGAGGCGAAGGTGCTGGCGAAATTTCCTGAACTGGTGACGCTGCATATCATGGGCGAAGGCTTTACCTGGGAAACCCAGGACCGCGAACGCGACATCGCCGCCGCCACCAAAGGCTGGGAGCGGGCAAAGGAGCTGATCCGCGACGACCGCCACCGCATGGTGTTGCTCGACGAGCTCAACATCGTGCTGCGCTATGATTACCTCGATATCAACGAAGTTCTTACTTTCCTGCGCGAGGAAAAGCCCGCCGACAAGCACGTCGTCATCACCGGCCGCAATGCCAAGCCGGAGCTGATCGAGATGGCCGATCTCGTCACCGAAATGACGCTGGTCAAGCATCCATTCCGGGCCGGCGTGAAGGGCCAGAAGGGCATCGAATTCTGATGGAGCAGGCGACGCCCGCGCTGATGATCCAGGCCACCGGCTCCAATGCTGGCAAGTCGACGATTGTCGCCGGGCTGGCGCGCGCACTGGTGCGGCGTGGCCTGAAGGTGGCGCCGTTCAAGCCGCAGAACATGTCGAACAATGCTGCGGTTGCGGTCGAGGGCGGCGAGATCGGCCGCGCGCAGGCGGTGCAGGCGCGGGCGGCGCGGATGCCGCCGAGCGTGCACATGAACCCGGTGCTGCTGAAGCCGGAGACTGACACCGGCGCGCAGATCATCGTGCAGGGCAAGCGCTGGGGAAACTTGCGAGCAACAAATTATCTGGGGAAGAAAGCGGAATTGCTGCCGCCGGTGCTGGAGAGTTTCGCCCATCTTGCGCGCGACGCTGATATCATCCTGGTCGAGGGCGCCGGCAGCCCGGCGGAGATCAACCTGCGGGCCGGCGACATCGCCAATATGGGATTTGCCGCGGCGGCCAACGTGCCCGTGGTGATGCTCGGGGATATCGATCGCGGCGGCGTTATCGCCAGCCTTGCCGGCACGCATCTCGTTCTGGAACAGGACGAGCGTGCACGCATCCGCGGCTTTATCATCAACAAATTTCGCGGCGATGCCGGATTGTTCGAGCAGGGCCTGACCGCGATCACGCGCCTCACGGGCTGGCCTTCGCTCGGCGTCGTACCGTGGCTGCCGCAGGCGGCGTGGCTTCCGGCGGAAGATGCCGTCGATCTCGATCGAATACATGATTCATCGTCAAAGCGCGTGATTGCGGTGCTAGTGCTCGCACGCATCGCCAATTTCGACGATCTCGATCCATTGGGCATGGAGCCCGGCGTCAAGCTGGTTTTCGTCAGGCCGGGTGAACCCATTGCTGCCGATGCCGACGTCGTCATTCTGCCCGGCAGCAAATCCACCATCGGCGATCTCGCCTTTTTGCGCGCACAGGGTTGGCACATCGACATCAAGGCGCACGCCCGTCGCGGTGGTCATGTGCTCGGGCTCTGTGGTGGCTATCAGATGCTCGGCAAAACCATCGCCGATCCCGAAGGCGTGGAAGGCCGGGCCGGCACCGTCGAAGGACTGGGCTTGCTCGATATCGCCACTGTCATGACCCCGGAAAAATCGACCACGTTGGTCAGCGGCACGCATTGTGCGACCGGCGCCGAAATCGAAGGTTACGAGATCCATCTCGGCCGTAGCGAAGGCGCCGATTGCGCGCGGCCCATGGTCAGGATCGATGGTCGTCCCGACGGTGCCATCTCGGCTGACGGCCGCGTGCAGGGAACCTACGTGCATGGCCTGTTCACCGGCGATGCCTTTCGCAGGTCGTGGCTGGCCACTCTCGGCATCGCGTCGTCTCTGGCCTACGAGTCCCGGATCGAAGCCGCATTGGACGCGCTCGCCGAACACCTGGAAGCGCATCTCGATATCGAGCAAATCCTGAAAATCGCCCGCAGCCGTCAGGCCACCAGCGCCAGCGCTGCGTAAACCGCCGCCTGCAGCAGACACGCCGCGACATAGAGATCGAGGGCGCGGCCGATATCGCCCGGTGTCGCCTCCTTGCGCGCGCCAGCGTTGAGAAAGGGATCATCGACGATATGTTCACCGTAGCGCCGCGGTCCCGCCAGTGCCAGACCCAGTGCGCCGGCCGTGGCGCTTTCCGGCCAGCCCGCATTAGGCGAGCGATGCTTTGGCGCATCGCGCCGCATCACATTCAGCGCTGTCCCAACGGCGCCATTCGCGATCGGCGCGACCACGGCAAGCAGAAGCCCCGACAGTCGCGCCGGAATCAAGTTGACGAGGTCGTCGACCCGCGCCGCTGGCCAGCCAAAGAATTCATATCGCGCGGTGCGGTGCCCGATCATGGAGTCGGCGGTGTTGATCGCCTTGTAGGCGATCAGGCCTGGCAGTCCCAATAGCGCGAGCCAGAACACCGGCGCGACCACGCCGTCGGAAAAATTCTCGGCGCAGGATTCTATCGCGGCGCGTGAGACACCGGCTTCGTCCAGTTGCTCCGGATCGCGGCCGACGATCATGGATACCGCTGCCCGGGCCTCAGCGAGCCCGCCCTCGGCGAAGGCCGAGCGCACGTCGGCGACGTGCTGATACAGGCTCCGCTGCGCGACCAGCACGGAAGCGATCAATCCAAGCAATATTTTTCCGGATAACGTTTGCGGCAACGCAGCCTCGACCGAGAATCCGATCAATCCCGATGCAGCGACGAGCAAGACGACCGTTCCGGCGCCGCCGGCCTTTCGCTGCGAAGGCGACCAGTTCTCACGATTGAGCGTGCGCTCAAGAAATCCGATGAAAGATCCGATCAGGACCACCGGATGCGGTAGCCGTCGCCATAGCCAATCGGGATCTCCGATCAAGGCATCGAACGCCAGGGCCGCGACGACAATGAAGAGCGTGTTGCTCCCGATCAGCACGTCAGTGGGCCACGCGCTCGAGTTCCGAGGTGAGACGGTCCAGCGCTTCCGACAGCATCGCGCCGCCGCATACGGTGAGTTTTTCCGGGATCACAAGACGCTTTGACACCGGATAAAAGCGTTCCAGCGCGGGATGCAACATGAAGGCGCGGCCTTCGTCTTCGGCGAAGTCACCGCCATCGGATACCAGCAGGAAGTCGGGCCTCAGGCTCACGATTGCTTCCAGCGATGCGAATCCACCGAGCTTGTAACCGAGATCGGCCGCGGCGTTGCTGAGCCCGGCGGTCGACAGCAGCGAACTTGTCAGGCTATCGCCGCCGGAAACCCAGCCACGCCGCGACAGCGCCAGCACGCGATAAGGTCTGCGGGACACAACTTCGCGCGTATGTGCGATCGCTGCGTCCAGCCGTTGAATTTCCGCGGCGGCACGCTCTGGGTGCTGTACGAGATCGCCCATCTGCCGGATTTGTTTCTTCACATCTTCCAGGGAACGTGCGGCATCGAATTCGGCGACACGCAAGCCCTTTTCCTTCAACAGTTCCCGCGTCGCGCGTTTGGTAAAGCGGCCGGCGACGACGATATCCGGATTCAGCACCAGCACGTCCTCGGCTTCACCCGACAATCGCGGGAATTTGCTGGCCTTCACCGCATCCCAGGAGCGCGCGACATCGCGCGAATACGGGCTGAGCCCGAGGATCTGCTCCGGATCGGCCAGCGTCATCAGCAGTTGATCGGTGCAAAGATTGATCGAGGCGACGCGCGGAAGGCCGGCGGCGTGCGAAGTGCCCGGCAGTCCGGCACAGATCATCATGACGCAGGCCATCATACCGATCGAGGTGGACGCACTCCGCACCCCCTCGCGCTTTGACGCGGATGATGGCATGAAGCGCGTATGAAGCATGGTGGTGACCTGACCGAAGCAATCGCGCGCCATGGCGGTGCGCCGGAAGATTGGCTTGACCTCTCGACTGGAATCAACCCGCGGCCGTGGCCGATCCCCGCGCGTTTGCCAGTTGGCGTATGGCAACGCCTGCCGTCGCGCGCCGATGAGGATGCCTTGATGGCCGCCGCTCGAGAAGCCTATCGCATGCCGGATGGCGCTGACGTCGCTGCCGCTGCCGGAACGCAAATGCTGATCCAATGGCTGCCGTATCTCGCGGCACCGGGGCAGGTTGCTGTCGTTGGGCCGACCTATGGCGAGCACGCGGCCGCCTGGGCGAAGGCCGGGCGCGACGTCATCGCGGTTACCGATCTCGGCGAAGTGCCCGAAAGCGCCGTTCATATCGTCGTCGTCAACCCCAACAATCCCGATGGACGCATCACCGGTCGTGCCGCGCTGATGCGTGCCGCTGCTCGATTGAAAGACCGTGGTGGCTGGCTGGTGCTTGATGAGGCCTTCGCCGACGTCGATCCGGATATCAGCGCGGTGGCGATGTGCACCGATCTGCCGGTGGTGATCCTGCGCTCGTTCGGCAAATTCTATGGCCTTGCCGGGCTGCGCCTCGGTTTTGCGATCGGTACGCCCGATGTGATCGGGCGCATCGCCGCCGCACTCGGCCCGTGGCCGTGCTCCGGCGCCGCGCTGCACATCGGCACGGCCGCGCTGCGCGACCAGCCATGGGCCGATCGGACGCGCAGCGTACTCACCGAGGAAGCGGGCAAACTTGATAAGGTTCTTGTGAAGGGCGGATTTACGATCGTCGGCGGCACGTCGCTGTTTCGCCTCGCCGGGCATCCGGATGCATTGAAGCTGCACGGCGCATTGGCGCGGCAGCACATCTGGTGCCGAAGCTTTGACTGGGCTGACGGCCTCCTGCGGTTCGGTCTGTCGCTCGGCGACGCCGGCCTCGATCGTCTGGCGACTGCACTCGTGTTGGGCCATTAGCCGGACCATCGATCAAACTCCCGCCCAAGGCAGGATCACGGCTTCGTCGCGATAATCCGCGCGATAGGCGCTGATCCGAAACACCTCCGCCATGATTGTCTCCGAAAGCGCCTGCGCGGGTTTTCCCTGCGCAACCAGGCGACCATTCGACACTACCAGAATGCTGTCCGCAAATCGCGCGGCGAGGCTGAGATCGTGGGTCGCCGCGATCACCAGAACGCCGCTGTCCGCGATGCCGCGCAGATTTTTCATCACGTCGATCTGGTAGCGTGGATCGAGCGACGCGGTCGGCTCGTCCGCCAGCACGATGGGTGCGCCGACGGCCAGCACCCGCGCAAGCGCAACACGGCTGCGTTCGCCGCCGGACAATTCCGTGACCAGGCGCGGCGCTAACGCGACCACGTCGGTCACCTGCATGGCCTGCATGACCGCTTCCTCGTCACCCGGCGAGAGCCGTGCCGGGTCGGTCGCGCCATGCGGATAGCGCCCCAGCGCGACGACGTCCTTGACCTGCAACGGCCAATGCACGAGGTGGCCTTGCGGCAGATAACCGAAGCGTTTGGCGCGCTCGCGCAGCGAAAGGGACGACAAGATGTCGCCGCCGACATGGACCGTGCCGGTTGAAGGCAGCAGTCCCGATAATGCGCGCAGCAGCGTGGTTTTTCCGGCGCCGTTAGGTCCAACCAGCGCGACGAATTGCCGGCTTGGCAGAGAGAGCGAGACGTCTTGAAGTACTGCGCGGCCGGATAACGTCACGCCGAGACGATTCGTGCTGAGCAGAACCTGATCGCTCATGCGACGCCTCCGCCCAGCGCGCGGCGTTCGCGCACGATCAGATAAAGGAAGAACGGCACGCCGATGATCGAAGTTAGGACGCCGACCTTGATGTCGGTGGTCGATGGAATAATACGCACTGCGATGTCGGCGGCAAGCAGCAGCACTGCGCCGGTCAGCGCGCTTGGCACCAGCAGACGTGCCGGATCGTGACCGATCAACGGCCGCATCAAGTGCGGTGCGACGAGGCCAATGAAGCCGATGGTGCCGGTGACGGCAACCGCGCCGCCGACCCCCAGGGCCACGCCGACGATCACCAGTAACCTCAACCGGCCGACATCGACACCGAGACTTTGCGCGGTCTCTTCGCCGAGGCTGAGCGCACGAAATGCATTGCGCTGGCTCATCAGGACGATGGCTCCGGCAACGATGAACGGCAGTGCC
>Ga0193726_1000860_pt1 | contig 27513 bp, 26 predicted proteins | sample H2c1metaG_FD_144928 | JGI IMG/M metagenome (GOLD analysis project Ga0193726, IMG submission 144928) | Soil microbial communities from a riparian zone of the East river system, Colorado, United States - H2c1 | ecosystem: Environmental > Terrestrial > Soil > Riparian zone | place: USA: East River...
CGGGCAGCTCGAGCGCCCAGTCATCGGCCAGCTCCGGCCCGGCCACCAGGTAGGGATGGGAGCCGGTCCCGTAGGGCGCCGCCGCCGAGCCGGCGTTGCGGGCGGTCACCGTGACCTCCAGGCCGTCGGCCGACAGCCCGTAGCCGGCCGTGAGCTCCAGGCAGAACGGGTAGCCGGGCTGGGCGTGCAGCACGTGCGCGAGCTGCACCCGGTCGGCCGCGTGCTGCGCCGTCGCCCAGTTGGCGAACCGGGTCAGGCCGTGGATCGCGTTGCCGTGGGCCGGCTCGCTCAGGTCCAGCTGGTGTGTGCTCCCGCCGAACGGGTAGCGGCCGTGATCGACCCGGTTCGGCCACGGGATGAGCAGCTGGCCGGCCCCCGCGGGCGGGACGTCGTCGGCCGCGTAGCCGCGCAGGACGGGCTCGCCCCGGTAGCTCAGCTGCCGCAGGCCCGCCCCGAGCTCGGTCACCGTGGCCCGGTAGTCACCGGCCGCGATGTCGTGCTGCGTGCCCGTGCGCGGCTCGGGTGACAGGTCGGTCATGGTGTCCTTTGCGCGGTGCCCGTGGCAGCTTCTGGCGGCTGGTGAATGCTCCAGGCGAAGGTTTGCGCCGGCGGGGCTGCTTGGGGAGCGGGGGACCTTCAGCCCCGCCGGCAATTGCACCATAGTCGCCTGGCAAACCGCTCGGAGTGAACTTTGACAACACTGCAGGTAGATCATCGCGGTCGGCCCGGGCCACGCCCGCGGACGGCCGGCGCCGTCACCGCGGCGCCGGCCGTCCGCCCCCAGGGCTGCCGGCGGTCCTACTTCTCGAACCGGATGATGGTCATCCAGGTCGGCGAGTTGACGACGCCGGTGACCGGCAGCCGCGAGCCGCGCTGGAAGGACCTGACCGCGGCCTGGGTCTGGGGCCCGAAGACGCCGGTGACCGGCAGCACGCGGAACCCGTAGGCGAACCGGAAGTTGTGCTGGACGGCGCGGACGGCCGAGCCGGTGTCGCCGCGCTGCAGGGTGACGATCAGCCGGTCCCAGGTCGAGGGGCCGACGTTGCCGCTCGGGTTCAGGCCCCGGCTGCGCTGGAAGCTCTTCACGGCACTGGTCGTGATCGAGCCGTAGAACCCGGTGGCGGGCACCTTGAACCGCTTCTGCTGGAGCAGGTACTGGATGGCGACGACCCGCTCGCCCCGGTTCCCCGGCCGGACGAACGGCCATCTGACGTTCGTCGTCCAGACGTGGCTCGGGCCGCCGGTCCTGGCCGTGGTCGCCGCGCCGGCCGGCGCGGCGCTGACGAGTGTCGCCATCATGGCGACCGCTGCCAGGCCGAGCACTCCGGCGAATACCCGGTGCACGAGTGACCTCATGGGACCTCCTTGTTGCCGCCTGCGCGCCTATAGCGCGCCGCCATGCGGTCCCCAGGAATTGGTCGTCCGGCCCAGAAGCCGCACAGCACAGGAATTCCTCGATCACCCCAAAGTTAGTTTCAGGCTCTTTTTGCGTCAAGGGGGATTCGTATTGAGTTAGTCGAATAGTAATTTCCCTGTCGCGGCTGATGCCATGTTTGAGAAATCGTGGCGCCGATTAGGGCGACCCGTCGGCCGAAGTCGTACGATCCGTCCTAGCTGGGCAGATATGGCCAGATCAGGAGCGGCGCTGGCCGACGTAGGTCGCGAAGACGACCGTATTGCCGAGGTAGTGGCGCGTTCGCGGGTCGTAGTACCCGCCGCACGTGACGAGCCGCAGTGTCGGCCAGCTTGTGTACCCGTAGACGCGTGCCGTCGGGAACTTGGTCTTCAGGTACTCCGCCACCGAATATGCCTCGAATATCGCCGTCCGGCCGCTGCTCAGCCGGACATATATCCTGTTTCCGGGCCGAAGGTTCCCCAGGTAATAGAAAACCGCCGGGCCCACGCCGGTGGCGTCGACGTGGCCGAGGATGACCGAGGCGCCGGGGGACCCCGGCGCCGGGCCGCGGTCATACCAGCCCGTCACCGACGGCGTGCTGAGCGGCGGCACGGCGATGCTTCCGTCCGTCGCGAGGCCGAGCTCGATGATGCTGGCCCGGACCTTGATGGCCGGGATATCGATGCTGACCGGCTCGGCCGGCGCCAGGGCGCGCGGGCGCGCCCGGTAGCGGTACTGCGGGGGATGGGCGGGATGCCCGGCGGCCCACGCGGGCGGGACCGGCGGCGGGGCCCAGCGCAGCGTGTCGTGGCCGACGAGGGCGATGGTGATCCCGGCTCCCACCAAGGCCGCCGCCAGCACGTTCAGCCACACGATCGGCCCGGGCCGGCGCCGGGCGCGGCGGCGGCCGCCCGCCGGGCCGGCGCCGTGGGGCGCACGGGGGCGCGTGCCCTGCATCGCGCCACCCCCGCCCCCCAGCGACCCGTCGAGCAGCTTCCTTCCCGCGGGGCAGCAGGGTTAAGCCGGGGGCCGGCGCCCGAGCGGGCGCTAGCGCCGGGGCAGCCCCTCGCCGGCGAAGGCCGCCGCGACGCCGCGGCCCGGCGCGGGGGCCAGGGCGCCCGTCCGCACCGATTCCGCGGCCAGGACGCCGAACAGGTAGAAGCAGGCCGACTCCTCGTCGGAGAAGACCCGGACCTCGTGCCGCGCGCCGCCCGAGCAGCTGAAGACCTCGAACCCGCTGGGCGTCTCCAGCAGGCACATGGCGCCGTCGACCTCCTCGCCCACCGAGTAGGACGCCGCCGGGATGGCCGCCAGCCCGGCCAGCTCGCTGAAAATCTGCTCGGTAGCTGTCCGCTGCCGGGCCGACCGCCGCCGCCGCGGCGCGGGCGCCGCCGGCTGCGGCGGCACTTCCCAGGGCGCCGGGGAGACAGCCGCCGGGGCGACCGGGGCCGGGTGCAAGGTCGCCGGGGGAGCGGCGGTCAGCCTGCTCGCCGCCGGGACGAAACCACCGGGCGGAACGGGGTTGACCGGTGCGACCGTGCTGGCCGGCGCCACGGCCGCGTCCGGCGCGGCCAGCAGGTCGCGGCTGGCCGGCCCGGCGAAGGCGTCGCGGCGCGACGACGCGGAGGCCGAGGCCGCGCGCATCGCCTCCGCCTCCAGCGGCAGCGGCGGCCCGGAGGCGGGCGGCGGGGGCAGGGCGACGCTGCTCTCGGCCAGGATCCGCCGGCCGGGCTCGGGGCGGCCGCCGGAGGCCGGGTAGCCCGGTCCGGCCGGGGTCCCGGAGCCGTTCATGGCGCCGCGGCCGTTCAGCCCGCCGGGGGCGGCGGGCTGGGCGGGCTGGGGGGCGGTGCGGGGGGCCGGGGCGGCGGCCGGCTGAGGTCCCGAGTGCGGGGCCGGCCGGCCGTAGTCGGCGGCGGCCGGCGCCGGCGCGGGATAGCTCCCGGATGAGCTGCCCGCCGGAGCCGGGTAGTCCGTCCGCTCCTCGACGATGTCCGTGACCTCGTCGCGGGCGGCGACCAGCTCGAAGACACCGCGGTCCACCTGCCAGTAGCCCAGTTCCTCGGCCCGGTAGGCGTCGTGGCCGAGGTACCCGATGTGCAGCCGGTCACCGAGGTCATCGAGCACGATGCAGCGGTCGCCGCGGAACATGCCGACCGGCCGGGACTGCCAGACCGCCTGGACGTCGGCGAGTCGCAGCTCCTTGCGCCAGTGCCCGGTGGCCGGCTCGAAGCCGAGCTCCTCGGGCGGCGGGCACGCGGCGAACAGGACGACCGCGCCGTCGGCGGGCCCTACGCCCGCCTCATAGGGCGCGCCCCGGTACGTTGCCATCAGCCGGTAACGCATTGTCAAACCCCCCTGACGGGCGAAGCCACACCTGGCCGTCGTAGCGGGCGATGAACTCGGCCCGCCCGGCGGAGATCCGGTAGATTTCCGCTCCCACGGGAACGGGAATCGGGTCAGTGAAGAACTCAGGCACCGGGCGGACCGGGTTGGCCGCGTAGCCGGTGCCGGTAAACGGCGGTTTCATGGCCCAGTCGCCGCCCAGCGCGACCGAGTAGGGGACCTGGTAGGACTCCGTGCTCACGGCCCGCCAGCGGAGGAGGTACAGCTCGCCCATGTCGGGAGTGAACTCGGAGCCCTCGTAGCCCAGGCTCATTGCGCTGTAGTACTCACCGGGATCGGTGTAGGAACTGTCCGCGACCCGGTGGACGAACCCGGCAATGATCGATCGCCGGCCAGTCAGGTACGGCTCCACCATACGTGGGGGAATCGCCTTGTGCATCAGCGTTCCCGGCTCTATGGCCATGGGAGTCCGGTCACCCTGGGCACCCCTGTCGGCTCTGGTCAGACTGTCCTGCAGTGCCATGAGACTCTCATATCGCGAAATACGTCCTCAACTGCTTCGGCCGACCTGGTCGTAACAGGGCGCAAGGGTATCTTCCGGGACCCCGGCAGCGCGGCCAGGGCAGCGCCCGGCCGGCCCGCCCGGCCGCCCCGCCGCGGCTACAGTTGGCCCGTGACGGAGGGCGAGAACGGGGTCGTACCCGAGCGTGGTTCAGTCCACGCGAGCGTACCCGAACGCGGTTCGGGCGCCCGGGCGCTGCACGGCGGGATCCTGGGCATCGCCGACCGATTCCGCGACGATGACGGCTCCGCCGACCCGGCGGCGGCCGCGGCGCTCAGTGCGTTCGCGGCCGGCACCGGCAGCGAGCACGCCGCCCTGCTCGCCCTGGCCGCCGCCCGCCTGCTGGTCCCCGTCGTGGCCGAGGCCGCCGCAGGCCCTCAGCCCGTCCCCCCGGCCGGCGGCGAGAAGTCCAGCGACCTGGCGCTGCCCACCCTGGTGGGGCAGGACGGCCGGCGAGCCCTCCCGGCCTTCACCAGCCTCGAGGCCCTGGCCCGCTGGCAGCCGTCCGCCCGGCCCATGCCGGCCGACTCCGCTCAGGTCTGGCGCGCCGCCGCCGCGGACTCCGGCGCTGTCATCATCGACGTCGCCGGCCCCGTCCCGCTGGCCGTCGAGGGCGCCCGGCTCGCCGCCCTGGCCGAGGGCGCCCCGGTCCCGCCGCCCCACCAGGACCCCGACATCCAGGCCGCCGTGGAGACAGCCATCACCGAGGCCCTCGCCGCCCTCCCGGCCCCCCCGGCCTACCGGCGGCCGGCGCCCCGGTGCCTGGCGCCCCGGTCACTGGCGCCCTGGTCGGCTTCGTGCTGCACCCCGGCGTGGACGGCGGAGACCTGCTGATCGAGCTGACCGTGGCCCCGATGATCGACGCCCGGCAACTGGCCAGCCAGGTCGGCTCGGCGATCGTGCACCGGCTCGGCTCGCGGCTGCGCCGTGGCGTGGCCCTCGCCCTCGCCTAGCTCAGTCCCTATGCAGAGCCGTCGCTGCCCGGGTGGGCGCCGGCCCGGCGGCGCAGGGCGAAGCCGCCCGCGAGCGCCCCGAGGCCGATCAGCGCCAGGCCGCCCAGCGCCAGCCGGCTGTTCGTGGACGTGGACGACGTCCCGTCACCCGTCGCGGCCCCGCCGTGCGGAACCGCCGTGACCAGCAGCTCGGCGTTCGCCGGGGCCACGCCGCCGGGGCACTCGATCTCCGGGTCGTAGGCAGCGGGCCGGATGGTGCTCGGCAGCGTGACCGTGATGCTGAAGTTGAACAGGCTCCCGTTGATCGCGTTCATCGGGATCCGCGAGGGCAGGCCGAGCGTGGTGCCGATCAGGATGGCGTCCGCCGCGCCGGCGTTGAGGCCCTGGTCGCAGTTGACGGTGAACGTCACTTTCGCGCCCGGCGTGGCCGCGGCGGGCGTCGCGAAGGCGCGGCTGCTGTCGCGGGCCGAGCCGGCCGAGCCGGCCGTGCCGGCTGAGACGGCGGCGTAGGTAGCGGGCGTCGCGGCGACCATCAGCGGAATGGCGAGCAGGACTGCCACTGCGGCAAACCTGAGCAAGCGCATGAAACGTCCCTCCCCCGGAAAGCACGCTGCCGTCGCCTGGGCGCGCCCCCCTGGCGCGGCCCATCCAGCATGCGAAGCTGGCCTGCGGCGACGGCTCCTGCCGTGCGCCGCGGTGATACCCGGCGCCCGGGCGGCAGAAACGCCAGCCCCGGTCAGGCCAGTGCCACGCGCATGGCAGGATCGGCAGCATGCTGCGCTGGCTGACCGCTGGAGAGTCACACGGCCGTGCCCTCCTGGCCATCTGCGAGGGCGTGCCCGCCGGAGTCGAGGTCGCTACGGCGGATGTCGCCGCCGCCCTGGCCCGGCGGCGGGCCGGCTACGGCCGGGGCGCGCGGATGAAGTTCGAGCAGGATGAGGTCGAGCTGACCGGCGGCGTCCGGCACGGCCGGACCCTCGGCGGCCCGGTCGCCATCCGGATCGGCAACACCGAGTGGCCCAAATGGGAAACTGTGATGTCCCCGGACCCGGTCGACGAGGAGGTCCTCGCCGCGCAGGCCCGGAACGCGCCGCTCACCCGCCCCCGCCCCGGCCACGCTGACCTGGCCGGGATGCAGAAGTACGGCCACGACGACGCGCGCGGCGTGCTGGAGCGGGCCAGCGCCCGGGAGACCGCGGCCCGGGTCGCGCTCGGCGAGGTCGCCCGGCGGTTCCTGCGGCAGGCCATCGGCGCCGAGATCGTCAGCCACGTCGTCGCCATTGGCTCGGTGCGCGCCCCGGACGGGCTGGCCCCGCTGCCGGAGGACCTGGCCCGGGTCGACGCGGACCCGGTCCGCTGCCTGGACCCGGCGGCCAGCGCCGCGATGCAGGCCGAGATCGACGCGGCCAAGCAGGACGGGGACACCCTGGGCGGCATCGTCGAGGTGGCCGTCTACGGCCTGCCGCCCGGCCTCGGCAGCCACGTGCACTGGGACCGGCGGCTCGACGGCCGGCTGGCCGGCGCGCTGATGAGCATCCAGGCCATCAAGGGCGTCGAGATCGGCGACGGGCTCGCCACCGCGGCCCGGCGCGGCTCGGAGGCCCACGACGAGATCGAGGGCACCAGCGCGGGGATCCGGCGGCTGACCAACCGGGCCGGCGGGATCGAGGGCGGGATGAGCACCGGCGAGCCCGTCCGCGTCCGCGCCGCCATGAAGCCGATCTCGACCGTCCCGCGGGCGCTGGCCACGATCGACGTCCGCACCGGCGAGGCCGCCAAGGCCATCAACCAGCGCAGCGACGTGACCGCCGTGCCCGCCGCGGGCGTGGTCGCCGAGGCGATGACCGCGCTGGTGGTGGCGGACGCCGTGCTGGAGAAGTTCGGCGGTGACTCCGTCGAGGAGACCGCCCGCAACTGCGACAGCTACCTGAAGGCCCTGGTGATCCGGTGAGCAGCGCGCCCCGCCCGCCCGCCGCGGTCCTGATCGGGCCGCCCGGCGCGGGCAAGACCACCGTCGGCGGCCTGCTCGCCGCGCTGCTGGGGGTCGGCTACACCGATACCGACGCCGTCGTCGAGGCGGTCGCGGGCAAGCCCGTCGGCGACATCTTCGTCGAGGACGGCGAGCCGGCGTTCCGCGAGCTGGAGCGCGCCGCGGTCGCGGCGGCGCTGGCCGGCGACGGCCCCGAGGGCGTCGTCGGCCTGGGCGGCGGCGCCGTGCTCGACCCGGCCACCCGGGACCTGCTCGGCGGCCACCGGGTCGTCTACCTGGAGACCGGCTTCACCGAGCTGGCCAAGCGGGTGGGCCTGGACAAGCCGCGCCCGCTGCTGATCGGCATCAACCCGCGTGCCCAGCTCAAGACGCTCCTGGATCAGCGGCGCCCGGTCTACGCCGGCCTCGCCGCCATCACCGTGACCACCGACGAGCGCGAGCCGGCCGAGATCGCCGCCGAGATCGCGACTGTGCTTAAGACCACTGGGCTCAAGACCACGGGGGAGCCAGGGGCGTGAGCGCGACCAGGATCAAGGTCGGCGGCGAGCGCCCCTACGAGATTGTCGTGGGGAACGGGGTGCTGGACGAGCTGCCCTCCCTCGTCGGCCCGGCCGCCCGCGCGGTGGTCGTGGTGCACGCCCGGGGCCAGGACGCGCTCGCGGCGGGCGCCTGCGACGTGCTGGACCGGGCCGGCTACGCCGTGTCCGCCGAGTCCGTCCCCGACGGCGAGGCGGCCAAGGAAATCAGCGTCGCGGCCGGGCTGTGGTCCCGGCTGGCCGCGCGCGAGATCGGCCGCCAGGACGTCATCGTCGGCGTCGGCGGGGGAGCGGTGACCGACCTGGCCGGCTTTGCCGCCGCCACCTGGCTGCGCGGCGTCCGCGTCGTGCTCGTCCCGACGACCCTGCTCGGCATGGCCGACGCCGCGATCGGCGGCAAGACGGCCGTCAACATCGCCGAGGGCAAGAACCTGGTCGGCGCCTTCCATCCGCCCGCCGGGGTGCTCGCCGACCTGGACGCGCTGGCCACGCTGCCGCGCGCCGAGTACGTCAGCGGCCTGGCCGAGGTCATCAAGGCCGGGTTCATCGCTGATCCCGTCATCCTCGACCTGGTCCAGGACGATCCGGCCGGCGCGGCGCGGCCAGGCGGCCGCAGCGAGCGCGAGCTCGTGGAGCGGGCCATCGCCATGAAGGCCGCCGTCGTCTCGGCCGACCTGCGCGAGGCCGGCCAGCGCGAGTTCCTCAACTACGGCCATACCCTCGGGCACGCCATCGAGCGGGCCGAGGACTACACCATGCGGCACGGCGAGGCCGTCGCGATCGGCCTGGTCTACGCCGCCGCCGTCGGGCGGCTCGCGGGCCGGCTCGACGAGCCGACCGCGGCGCGGCACCGCGAGATCCTCGCCTCGGTCGGCCTGCCGGTGGCCTACCGGGCCGGGGCGTGGCCGCGGCTGCGGGCGGCGATGGCGCTGGACAAGAAGGCCCGCGCCGCCCGGCTGCGGCTCGTCGTCCTCGACGGCCTGGCCCGGCCGGGCATCCTGGACGGGCCGCCCGAGGAGCTCCTGGAGCGGGCCTACGCGGAGGTGAGCTGAGCATGCCTGAGCCGACCACCGCGGGCGTCACCGTCCTGGTGCTCAACGGCCCGAACCTGGGCCGGCTCGGCTCCCGGGAGCCCGAGATCTACGGCCGCGCCACCCTGGCTGACGTCGCCGCGGCCTGCGCCGCCGCCGCCGGGGAGCTCGGCCTGGCCGTCGACGTCCGGCAGACCGACGACGAGGCCGAGCTCATCGGGTGGGTGCACCAGGCGGCCGACGGGCGGCTCCCGGTCGTGCTCAACCCGGCCGCGTTCACGCACTACTCCTACGCCCTGCATGACGCCCTGGCCATGCGGACCGCGCCCCTGGTCGAGGTGCACCTGTCCAACCCGGCCACCCGCGAGACGTTCCGGCACACCTCGGTCGTGGCCAGCGTGGCCGACGGCACCGTGGCCGGCTTCGGCCTGCACTCCTACGAGCTCGCCCTGCGCGCCGTCGCAACGCTGCTGGCCGGGCGGCCATAGGACGCCGGCCGGCCTCCCGTTACGATCATCTTCACTACGAAACGGGGTGCTTCCGGCCATGCGCATTGGTATGGGACTGAACTATTCGGGCGGCTTCGCCGAGACTGTCGCAGAGCTCGCCGACTACGAGAAGGCCGGGCTGGACATCGTCTTCGTCCCGGAGGCCTACAGCTATGACGCCGTCAGCCAGCTGGGCTACCTCGCGGCCAAGACCGAGCGCCTGCAGCTCGCCTCGGGCATCCTGCAGATCTACTCCCGCACGCCGACGCTGACCGCGATGACCGCGGCGGGCCTGGACTACGTGTCCGGCGGCCGGTTCGTCCTCGGCCTCGGGGCCTCGGGGCCGCAGGTCATCGAGGGCTGGCACGGGGTGCCCTACGACGCGCCGATCGGCCGGACGCGGGAGATCATCGAGATCTGCCGCTCGGTGTGGCGCCGCGAGCGCCTCGAGCACGACGGCCGGTACTACCAGATCCCGCTGCCGCCCGGCCAGGGCACCGGCCTGGGCAAGCCGCTCAAGCTGATCAACCACCCGGTCCGGGACCGGATCCCGATCGTCGTCGCCGCCCTGGGCCCCAAGAACGTCGAGATGGCCGCCGAGCTCGCCGAGGGCTGGGAGCCGATCTTCTTCTTCCCGGAGCAGGCCACCGCGGCCTGGGGCGAGCCGCTGGCGGCCGGCGCGGCCAAGCGCGACCCGTCACTGCCGCCGCTGGACATCATCGCCCAGGCCGGGCTGGCCATCGGGGAGGGGCCGGAGACGACGGACCTGCGCGACCTGTCCCGCCCGATGCTGGCCCTGTACATCGGCGGCATGGGCGCGCGCGGCCGGAACTTCTACAACGACCTGGCCGTCCGGTTCGGGTACGAGCAGGAGGCCGCGGCGATCCAGGATGCCTACCTCGACGGCCGGAAGGACGAGGCGGCCGGCCTGGTGCCGGCCTCGCTGCTGGAGGGCACGTCCCTGATCGGCCCCCGCTCCCTGGTCGCCGAGCGGATCGCCGCGATGCGCGAGGCGGGCGTCACCACCCTCAACGTCGCCCCGCTGGCGGCGACCCACGCCGACCGCGTCGCCCTCATCGAGCAGATCCGCGACCTGGCCGGCTGACCGGCCCGGAGGCCGGCGTCGCGCGGGCGGGTCTCGTGTCCGGTGGCCGATGGCGCCAGGTCAGGACGCCGGGCGGGGATCTCGGCCTGGATTCGGAGGCCGCGTGTCGGAGCGGCTCGTGCCGCGCACGGGGCATAGGGTCATCCGGCACGAGGCCGGCGGCGGCGGCCAGCGGGGCCGTCCACCATGCCGCCGGCCGGGCCGGGCCGCCGGGGGACCAATGACCGATATCAGCCGTCGCAGCATGCTGGGCGGAACCGGGAAGCTGGCCATTGCCGCGGGCGCGGCCGGGGTTACTCCCGGGCTGGTCTGGCTTAAGCCGCCCGGCCAGCCGCAGCCGCAGCCGCCGGCCCGGCCGGCGTGGCGGCGGCCCCGGCCCGACTGGGACCTGCTGGGCCGGCGGTTACGCGGCCGGCTGCTGCGGCCCGGCGACCGCGGCTTCACCGCGGCCAGCGTGCCCTATAACCGGCGCTACGCCGCCATTGCGCCCGAGGGCGTGGCGCTGTGCGCGGACGCCGCCGACGTGGCGACGGCGGTGCTGTGGGCGCGCCGGTACGAGGTGCCGTTCGCGGCCCGGTCGGGCGGCCACAGCTACGGCGGCTACAGCGCCAGCCGGGGGCTGGTCATCTCCCTCGCTCCGCTGAACACGATCCGTGTCGACCGCCGGGCGCTGACGGTCACCACGGGAGCCGGGGTCCGCCTGCGGGAGGTGTACGCCGGGCTGACCGGCAGCGGGGTCGCCGTGCCGGGCGGCCGGTGCCCCACGGTCGGCATCAGCGGCCTGCTGCTCGGCGGCGGCTTCGGCTTCAGCAGCCGCCAGCTCGGCCTGACCTGCGACCAGCTGCTGGAAACCGAGGTCGTGACCGCCGACGGCCAGATCGTGCGGGCGACGCGCGCCTCGCATCCCGGCCTGCTGTGGGCCTGCCAGGGCGGCGGCGGCGGGAACTTCGGCATCAACACCCGGTACACGCTGCGGGCCACGCCCGTCGGCCGCGTGTCGGTCTACCGGCTGGAATGGCCCTGGTCGCGGGCGGCCGCCGCGCTGGAGGCGGTGCAGGCGCTGATGTCGCACGCCCCCGCGGCGCTGTCCTGCCGGGTGGGCCTCGACGTGCACGGCGGCGGCACCGTCACCGGCGGCACCCCCGAGCGCGGGGTGTCAGCCCTCGGCCAGTACTTCGGCTCCAGCCGCGACCTGGCGCAGCTGCTGGCCCCGGTCCTCGCCGCCGCGTGGCCGTCCGCGCAGCTGGTCGAGGAGCGCAGCTACCTGGCCGCCCAGGCCTTCCTCGCGCACAACGTGCCCGCCGGCCGGTTCGCCTCCCGGTCCCGGTTCCTGGCCCGGGCGCTGCCGGCGGCGGGCATCGACACCGCCATCCGCCAGGTCGAGCGCTGGCCGGGCAGCTCCAACCCCGGCGGCGGCGGGATGACCCTGTTCGCCTGGGGCGGCCGGATCAACCAGGTGCGGCCCGCCGCCACCGCGTTCGTGCACCGGGAGGCCGCGTTCCTGATGGACACCGAGCCGAGCTGGACGGACCGCGACAGCCCGCGGGTCGTGTCCGCGAACCTGGACTGGCTGGACGGCATCTACGGCGCCCTGCGCCCGTTCGGTACCGCGGAGGCCTACCAGAACTTCATCGACCCGGCCCTGGCCGACTGGCAGCACGCCTACTACGGCGCCAACCTGCCCCGGCTGAAGCAGCTGAAGCGGGACTGGGACCCGGACCGCGTCTTCCGGTTCCCGCAGGCCATCCCGGACGCCACCGGGCCTAGCTGACCGGCTTGGCCGCCCAGGCCGACCTGGTCAGGGCGTATTCGAGGGCGTCCGGCCCGGAGCCGTCCGCGGGCGCCTGGTCGGTGCGGAACGCACGCGCGAACGTCAGGCCGCACTTCTCCAGCACCCGCCGCGAGGCGGTGTTGGCGGCCAGGGTGCGGGCGAAGACCCGGTCGACGCCGCACTCGGTGAAGCCCTTGCGCAGGATGGCCGCCGACCCCTCGGTGGCATAGCCCGCGTGCCACGCGGCCCGGCGCAGCCGGTAGCCCAGCTCGACGCCGGCGTCCGGCACCGGCCGGAACTGGAACCAGCCCAGGAAGTCCCCGGTGGCGCTGGCCTCCGCCGCCCAGTAGCCCAGCCCGCCGAACCGCTCGTAGCAGTCCAGGAAGTTCGGGATGATCCGGTCCCGGACCTCGGCCCGCGGCGTCGGCTGGCCGCCGTTGATGAACCGCATCACCTCAGGGTCGCTGTTCAGGTCGGTCAGGAGGTCCACGTCGGCCGCGGTGAAGCGGCGCAGGGTCAGGCGGTCCGTCGCCAGGAAGATCGACATCCGGCCATTATCCGTCGCCCGGGACCGGTGAGCCGCGTGCCGCCGGCCGTGCCCGCACAAGGCCCTGGCCGGGCCGGAGCCACCGCTGCTGCGGCTCCGGCCCGGCCAGGGCACCTCGGGAGGAACAGGAGAAGGGTCTTTGGCCCGGGCGGGCTAGCTGGCGCGCTCGTAGGCGGCGACGGTCTGCTGGCCGACGCGCTCCCAGGAGTAGCGGCTGCGCGCCCGGTCGGCGGCGGCGATGCCGAACCCCTCGAGCAGCATCGGGCTGGCCAGCAGCTGCCGGATGCGCCGGGCCAGGGCGGTGGCGTCGCCCGGCCGGACCAGCGCGCCGGTGGCGCCGTCCACGACGGCGTCCTGGTCGGCGCTGTCGGCGGCGGCCACCACGGGGGTGCCGCAGGCCATCGCCTCGACCGGCAGGATGCCGGCCGAGTCGGTGCCGGCCACCTGCACGAACAGGTCAGCCGAGCGTAGCAGCGCGGGCACCCGGGCCGCCGCGACCTTGCCGGTGAACATGACGCGGTCGCTCACTCCGGTCCGCTCGGCCAGCCGGGCCAGCTCGCGCAGCACCGGGTCCGCGCCGATCTCGGCGCGCGGCGGTCCGCCGGCCACGAGCAGCTCGGCACCCGGCAGGGCGGCCAGCGCCCGGATGACCGTGTCCAGCCCGTGCCCGGGCGAGGCCGGCGCCGCGGCCAGCAGGCGGGCCCGCTTGGTCCGGCGCGCGGCGGGACCCTCAGGGTCGAACTTGTCGGTGTCGACGCCGAACGGCACGACGCTGATCGCCGCGCGCGGCACGCCCAGGCTGGCCAGCTCGCTGACCTCGGACGAGGAGCCGGCCAGGACGGCGCGCACCGTCTTGGCCACGAGCCGCTCCATCTTGACGCGCACGGCCGCGTCGCCGGCGGCCAGCGGGTTGCGCGGCATCCCGGCCAGCGAGTGGAACGTCTGCACGACCGGGATCCGCGTCCCGCGGGTGGCGGCCAGGGCGGCCAGGCCACTGGTCCAGAAGTGCGCGTGCACGACATCGGGCGGGCTGTCGCGCCACCGCCTGGCGAGCTCATCGCTGAACTTGCCGAGCTGCGGGAGGAGCTGGTCCTGCGTCAGCGGCGCGGCCGGGCCGGCGGTGAGGTACTCGAAGTGCACGCCGCCCGCGCTCTCGGAGCGGGGCCGGGCGGGGGAGTCCTTACGGGCGTACACCGTCACCTGGTGACCGAGGTCGGCGAGGGTGCCGGCGAGCGAGGCGACCCGGAGGGCCTGACCGCGCGGGTCCGCGGACTGATCGGGGTGCGTGGCGTCGGGGGTGACGTGGCCGGTGACGAGAGCGATCCTCATGATGGTGTCTCCTTGGGAGATCGCCACGACCGTCACGAGGGCCGGAGAGGATGGGGGGCGAAGCAACGGGGCTGGAAACACCAAAGGTGTCTCGGGCAGGCATCCTCTACAACCACACCGTGAAGGCGTGGGAGGGGTGTGCCTGCGTCGTAGACACCGTTGGTAGGACTATATCCGGTGCCGGCGGCGCCCAAACCGAGATTGCCGGGTCAGTTTGCGGCTGGTGCTGAAAATGGCACCGCCCGGCCGCCGAGCGGGGAACCGGGCGGCCGGGCAGTTTCCGGGGTACCGGGACGGGCGGAGGGGTTGCCCGCCCCGGAGCATTCAGGGAAGGGTCACCAGGATGAGAGCCATGGTCAGCCTTTCTCGGTCTCGTTCTCGTGGTGCCGCAGGCGGCAGGTACCCGCCGGGGCCGCGTCAAACCTGCTAGCCCCGTTCTCGCAGGTCGTGGCCGAGATCCACGCTGCGCAGCGGCCGCGGGCCGGCGGCCCGGCTGGCCGGCCGGGCGGCGGCCCGCGGCGGCCGGCCCGCCGGGGACGGGCCGGCCGGCGCTCCCGTGCTGGCCGATGGCGCATTCGCGGGCGGGTCCGCCCAGCTGTCGGACCGGATCCCGTTGAGGACCTCGGCGGCCAGCACCGCCGGGTCCTGCAGCAGGTAGGCCGGGTAGGCCTCGTCGTCAGGGTCGGCCAGGGCGTGCGGCGCCGGGGCGAGCCCGGACCGGCCGGCCAGGTGCCCGAAACGCCGGCGGAGCCAGTCGGCCGCGGGCGACGGCGGCGCCAGCAGCACCGCGATGCCCGCCGCGATGATGATCACGCCGGCCAGCCGGAGGTTGACGCCCGGCACCCGGGCGCTGACCGCGAGGGCCAGGATGGCCCCGGCGGCGATGACGGCGATGGACGTGGCGGTCCTCATGGCGCCCCGATCTTCTCGCCCGCCGGCGCGGGCGCAGCTGCGCCGGCCGGCTCGCCAGCCTGCTCGGACTGGTCGGGCCCGAGCATGCGCTCGCGCAGGTAGGCCAGCGACTGGGAGATCAGCCGGGAGACGTGCATCTGGGACAGGCCGAGCTGCTGGCCGATCTCGGCCTGCGTCATGTTGCCGTAGAAGCGCAGCAGCAGGATGCGCTGCTGGCGCTTGGGCAGCTCATCCCAGTGCGCGCCCAGCGCGGCCATGTCGACCGCGTGCTCCATCTGCGGGTCCTCCCGGCCGAGCAGGTCGGCCAGGCTGCCGGCCTCGGTCTCCTCGGACAGCGGGGCGTCCAGGGACCAGGCCGAGAAGCCGAGGTCGGCGCTGCGGGCGGCGCGGATGTCCTCCGCGTCCACCCGCAGGTGCCGGGCCAGCTCGTCATCGGTCGGGGTCCGCTGCAGCTGCTGGGACAGGTCCGCGGTGGCCGTCCGCATCTCCAGCACCAGCTCCTGGGCGGACCGCTTGACCCGTACCTGCCAGCGCCGGTCCCGGAAGTGCCGCTTGATCTCGCCGCTCACGCAGGCCAGGGCGTAGGGGGCCAGGCTGGTGCCGAAGTCCGGGTCGAACCGGTTGATGGCCTTCATCAGGCCGACGTAGCCGACCTGCATCAGCTCGTCGGTCGACTCCGGGCTGCCCTGGTACCGGCGCGCGCACGAGCTCACCAGCAGCTCGTAGCGCACTACGAGGACCTCGCAGGCCGCGGCCCGGGTCCGGCTGCCGGCCGGCTCATCGTGGATGAGGCGGAGCAGATCCTGATCATCAAGCTCTGCCAGGTCCGCGGGAGCAGCGGCGACGGGCAGCGGCGCGGTGTCAGGCAGTGACACTGTCGTCACGGTGGCCTCCTGGTCGCGTGCGGATGGACAGCGACGGTTTGCCCGCTCCCCAGGAACTAAACATCGGGCTGCCTTCGCTTTGCCAACTCGGTGTCAGGCCGCCCGCTGCGGGGTAGGCGGGTCACGCCGGGGTACGGGGGTGGGCAGCGCACACAGCGGAGGGATCATCGGGATCATGCGGACACGACAGCGCGGGCCAGGTACGGTGCACAGTCCTGCGGCACGGCGGGCGGCGGCCAGTTCGCAGGCCCAGCGTTTCGCCGCCCAGCAGCCCGGCCCGCGGGTCGTCGTGATCGGCGGCGGCTTCGGCGGGCTCTCGGCGCTGCATGCGCTGCGCGGCAGCGGCGCGGCCGTGACGCTGGTCGATCGCAACGTCTACAGCACCTTCCAGCCCCTCCTGTACCAGGTCGCGACAGCGGGCCTGACCTCCTCCGACGTCGCCTATCCGCTGTGGTCGGTGACGCGCAAGACCGGCGCGCGGTTCCACCGCGGCCAGCTCCAGCACATCGACACCGCGGGCCGGGTCGTCCGGCTGGACGACGGCAGCGAGCTCGGGTACGACTACCTGATCCTGGCCACCGGGGTCAGCGCGAATTTCTTCGGCATCCCCGGCGCCGACCAGCAGAGCATGAGCATGTACACCCGGCAGGACGCCGTGGCGCTGCGCGAGCGCCTGGAGGCGGAACTGGAGCGGCGGAGCTGGGGCGGGGTGAGCGCCGGGCTGAGCATCACCATCGCCGGCGGCGGCGCGACCGGCGTGGAACTGGCCGGGACGCTGGCCGAGCTGCGCAATATCGCCGTCCCCGCGTCCTTTCCCGGCATCGACCCGGCCACCATGAAGGTGACTCTGATCGAGCAGGCGCCGGCGCTGCTGGCCGCGTTCAAGCCCCGAGAGCGCGAATACGCGCGGCGCCAGCTCCAGCAGCGCGGCGTGGACGTGCAGCTGGGCACGGCCATCAAGGAGCTGGCGCCGGGCCAGGTCCTGCTGGCCGACGGGACCTCGGTGCCCAGCGACATCACCGTGTGGGCGGCCGGGGTCGCGGCGCCGGAGGCGATCGGGCAGCTGGGCCTGGCCCACGGGCGCTCGGGGCGGCTTCTGGTCGGGCCGGACCTGCGGGTGCAGGGCGAGGACCGGATCTTCGCGGCCGGCGACATCTCGGTCAGCGCCACCGATCCGGTCGCGCAGCTCGCGCAGCCCGCGATCCAGCAGGGCCGGCACGCCGCGCAGCAGATCCTGCGGCTGATCGCGGGCCAGGAAACGGCGGTCTTCCACTACCACGACAAGGGCATCATGGCCACGATCGGCAGCCGCTCGGCCGTGGTCGAGCTGCCGGTCGGCATCAAGCTGCGCGGCACGCTGGCCTGGCTGGCGTGGCTGGGCCTGCACCTGTACACGCTGCTGGGCAACCGGCAGCGGATCAACACCCTGGTCAACCTGTCCTGGCGCTATCTGACCTGGAGCCGGGGCGGCGGGATCATCGTCGGCGACGACCCGACGAAAGCCGGCTGCCGCCCGGCGCCCCGTACAGTCAGGGCATGCCGGAGATGCACGCCGCCCGCCGGGCCCGCGCCCAGGAGCTGATCACCGCCCTGGGCGCCGACGCCGCGCTGATCACGAGTCCGCCCAACGTCCGGTACCTCACGGGGCTGGTGAGCTCGAACGCGGCGGTCCTGGTCCCGGCGGCCGGCGCCGCCGTGCTGGCCACCGACGCCCGGTACGCCGAGACGGCCGCGCGCGACTGCGCCGACCTGGAGCTGGTCACCGACCGGCTGGTCGAGCCGGCGCTGGCCGGGCTGGCCGGCCGGCGCGGCGTGGCGACGCTGGCCTTCGAGGCCCAGGACATGACGGTCGAGCGGCACGCCGACCTCGTCGCCCAGGGGGACGTGCTGTTCCTGGTCCCGGCCGGCCGGCTCGTGGAGGAGCTGCGGACGGTCAAGGACGATGCCGAGATCGAGCTGCTGCGCCGCGCCTGCGCCATCACCGACGCAGCCTTCGCCGACCTGCTGCCGCTCATCGCGCCGGGCGCCAGCGAGCGGGAGCTGGCCATCGCGCTGGAGCGGGCGATGACCGACCACGGGGCCGACGGCCTGGCCTTCGAGACGATCGTGGCCAGCGGGCCCAACGGCGCGATCCCGCATCACGCGCCCGGCGCCCGGCGGCTCGAGGCCGGGGACCTGGTCACGATCGACTGCGGCGCGCGGCTGGGCGGGTATCACGCGGACATGACCCGCACCGTGGTGCTGGGGGAGCCCGCCGGCTGGCAGCGCGAGATCTACGACCTGGTCGCCGCCGCGCAACTGGCCGGCGTCGCCGCGGCCGTGCCCGGCACGGGCGTCGAGGCGCTCGACGCGGCCGCCCGCGGCCTGATCGAGGCGGCCGGGTACGGCGGCTGCTTCCAGCACGGCCTGGGCCACGGCGTCGGCCTGGAGGTCCACGAAGCACCGATCATCGGGTATGGCCGGACAGGTACACTGTTGGACCGGGTCCCCGTCACCGTCGAGCCCGGCGTCTACCTGCCGGGCACGGGCGGTGTCAGGATCGAGGACACCCTGGTGGTCCGGGCTGGCGCGGTCGACGCGGGAACCGGGGCGGCGGGCTCAGCGGAAATCCTCACCATGACCACTAAGGAACTGCTCGTCTTGTGACAGTGTTTCGCTGACCTTTGTCACCGGACGAGCGGTACCGGATGCAGATCGGAGACAGACACACGTGGCCACCACGAACGACCTGAAGAACGGCATGACCCTGAGCATCGACGGCCAGTTGTGGAACGTCGTCGACTTCCAGCACGTCAAGCCGGGCAAGGGCGGCGCCTTCGTCCGCACCAAGCTGAAGAACGTGATGTCGGGCAAGGTGGTGGACCGCACCTTCAACGCCGGCGTCCGGGTGGAGACCGCCACCGTCGACAAGCGGGAGATGCAGTACCTCTACCGCGAGGGTGATGAGTTCGTCTTCATGGACACCCAGGACTACGACCAGCCGCACATCCCGGCCCAGGCCGTGGGCGGCGCGGCCGACTACCTGCTCGAGGAGCAGATGGCCACGGTCGCGTTCAACGAGGGCGTGCCGCTGTACGTGGAGCTCCCGGCCGCGGTGGAGCTGACCGTCAGCCAGACCGACCCCGGCCTGCAGGGCGACCGGTCCACCGGCGGGACCAAGCCCGCCACCCTGGAGACGGGCGCGCAGGTCCAGGTGCCGCTGTTCATCACGACCGGCGAGAAGATCCGGGTGGACACCCGCACCGGCGCCTATCTCGGCCGGGCGTGAGCCAGGCCGCGAGCGGCCGGGACCGTCATGGCCGCGCGCAGTAAGGCCCGCAAGCGGGCCCTGGACGTCCTGTTCGAGGCCGAGATCAGGTCCGAGCCAGTGCTCGCCCTGCTCGACGAGCGCACGAAGGCGGGCGACCCGCCCGTCGCCCCCTACGCGGCCGAGCTGGTGGAGGGCGTCCACGCCCACCGCGACCAGATCGACGAGCTGCTGGCCGCCCACGCGCAGGGCTGGACGCTGGACCGGATGCCGGCCGTGGACCGCAACATCCTGCGGATCGGCACCTTCGAGCTGCTCTGGCAGGACGACGTGCCCGACGCCGTGGCCATCAGCGAGGCCGTCCAGCTGGCCCGTGAGCTGTCGACCGACGGCTCGCCGTCGTTCGTCAACGGCCTCCTGGCCCGCCTCCTGGAACTCAAGCCCGGCCTGGCGCTGTAGCTGCCGGGCGCCGCGCCGCGGCCCAGCGGGTCAGCGGTGCGCGGCCAGGAGCGCGTGGTGGTCGGCTCCGGCGGCCGGCTGGGGGTCGGCGTGCACCGTGGCGCCCGCCAGGTGGGGGAGGGCGTGCAGCAGGTGGTGCTCAGCGCTGGCCGCGACCTGGTGGGCGGCCACCGCGCTGGCCCCGGCATCCACGAGGACCTCGCATTCCGCTCGCAGCCGGTGCCCGATCCACCGCAGCCGGACGGCCCCGGTACCGAGCACGCCCGGCGTGTCCCGCAGGGCGGCCTCGGCCGCGTCGACCAGGGCCGGGTCGACCGCGTCCATCAGGCGGCGGTAGATCTCGCGGGCCGCCTGGCGCAGCACGGCCAGGATGGCGGCCGTGATGAGCAGGCCCACGAGGGAGTCGGCCCAGGTCCAGCCGAGCGCCGCGCCGCCGGCCGCGAGCAGCACGGCCAGTGAGGCGAACCCGTCGGCCCGGGCGTGCAACCCGTCGGCGACCAGGGCCGCCGACCCGATCGCCCGGCCGGCCCGGATCCGGTAGCGGGCCACCAGCTCGTTGCTGGCGAAGCCCAGCAGCGCCGCCGCCGCGACCGCGATCAGGCCGGACACCGGCCGCGGGTGGAGCAGCCGCGAGATGGCCTCGACCGCGGCCAGCACGGCCGACGCCGCGATGACCGCCACGATCAGCACGCCGGCCAGGTCCTCGGCCCGGCCGTAGCCGTAGGTGTAGCGGCGGCTGGCGGGCCGGCGGGCGGCCAGGAACGCGATCCCCAGCGGGACGGCCGTGAGCGCGTCGGCGGCGTTGTGCAGGGTGTCGCCCAGCAGGGCCACCGACCCCGAGGCCACCGTGATCACGGCCTGGACCAGCGCCGTCGCGCCGAGCACGGCCAGCGAGATCCACAGCACCCGCATCCCGGCGGCGCTGCCCTCCATGGCCGGGTCAACCCGGTCCGACGGCTCGTGGGAGTGCGGGCGGGCCAGGTGCCGGACCCGGCTCGCCAGTCCCGGCCGGCCGGCCTCGCGCGGGTGCTCGTCCTCGTGCTCGTGCGGGTGGCCGTGCTCGTGCTCGCTCATACTGCCTAGGATGGCCCCTGACCTGGATTGCAGCATCTCGACGATAGCAACCCGGCCGCGCCTGCAAGGTGCTCGCAGGAGCGACCGGGCCGCTGGGCGGCCGGCTGTCAGACCCGGCCGTTACAGTCGTCAGACGGCGGCCCAGGTGATCACGCGGAGGAACTCGGATGCTGGTGACACATGCGCGGCTCGATCCCGCCTCCCGCTGACCGCGGCCGCCCCGGCCGGCCGCGCCCCAGCCGGCTGCCCGGCGAGCGCCCGCAGCCGCCCCGGCCGCCCGGGGACGACACCGGCTGCCACATTCTGCACGTCGATATGGACGCGTTCTACGCCAGCGTCGAGCTCCGCGACCGGCCCGAGCTCCGCGGCCGGCCGGTCATCGTGGCGCACGCCTCGGGCCGGAGCGTGGTGCTGTCAGCGACCTACGAGGCCCGGGATTACGGCGTGCGGTCGGCCATGCCGATCGGCCGGGCCCGAGCCCTGTGCCCGCAGGCCGTCATCATCCCGCCCCGGCACGGGCTGTACGGGGCCGTCTCCAAGCAGGTCATGGCCATCTTCCAGGCGGTGACGCCGGAGATCGAGCCGCTCTCGCTGGACGAGGCGTTCCTCGACGTGTCCGGCGCGCTGCGCCGCCTCGGACGGCCCGCTTTCATCGGGCAGCTGATCCGCCGCCAGGTCGCCGAGCAGCAGGACATCACCTGCTCGGTCGGCATCGCCGTGAACAAGTTCGTGGCCAAGCTCGCATCCGTGCACTGCAAGCCCGACGGGCTGCTGGTCATACCGGCCGGCGGCGTCCTGGAGTTCCTGCACCCGCTGCCCGTGGCGGCGCTGTGGGGAGTGGGCGAGCAGACCGGCAAGGCGCTGGCCCGGCTCAGCCTGCGCACCGTCGGGGACCTGGCCGCGACCCCGGTCGGCGTGCTGGAGGCGGCGGTGGGCAAGGCCGCGGCGGCTCACCTGGCCGCGCTGGCCGCCGGGCGCGACGACCGGCGGGTGGAGCGGACCGTCCAGGAGAAGAGCATCGGCGCGGAGGAGACCTTCGCCGAGGACATCGGCGATCCCGAGCTCATCCGGCGCGAGCTGCTCCGCCTGTCCGGCCGGACCGCCCATGCCCTGCGGGCCGGCGGGTATGCCGCCCGGACCATCACCGTGAAGCTGCGGCTCTCCGACTTCACCACGATCACCCGGTCCCGCACCCTGCCTGACCCGACGGATCTCGCCAACCAGATCTACGCCACCGCCTGCGCCCTGCACGAGGGATCGGGCCTGAGCAGCCGGGCCCGGCTCCGCCTGGTCGGCGTGCGGGCCACCGGCCTGGTTCCCGCCGCCTCGGCCGTGATGCAGCTCACCCTCGGCGAGCGCCCGGAGTCCTGGCGCGAGGCTGAGCGGGCCGTGGACCGCATCGCCAGCCGGTTCGGCGCCGGGACAGTGCGCCCGGCCGCCCTGGTCGACGGTGACCAGGCCCAGCGCCGCGAGCCCCCCGCTGAGCCCCCCGCTGCGCCTGACGCCCGCCGCCCCTGACGCGCGCGTTAAGGCAGCCGGCCGGTGGGACGGGGGAGGCCCCCGGTGACGCCGCGAGGCTGACTGTCTACCCCCGGGCGCCGTGTACCCTTCCCCATGACGCACCAGCGCTCGTATTCTGGGCGTAAGGCCGTGTGGCGATGGCCACCCGGCCGTCCCTGCGTGAGTCCATGGGAGGCAACGTGCCGCTTTCTGAGCACGAGCAGCGTCAGCTCGAGCAGATCGAGCAGGCGCTCTATGCCGAGCACCCGCGGTTCGCCCGCGCGGTGCGCGCCAGCGACCCGCGAGTGCACTATCGCCGCCGTGTGGTCTATGCGGCGATCGGGTTCCTCATCGGTCTCGGCCTGCTGGTGGCTGGCGTGGCCACCAAGGTGCCCTGGCTGGGCGTGGCCGGCTTTGTCGTCATGCTCGCCTGCAGCATGTGGGCGCTGACCAGCTACCGCCACATGGCCGGCATCGCGGCCGGGCGGGGCCTGGCCAAGGAACGCCGGTCCGGCAAGACCGGCAGGGCCGGCAAGACGGCCAAGACCGGCGTCAAGACGGCCAAGCAGCCGATGATGGAGCGCTTCGAGGAGCGCTGGCGCCGCCGCCAGGAGCGTGGCGACCGCTAGCTCGCCGGCGGCCAGCGGCAGCGCTACCCGCGCTGCGGCGGTCAGCCCGTCAGCCGATCCTGCCCAGACTTCCTAGCCTGCGCCCCCATCCGGCGCCGCGGCCCTCCGCCGCGGCCCCCGCCGGCCCGCCCCCGCCGGCCCCGCCCTAGTCGGCCCGCCGCGGACGGCCCGACCCGCTCATGCTGTGCCTGATCCGCAGCCCGGCCGCGTCCAGCCAGCCGAAGACATCCGACGCCTCGCGCAGCCACGCCCCGACCGGGTTGAGCGTCGAGGCCGGCAGGAGCCGCGCCCGCCAGCGCTGCCGGCCGGTCACCGCCTTCGCCACCGCCCTGCGGACCGCCTTGCCGTCAGCCCGGAGGGACTCCCCGGCGGCCGGCGTGCGCGCATACCGCGCCCGCTCCTCGGCGGCCGCCATCCGGTCGAGCGCCGCCCGGGCCGGGCCGTCCAGCCCGGCCGAGGCGGCGACGCGGCGGGCCAGCGCCCGCGGCGACTCGCTGGCCGGCCCGCCGAGCCCCAGGTCGACCAGGTCGCAGGTGAGCTCGCGCCAGGCCGCATGCGCGCGTCCCGCGTCGCCGCTCGCGCCCAGCCAGCGCCGCCGGCGGGTCAGCACCCGCCCCAGCCCGGGCGCGATGAGCAGCGCCGCGATGACCAGCAGCACCACCAGGGTGACCGGGAAGCCGCCCGACGACGACCCGCCGTGCTGGGCCGCCTGGCCGTTGTTCTCGCCGATCGGCTTGTTGATCCCGCCCGCCGGGCCCGTGCCGGCCGGGCCCGTCCCCAGGTTGGGCGGGGGGTTCAGGACCTGCCCCGGGCCGGTCGTCCCGCTGCCGCCCCCGGTCGCGCCGGAGTAGGCCGGCGGCGTGGCCGTGCCCTGGCCGTGCGGGCCGCTCGGCGTCGGCTCGAAGCGCAGCCAGCCGGTGCGCGGGAAGTACAGCTCCGGCCACGCGTGCGCGTCGCTCGTCGTTACCTGCCACGTGCTGCCGCGCTGCGGCGCGCCGGCCGTGTACCCCACCGCCACCCGCGACGGGATGCCGATCAGGCGGGCGAGCACGGCCATCGAGAACGCGAACTGCTGGCAGAACCCGCGCCGGTCGGTGGTGAGGAACTGCAGTACCGTGCTCGGCAGCCGCCCGTGCAGGGCGTAGGTGAACCGGCCGGGCTTGGTGAAGTAGTTCTGCAGGGCCAGCGCCCGGCTGAACGGGGTGTGCGCGCCGGCGGTGATGCTGGCCGCCATTCTCGCCAGCTGCGCCCGGTCCGGCCCGGGGTAGCTGAGGTAGGTCCGCCGGATGCTGGCCGGCGTCTTGCCGCCCGCCTGCCGCTGCGCCTGCGTCGGCTGGGCCGTCTTGCTGATCACCGTGTAGTGCAGCCCGGCGTCGGGCTTGAAGGCGTACAGCATCAGGGTGGCGCGGGTCTCCTGCCAGCCCGCGCCCACGCCGGTGACCGTTTCCGGCGCATACGGCGCGGGGAGGTAGCTGACCGCGCCGCCGGCGCTGTTGCGGCCGATGGTGATGGTCGTGTGGGTCGTGGCGGAGTTCGTGGCCGGAGCCAGCCCCGGCGGCGCCGGCAGCACCTGGCCTTGCAGGCTGACGCTGGGGGAGCGACCCTGCAGCCGCCAGGCCGACTTCCCGTCATAGTTCATGACATACATCTGCAGGTACTGCTGGTGCGGCTGCTTCGCGTCGGTGCGGTAGGTGAGGACGGGCACCGACGCGTGCGCGAGCAGCTGGTTGCGCATGATGACCAGCGGCTGAGGCGGCGCCACCTTGATCCCGCCGCCGCCGGTGCTGCCCGGCGCCGGGTTGGTGCCGAACAGGCCGTGCTCCCGCGCGCTCGGCAGCGCCAGCGGCACGATCACGGCCAGCGCCACCGCCGCCAGCCCGATCCGGCGGCCCGACGCGGCCAGGACCCGGGTGTCAGGCCCGCGCGCGTCCTCGTCCTCCGGCGTTTCCTGCCAGACCGTCACCAGGCGGCCCCACAGCCGCAGCCGCTCCTTCCCGTCCGCCGTCAGCAGGGCCAGGTACCCGGTGATACCCAGGCAGAACGCCACCGTGAGCCCCAGGCCCACATCCTTGACATTGGTCGCGACCGGGACGCTGAACAGGACCAGCAGCGGCAGCCCGGCCACCGCCGGGCTGCGCAGCCGGACCGCGATCAGGTCGGTGAGGATGGCGACGACGCCCACCCCGGCGGCCGTGATCAGCTCGAGGCCCCTGACCCCCGGCACCGGCGGTGCGTAGATGTGCTCGGCGTAGCCCGCCGACGCCAGGGTGCTCAGGTGGTGCACCGACCTCGCGGTCGGGATGATCCAGCCCCACGACTGCGCGCTCGCGAACACCAGGTTGAGGTAGAGGAACAGCGCCGCCAGGTAGCTCCCGGCGTCGGCCAGCGCGGGCAGGATGCGCCGGGTGACCGCGCTGCCCGCCATCGCGCCGACCAGCACCACCCCGCCGATCCGCTCCAGCCACGTCGATCCGGCCAGCAGCGGCATCACGGCGATCAGCATCAGCCCGGTGGCGGTCGCCGCCGCCGGGATCCCGCCGACCCGCATGGCCAGGCCGGCCCCGGCCGCCACGATCACGGCCCCGAGCGACGCCCACAGCCAGCCCGCCCCGCTGATGACCGTGAACAGCGAGAACGAGGCGGCCAGCACGGCCAGGGCCGCGGTGATCGTCAGCCGGTACCTCATCGCGCCGCTCCCAGGATGTCGCCCGTCCCGGTGCCGTAGCCGCTCCCGGCGGGCGCCACGTGATCGGCGAGCCGCGGCAGCAGCTGCCAGGCCTGGGCCAGCGGCGTGGCCGCATCGATCGAGATCACCCGCCAGCCTGCGCCGCGGAGCACTGCCTCCGCGGCCGCGGTCTCCTCGTGCGAAACGGGGCCGTTCCGCCCCGCGGCGCCGCGCCGCGCGGGGTCGCCCGGAGCGCTGCCCTGGCCCCCCTGGGGCGGGTCAGCCCACGTCGACACCGCCAGCAGCAGCGCGATGGCCTGCCCCTGCTCGCGCCGGCAGGCCGCGAGCTGCCGGGCCGTGTCGGCCGACAGGCTGCCCATGACGGCGACGATCAGGCCGCCCTCCCCGGCCCGCAGCGCGGCCATCCCCCGGCCGAGGTCGCGGCCCGGTGACGTCTTGATGACGGCCAGCGAGTCCAGCAGCATGTCCTCGAACATCCCGCCGCTGTCATGCGCCCCGGTGTCGGTGATGAGCTGGCCGTCCAGGCCCTCGCGGGCCAGGTGCACGCCCACCGAGGCGGCCGCGCTGACCGCGAACTCGAACGACGAGGCGACCCCCGTGCCGGAGTGGCCGCTCCGGCGGGTGTCGAGGAACAGCAGCGCCCGGTTCCGCCAGCGCTGCTCCTCCCGGCGGACCATCAGCTCGCCGTACCGGGCCGTCGAGCGCCAGTGCACCCGGCGCAGCTCGTCGCCGTTCCGGTAGGCGCGCGGGATCACGTCGTCCTCGCCGGCGGCCGCCGTCGTCCGGGTCAGCCCGTCGCCGTCGCCGGCCCAGCTGCTGCTGGCCGCGGTCCGCGGCAGCGTCACCACCCGGGGCGTGACCACGAGAGTGCTGCGGGAGGAGAACTTGCGGGCCAGCTCCACCACGCCGAAGGCATCGGCGATGCGGATCTCCAGCGGCCCGATGTCGAACTTGCCGCGCAGGTCAGACCGGAGCGGGTAGCTCAGCTCCCGGACGCCGCCGCGCTCGATTCCCTCCAGGACATACCGCGGCCTGGTGCCCAGCGCGTACGGGATGCTGTCCTCGGCCAGCATGAGCCCGGTCGGCAGCCGGGAGGCGTTCTCCAGCCGCAGCGTCACCGTCGCGGCGGTCCCGGCCGGGACGCGCGTCGGGCTGATGGCCCGGGTGCAGCTCAGCCGGAACCGGGCCCGGCCCGCGGCCAGCCGGGCCAGCACCGGCAGCACGATCAGGGCCACGCCGACGCTGATCAGGACGCGCGAGCCGAGCAGGAGGCCCGCCAGCACCGTGGCGGCCCCGGCGGTCAGGAATGACGTGCCGCGGGTGGTCAGTCCGGTCAGCAGCGAGGACCGCATACCGTGCCTTCTTCCTGGCTGGCGCTTTCGCCCCGGCTAACGAGCCGGCAGCGGCAGGCGCTCCACGATCTTGGCCAGTACCTGCTCGGGCAGGTGGCGGCCGACCAGCGCCTCCGGCGTGGGCAGCAGCCGGTGCGCGAGCACTGGCAGGGCCAGGGCCTGGACGTCATCGGGGATGACGAAGTCGCGGCCGTCCAGGGCGGCCCACGCCTTGCTCGCCCGGAACAGGTGCAGCGCCGCCCGCGGCGACGCGCCGAGCCGCAGCTCCGGCGAGTGCCGGGTCGCGTTGACCAGGTCGATCACGTACTGCCGGATCTGCGCCGCGACGTGCACCCCGTGCACCACGGAGACCAGGGCCCGGATGTCGGCGGCGTGCGCCACGGGCTTGAGGTCGTCCAGCGGCGACGACGACCCGTGCGAGCCCAGCATGGCCAGCTCGGCGCCGGGGTCGGGATAGCCGATGGAGATCCGCGCGGTGAACCGGTCCCGCTGGGCCTCGGGCAGCGGGTAGGTGCCCTCCATCTCCACCGGGTTCTGCGTCGCGATCACCATGAACGGGGCGTCCAGGGGATAGGTCTCGCCGTCGACGGTGACCTGCCGCTCCTCCATGCACTCCAGCAGGGCCGACTGCGTCTTGGGCGAGGCCCGGTTGATCTCGTCGCCCAGCACGATATTGGCGAAGATTGGACCGGGCTTGAACTCGAACTCGCGGATTTCCT